>OOCL01001451.1_pt1 | contig 13685 bp, 9 predicted proteins | sample 1671211 | NCBI WGS metagenome assembly OOCL01 (sample SAMN06348133, study PRJEB24527) | human gut metagenome | biome: human gut; feature: ankylosing spondylitis patient; material: feces | host: Homo sapiens | place: China | collected 2015-10 | reverse complement strand
GTGTGTAAACCCAGGAACCAACCAGGTTGATTTCTTTGGAGCAGAGGTCAAAGTGCGGATTAATTGTAGCATCTCCACCATTGATGAAGAAGCCAAGTTCACAAAGACCACCACCATTGCGGATAAATTTATAAATGTTTGCATGAGCTTTCGGGTTTCCTGTGCACTGGAATGCGAAATCTGCAAGATGTCCGCCCTGAGCTTCTTTTACAGCTTCTGTCAGTGCTTCGATTCCCTTAAAGTTCATGAAGTTAACGCTTGTGTCTGCACCCATTCTCTTGGCAAATTCAAGACGTTTCTCATTTCCGTCTACTGCGCAGATATGTTCAACCCCCATAGTACGGAGTACTGCAATGCAGATCAGTCCGATCGGTCCGCAGCCCTGAACAACTACTCTGCTGTTGAAACGAAGGATTCCTGTTGTTTTTGCTCTCTCTACTGCATGTACAAGCACTGCACATGGCTCAATGAGAATTCGGGAATCCAGATCCAGATCACTTACATTAAAGAATGTAGTTCCGAAGTTTCCGCCTCTTAAGAAGATGTAATCAGAGAACCATCCGTTGAGATGTACATCATCGTCAGGAAGAAGTCCGTATACATCAGCTCCGCCTACGTTCTTCTTGTTCAGGTCAAACATTGTAATATCAGGATCATCCTTGAAGATCATACAGGTAACAACTTTGTCTCCAACCTTTACAGGTTTTCCTGCTGTGTCAACTTTAACATTCTTACCCATTGCCACGATCTCACCTGTACCTTCATGTCCAAGTGCTACCGGGATCAGGTTAAACGGATCTCTCTTAAATTCGTGTGCATCTGTACCGCATACGCCGCATCCTTCAACTTTAACCAGGATATCATCATCTCCGATTGGCGGGATTGGATATTCTTTGATGTCAAAATGCTCTTTCTCAGTTAATACAGCTACTCTGGCTGTCTTCGGGATTCCAGTTGATGCTGCCGGTGCAGAAGCTGCTGCCGGTGCATTTCCTGTCATGCCGGAGAGAACCTGTTTCACGATTTCTTCTATATTTACATTATTCATGTCCATGTTCTTTCTCCCTTACTTTTCTGATACCAGGGCCAAAAGAGCAAATGCTTTCTGACCCTGACATTCTGTTTTTAGCGAATGCAGAGACTGTCTGCCATTACGCAGCGTCTTCTCTTGGTAAATGTACTTGCGCATGTAAGACCTTCACCTGTGCGGCTTGCGATCGTAAATGTACAATAACCTTCACCGCCAAATCCTAATGCTGCATAAGATGGAGCATTCTTTACAAGGATTGCTGTATCGATTGCTTTCGCATATTTTGTGATATTATCAATATTCTTTGAATGAATATGTGCTGAATGACGATTGCCATGCTCTAACCATACTGCCTGCTCTACTGCATCATCGAAATCTCTCGCTCTTACAACACCAAGGATTGGCATCATAAGCTCTGTAGTGATCAGAGGATGTTCCTTTGGTCCCTCAAACACGATGCAGCGGATATTTGCAGGTGCATTTACTCCGATCATGGAAAGGAGTGTTCTTGCATCACGTCCAACACATTTACGGTTCAGTTTTCCGCCTGCCAGAACTACTTCTGTAAGTTTATCCTGTTCTTCTTTAGATGCAAGATAACAGTCATTCTCAGTTACAAGATAATGCATCAGCTCATCTACGATAGAAGAAACTGCTACGATCTCTTTCTCTGCGATACATGGAAGATTGTTATCAAATGTACATCCGTTTACAATGTCTGTTGCCGCTTTACGAATGTCAGCTGTTTCATCAACAAGTGCCGGAGGATTTCCTGCACCTGCACCAATGCCACGTTTGCCTGAAGAAAGAACTGCAGTTACAACTCCAGGTCCGCCGGTTGCTGCAATAAGCGGGATGTCTTTATGTTTCATCATTACATTGCTGGTTTCAAGAGTAGGTTTCTCTACAGTAACCGCAATATTATCCGGTCCGCCGGACTCTAATGATGCTTCATTCAGAAGATTGATCGCATAAATGGAAGTCTTGATTGCTGCCGGATGAGGATTAAATACAACTGTATTTCCTCCTGCAAGCATTCCCATTGTATTACATAAAATTGTTTCACTTGGGTTGGTACATGGAGTGATCGCACCGATCACACCAAAAGGTCCCATCTCGATAAGGGTTAATCCTCTGTCTCCGGACCATGCAGTTGTTGTAATAACTTCTGTTCCGGGAGTCTTGTCAGCTACAAGATGATGTTTGAGGATCTTGTCCCCAACATTTCCCATACCTGTTTCCTCCACGCCCATACGAGCCATTACTTCTGCGTTTTCTTTTATTTTCTTACGGATGCAGGTAATTATTTTTTCTCTCTGATCCATGGACATCTTCTTTACGATAAGCTGTGATTTCTTCGCCGCTTCGATCGCATCATTCATTTCTTTGAAAATACCATGTTTACCAGTCGGAGCGTCTGCAATCTGCATTTTTGCCATTACTTCCTGTACAATTTCCTGTACCATATTCTCATTAATTGGCATGAGACTGTCCTCCTTGATTATCGGTCATCTATACTCTTATTTCATTCCTAACTGAGCCATTACCTGTTTTGTGATCTCAGCAACTAATTCAGCTTCAGATTTGTCTGCTGTTCCTGCTGCCGGCTGGGAATCTCCGCCGCCTACGAAATCATACTGATATCCGGGGAATTTCTTGAATTCGCCGTCATGACATGCGCCGCCGCAGTTATGGCAGTTATGGCCATCTTTATTCAGGCAGAGGTTTGCAGGATGCTTGCCTGCCATACCGAATTTACGGCGGATTTCATACAGTTTCTTAATGTTCTTCTCATCAAATTCCTTAGGTCCGCCAAGAACTTTTGACTGATACAGAAGCTGTGCGTAGAACTCAACAGATTCCATCTTCATGTAAGCTGCATTTAAGTCTGTGCTCCATGTCAGTGCCCCATGGTTCTCAAGAAGAACTGCATCGAAATATGGAAGGTATTTCTCAAGATTATCCGGAATCTCCATTGTAGATGGTGTACCGTATTCAGCGATCGGAACGCATCCAAGTGAGATAACTGCTTCAGGCATGATCGGCTGTGTCAGCGGAATACCTGCAATTGCAAAAGATGTTGCATAAATCGGATGAGCATGTACAACAGAACCAACATCCGGTCTCTTCTCATAAACTCTCATGTGCATTTTGATTTCAGAAGATGGTTTGAATCCCGGATTTGCCTGGATCACATTTCCTTCTCTGTCTACTTTACAGATAAAGTCCGGTGTCATGAAACCTTTGGATACACCTGTAGGTGTGCAAAGAAATTCGTTGTCGTTCAGTTTTACAGAGATGTTACCATCGTTTGCAGCTACCATGTTGCGGCTGTAGATTCTTCTTCCGATGTCGCAGATCTGTTTTTTGATTTCATATTCGTTTACCATGCTCATTTTCCTCCTTAAGGCATTGATATAGTTTTTGACGTTTCTACCTGTGATTTTACACTATCGGTCATAAAAAGTCAATACATTTCCGTTGTTTTATGTTGTTTTTACGGGTTTTATTGTGTTGTTTTTGTTTGTTTTTTCTTCCAATAATCGTATCAGATGCAAAAAATACCTCATCCACCGATCTGACAGTCCAGACCGCAGACCGCATGTACTGCCTTTTTTAATGTTTCCATATGTTCTTTGGACGGTGGTTCCACATTTCCCATCAGATATGGTCTGCCAAGTCCCTCATATTTATCCTGTCCAAGTCTGTGATACGGAAGAAGATGAATCTTGTCCACTCCGGGAAGTGTGTCTGCAAACCTTGCAATCCCCTGGATTTCCTCCACTGTATCATTAAATGTGGGTATCACCGGTACACGGATTACCAGCCTGGTTTTACCGGAAAGCGCCACTTTTCTGGCATTTTCCATCATCAGTTCATTGGAACGTCCTGTAAATTCTTTATGTTTCGCAGGATTTGTATGTTTAATATCCATTAAATAAGTATCCAGATACGGTAAGATTGTCTCAATCGTCTCCCATTTTGCACATGCCATACTCTCGATTGCAGTAGAAATCCCTCTCTCTTTGGCAGCTCTCAGAAGTGCTCCTGCAAATTCCGGCTGACAGAGACATTCTCCGCCGGAAAGGGTCATACCTCCGCCCGAGCGGTAATAGTATACCCTGTCTTTCTCAACTTCTTCAATCATCTCCCTGACTGTCACATCACGTCCGATGACCTTGTCTTCTCCCTGCACTTTCATTGTCTGGATCTTATATTCCTGAGATTCCGGATTGCAGCACCATTTGCACCGCAGGACACAACCTTTCAGAAATACGATCGTCCTTATACCCGGTCCATCATGAATAGAATATTTCTGGACATCAAACACTCTGCCCTTTGTATCCAAATAGTCCATGCTTTTCCTTTCTTATTCTGTTATCCATACATCCTCTGCCTGTCACTTTTACTTCCTGCAAAAAACGTCTGGATCAGAAGCCCTGTTCTGTACGACGGATGATGTCATCCTGAAGGGAACGGGAAAGTGTCGTAAACAGTGCACTGTAGCCTGCCACACGTACTACCAGATGTTTATATTTCTCAGGATGTTCCTGTGCATCCAGCAGTGTCTGCCTGTCAACTACATTAAACTGCATGTGCATTCCCTTCTGGTCAAAGTATCCGCGGATCAGTGCAACGAATTTCTCCAGTCCCTCTCTTCCTGAAAGTGCGGATGGGTGAAATTTCTGATTAAAGAGTGTTCCGTTGGATACAATAAAATGATCCAGTCTGGATACGGAAGTTGCCGCTGCCGTAGGTCCCTTTACATCCTTGCCCGCAGATGGCGAAACGCCGTCTGCAACAGGTGTGTGTGCATATCTTCCATCCGGTGTTGCTCCAGTCTGTCCGCCCAGCGGTACATTTGCAGATACAGGATACAGACCTGCCTGGAACTTTCCGCCTCTTGGATTGTTATACTTCTGAAGCGGTTTGGAATATGTATAGGCAACTTCTCTTGCAAAATAATCAACTTCCGGAATATCATTTCCAAATTTCGGAACTTCATCGATCATATCGTGGATTTCTTTGAATCTCTGTGTCTTCTGTTCACCCGGTTTCATTCCCATGAAAGTTTTCAGAAGTCCTTCTGCAGTGGAAGCATCCACATTTCTGCCTGCTTTCTGCATTGCCTTCATGATCATCTCTGTCATATCACCGGCGGACTGCGCATCCAGTCCTTTATCATAGTTCCATGCAAGAGCTTCCTTAAGTTCTTTCATAGATACTTTCTTATCCTCATAGACCAGTTTGCGGATTGCAAAAAGTCCATCTGCCATATTGGCGATTCCAAATCCCTGAGGACCTGTAAAGTTGTAAACAGCTCCACCTTCCTGGACAGACTTGCCTTCTTTCAGACAGTCATCTATCATACAGGAAAGGAATGGTAACGGACAGCGTTCCGCATGAGCTACATCAATAGCATTATCTGCATTCACCAGCAGAGAAATGCAGTATTCCATCTGTTTCTTATATGCGTCAAAGAATTCATCAAAGGTCTTCATCTGAGTGACATCGCCGGTAGGGATTCCCACCATCTCACCTTTATCCATACCATTCGAAAAAACAAGTTCCAGAGGTCTGCACATATTAAAGAATGCGGCATCATGCCACCCTTCTGTCTTACCGGCTTTCTGCGGTTCCACACATCCGATGATATTGTACTCTCTGGCATCCTCCAGAGATAAGCCTCTGTTCTGCAGTGCCGGAATAATCACCTCATCATTGTAATATGCAGGAAGTCCGATTCCTGTTCTCGTAAGCTCGGCTGCCTTTATCAGGAATTCATGCGGAGAACCATTCCATACTCTCACAGAAAGTGATGGAGCCGGAAGATGCACATGCATAGATGCCTGAATACACATAACAGAAAGATCGTTAGTTACATCCTCTCCCTCTTTATTCTGACCACCTGCGATCAGATTCTGGAAAAGGCTGTATCCTGCAAATCCTTCCGCTGAAGCCGCATCACGACATTTATTCAGGTCATTTAATTTAACCCAGATGCAATCCATCAATTCCTGTGCGAACTCTCGGGTAATTGTTCCTGCTTCCATATCCTTCTTATAATATGGATACATATACTGATCAAAGCGACCCGGTGAAATAGAATGTCCACTGGATTCCATCTGAAGAAGCTGCTGTACAAACCAGAATGACTGACATGCCTCATAGAAATTCTGTGCACCCTTTGCCGGTACCCTGCTGCAGTTCTCTGCGATAACAAAAAGTTCCTGTTTTCTTACCGGATCACTTGTCTGTGCCGCCATTTCCTGCGCAAGTTTTGCATATCTGCCTGCATAATCGATCACCGCCTTACAGCTTAAAATCACTGCCTCAAGGAAGTGAGACTTTCTTGCATAATTACCGTCACCGACACTGCATCCATCCAGCTCTTTCTGAGCCTTCTCCATGATTCCCTCAAAACCGGTTTCCAGTACTTCCCAGTATTTAACTGTTACATGTCCTACACCATTGTAAAAATAGTTCCCAGGTGTAAAAATATTGTGTTCAATTGCCTTGATTGCTTCCGGTGCCATATAGGAAGTTGCAAGTTCACTGGTTGTTTTCCCTTTCCAGTACTTATCTGCCTCCTTAAGTTCGGCTTTGGTCTCCTCAGCAATCTCAAAAGGATCCGCAGTTCTGGTCGCAACTGTATCCAGTTCAGCTTCCAGCCACTCATAAGAGAACTCCGGAAATGTCTGACATCCCCTCGGCGCAATCGTACTGCTTCCGACAATCAGTTCATTGTCACGGATAATGATCGGAATGTTATGAAGAATATGCGCAAAAGCCTTTGCTCTGCGTGTGATGATCGGTTCTCCTTCTGTTTCCTTATAAGATTCTGTGATCAGCTTTGCTCTGGCTGATTCGATCACCGGCATATGTTCATACAATGCATCTACCAGTTTCTGAATTCTGGGAGACTTAGGAATATCTGATGTTTGAAATTTTTCCATGTTACTCCTTTCTCATGAATAAAAGCTGCACCCATACCAGACCCCAATACATTCCGGTATCATTCTGACAGCAATATCCTCCATGTTTTCATATAGATTCATTATACCTTATGGCTATCGCGAAGTCAACATAAATCAACATGTGTATCCTGAGCTTTTATGTTGTTTTTTATTTGTTTTTTCTTCCGTTCTGGTTGTTTTTGTTTTGTTTTTATGATTGACATTTCATTTTTCTTCAGACACGTTAAAAGCAGCATATCAGGTTATGATCCATAACTCTGATATGCTGCTTTTTAATATCGTATATTGTTTTTTCTGCATCGGATGGCTTTAATGAGCATGCTTTTCCATCGCTGCACTCCCATATATTCATATACACTTAACTATTGTTTCCTGTTCTCTTTTTGTTCTCTGGCTTCTCTTACTTTCTCCCTCTGTTTCGTCAGATCGTAATAATCATCTGTAAGAACCCCATGTTTTCGCATCATATCAAACACAGTCTGCTGAGCAGGTGTCATCTTCATGCCAATAGAATTATTATAATCCGTAAGAACGCATCCTGTTTTCTCAATCAGCCAGAACAGCGGAGAATCATCATCCGGGATCATTTTCCAGATTTCGTTCTCTGTCCATGGAAGCAATTCCATCATTCCATGAAGATGTCCTCTGGGTATTCTTACGTAATCGCCGTCCGGCTTGATCAGACCGTCAGAAAAGTTCTCATCCTTAATTTTCATCTCATTTAACAGTTCTTCTGTTATCTTCATCCTCTTTTCCTCACCCTCGAGTATTGCTTTTTTCTATTATACGTTTCCCGCCAGAGTTACGCAAGTAAAAAGTCTGAATAGCCTCTTTCCTCGTTACTGTTCACTCCGTTCACAGTAACGTAGCCAAAATTCATTCCAGATTGCCTGCGGCAATGGAATTTTGGCTTGTATGTCTCGGGATTTTGGCATATTCATGCCAAAACACCTCGCGGGATAGTGGTGTGTGAACAGTAACCTTTCCTCAAAAATATATCACGTTCTATAAAATTCCATCTTGATTAAATTGCAAAAAAATTGTAGACTATATATGCACACACATTAATAGTTTTTGTTAATTAAGACTGATTTGAGGTTTCCTCATAACGTCTCAATTATACACACACATTTTCTAAAAAGAGCAGCCGCATCATCCGATGCGCTGCTCTTTTAGTTCCATTGTTTATTTTGTAACTGTTCTCTGCCGTCGACGGCATTCTTTAATGATTTTAGCTCTTACTTTTTCTTCTTCAGGAAATAAATAAGTAAAATTATGATAATAATAATCCCGATACCACTAATCCAGATTACAGGATTCTTCATTCCTGAATCTGCTTTTACATTCTTTCCTGATGTTTTCTGACTCTGCCTACCATCGGATTCCTTATCTTCTGTCGGAGCAGGCGTATCTGTTTCTTCCGGTGTTGGCGTTGCCTCTTCTGTAGGCGTTGCCTCCGGTGTCGGTGTTGCTTCTTCTGTAGGCGTTGCCTCCGGTGTCGGTGTCACTTTTTCTGTAGGCGTTACCTCTGGTGTTGGTGTCGTTTTCGGAGTTGGAGTTGCTTCCGGTGTTGGTGTAACAGCAGCCGCCGGAACATTTCCTGATGTGCCTGTAGCCTCCGGTGCATCTGCGGATACATTTTCATTTACATAATCTGTATCACGATCAAGATTCAGCCATCCCTGTGTCACACCATCTGTGTCTGTTTTCCCCCAGTTTGTTCCGTTTTCTCCCTGAACATACTGAAAAATATGTACAGTTGTCCCATCTGCAATTCCCTCTGCTCCTGAAACCTGATCAAATTTCTCTCCAGGTCCGTTATAAACCGATACGTTTCCATCGTTTCCATGAACCTTTACTTCGAAATCCACATCTTTGCCTCCGAAAGTACGATATTCCTCATTGGCAGCTTCTTCTCTGGAAGCCGGATCCAGATCATCCATAGGAACATATCCGTTCATTCCATGGTACTGTGTATATGCCCATTTTTTATTGTCTGCTCCATTCTTCTCACCCAGAACGTGAATGGCAGTTCCATTTGGAATCTTGCTGTCATTCAGTTTAACACTCTGAGTGTCTGCTTCATCATAAATATCTACCCCGCCCTGTGTACTCTGTACGATCATATAATAATCTGTTACATAATCCGGATTCTGATCCTTTCCATCATCCGCATAAACAGAAACCACTGTCAGAATAAAGCACAGTACCATTGCTATTACTGTTCCAAACCTTCTCTTCATAATCTCTTTCCTTCATTTCCTATTTTCTTTTTACAGCAGATGAACTTTTATATTTGCTGTATGTATTTCCATATGGCTCTTTAACATATGCTTTTACCGCATAATAGTATGATACACCTTTTTGTGCTTTTTTGTCCAGATAAGAAGAACTATTTCCATTGGAAATTTTCTTTATCAATTGATAGGAACCACCTTTTTTCTTTCTGTAAATATAATAGCCGTCACATTTTTTCTGAGGCTTCCACCGGATACGGATTCCATTTTTCTCAGATTTCACAGAAGTAACCTTCTGCACTGCAGGTGCTGCTTTAATCACATCGCCGGTTTTATATTTACCTGAATATCTTTTTCCGGATGCTTCATAATATGCTTTTACTGTATAACGGTATGATGCATTAGCCGTAACCTTACTATCTTTATATTTTAATTCCGATGTCCCGACATCTGCAATTTTGGACCACTTCCCACCTGCTGCAGGTTTTCTGTACACATAATATCCTGTAGCTCCGGAAACTTTTTTCCATGAGATAAGGTTATATCCGGAATTATATGCCTTCACCTGAAATACCGGTGTATCCGGCACCCATGACTGATTCAGGGTCCTTGTATGTGCCTTGATCCTTGCCGTCCAGTTTTTCGTCTTTCCATCTGTCCACCTGGCCGTTTCCGATGCACTCTTATAGAATGTCTGCCCTGTTTCTATCCCCGCCGTACAGGTAAACCAGTTCCCATAACTGGACTTTGCTTCCACTCCAAAGCTGATTTTTTCAATCCCACTGTTTGTGATCACAACAGAATATCTGCTTCCCTGTTTCAAAACCACCTCTGGTACACTGATAGTCTGTACACCTGCGATTGGCTGTTCAAACTCATATGGAGCAGCATATGCAGCGGTCCCGCTTTCCGGGTCATATGGATCTGTCAGATCGGTGTATATCTGAATTTTGTAACAGGCATTGTCACTGTTTGTAACAAGATTAACCTCCCCCAGGACTTCTGCTTTTCCCTTTCCTGCAGTTGTCTCATAAACTGCTGCTACTGACTGTCCCGCCTGTATCGGAATCACTGAAAGTGCTGAAGAACCATCATAAAAATAATTATTCCTGTACTTTTGATCCGAAGCAGCCACTGCCTCTGCACTTACAAGTTTACTGATATTGGGATCCTGATAAGAAAGATAGTAATATCCTCCGTCTCCTTTCTTCTCCCCCCAACTGTTTTTGATGATCCACGCACCATCAGATGTTACATTGGAAACAGGAAGGAAATTATCCTTTGAATACGTATCATCCCATCCGACCACTGTCACAATATGATTAATTACAGTCGAATTTGATTTTCCAACAGGATAACAATATGCAGCTGTGTCCGGATTTGCATAACTTTCCTTCATATAAAGCATAATGGATACTGCATGGTCATTCAGCAGCATTTCTTTCATACGTTCCTCACTGTATTTGGAAACAGATGCATGTTTCAGATATGCTGCAGAATTATAAGCCTTACTTTCCGGAATCTGTACAGTCAAATCCTGCTGATGCGAAGAATCCGTAGGAAATGGTACATCAGCCTCTGTGGTCATTCCTGCCCAGGTGCTGAGATAAATAGCCGCCAGATGATCATTACCTCCTGTCTCGTGATAATTTCCCAGTACATAATTCTTATCATCAGGGGTATTTCCAAGAGGATCATTCTGTCTGTTGGAGAAAAAATATGATAAATGTTCTTCTGACAGATCGTAGGTTCCTTTGTTCTGTGCCAGAAGCGAAGTCTCCATGATTGCTGCCATACCAAAAGCCCAGCAGGTTCCAAATGGATTCTGATTCTTTACGGGCGTAACTAATCCTTCCTTTCTGGCATCATAGGAAGATGGAAATGCAGCCTCCCTGTTTCCATATGCAGCATAAACTGATGTCAGATCACTCTCCACTTCAATTCCCGGATCCAAAGGTTTTAAATTTTTAAAGGGTTCCAGTTCTTCCTTTCTTTCCTCTTCTGTCAACGGACGGCCCTTAATATACCTGATTCCGTCTGTACCCTCTTCTGAGTTTTCTCCATCCTGAAACTCCTGTTTTGCATCATCGCTTCCGAACAATTCTGCATCCGATCCCGTATCTGTTCCAAATTCATCTGCCTGTGAACTTTGAAATTCTTTCAGATCTGATGTATTTTTTTCTGTCTCCCTGTTGACTCCGGATCCAAACATTTCCTGACCCGCAGCGGGTACCGATGTACAAACCATTGCATAAGCCAGAAAAACTGACAATGCGCGTATCGCTGTATTTCTTTTTTTCATGTAGTAGTTAACTCCTTTACATAAATATAATATCATTATATCAGTATCTTTTTTGTTTTTCAACCATGATCAATGACAAAAACCGTCGGAAAACAGTGAATTTTCCCTGTTTTCCGACGGCTCTATGTAGAAATGCAGAGCTCTGTCGACAAGAAAATGTCGCCAGGAAAAGACGTCAAATGCCTGTGATGCATTTTCTTCTGTGCATGTGAAAAGTGTGGAAAATGTGTGTGAAATGCTTTATATACTAACTCAGAACAGACTTGAAAATCTTACAGACTCTTCTCTTTTGCTATCCTTATTCTAGCAGAACAAGCATTGTATTACAATGAAAATCGTTCTTTCTTATTTGTGCTAATCTGACACATTGTTACTGTTCACTCCGTTCTAAGCAGCAACGCATTCTCCTCTTATTTGCTGATACTTTCCTTTGCTCTTTTCATCATATCAGCCAGTTCCTGGTATTTTCCTGTGACATATCCATAGTTTTTTCGCTTATGCGGAAGCATACAGTTTGTGCAGTCTTTAATTCCCTTTTCCGTATACCGGAAATTCCCACCGCATTTCTCACCCAGGGCATATAGCGGGCAATAACAGAACAGACAGTTAAAATCATCCGGATCTGCATTCTTATGACACGGAAAAAATTCACATTTCTTATGGCTGAAATAAGAATATTCTTTCCCTTCCCAATAAGGTTTCTCCATTGCTACCTCTCCTCTCCTGTTGCAAGTTTTTATCTTTCCAGAATAATTCCGTTTTCTCAGTCTCCATCAATCCCACCCATCAGAGGACAGAGGACGAAATAAAAAAAATACTCTAATAAATTATCAATTTCTCTTCACATAACAAAGCATTGAAAATTCATTACAGTATTTTTCACAGATCATACATTTAAAATTAATAAGAGGGAGCGATGCTACCCCGGGGTAGAAAAAAATCCGTTCATGAGTGCGCGGAGGGAACGAATAAATCCGAAGTAGTATCGCCTGCCATTTAATCATGTATAATTCATAAAGAACAGGCGCATTCCATAAAAAATGTCTGCCTTCAAATAAAAGCAGACAACACTCCGAAGCTGCGGATTCAACGGAGTTGGTTGTTACACTTTACACGGAAGTTTAACCTCGCCATACCAAGCAGGTTTCCTGGCTCCAGGCTCATCGCTCCTCTCTCCTTCTCATGCTATGGCACAATGGACATTCTGAGATTTGCTCCTCTGTTACAGTGACCGGATCGCTCAGGTTTCTCACCTGATTCCCTCTTTCTGTACTGCTCTTTCTCACAGTATCAGCACTTAATATGTTCTGTATGGAATTATACTGTCATTATAATAACACCCTGCAACAAGCTTGTCAACTATTTATCAATATATTTTTCAATATTCCACACCTTCCGGCAGCGGATCCCATTCATTCAGACCAAGACTCTGTCTGAATTTTGCTTCTTCCAGACTCAGCTTTGGAACATCCTCATTCAAAAACGCTCTCAGCTCATCAATCCCCTCTCCGGTCACATTGTTTACCAGAAAAATTCTTTCACATCCTGCATTCAGCATCCACTGACGCACCATTGGAACATTCGCGTAAGGAGAATCTATTTTCGTAATGATTCCTATCAGTGGTCTCAGAATAAATGCATTACTGCCATAGCCAAACAAACTGAAAGGTTCATCTGCTGACTGTACCATTGCCACCACATCTGCTTCAAAAGAAAAACAAGCCAGCCCTACGCTGAAATGCTTGGACTCTGCATACTCTCCCGGAGAATCAATGGTATCATCATCCGTATTCGTATACTGCGTTTTTACATAATGAAGTTTTTCGCCTTTTAATGCCTGCGTTAATGAAGTCTTACCTGCTTCACTTCTGCCCATCAGAAATATTTTCTTCATATTTAATGTCTGTCCCTTTCACTTCTCTCAGCTATTCCGGCAGTTACATAAGCACCATCGGTACAGAATAACTGACTTTTCGTATGTTTTAACTTTTGTGAACTGCACAAGTCTTAAAGCCAAGCACCTCTCTAAAAAATTTCACCACTTCTTCCACTGCAGTCTGAACTTCCGTCAGACCTCCCGTAAGGATCAATGATCCGCTGAAGCGATCCATGAAACCAATCTCCACATTTGCACTTTT
>OOCL01001449.1_pt1 | contig 13738 bp, 12 predicted proteins | sample 1671211 | NCBI WGS metagenome assembly OOCL01 (sample SAMN06348133, study PRJEB24527) | human gut metagenome | biome: human gut; feature: ankylosing spondylitis patient; material: feces | host: Homo sapiens | place: China | collected 2015-10 | reverse complement strand
GGCCCTGAGAAGCGGTGAAGGTGGTGGTAACAGCACCTGCACCCAGAGAGCCGTGCACAGCGCCTGCAGCGCCTGCCTCAGACTCCATCTCGACGACCTTGACCTGGTTGCCGAAGATGTTCTTCTGGCCAGCTGCGGACCACTGGTCCACAGAGTCAGCCATCGGAGAAGACGGGGTAATGGGGTAGATGGCAGCCACGTCCGTGTAGGCATATGCTACATGAGCGGCAGCGGTATTGCCATCCATGGTTTGCTTTGCTCTAGGCATTTTTCTTCCTCCATTCAGAATTTGGTACCTTCTGCGCGGGGCAAACGTCTTTTTGCCGGAGCCGGAGAACTCCCTTAAAAAACGTATTGCTCAACTGATAAGCGCCGCACTTCGCCGGAGCCGGAGAACTCCACAAAAGCACACGCTCATCGAGGGCAATAGCCCTGCCCGGGGCCGGAGAACCCCATGAAGGCACTATTGCTCATCTAATATAATAGCAAATTCCGCCGGTAAAGGCAACGCAAACCGACTGTAAAAACACAACAAAAATTCAAGAAATTTTTTAGCGCTTTTTTACAGATGTGTTCTTTGCTGCATCCATGACGGTGTTATGCTCCAAAATCCAGTATCCATGAGACTTTTTCTTACAAAATTCTAAATTTATAATTGACATTTGTACAGATTCTGCCGTAAACTTTATCTATAGTATCATGCGCCGCACAGCGCAGGGAAGGACAGGCACAAAACGATGGATGCTGCACATTTTGAAAAGACGCTCTCGAGCGAAGTTCTCTTTGAAGGCCGGGTGGTCACGCTGACCAAAGACGTGGCTCTGCTGGAAAACGGTGAGACTTCTATCCGGGAGGTGGTCCACCACCACGGCGGGGCCTGCATCGTACCGTATTTTGAGGACGGCACCCTCTGCATGGTGCGCCAGTTCCGCTACGCCATGCAGCAGGAGCTGTGGGAGCTGCCCGCCGGAAAGCTGGAAAAGGGCGAAGACCCCTTTGAAGCCGCCAAGCGGGAGCTGGGCGAAGAGTGCGGCCTGACCGCCGACCACTACACCTCGCTGGGCGAGTTCTACCCCACGGTGGGCTATGACACCGAGATCATCTATCTGTGGGTGGCCACCGGCCTGCACACCACCCAGATGCATCTGGATGACGATGAGTTCCTGACGCCCGACCGCATCCCGCTGGCAAAAGCCTACGAGATGGTCATGAGCGGCGAGATCAAGGACGGCAAGACCATCGCGGGCGTGCTCAAGCTCAAGGCGCTGGTGGACGAGGGCAGGCTGTGATACTCTACGAAGATACAGCCCTCGTGGTTCTGGACAAGCCCGCCGGGCTTTCCAGCGAGGACGGCGTACCCGCCGCCCTGCGGAAGCTCTGGGGCAGGCCCGACGCCTATGTGGGCGTCATCCACCGGCTGGACACCGGCGTGTCGGGTCTGATGGTCTATGCGAAGACCCCGCAGGCAGCCGCCGCCCTCAGCCGTCAGGTGACGCAGAGCCAGCAGGTTTATGCCGAACAGGATGGCCGGGCCGAGCCTGACGCCGGCACACCGGACGCGCCGCCTTTCGTGAAACAATACCGCGCCCTCATCGCAGGCGGGCCGGACGAAAAGCTGCCCGCCGAAGGCGTCCTGCGGGACTACTTATTCAAGGACAGCCGGAAAGGCCGTGTTTTTCCGGTGAGCCATCCGCGCAAGGGCGTGAAGGAGGCTGTGCTGGAATATCGCATTTCTGCCTCCGCCCCGGACGGCAGCGCCAGCCTTGCGGACGTCACCCTCCACACCGGGCGCACCCACCAGATCCGGGTGCAGTTCGCGTCCCGCCGCCACCCGCTCTGGGGCGACGGCAAATACGGCAGCCGCATCAAGGGAGACATTGCGCTTCAGAGCGCACGGCTCCGCTTCACCCATCCCGACACCGGAAAGGTAATGGACTTCCGCCTCCCGGTCCCCGGGACATGGCCCGCTTGGGGCATCAGACAGGAAAACGACAATGGAACAACAGTATAAAACAGATTCTGAAATATACGCCGTCCTCGAGCGGGAGATCATCGATCTGACCCTCCGGCCCGGCTGTTCGCTGAGCGAAAACCCGCTCTGCAACCGCTTCGGCGCGCCCCGCTCCCTCATCCGGGTGGTGCTGCAGCGGTTGCAGGAGAACGGGCTGGTGAAGATCGTGCCTTACAAAGGCACCACCGTCACCCGGCTGAACCGGGACATCGTGGACGAGCTGATCTATGAGCGCATCGCGGTAGAGGCCCGGGTCCTGCGGGACTTTGCGCCCCACTGCACACCGGAGCACCGCGCCCTCATCCGCCAGCGTGCCGCCGCCTACGACGAGCTGGCCAAGGCCGAAACGCTGGACTTCAACCGTCTCTACGAGGCTGACACCCGGCTCCACGAGACGTGGTTCTCCGCCATGGGCAAGATGTATCTCTGGCGCACCCTGCAGAACGCCCACGCCGACTACAGCCGCTTCCGGATGCTGGACACTCTGACCACCGGCGGGCTCGCCGAGGTGGTGGCCGACCATCACAACCTCATCGACGCCATCGAGCGGTGCGACCTGGCGGCCTTTGAGCCGCTGGTGGAGCGCCACCTTTACGGCGGCATCCGCCGTCTGGGCAGTAAGCTCACAGAGGAGTACGCAGATTATTTTGAATGATGTTCCATGGGGAACAAAAAATATCCCCCGGCGGAGCCGGGGGGTTTTCATAAGAAGTCTTTTACTGAACCACTCGCCTAGCGGGTGGTTTTCATTATACAAAAAAGGGGCCGCCCCGGGTGGTTCCCCAAGGCGGCCCCTGTAAGGGGTCTGTATTTTTTTAGCGCATCTGGCACTTCAGGCTCTCGGCCTGAGCTGCGCTCAGCCGCCGGCTCCCAGGGCCGTTGTGCTCCAGAGCAAACCAGCTGCCCCCCTCTGCCAGCAGCTCTGCCACCGACAGGGTGGTCGTTTTGAAGCTGGTGACAAACTGGATCTGCTCCACTCCCTGCTCCTGCAGAGCCTCCAGCGCCTGCCGGGTGCCATGGAGCCGGGCGGACAGAGTGTCGGACGTCACCCGCAGGGTGCCGCCCTGCTGCTGGGCGTTAAAGGGAAGAGGGCCGCCCTCCAGCGTCTCCACATGGAGGAGGGGGGTACCCAGGTCCACCTCATTGCTCTCTTCTGCCGGGGCATTCGGGGTGTCCGGGGCGGGCTGGAGGTGCCCAAACTCCCGCCACTCCTGCTTCACGCTGCCGTCCTCGTTGTAGATGATGTGGTGGATGTAGCCGGTGGTCATCAGGCCGCTGATGTCCGCCTGGATCTCCTCGCCGTTGACAAGAGCATCGCTCATCACTCTGCTGCCGTTACCGATGGTGGCACCGGAATCGATCTTATTATAAGGGTAATAATGGTTAGTTTTGCTCTTGCCGGCGACCGCCGTCACCTGAGCGGCTCCGCTCACGGTGACATTGCTGCCGCTGCCGCCGCTGCCGCCGCCGATGCCGGCAGCAAAGTAGCCACCGGCAGCGGTCACCGTGCCGCCGCTGATGGTGATGTTTTCGCCGCTGCTGCTGACGCCGCCGCCGATGCCTGCACCCTGGTTGCCACCTTTAGCGTCCACCGCGCCGCCGTTGATGGTGATGTTTTCGCCGCTGCCGCCGAGGCCGCCGCCGATGCCTGCACTACCTTTGCCACCGGCAGCGTTCACTGTGCCGCCCTTGATGGTGATGTTTTTGCCGCCGATGCCGGAGCCGCCGCCGCCGATGCCGGCACCATCTTCACCGCCAGTAGCATTCACTGTGCCGCTGTTGATGGTGATGTTTTTGCCGCCGCCGCCGGAGCCGCCGCCGCCGATGCCTGCACCTCTGAAGCCGCCGGTAGCGGTCACTGTGCCGCCGTTGATGGTGATGTCTTCGCCGCTGCCGTAATCACCGCCCCCGATGCCAGCACCATAGTTGCCGCCGGCAGCAGTCACCGTGCCGCCGCTGATGGTGATGTTTTTGCCGCCGCCGTCGGAGCCGCCGCCGATGCCTGCACCACACTGACCACCGGTAGCGTTCACTGTACCGCCGGTGATGATAATGTTCTTCGTTCCATTATTTTTATGATAGCCATTATAGCTGCCGCCGATACCGGCAGCCGATTCCCCGCCTTTGGCCGTCAGGCTGCCGGCTTCTTTGTTCTCGTCCTTCAGGGTCAGCGTTCCTTCGGCTTCAGAGGCGTTTTTTTCAAGACCTGCCCTGTGCCAGCCGCTTTTCAGCTCGTTATTGCCGTCCAGCTCGATCTCCACATTGCCGTCTCCCTGAACTCTCAGAGCGGCTTTGTCATCGGTGTCGCTCACATCGATCTTCACGTCTTTCAAGGTGAGGTTCAGCACCTTATCGGCAAAATTGTTGATCACCGTAATGGTGTTGCCCCAAAAGCCATCATCCTTTGGGTTCACCGGAGTAGCGCCTGCAGGGGCAGCAGCCGGGGCTGCCTGCTGGTCTGCACTCTCCTGCCGGTCTGAGCTTTTCGGTTCCTCAGCGCTCTCCGGCTGGTCTGCATCTTTCGGTTCCTCAGCGTCCTCCGGCTGGGCAGACTGGTAGTTGTCCTCTACCACAGGGCCAAAGTCGGAATCCTCTGCTGCGGGGCCTTCCAGGTCGCTCTCCAGCGTGGTGATGGTCTGCTCACGGGTGGTGATGATGATCTCACCACTGTCATCCTTGGTCGTTCCGTTCTGTTGGACGGTCTGGCCATGCTCATCTTTGGTGATGGTAATATCGCCGTCGTCGATATAGTAAATGTCTGCAAAGGCCGGAGCCGCCAGAGACACTGTGATGCTCAACGCTGCCAACAGAGCTGCTGCCCGGCGGAATGCGCTGTTCTTCTTCATTGTGGTCTCCTTTCTTTTTCTACACTTTCTTGTGCTTTTTGCGCTCTTTTTGTGGAGGGCGCATTTTCTTAATTGTATTCTCCCCCCATATTTGCAATAGGTGAAAATAACATTTTTTTACTTAAAGTAATTAATTTTGCGGCAATGTGCAATAAAATACAACAAACTCCCTCCCTGCCCCGGCAGGTTCCGCCTCCGGACGCAAAAAAAGAGGCCGCCGCATCCGCTCTGATGCAGCAGCCTCCCGGGGGAAGTCCCCTCGGATCATTTTGTTTTCAGTGCCTTCTCCAGCCCCTCCCGGGGGGTGACGTAGACGGTGGTGTACACCTCGTAGAGCACCATGCCGGGCTTTGCGCCGTTGGCTTTCCAGATATTCTTCACCTCGGTGGTGTCCACGGCCACCTTGGCGGCGGCACCGGCCTTGAAGGTGCTGGAATACACGACAGCCAGCTCTGCGGCCTCCTGCCGGGTGGTGTCGGGGATGTCCTCGCCCCGGCTCATGACCACGACGTGGCTGCCGGGGGCTTTCTGGACGTGGAACCAGAGGTCCTTGCCCCGGGCGGTGTGGAGGGTGAGCTTGTCGTTCTGGGCGTTGTTGCGGCCTACCAGGATCTCAAAGCCATCGGTGGAAGTGAACCGCAGGAAGTCTGCAGGCTTCTGGCGCTTATCCCGCTGCTTGTAGTATTTCAGGTAGCCCTGACTCTTCAGCTCTGCCCGGATCTCGTTGAGGGCCGCTTCACCGGAAGCGGACTCCACCTCGTAGAGCACCGTTTCCAGATAGGCGATCTCCTTTTCACCCTCTGCCAGCAGGTCCACCAGCATCCGGGCGGCGGTCTGCTTCTTTTTGTAGTTCTTGAAGAAGTTCTGAGCGTTCTGGCTGGGTGTGAACCGCAGGTCCAGCGGGATGGTCACCTCTTTGCCCTCATCGTACCAGTTGGGCACCGTGATGCTCTTCATGCCCTTCTGGGCCAGATACAGGTTGGCGGAGAGCAGCTCGCCGTACAGGCGCAGCTTCTCGCTCTTTCCGCTGGCGGCCAGCTCTTCCTGCCGGGCAGCCTGCTTACGGACGGCACGCTCGTACATGTTGTGCACGGCCTTGTGCAGTTCCTTGCTCTTGGTACGCAGGCGCTCGGCACGGTCTTTCTCGGCGTAGTAACCCTCCAGCATCGCGTTGAAGGACGGCCATTCCTTCACCGCGTAGTTTTCGCCGTACTGCTGCGGACGGAAGAAGGTGAACTCCACCGGCTTGCCGTCCGGGTCGGTCACGCTGCAGGGGCAGCCGCCCTTGTCGTGCAGCTCCTTCAGCTCGTCGATGGCCGCCATCAGACTGCGCTTTTGCTCCTCGGTCAGCTCATTGGCCAGCAGGTGTTCCCCGTCAAAGGCGCGCCAGGCGGCTTCGCGGCAGACCACCGGGCCGACCCCGGCCACCGTTTTATTCAGGGCATCCGCCACCGGCAGGTCCCGCTGGCAGGCCGCTGCCACGATGGACGCAGAGCTTACCTGCAGAAAATCCGGCCGGGCCGGTTTGGGCGGCGTGGTGTAGGTCAGGCCCGGCAGCAGCTGCCGGATGTCGCTGTCCTCAAAATCCACCCGCTTGAGGGCGTCGATGATCTTGCCGTTCTGCACCAGCACCAGATTGGAGTAGCGGCCCATGAGCTCGGCGCAGAGGGTGTTGCGCACCAGGTCGCCCATTTCGTTGGTGCACTGGAAGTCGAAGTAGACGATGCGGTCCCCCGGCTCCATGTGCACATCCAACAGCTTGCCGCCGGTGAGGTGCTTGCGCATCAGCATGCAGAAGGAGGGCGGCGTCTCCGGGTTTTCAAAGGTCTCTTCGGTCAGGCAGACCCGGGCGGAACCGCTGCGGGCCGACAGCAGCAGCGCGTAGGTGTCCGTGCGGGTGCGCAGGGTAATGACCAGCTCATCGCGGGTCGGTTCAAACAGTTTTGCGATCTTGGCGTCCGTGAGGGTGGCTTTCAGTTCCGCCGCCGTCAGGGCCAGAGTTGCGGCATCCAATGCCATGTGTGTTACCTCGTTCTTACCATTAAAATGGCCTCCGCGTTCGCTTTGGCCATATTCAGCGGAATGTTCTTTTTTAATTACAATCGGAGCAGCCTGCGGGCTGCTCCGATTGCTTCTTCACGAAAGGGACCGTTGCGGAAAGCTACGGCCCTCCCTTATTATAAATAAGTATACGGGTCCTTGTTGGCTGTGCTCACCAGCACTTCCACGCCGGGCAGAGCGGCACGCAGCTTTTCTGCCACGGCAGCGGTCACCGGGAACTCCGTGGCGTAGTGCCCCGCCGCGATCAGCGACAGCCCCAGCCGCTTTGCATCGCAGGCGTGGTGGTGATTTGCCTCGCCGGTCAGCAGGCAGTCCGCGCCCATGGCAAGGGCCTCTTCAAACAGGCTTCCGCCTGCGCCGCTGATGACGGCCAGCCGCTGCACCGGTTTGCCGGTGTCGGCAAATTTGACCTGTACCGCCGGGCCTGCGTCCGGTGCATTGCAGCGGGCGGCCAGCTCCTGCTGTGCCTTGCGGGCCAGCTGCGGCACCGTGATGGGTTCAATGCTGCCCACCCGGCCGCAGCCCTCGGCAAAGGGCTCCGGGTCCTGCATGCCAAAGATACCGGCCAGCACCTCGTTGACGCCGCCGGCAGCCGCATCCAGATTGGTGTGCATGCAGATGGCCGAGATGCCCGCCCGCACCAGCTGAAACGGCACATCCTGCGGCCCCAGCTTTTTGAGCGGGTCAAAGATGACCGGGTGGTGCGCCACGATGGCTTCGCAGTGCTTCGCGGCAGCCTCTGTCACCACCTCCGGGGTGATGTCCAGCGTGACCAGCACCCGGGTCACTTCCCCGGCGCAGTCCACCAGCAGGCCGGGGTTGTCCCAGCTTTCTGCCAGTTCCAGCGGCGCGATGCGCTGCATAGCTTCATAGAGCTGCTGTACGGTCGTCATAGTCCGGTCCCCTCTTTCAAAAGTCGGTCGATCTCGTCTGCCAGCGGGGTGCCGTCCGGCACACCAAGGCGCATACGGGGGAGCTTGGCCTTCTGCCAGGCCGCATAGCCCGCGCCCTCCGGCCAGCTGCCGGTTCCGCCCAGCAGACACTCGGAAAAGGTCGGCTCGTGCCGCTCTCCGGTGTACTCGGCTGCCATCACGGCATACCAGCGGCCTGCCGCCTGCACGGGGCGGTCGGCCACAAATGCAAAGCCATGGGTCCACAGCCAGCGGCGCAGCTCGCTGTGACGGGTAGCCGGGATCATGATGATCCGCGGCCCACCCACCGTGAACACCCACGGAGCCTTTTCCAGGATCTCCCAGGTGGTCTGGGCCGAGACGCCCGCCAGCACGATGCTGCCCACCTCACCGGCCGACAACACAGAAAGACCGTCGCCGAGCCTCAGCTCAGCGCGGTCTTTACAATTGGCATGTTCCAGCGTCTGCCGGGCTTTGGACAGCGGGCCGGGGCGCAGGTCGGCCCCGATGACCTTGGGGTACCGGCCCGAAGCAGCCAGCACCGCCGTCAGCTTGCCGTGGTCGCAGCCGATGTCCGCCACCGGCTGCCCGGGGCGCACCAGCTCTGCCGCCGCCGCCAGACGCGCATCCAGTGTGGGCAGCACTCAGGCCTTCTTTGCGCCCAGGTGCTCGTTGAGCTTTGCGATCAGCTCATCGCAGTCCACGCCGTGCACCGCGCAGGCCTCTTCGATGCTCTCGCCGCGGGATGCAGGGCAGCCCAGGCAGTGCATGCCGATCTCCATGAAGTAGGGAGCGGTGCTCTGGTCCATGTCCAGAATGTCGCCGATGATGGTGTCACGGGTGACCTGCTTGGGGGCAGCGTTCTCTTCTTTTTTGAGCATATTGAAAATATCAAACATGATGGATTTCCTTTCTTGATCGGGTAATGTACGGCAAAACCTACCGTTCTTCTATACTATACCCCAACTGACCTGTATTTTGCAAGTATCTGCGGGCAAAATCAGTCCTCTTCCTTGTAATCCTTTTCCAGCGAGAAGCCGCGGCCGCTTACTTCGGTCACATGGCTCACGATCATGAAGCAGGTGGGGTCGATCAGGTGGGCGATTTTTTCCAGCTTGGGCAGCTGCCGGTTGCTGACAACACTCAGCAGCACCTGTTCGCTGTTCCGGCTATAGCCGCCCTCACCGTGCAGGATGGTCACGCCGCGGTCCAGCTGGGAGAAAATGGCTTCCCGGATCTCGTCCGCATGCTGACTGATAATCTTGACCTCGGTACGGGTGGAACCGAAAATGAGCACTTTGTCCAGCACAACGGTGTACACAATGACCATCACGATGCCGTACAGGCACTGCTGCAGCGGGCTGAACGCCGCCTGCACCGCCAGAATGATCAGGTCGAACACCATCATGGTCGCCGACACCGGCAGGTGGAACCACTTGTTGAGCACCAGCGGAGGGATGTCCATGCCGCCGGTGGAAGCACCGGCACGGATGGTGATGCCCAGCGAGATGCCCACGCCCAGACCGGCAAAGATGGTGTTGAGCACCAGATCATCGGTGAGCACAAAATCTGCAAACACCCGCTCCCACAGGGCCAGAAACAGCGGGCTGAGGATGGTGCTGGCAATGGTGGTAAGGGCAAAGCGGCTGCCCAGTACCATCCAGCCCAGCACCAGCATGCTGATGTTGATGGCAAACAGCACCCCGGACACCGACAGGCCCAGCACACGGTTGACCCCCAGCGCAATACCGGTGGCGCCGCCGGTGATCAGCCCGGACGGCACCAGAAACAGCACGACCGTCAGCGCGTACAGTGCGTTGCCCGCAATGATGGACAGCGAGTTGAAGGCGATCTGCTGCTTATATGAAAGTTGAATCATCTTTCCACCTCTGTTCTTGAATCGCTTTCTTTTATCATAACGAAAAACTCCACGTTTATCAAGCTTTTGCCGACAAACGTGGAGAATATTCATCCTTTTTTGATTATTTTGTAGCCGGTTCTTCCTCTTCCAGCAGGCGCAGACCGGCGGTGTCGGTGACCGGCAGCGAGAACACGATGGCCCCCGCCCTGCGGTCGGCCCCGTCCATGATGGCTTTCATGATCCGGCTCTTCTGCGCGGTGCGGCTCACGATGAGCACCAGCTCCTTCTCGTTCACCAGTTCCATGCCCAGGAAGGGGGCGGCCCCTTCCATGCCGGTGCCCTTTGCGTGGATCACGGTGCCGCCACCGGCACCGGCTGCGCGGGCCGCGTCCATGATGGAGCCGGTGTAGCCCTGGTTTGCGATCACCAGCAGCAGTTCATAGCGGGTATCCTTCAAGGTACTCTCCTCCTTCCAGGTCAGGGTCTGGTGCTCCGTGAGGAACCCAAGGGCCCGTTTTCCGCCGATGCTGCTCAGCGGCACGGTGAATGCAATGCCGGTGCCCGGCACGTCGATGCGCATTTTGCGGCGCAGGTCCCGCTGCACCTCCTGCCAGGTCTGGGCTGTGACCACCGCCAGCAGCACAGCTTTTTCGGTCTTTTCCAGCCCCAGGGTGGAAAGGGTCTCCTGCACCGCCGTGCCGGTGCCCACTGTGCGCAGGGTCACGTTCACACCGTGGGCCTCATACAACTGCAGAAAGGCGTCGGCAGTGCGGCGGTCGGTGATGGTGCTCATCAGAAACAGCGAACTCACAGCGCTTGCCCTCCTTACAGTTCAATGATGTCGTCATCCGGCCAGTCGGCATAGGCTGCCACCCCGGCCAGCGCGGGTTCGGCGGCACGGGCAGCCCTGCGCCGTCCGGTTTTGAGCTGAGCGGCAAGGCCCATCAGCTGCACCGTGATGAGCGGCGTCATGGCCACCATGGCCACCACGCCAAAGGCGTCCGTAACGATGTTGCCGCCCACGGCCACGCAGGCTCCCTGTGCCAGCGGCAGCAGGAAGGTGGCCGTCATGGGGCCAGAGGCCACGCCGCCGGCGTCAAAGGCAATGGCGGTGAACAGCTTGGGCACCACAAAGGAGATGCCGATGGCCACCGCATAGCCCGGGATGAGGAACCACAGGATGGAAATGCCGGTGAGCACCCGCACCATGGCCAGCCCCACCGAAATGGACACGCCCGCCGAGAGCGCCATGCCCATGGCCTGGGCCGAGATGGCACCATCGGTCACCTCTTCCACCTGTTTGTTCAGCACATACACCGCCGGCTCTGCCTTGACGATAAAGTAGCCGATGAGCATGCCGATGGGGATGATCACCCAGTGGTAGCTCTGCCCGGTCAGCACCTGCCCCAGATAGTTGCCCGCCGGCATAAAGCCGACGTTCGCTCCGGTGAGGAACAGCACCAGGCCTACATAGGTATAGGCAAGGCCCACCGCAATGCGGCCCAGCGTGCGTTTGTCCAGCCGCAGGGCCACGGCCTGGAACACCCCGAACATGACCACGATGGGCAGCAGCGAGGAAGCAATTTCCTTGATGTACTCCGGCAGCCCCTCATGGAACAGCTGCCACAGCTCCACCGAATCGCTCACCTCCGGCAGCACCGGCGGGATGTAGGTGCTGTCGGACGCGCGAAATGCGATGCCGAGGATCAGCACCGCCAGAATGGGGCCCACTGAGCACAGTGCCACCAGACCAAAGCTGTCGTCCGCCGCATGGCGGTCGCCGCGGATCGCCGACACGCCCACGCCCAGCGCCATGATAAAAGGTACCGTCATGGGGCCGGTGGTCACACCGCCGGAGTCAAAGGCCACGGCCAGAAACTCCCGGGGCACAAAGGCGGCCAGCACAAAAACGATGCCGTAGAACGCCACCAGCAGCGGCGGCAGCGCCACGCCCAGCAGCATGCGCAGGAACGCGACGGTGAGGAACAGGCCCACGCCCGCCGCCACCGAGAAGATCAGGGTCTGGTTGGGGATGGAGGGCACCTGATTGGCCAGCACCTGCAGGTCCGGCTCCGAAATAGTGATGAGGAACCCCAGCAGAAAGCCGACGCCCAGGATCACCGGCAGTTTGCGGCTCCGGGTGAGCACAGCACCCACACGCTCGCCCATGGGGGTCATGCTCATTTCTGCGCCCAGTGTAAAGAACATGATGCCCACCACGATGAGCACCGCACCCAGCAGAAAGCACAGCAGGATGCTGGGCGACACCGGCGCAATGGTAAAGCACAGCACCAGCACAATGGCCACAATGGGCAGCACGGCCTGCAGGGCTTCCAACAGTTTTTCCCGCAGTTTGGGGAGAGATGCTTTTAAAATCGCGTCCACCGCCTTTCCGTTCTGTACATTTTTGTGCAACGTATATAAAAAGTATACAAAGCAACTGCCGCCCCGTCAACCGACGGGGCGGCAAAGATACAGATAATTTACAATTCCTGCTTGGCCAGCACGTCGGAGGTGGGGGTCTGGAACACCGGGATGTCTGCATAGGGGTCGGCAGCATCATCGACCGGCAGGCTCTTCATGTAGGCATCCATGGACTCGGCCACCTTCTTGGCCACGGCCACGGCCTCGACCACGGTGCGGGCACCCATCACGGCGTCGCCGCCGGCAAACACGCCCTCGCGGGTGGTGCTGCCATCCTCACTGACGGTGAGCAGGCCCTTCTGGTTGGTCTCGATGCCGGTGGTGGTCTTGACAAGGTTGCTCTCGGAGCCCTGGCTCACCGACACGATAACGCCGGTGTGGGGGTAGAAGATCTCGCTGCCCTCCACCTGGGTAAACTTGCCGTCCTCGCCCTTGACGGTGTCGCGGCAGATGAGGCCGTTTTCCCGGATCTCCACAGGAGCCTTGCAGAAGCGGAAGCCCACGCCTTCCAGCTTGGCATAGCTCACCTCATATTCGGAGGCGCTGATGCAGCTCTCGTCGCGGCGGGCGTAGCAGGTCACATGACGGGCGCCGTTGCGGATGGCGGTGCGGGCGCAGTCCATGGCCGAGTTGCCCACGCCGATGACCGCAATGTCATCGCCCAGACGGAAGGCCTTGGAGTTGGCCAGATAGTCGATGCCAAAGGCCACGTTGCCCAGGCTCTCGCCCTTGATGTGCATGGCGTTGGCCTTCCACAGACCGGCACCGATGAACACGCTCTTGTAGCCGTCGCGGAACAGATCATCGATGGTGATGGTCTTGCCGATGGTGGTGTTGGGCCGCACCTTGATGCCCTTCAGCTCCAGATGGCGGTACTGGAAATCGTCCAGCACGCTGTCCGGCAGGCGATAGTTGGGGATACCGTAGCGCATGACGCCGCCAATTTTATCGCGGGCATCAAAGATGGTCACATCGTAGCCCCAGCGTGCCAGCAGCACCGCAATGGTCAGGCCCGCCGGGCCGGAGCCAACGACTGCCGCCTTCATGCCGTTTTTGGGGGCAGGGCCGGCGGTCATTTTGTTGGCGTAGGTCGTGGAAATGTAGTCCTCAATAATGGAGAAGTGCACCGGGTCGTGGCTGGGCATCCGGTTGCGCACGCAGTGGCCCTCGCACTGGTTCTCGTGGTTGCACACCAACGCACAAACGGTGGTCAGCGGGTTATTCTCAAACAGCATCTCCCCGGCCTCATTTAAGTTTCCTTCTTTAAACGCCTTGATCATCATCGGGATCGGGGTATGGATCGGACATCCCTGCATACACATCGGTTTCTTACAATTCAGACAACGGTTTGCTTCATTAATTACATGTACTGCCATAACGTATCTCTCCCTTTTATTTAAACATTTTTCTCAACTCGCCCCTATTTTACACCCACTGTATTCTGTATACAAGTTAAGTTAAAAAGGCATCAAGTATTTTTGAATTTCGTACAATGTGCAGAATTCCTATGCCGGGAATGCACGAAAAAATGGCCTGAAACCGTTGGTTCCAGACCATTTTTTCTAATTCGCAACAGAATTTTTCAGCTGTTAATTAACAAACAGATTCCTTCTCCATCTATCTC
>OOCL01001439.1_pt1 | contig 13797 bp, 9 predicted proteins | sample 1671211 | NCBI WGS metagenome assembly OOCL01 (sample SAMN06348133, study PRJEB24527) | human gut metagenome | biome: human gut; feature: ankylosing spondylitis patient; material: feces | host: Homo sapiens | place: China | collected 2015-10 | reverse complement strand
TAACCAGACAGCGCCCCGCCGCGGACTCTCTCCACGGCGGGGCGCTGTCTTTCTCTTGCGTCTGTTGTCAAAGGAAGTTTTCCACCGCCTCCAGCATGGGGAGAGGGGCCTCCTCAGGGATAAAATGGCCGCAGGGCAGGTTGTGTCCCTGAATGTGGTCTCCAAATTTGGCCCAGCACTCCAGGGGGCGGAAGAACCGCTCCACCAGTCCGTTTGCCCCCCACAGCACCAGGGTCTCGGCCCGGATCTTCCGCCCGGCCCGTAAATCCTCCTCGTCCAGCGCCAGATCCACCGTCTCCCCCGCCCGGTACTCCTCACAGATGGCGTGGATGGTTTCCACGTTGTAGTGCCTCAGATACTCGTCGTAGACGTCCTGGGGAAATGCCTCGGCTGAGGTGTCGTTCTCCGAGTGATACCGGGCAATGTGCAGGGAATAGCGGAAAAACTGCTTCCGGCTGGACAGGATCATGTCCTCCGGCAGCGGGGCCTCCTGGGTAAAGAAATACCACTGGAACAGCGCCTTGGCAAACTCCCGGGTGGAGAGGCTGTACATGTCATAGGTGGACACGATATCCAGCAGGCTGTAGGAGGCGGCGGTCCCGGCGGCAGCGTCGTGGCTGGCCGCCATGGTCAGGTAGCCGGAAAGGCTGCGGGCGTTTTCCATCACGGCACCCCAGCCCCCGGCCACACCGATGCCGTAGGCCAGCACCGCCACCAGTGCGATGCTCATGACCACCGACTGGATGAGGTCGGTGGTGGTCACGGCCCGGAAGCCGCCCAGAATGGTGTACCCCACGATGACCAGTGCGGACACGATCATCGCGATCATGTAGTCCACGCCGAACAGGCTGTGGAACAGCTTGCCGCAGGCCGCAAAGCCGGAAGCCGTGTACGGGATAAAGAACACGATGATGATCACCGCGCCCAGCGCGTTGAGCAGGTTGCGCTGATCGTGGAACCGCAGCGACAGGAACTGCGGCACCGTGATGGCGTCCAGATTGGCCGAGTAGCGCCGCAGCCGCCGGGCCACGATGAGCCAGTTGAGCCAGGTGCCCACGGCCAGACCGATGGCCGTCCAGCCCGGCGACGCAATGCCGGTGAGGTAGGCAAGGCCGGGCAGGCCCATCAGCAGCCAGCTGGACATATCGCTGGCTTCGGCGCTCATAGCAGTGACCAGCGGGCCCATCTTGCGGCCGCCGAGGTAAAAGTCGGTGCTGTCCTCGTTGGACTTGCTGTATACAAAGCCCACCAGCAGCATGCCCACCAGATAGATCACAATGGTGGCAATGATGCAGACATTTGTCATAAAGGTTCCCCCTCTCGTTTGGCTTTTCCCGCGCAGCGCGCGGGGAAAGGATGGTGTTATTTTATCACAGTAAAGTAGCAAGGTACAGCATTTTGCGCCTGCACGGCTGATTTTCGCGCTTTTGTGGGGATTTCCGGCTCAGAACGCCGCATTTTCTGCCACTTTGCCAATAGAATTTCTCCCCTATCCGCCTGTGCGGAGCGGCGCTTCTGCTGCTTTGCGCTGTCTTTTTAAAGCGGGCTGTGCTATAATCAGACCGGATTTCGGGATATTTATTACTACAGGGAGATGTTTTTATGCAGAATATTACCATTCGGAATGTATCTCTGGCCGATGCGCCCCGCATTCTGGAGATCTACGCCTGGTATGTGGAGCACACGGTCATCACCTTTGAATACGACGTACCCTCACTGGAGGAATTTGAAGGCCGCATGCGCCGCACCATGCAGAAATACCCCTACCTGGTCATCGAGTGGGACGGCCGGGTGGAGGGCTACGCCTACGCGGGGCCCTTTGTGGGCCGGGCCGCCTACGACTGGGCCTGTGAGCTGACCATCTACCTGGACCACGACGCCCGGAAACACGGCATGGGCCGTGCCCTGTACGAGGCACTGGCCGACCGGCTGCAGGCCATGGGCATCCTGAACCTGTATGCCTGCATCGGCTACCCGCAGGCGGAGGACGAATACCTGACCCGGAACAGCGCCCGGTTCCACGAGCATCTGGGCTTTGCACTGGTCGGCACCTTCCACAACTGCGGGTACAAGTTCGGCCGCTGGTACGACATGGTCTGGATGGAAAAGATCATCGGGGAGCACCGCCCCGACCAGCCGCCCGTGCAGCCCTACATTTACTAAGCCCCACACGCAAACAGCCCCGGACTTTTCAACAAGTCCGGGGCCGTTTGTTTAGAATGAAGGAGAAAATCCGGGAATGTCAGATGGTTTTACACCGCCGGGCCGCCGCGCTCGGCGTCCAGTGCCGCGCGGAACTTCCGGTTGGAGACTGCGTTCTGCCCAAAGCCGATGAGCGCCCGCAGCAGGCCGATGATCCAGAAGCCCTTTGCTTCCATCACGATGCCGTCCACCGTCTCCTGCCCGACCATGCCGCCGGTCATCTGGGCCAGCGCACGGACAGGCATGTTGTACTGGAACAGCAGGTTCAGGTCCGGCGTGCCCTCGCGGGAGCTGCGCTTGAGCAGGGTGTGCAGCACAGCCCAGGCCAGCCAGCACAGCGGACTGCGGCTGTGGTTCAGCTCACCCAGCGTCATGGTCTGGTCGATGTGGGGCTTGTCCTCCGGGATGGCGTGGCCCAGCAGGGCCTCAAAGGCGGCATCCGGCACATTCTTGATGTCAGCGGTGCGGTAGCACTGCACAGCCTTGCCAGCATAGGGGTCCGGAGCACCAGTGCCCTGCACGGGCACCTCGGCGCGCAGGCGGATGTCCTGTACGCTGGCACCCACCAGCAACTGGTAGCTGCCGCCCTCGGTCTCCCAGCGGTCCGTTTTCACGTTCCAGTAGCGGAAGGCCTTGTCGTCCAGCGGAATGGTCACGGTCTTGCACTCGCCCGCCTGCAGGAACACCTTGGCAAAGCCCTTCAGTTCCTTTTCCGGGCGGAACACGGCTGCGTCGGCCTTGGCCACATACAGCTGTGCGATCTCGGCACCGGCGCGGCTGCCGGTGTTGGTGATGGTAAAGGTGACCTTGTCCGCGTCCGCTTTCAGGTCGGAGTAGGCAAAGGTGGTGTAGCTCAGGCCGTAGCCGAAGGGATAGCGCACCGGCACATGGGCCGTTTCGTAGTAGCGGTAGCCGATGTACAGGCCCTCGCGGTACTCCACGTTCTGCTGTTTGCCCGGGAAATACCGGGCCGCCGGGGTGTCCTCGTAGGTCAGGGGCAGAGTCTCGGCCAGCTTGCCGCTGGGGTTCACCCGGCCGGTGAGCACGTCCATGACGGCACCGGCACCGGCCTGCCCGCCCAGATAGGCGTGCAGCACTGCCTTGCAGCGGCTGACCCAGCCCGTTTCCACCACGCTGCCGGCGCTCAGCACCACCACGAGGTTCTCGTTGGCCTGCGCCACAGCTTCCAGCAGCTGCTTCTGGTTCTCCGGGATGCAGATGTGGCTGCGGTCCAGGCCTTCGCTCTCGCTGGACTCGTCCAGACCCATGCAGAGCACCACCACGTCGGCCTTGCGGGCCAGTGCGGCGGCCTCTTCCACAAAGGCCGGGTTGGGGGTGCCGCTGCGCTCATACCCTGCGCAGAAGCCTGCCAGCGTGATGTCGTCCGCCTCGGCGGCGTCCTTCAGGTTGTCCACGCGGGTAGCGTTCACCGAGCTGGAGCCTGCGCCCTGATAGCGGGGCGTCTGCGCAAAATCACCGATGAGGGCCACGCTCTGCCCGGGCTTGAGGGGCAGCAGGTCATCCTCGTTTTTCAGCAGCACCACGCTTTCGGCGGCGGCACGGCGGGCCAGCGCATGATGGGCGTCCCGGTCGAACCGCTTCGGTGCGGCCTTGACTGCCGCATCGGTGGTGAACACCAGCTCCAGCAGCTCGTCCACCCGGGCATCCACCGCGGATTCCGGCAGACGGCCCTCCGCCACGGCCTGCATCAGCCGCTTGGCCGAGCCAAAGCCGGGGCAGGGCATTTCCAGCGTGGAGCCTTCGCGCACACCCTCCACATGGTCGTTGGAGCCGCCCCAGTCGGTGACCACGGCCCCGTCATAGCCCCACTCGCCGTGCAGGATATCCTGCAGCAGGTGATGGTTCTCGTTGGCGTAGGTGCCGTTGACCCGGTTGTAGGAGGTCATGATGCACTTGGGCCTGCCCTCTTTCACGGCGATCTCAAAGCCGGTGAGGTACAGCTCCCGCAGGGTGCGCTCGTCCAGCACGCTGTTGCTGGCCATGCGGCGCAGCTCCTGATTGTTGGCGGCAAAGTGCTTGGGGCAGGCCGAAACGCCCACCGACTGGATGCCGCGCACATAGCCTGCTGCCAGCTTGCCGGACAGGTACGGGTCCTCCGAGAAATACTCGAAATCGCGGCCGCACAGCGGGCTGCGCTTGGTGTTCAGGCCGGGGCCCAGGATCACATTGACGCTGTAGGAAGCGGTCTCCTCGCCCAGCGCTTTGCCGATCTCCTCGCCCAGGGCGGGGTCCCAGCTGTTGGCCACGGTAGCCGCCGTGGGGAAGCAGGTGGCCGGCTCCGCGGGGTTCAGGCCCAGATGGTCGGCCGGGCCCGCCTGTTTGCGCAGACCGTTGGGGCCGTCCGACAGCCAGATGGCCGGCACCCCCTTGTTGGGCAGGGCATGGGTCTCGAACACGGTGGCACCGGAAAGCAGGGCGCATTTTTCCCGCAGGGACAGTTTGGCGATCACATCTGCATGTTTCATTTGGCTTCACCCTCCGGGAAAATGATCTTATAGATGGGGAAATAGATCACCATCTGCACGCCGCCGTTGATCACGGTGATGAGCACATTGTACACCGCCGGGGAGAAGAACTGCTTGCACAGGGGCACATACAGGCCCATGAGGAAGCTGCACACGATGGTGATGAGCACAAAGGCGATGACGTACCACAGGATCTGATACCAGATGTTGCCCTTGGACTTGAAGGTGATGTTGCGCTGCATGGGGAAGTTGACGCACTGCGCCAGGAACAGGGTGATGGCAAAGGCGGCAAAGTAGCCCATGCCGCCGGTGGCGTCCCCGGTGACCGGGTAGTTGAACACATAGGTGTCCACCGGGCCAAGGTTCAGGTGGATGAGCTGGCAGGGGATGCTGCACCAGTCGGTGTGGGCGTAGAACAGCCCCGGCAGAAAGGTGAGCAGCAGGTACTGCAGCAGGGTGACCAGCATGGAAAAGGCATAGAACTTGATGAACTGCCCGGCCAGCTTGGCCAGCTTGGGGTTTTTCTCTGAAATGGACATGGGTATTTACTCCTTATGAACTTGCACGGCAGCCACGGCAGAACCAACGGTGCTGTCGGCTTGCAGGGTCACACAGCCTTCGGTGCCAGCTTCCACGATGGCCATGGCCTCGCCCCAGTAGGGGGCGGTCTGGCTGGTGCGGTAGCCCTGCAGATTGAAGGGGCAGGCATTGCCCAGCGCCAGCAGGCGGCCGCCGGTCACCTGCACCCGGATGGGCTCCCGCACAGTGGGCTTGAGCACGCCGTTCTGGTCGGTGTAGCGCAGGCGGATGTAGCACAGCTGGCCGGGGCGCAGCACGGCTTCCTCCGGCTCGGCCCGCAGCTCGGTGGCAGGGCCGGCGGTGGTCAGCGCACAGCGGCCGGTCTCCTGCCCCGCTGCGTTGTAGGCCACAGCCTCCAGCGTACCGGGCTGGTACGCACAGCGGAAGCGGAACAGGCAGTCGTTTTTCGCATTCTTGCGGGCGATTTCCTTGCCGTTGAGCACCAGCGCAGCGGAAGCCGCGCGGGCATAGACCTCCACCTCAGCCTGCTTTCCCTCGCAGCCGGGCCAGGTCCAGCTCGTCATGGCGTCGGTCATCTTCCAGGCCGAGGGCGAGTGCTTGTCGCCGGTGTGGTTCACCGGGCGCACGGCCAGGAACGGCCCTTCGGCCTGTTCCAGCGCCACCCGGGTATACAGGGCCTCACCCAGCGGCTTGCCGGTCAGGTCGATGCGGCCGGAACCGGCGCTCACCCAGCCAAGGCCGCCGTCAAAGCGGGGCGCGTTGTCGGCATACTCCCAGCTGCCCACCATCACTTCGCCCAGGTAGTCCATACCGGCCCACACAAAGTCACCGATGAGCCGGGGTTCTTTCTTGGCCAGCTCCCGGAACCGGTAGGCGTCGCTGCAGAAGGTCTCGCTGCCCAAAATCAGGCGGTCGGGGTATTTTTTCAGGTCGTGCTCGTAGCGGTAGATGCCGTAGTTGTAACCGGCAATGTCCATGTTGGCAAAGGCGTCGCGGGTCTTGACGTCGCAGCCATGCAGGGTGGCACCGTGCTTCATGAACTCGCTGCCCAGCAGGCCCGCCAGATTGTTGAAGAACTGGCTGCCCACGGCCTTTTTCTTTTTGGTGGCGTCCTCGGCCTGCTTTTTGGCTTTTTTGTCGCTGTACACACCAAATCCGATGGAACTGAGGAAGTTGAAGAAGATGTTCACACCGCAGGTCACCGGGCGGGTGTCATCCAGGCGGTGCAGATACCGGGTGAGCTGCTTCGTCAGGGCAATGCCCTTTTTCTGAGCCGTCTCGCTGACCTCATTGCCGGTGGAATACAGGATCACACAAGGGTGGTTGTAGTCCTTTTTGACCATGCTTTCCAGGTCGCTGCGCCACCAGTCGTTGAAATAGTCCACATAGTCGTGCTCGGTCTTGTGGATGTACCAGTGGTCGATGTACTCATCCATCACCAGCATACCCTGCTCGTCGCAGGCGTCCAGCAGGGCCTTGGAACAGGGGTTGTGGGCCGAACGGATGGCGTTGTAGCCGTTCTCGTGCAGGATGCGCACCTTGCGGCGCACCGCATCCGGGTGGCACACTGCACCCAGCAGGCCGTTGTCGTGGTGGATGCAGGCACCCTGCAGGATGATCCGGCTGCCGTTGAGCAGCAGGCCCTCCCTGCCCCAGGCAAGGCTGCGGATGCCAAAGCGGGCCGCTGCCGTGTCGGTGCCGTAGGCCGTCTGCAGGGTGTACAGCTGCGGGTGCTCCGGGCTCCAGAGCGCTGCCTCCGGCAGTTTCAGGCGCACCGGCTTTCCGGCCTCAGCGGACGCACTGGCCAGCACGGTAGTGCCGTCCAGCACCTGCAGCTGCACGGTGCCGGGGGCGCTGGCCGCCGCCGTGACTTCCACTTCCGGCGGGTCGATGGACACGGTGCGCACCCGCAGGCCGTCCAGCAGCAGGTGTGCTTCCGGGCCCACCCACAGGGTGACCGGGCGGTAGATGCCCGCGCCGGAATACCAGCGGCTGTTGGGCTGGTCGGCGTTGCGGGCGATCACCTGCAGCACGTTTTCGGCATCAAAGTCCAGCTTCCCGGTCAGGTCTGCCTTGAAGTCGGTGTAGCCGTAGGGGTTGAACGCCAGCTTCTCGCCGTTGAGCCAGACTTCGGCGTTGTGGTACACGCCCTCGAATTCCAGCACAAGGGTCTGGCCCTGCAGGGCTGCGTCCGGGGTGAAGCGTTTTTCGTAAAGGTAATCATAGCCCTCGTACCAGCCGGTGTTGGTGCCTCCGGGGGCCGTCTCGGTACGGGGTTCGGCCAGTGCCGCATCATGGGGCAGGGTGACCGGCACGGCCGGCCCCTCTTCCAACAGGTGGCGGCAGGTCCAGCCGGTGTTGAACGAACAGGCGATCACAGGCATCTGCCTCCTTTCATTTGATCACAAGATAAGGTCGGAACCCAAAATGCCGCCCGGCAGAGCTTCTCCGCCGGGCGGCTGGGGGATTCATCAGTTCTTTGCGGAGAAGCCTTCCACGATCAGGGTCACGATGCCGACCAGGTAGCACACGGCACCCACGATGGAGATGTGCAGGGCCGTGGCCTCAGAAGCCGGATAGTTGACCGGGATGAAGTAGACGTCCGCAGCCAGCGAAACGCGGGCCAGAACGAATACGGCGAAGCTGCCGATCAGGCAGACATTGGCTGCCACCAGCAGCACGTCGTTGACCACGGCGGGCAGCTTGCTGCCGGCGAACTGGCGCAGAGCCAGGCACACCAGCGCGGCCACGGTGAGCACCACCGGCAGGGTGCTGGTGGCCGAAGCCGCCAGATAGCCCACCATCGAGGTGTAACCATAGACTGCAAGGCCGATCACACTGGCCACAGCAGCCACGATCGTCTTCGTGTTCAGTTTCGTTTTCATGGCTCAGGCCTCCTTTGCAGTCTTCTGCTTCTTGCTCTTGACCGCAGACACGACGTACAGCAGGGCGCACAGTGCGGTGAGGGCTGCAAAGCCGTAGATGCACACGCGGTAGCTCATACGCCACCAGGTCATCACGCTGATGGTGCGGGTGGTGGAGTTGACGCCGTTCATGGCGGCACTGTTGGCCAGAGCGTACAGCAGGTAATGGATGTTCTGCTTGATGGCCAGCAGCATGGTGCGGTCGCCCTTCAGAGCGTCAGCATTCCAGTAGGTGATGCTGTCGTCCTTGCCGAAACCGCAGAATGCGGTGGTGCCGGCCAGGATGGACTCCTTGGGAGAAGCATGCAGGGTAACACCGGTAAAGTCGGTGACGTTGTAGCCCTTGAAGCCCCACTCGTTGCGCATGATCTGCACCTGGACACCAGCGTTTGCGCTGGAGGCCACAGCACCGATGCGGTTGTAGGAGCTCATCACGCCCAGAGCACCCACCGTGTAGGTGTCACCGCGGGAAGGATCCGCCTCGAAGGAAGCGGGCTTGCCGTTGCCCTCAAAGGCCTGCTGCAGGTTGCGCAGCTCCAGCTCGCGGGCCTTCTGCTCAGTCATAAAGACTGCGATGCCGGAGCGGTTGATCTCCTGATCGTTGAAGGCGGCGTGCTTGATGTTGACCAGGGTGCCCTTGCTCTGAGCGCCCTGCACCACAGCGGAACCGGTGTAACCGGACAGGACGGGGTCCTCGGAGTAATACTCTGCGCCGCGGGCGTTGTAGCCGTGACGATGGATGTTCATGCCGGGGCCGATCATGATGGGCAGGTTCAGCACCAGGGTGCTCTCGCCCAGGGTGATCTCACCCACGCGGTAGGCCAGTTCCTTGTTCCAGCTGTAAGCAATGTTCTCCGGGGTGGGGCCGACGCGGGTGCCGTAGTCGTAATCGGCAGCATCTGCATACGGGGTGCCCTGGTAGCTGCCCTCGGTCAGGTAGTGCGAGTCGGAACCGTTGGGGCCGTCGTCGGCTGCGTACTGCAGCAGGCCCACGGAGTCGATGTTCTGGATGTTGTGGAAGGCGTTGGAGGCAAAGTTCAGGAACTCGTCGATGGTCACTTTGCCGACCAGCTCATCCCAGCGGGGATCGTCGAAGTCCGCGCCCTTCAGGTCGTTCAGGGTCAGGGTGCTGGTGGTGTCGCCGAACACGATGTCCGAGGTGTCCTCATCGGTCTTGATGTCGATGAAGTCGTTCGCCAGCAGGGTGGCCAGACGGCCCTCGGCCTTCAGGCCGGTGATGGTGGTGGGGAAGGTGCCGTCCCAGTCGCTGCGGGACAGATAAGTAGCGGTGCCGGGGATGAAGGTGTTGATGTCCATGGAGTAGTCGCCGTCACTCACTGCGTTGGTGATCTCCACGCCGCTCTTGCTCACAGAGAAGGTGTCGGCATCCACAGCGCCGTCCCAGGTCCACTGGTAGGTCTTGGAAGCATCGCCGTCGGCGGTCATGCCGTCGGCAGTGGTCTTGCCCTGAGCAGCCAGGATGTTGTTCAGAGCATCATGGGCGTCAGAGCCGATGGCGAAGTAGTAGTCGCCCGGGTCCACGATGAAGGTCTTGGCGTTCTGGCTGTCGTAGCTGGCCAGCAGGCTCATGTCCACATTCATGGGAATGGTCTGGCTCTCGCCGGGCTGCAGGGTGTTGGTCTTTTCGTAGTCCATCAGCTGCAGGGCGGACTTTTCGATGCCGTTCTGCTTGTCGTAGTCGGTGTAGGGTGCGCTGGCGTACAGCTGCACGACAGCCTTGCCGGCTACATCGCCGGTGTTGGTGGTGGTCACGGTCACGGTAGCGGTGCGCTTGTCACCGGTGATGACCACGCTGTCCAGGGTCTGCTCAAAGGTGGTGTAGCTCATGCCGTAGCCGAAGGGATAGACCACCTCGTTGTCGTAGCTCCAGGTGCCGTCGCTGGTGGCCACGGTGCCGTCGGCGTTGGCGTAGGTACCGGCAGAGGCATTGGCACCGCCGTTGCCCAGCACGATGTCCGCATAACGGGTCTCGTAGTAACGGTAGCCGGTGTAGATGCCCTCGTTCTCGATCAGGTAGGAGTTGACGCTGGTGCCCTCAGCAAAGTCCGAAGCGTTTGCCCAGGGGATGTTGCCAAAGTTCTGCATGGCGGGAGCCAGTGCACCGTTCTTGACGAAGGTATCGCCCAGATGGGCAGAGGGAGCCACGGTGCCGTTCAGCACGTCGGCCACGCCGTAGAAGCCATAAGCACCGGGGTAGCCCACCCACAGGATGGCGTCAATGTCGGGGTCCTCTTCCAGGTTGGAGATCTCCATGGGGTTGGCTGCGTTGACCAGCACGATGACCTTGTCGAAATTGGCCTTTGCTTCCTCGATCATGGCCATTTCTTCATCGCTCAGGCTCAGGATGTTGCCGTTGACGGTGTGCACGCCGTCTGCCAGGCCTTCCTCGCCGGGGTAGTATGCACCGGCTTCGCCGCCGACACGGCTCACCACCACGATGGCAGCGTCGCCGTACTCGGTGTACTTGGACTCAAAGTCGGGGTTGAGCTGCTTGAGCTCGTCCAGGGTCAGCTCGTGGGGATCATCGTAAGCGGTGATCTCGGCGTAAGCCGGCAGGATGCCGCCGCCGAACTGGGGCTTGGTCCATTCCTTGTCCGCAAAGAATGCCTCGTAAGCCGCCAGGGTCTCCGGGTTCAGCTGGAAGCCGCGCTCGGTAAAGGCGTCAAAGATCTGCACGGTGGACTTGCCGTCCGGCACGCTGCCGCCGCTGTTGCCGTAAACAGGAGCATAGCTGCGGACGCCCAGCATGGTGATCTTGGCATCCTTGGCCAGAGGCAGGGCACCGTTCTCGTTCTTCAGCAGGGCAAAGGTCTCCTGCGAAGCCTCGATGGCGAAGTCCTTGAAGCCCTCGTAGGCTTCTTTGGCCGTGGTGAATTCCGACTTGTAGGTCCAGGCATCGGATTCATCGTCCGACTGCTCGGTCACAGTCTGGGTGCTGCGGGTGCCCAGGAAGGCATCCACAGAGGTGCGGTAGAGCTCCAGGATGTTGCCTGCCATCATGGAAACGGCCAGAAGCAGGGCAAACACCATGGTCAAACCGCGCCACAGGTTTTTCTTCTTCAACATTTTGTCCTCCTTTGAAAGTTGTCCGCTCTCCCCCTGTGCGGTGCGGAAGCAAACGCCGCACAAAAAGAAACCGGCAGAGTGATTCAAAGCTCTGCCGATAGTATAGAGGTTTTGTGAAAATTTACAACAAATTTTTCCCAAACTGTCATTTTGGGGCCCTGAACTGTCATTTGAGCGGCAGGAGCGCCACCAGACGGAACATGCCGTCCTGTGCCTGCATCGTCAGGGTGCCGCCGTGCTGCTGCACGATGCGGCGGATGCTCTTAACGCCAAAACCGTGCCACCGGGCGTCCCCCTTGGTGGTCTGGGGCAGGCCGTCCACAAAGTGCAGCGGCTCGGCGGCGCAGTTCTCCATACGGATGAGCAGCATGCCCCGCTCGGCCCGCACCTGCAGGCCGATGTAGCGGCGGTCCGGCTCCAGCGGGGTCACCGCCTCGATGGCGTTGTCCAGCGCGTTGCCGAACAGCGAGTACACCTCGCCGGGCTTCAGGAAGTCCAGCTTTGCACCGTCGGCGATGTAATCCAGCTGGATGCCGCGGCCCTTGCACACGATGGAGCGCTCCGCCAGCAGCACGTCCAACGTCTCGTTGCCGGTCTTGACCGTGGAGTCGTAGATATCCACCGCCTTTTTCAGCTCGTCCAGCTCCTCGGTCGGCACCCGGCTGCCCAGCGTGTACAGCTGCTTGCGGATGTCATGGCACTTGATGTTGATGAGCTCCACCGTCTCCTTGGACAGCTCCATCTGCTGGCGCTGCTGGCGCATCATCTGCTGCAGCACCATGTTGTCCCACTCGGCGTCGCTGTGCTGCAGGATCTCACACAGCAGGAAGAACAGCAGGATGGTGGTCACCTCGTCGTAGACGCTGTAGACGGTAAAGATGCGCGGGGCGCTGTCCACACTAAAGGCGTTGAACAGGTTGACGAAGATGTTCATGCTCAGCTGGTAGCCCACCATGATAAAAGTCATCGTGCGCCCGGGCAGTGTGCCCAGATTGCGGCTGTGCAGCCGCCGGGTCAGGGTCAGGCAGCACACCGCGAACAGCAGCACGAAAAGGCCCAGATAGACCCACCGGCTCCAGGCCCAGTACTGCCGGTCCATGTGATACACCGCATTCTGCAGCAGCTTGGCCCCCCGGTAGATGATGTGCTGCATGGTGCCCGCCGCCGTAGCATAGAACACCGCCCACGCTGCCGCGATGCGGAAGCACAGCCGGATGCCCACCGCCGCGATGCTCCACAGCAGAAAGGTGCGCAGCGACTCGGTGTAGAGGTTGTGGGGCACCTGCTCCCACACGATGGTAAAGCAGACCTCCGCCAGCAGGATGCCGGTCAGCCGCGCCGCAAAGCGCTCCTGCCGCTCCAGCTTCCAGGTGGTGGCCGCCACGCACGCCAGCAGTTCCAGCACATAGCCGTGGCGTTCAAACAGATCGATGACCGTACTCATAGCACAAATTCGTTGCCCATGCTGCGGGCCAGCTCCTCCATGAATTCCTTTTTGCGCAAACGGCTGATCTGCAGCTTCTCCCCGTTGGAAAGCACTACGTCGCTGCCGGTGACGGTCTGGATGTGCTTCTGGTTGACCAGATAGCACTTGTTGCAGCGCAGGAAGCCCTTGCCGTGCAGCCGCTGTTCGGCGTCCTGCAGAGTTCCGGTGCCCGGCAGATGGCCTTTTTCGGTGTGATAGGTCAGCTTGTGGCCCTGCACCTCGATGTAATAGATTTCCCACAGCAACAGCCGCTGGGTGCCGGTGGGCAGGGCCACCATCACGCTCTCGGCGGCGGCGCGCCAGCGCTGGGCCGCACGGTCCAGCTTGATGCTCAGCGGCCCATACTGGGCAGGCTTGATGATGTAGTCCAGCGCATCCACCTCATAGCCCTTGACCGCAAACTGGGCCATGTTGGTCACAAAGATCAGGATGACCTGCTGGTCGATCTCCCGCAGGCGGTGGGCCGCCTCCATGCCGTTGATGCCCGGCAGCTCGATGTCCATGAACACGATGTCATAGTCGGCACGGTAATGTTCCAGAAACGACGCCGCATCCCCGAAGGCCGTGGTCTCCAGCGGGATATCCCGCTCTGCCGAGTAGCGGGCAAGGCATTCTTTCAGATGTTCCAGCTCTCTGGGGCTGTCCTCCACGATCGCACAGCGCAGCATCCGGTTCTCCCCTTCACAAAAACTTTTCGGAATCAGTATAGCGCAATCTGTGAAAATTGGCAACAATTGCCCTTGCACACAATAAACAACCACCAGCCGAGCTGGTGATTTTTCCTTCATTTTTGTCGATTCATGTCCATTGGGAAACAGCTGAAGGTTTTTCACGCTCACAGGGTCCGGCCTTGCCCATATTGCAAAAGTCAAAATATTCTCAACATTCAATCAAAAAACAAGGCAATGTGTTGACTTTTGCGGAAAGTCTTGCTATAGTATGAGATACAAGGATTCCATATAGGTTCTGCGTGAGAGAATGAGAGACGCACAACAGCCCCTTTCGGCTTGTGGTGCGTCTTTTTCTTTTTGCAAGGTTGGAATCTTCTCTGCGTTTTTCCGTGTGCACCGGA
>OOCL01001433.1_pt1 | contig 13832 bp, 9 predicted proteins | sample 1671211 | NCBI WGS metagenome assembly OOCL01 (sample SAMN06348133, study PRJEB24527) | human gut metagenome | biome: human gut; feature: ankylosing spondylitis patient; material: feces | host: Homo sapiens | place: China | collected 2015-10 | reverse complement strand
GATTACCACATTCACTTTATCATTAAAGAATCCCAGATCCAAACCGATGTTGGCAGAAGTCTTGGTTTCCCAAGTCAGGTTCTCGTTACGGAGTGTATTGGTTGGTTTCAAACCACTTTGCACTTTCTCACCGATATAGTAGAGTCTGTTTGCAGAGCTTTCGAAACTGTATTGCTGACGCCAGTAAGAACCTACACGTGCATTACCTACCTGTCCGTAACTTAAACGAAGCTTAGCATTAGAAAGCCAACTTTTAGTAGCTTCCATAAAAGGCTCCTCAGACAGACGCCATGCCAAAGCACCAGCGGGGAAGAAACCCCATTGTTTGCCCGGAGCAAATACGTTTGTACCATCTTCACGAGCTGTGAAAGTCAGATAATAACGGTCTTTCAACGTATAGTTCAGACGACCGAAGAAAGAAGAGGTACGCGACGGCTCACCTATATCATTATAAGTAGGCAACGGTTCACCATAATTCCACATAGCCAATACTTGTTCTGCTGTAAAGTCCTTCGGGAAGAATTTGGATTGAAGGGTCATCTTGTCCGATTTGCCGGAGAAAATCTCCTGTCCAAACATAATATTGAAACGGTGATCTTTTGCAACCGTAAAATCATACGTCAGATGATTCTGTATCGTAAAACGATAACCATCGGTATATTCACGTTTGGCAACGGGCTGTCCACCATTAGCATTAGATTCACCGGTCTTCTTCAACCATATATTATCCGTATGTGCTTTCTCGTAAGAGTAGCTACCCTGAACACGATAATCCAAACCTTTGATGATATGGAATGTCAAACCGACATTATAAGAATTAACAAATGAGTACTGTTTCTTAAACTCATTGGTAATGTTGTAAATCGGATCATTCAACATACTAGCAGATTCTGCCCAGTCGAGCTCTTCGCTGGTACCCACCAGGTTCTCCATAGACAAAGTCGTTATACTCTTTACCGGAGCATACTTGACACCATCACGGAGCTTACGTCCACCGGATACGTCGGGACCATCAATCACCGTATTCGTAGTACGGGCTGTAACGTCCAGATCAATGACTTTACCAAAAGATTTATTCAGCTTAATGTTGAAGTTATCACGTACATAGTTAGAGTTCAACATGATGTAATCTTCATCATCACGTGTATAACTGATATTGTAGCGCATAGTTTCCGTACCACCCGAAAGCGATACATTGAAATTCTTCTGTACACCGGTATTGCCGTACAGCTGATCCTGCCAGTCGATACCTTCACGGTATTTGTAAAGGTCTATATCATCCCACATACCATACATGCTGTAGAAGCCTGCACTGGATACATTCGGGCTCGAATCGATTTCCTTCTGATAATATACATATTCATAAGGAGAAAGGACATCCGTCAGATTGTAGGTTTTCTTTATACCAACATAAGAATTCACATCTACCACTGTCTTACCGGCTTTACCACTCTTTGTAGTCACCAGAACTACACCATTAGCACCCTTGGCACCATAGATTGCCGTAGAAGAAGCATCTTTCAATACACTGATATCCTGGATGTCACCGGGAGGAATATCATTAATATTCTTCACGATAAAGCCATCTACGATATAAAGCGGAGAATTATCCTGGGTAATAGAACCACCACCGCGTACACGTACTTTGATTTCGGCATCGGGAGAACCGTCCGTTACCGTTACGTTCACACCTGCCAGATGTCCGCTCATAGCCTGCAAGGCAGAAGTTACAGGGATATCTTTCAGTACCTTGTCGTTCATAGAAGAAACAGAACCGGTCAGGTCTTTCTTCTTCATCGTACCGTAACCTACAACGACTACTTCATCCAACATTTTAGAGTCGTCCTGAAGCTTAATACTTAGCGTCTTCCCGGCAACGGCATCTATCTCCTGGGCCTGCATACCTATATATGAGATGACCAGTTTCTTACCTTTGCCACTGACCTTCAGAGTAAAATCACCGTTTATATCGGTAATCGTTCCGTTACCTGCATTACCCTTTTCTACAACGGATGCACCGATAACACCTTCTCCCGTGGAGTCTGTCACATTACCTTTAACAGTAATCTCTTGTGCAGACAGTCCGATAGGAACCATCAACAGTATAGCCATTAGCCATACAAAACACTTGTTTTTCATTTCTACAGATTTTTGTTTCACATTAATAAAGGATTTAGTTTCACATATTTTTTCCTGTTGCAAATGTGACAATTTGCGGATGGAGAGAGGAGTAAAAACTATCGGAAAAAGAGGAAAATATCTGTTAGAACAATAAATACAAGGGGGTTACACAAAAAATCCCAGACTTTCACAAGCCCGGGATCTCACATGCAAAAAATGTCAATGTGTTATAGTGCCATTACGATTCATTAACTTAAAGAGCACTCTCAAGTCCTAATGAACCATAAAGATTGACCGCACGTACTTTTAAATTTCCTTTCATCACGAATCCTGTTTCGAAAACCGGCTTTTGAGCAAAACCCACCACCTGATCATTATCGAAAATGATATAACCGGCAGCATCGGATACAGCTTTCCAAGTAATCTTCGTTCCTTGTTTTTTCAGATTCTGCGGAGCCGGTAGTTTTTCCATCATTGTACGAGGATCCCATCCGTCATTACCCGGAATGATACGTTCGTATACATAGCTATCCGCCTCCTCTTTGGTAACGATAGCACGACAAGAGCCTTTTGGCGGGTTATTCGGTCCGCGTCCGTCATATTCTGTTTTACGTAGGCTCAAGTCGAGTACATTACCTTCGGTATCACGACTATCATACTCTGCAAATAATCCGGGAATAGCTCCCATATTGGTCCAACCCTCGGGAGCAAGAGGAATGCGCATAGTGGTATGTATATAGACAGCACGCGGCGAGTTGTGCCAGGGACGCCCCAACTTCTGTTTACCGTCGGCAGCAGAGGCATTGCCATCCACAATGCAATCACGGAAAATATATCCGAACTTTGCATCCTTATGACAGGGAGCGACAATTACAGAACCGCTACGTACATTATATAATGTACAGTTTTCAAGTAAAGCATCTCCCCCACCATAAAAATAATCGACTGCACCTTCAATCCAACAGTCTTTCACATAGTGGCGGTGAGAATCATTAGTAGAAGTCATCCAGGTGTCTTGAAAAGAACGGAAAATGCAGTTATTGAACGCTGCACAATCTGCCTGGCTGCTCATAGCCAATGCCTGTGGACCATTCTGGCTCTCTACCCCCCAATCATTCACATAAGAGATATTCTCAGTATAGAAATGATCGGCTTTCACCTTAACAACGCTTCCCTCAAACTTATAGACTTCGGAAGAAGGATTATGAACCGAATGTTTCCAAAAAGCCGTCCTTGCCGATTCTGTACCTTCTTCAGGCTTTCCACCTACATTCAGGAGATGATGAATGATGGTTTTATCCTTGTCCTGACCGATCAGGTGGACATACGTTTTGGTTTCGGGTATTACCACATGTTCCCGGTACGAACCGTTCTTTACGAAAATCAACCACGGCTCTTGCCGGTTGTCGGGTACTGCATCAATAGCAGCCTGAATGCTTGTGTAGTCACCACTACCATCCTGGGCCACTACAGCCTGAAATGGTGATGCAGTATTCCGGGCATGACCTCCTAATAAAATGCCCATAAATAATGCCGTAAGAATTATCTTCTTCATACTTAATATATTTAATAATTGGTTTGAATTTTACTTTACCAGGCCGTTCAGATAAACTTCCAGATTGGTATAACCTTCTTTACTCAATGTAGTGGCAATGCCATCGGAAACATCTTTCGGATTCAGTCCATGGGCCGCTTCCCAAACATCGGGTATGCCGTCTCCATCAGTATCCCGCAGTTCATCGGCTGTAATGCCTCCATCGCTCAATGTAGGCCAAGGGTTGGTGGCTCCTTCCGGTTTCACATCTGCCGGCAAGTCTATCAGGCCGGGAACACTTTCCGCTCCTTTTGTCACACTACCGATATAGGTAGCCGTACCGTTTCTGGTTTCTTCTATAACACGTATATCAATGGCATCCCGTTGCCTGGAACATCCCGCTTGATCCAATACGAGTTCATAAGCTTGTTTTGCACTATGAGTAGTGATAATGCCTGCATCCAGAGGTTCGGACAGACGCATTTCCTTTTTCACTTTCTTTGTGAATGTATTGTCACAAGAAGCATTATTGATTTGCCCGTAAATACCTTTGGTCCAGTTATCTTGGGTTACTTCCTCATTTCCTTCGATGATATTGCCGTCTACATAAAATTTCCCCCATACGTGTTCCATTGGTTTCCAGGCATTGGGAGTGCCGTCTGCATTCATGCAATACTTCTTTATGCGTACTCCTATGGCGGCAATACGGTAGCGGACAGGGCTGTTTTTCGGTGTAGCCGGTCCTGGTTTATAATAATTGTTCACAATATTGACACACATGCCTTCTCCGCCATAGCAACCGTTTCCGGCCCAGTTGTAGAATACGTTATTCCTCATATCCATGTGTTCGCGTTCCTGAGTAAATGGACGAGGCCCCAGACGGGGTACACGACTTTCGTGATGTGCCAGCAGATTATGATGAAAAGAAGCTTTTGCTCCTCCCCAGATCGCTCCATATCCATGTTTGCCTTTAGCATGACCTGCTGTGCGAAGACTTTCGGAAACCAGGCACCATTGAACAGTCAGATTCTCACCACCATATATAGAACAACATTCATCTACCGACCAACTAATAGAGCAATGGTCAATGATCAGATTCCTGCAATCTGTACTTCCAAGTCCGTCAGGCTCTCCACCTCCTTCGTTGCCTACACGAAAACGCAGATAGCGGACTATTACATTATCAGCATTGATAGTTACCGGATAACGGGCTATACAGACACCTTGTCCCGGCGCACTCTGCCCGGCAATGGTTAAATCCCCATTAGTGATATCAAGGCGTTTATCCAGGAAGATCGTTCCAGCTACATCAAAGACAACCGTACGTGCTCCCTCCTGTGATAGGGCGTAGCGTAACGTCCCTTCCTGCAGACCATCTTCCAAAGTCGTTACATGATAGACTTTGCCTCCACGGCCACCTGTTGTATTCCGCCCGAAGCCTTCAGCGCCGGGAAAGGCTATCAGTTCCTTTGTTGTTTCCGTTTGTTCGTCATCAGGCAGGACACTCGCTCCTGCCGGTATGATTGGAAGCAGGAATAAGGCCAGACATAAGAAACGTATAATGTACGCCCCGTTCATTCTGTTTTTCATTTCGTTTTTCATATATACTCTCTTCTAAGATTGGTTCATGTGATGCAAAAGTGAGGAATCCATAGTAAAAAGAGGGGGAAAAACTGATAGAAAAGGGGGACTGATGCTATAAAACGGCGAAAACCACCTATCAAACCACATTCACACCAAAAGACGGCTTCCCGATTGAAACCTCCGTTTCATATCGACAAGCCGCCCGTCTCCCGTTACAGGAGTGCTTTCAAATAGGTAAAAACGATGAAAGCAATATTTATAATCTATTCTGGATATCTGAGTTACTATTACGTTGCCCTTTACTGCGGATATCTCCACCAAATGTGTAGGAAACGCCGATGCGGAAACCGGTAAAGGCAAACTGATTATCTGTCGTCATCCGGACACCGTTGGATACCGTCTCAAGTTTGGAATGACTGATCAGGATATTATTCACATTCAGGCTAAGACTGAGTTTATTATCCAGCATACGATAAAGCAAACCTGCACTGATACCGTAATTAGGCTTTATCAGATAAACCCCACTATATTGACGCGAAGTGAACCAACCGGAAAGCGTTCCAATGAATGTCTTCTTCGAATTGAAGAAGAACGTATTGCGCAAACTGGCATTATAGGCCCATCCTTTCTCTTCGGCAGATGTGGAAGCGGCGCTGGAAGTCGTACGGCTATAGTTTACCCCATGCTGTACATAAGCCTGCATCCATCCTGTACGGAATGTATATGAATTATTCAATCCAAAAGAGTGCGTTTCCATAAAGTTATCCCACAGGAAAGAGCTGACATTTGTTTCCGGATCCAAACCTACCACCTGGAAGAATACATCGTCCGAATAAGAATAGAAAGCGGAAAAATTAAGATTGTTCTTAAATGTATATCCCAATTCGGCATTATACGTATAACTCGGTTTCAAATCTTCCTTTCCACAAGCATAAGTGTACTTATTCTGATAGAAAGGGAACGGATTCACCATATTCTGCGAGGGGCGTGAAATACGGTTGGATAAGCTAAGATTCAATGCATTCAGTTCATTAGGTGAGTACAAGAAGTAGAGCGTAGGAAACAGACGGGTATAATCATGCTTGTCTGTCTTATTCGCCGACTCGGAAATACCGGTAGTACGGGTGTGCTCCATACGTACGCCCAACTGCATAGAAAACTGTTTGGAGAACGCACGATTGTAATCGGCATAAAGGGCATAAATCTGTTCCTTATAGTGGAAGTAATCATCCTGCACCAGTGTCGGGTCCGAAGTATCATAATTGATGCGATTGCGGGTATCTGTGAAAGAGACCTTGGCTCCTGCAGTTACCTTATACTTTTCAAACGGAAGTGTAAAGTCGAGTGCAGAAGAGAATACGTCTACCTTACGGTCTTGCAGATAGCTATAATCAAAATTGGTTCCAGGTATTGCTACACCGTCAGGAGTCTGAGTTTCGGACAGGAAGCCCATATGACTATCCCGGTTATCACGCAGGTAGTCCACATCCCAAGTCATCTTTTTGCCTTTATCACCCCAAGTCTTATCTGTATGGAAATTCAAGTTAAGACGATCGGACTTGCCTCCTTCTTTGCTATCTGAGAACAGAAGAGAATCCAAACGGGTAGTAGCTACATCATAAACTTCCGTAACGGAAACGGCTTTGGCATCTTTAGGATTACCATAATTATAAACAGCTTGCAGACCTACAGTCCAGTTATGCTCCAAAGCAACGTCCACACCTGCCTGACCATAATAACTCTGCATATACTTCTTGTAATCCGTACGTCCGTCCCAGGTATTCTTGGCGAAATAGCGGCGGTTTGCTTCACGCGTTTCATAGTTACCTTGTGTGGTACCTGCATTGACGAATGAGGATACACGGCCTTTACTGATATTCAGGTTTACTCCGCCATAACCGTAATTATCCTTCTCACCGACATTATACGAAGTGGATACCGTACCTCCCAAGTAATCTTTAGGACGCGATTTCAGGCGTATGTTGATGATACCTGCATTACCTGCTGCATCATACTTGGACGGTGGAGTGGTGATCACTTCTACTTTCTGTATCTGCGAAGCGTCATAAGACCGGAGATAGTCGATCAGTTCGTCGCCGGAAAGTTTCGTTTCACGGTCGTTGATATACACTTTCACGCCTCCTTTACCTATAATATCAATGCTATTCTGTCCTACACGCAAACCAGGTACTTCGCGCAAAAGGTCGAGTGCATTTCCACCGGCAGAGGCAATGGAGTTGTGAGTATCAAAAACCACTCTGTCCACCAGACGTTTAATTACCGGACGGGCGGCTGTGACAGTCACTTCATTTAAAAAGGTAGAAGAGGATTTCAGGGTGAGCATACCTACATTCTTATTTTCCTGTAAAGAGACAGGCAGGTAGATGTCTTCACAACCGATTAGAGTGATATGCAACAGATATTTCCCTTTAGGTTGAGTAAAAGTAAAACAACCTTGTGCGTCCGTCAGCATACCTGTAATGTATGTACTGTCTTTAGCTTGCTTTAAAAGGATGTTTGCTACTTCCATCGGCTGATTGTTTTCATCTTGTACGCAACCGGAGAGTTGATAGCTTTGAGCAGAAATAGAAACCGCTACACATAACATAAGGAATAAGAACGTAAGTCTTCTCCCAATAGACTTCATTGAATTTGCTTTCATCGTTTGATTGATTTTAATGTTTCACTTTTCGTTTTTACCTGATGCAAATTTAAGGGTGAAACGTATCTCAAACGGTCTATATCAGGATATAAAAGTTCTATATCAGCAGCACCATCACACCTCATTATCAATAAATTACACTCTTCTTTCTCTATATTTACCTTTTTAAGGTCTATATACTATCTATATGCATTGAAGAAAGGGTTCATTTTTGCTGGGTTATGAACACAATCCAACTCCTGATCCGCATAAATAATATTAAGTTTCAGAGGTTAAGCCGCCGCATCGCCACTTTTATCCCTTTTCGCTGCGACGGTTAAGGAAAATTGTAGTAGGTACTTATTCTTTCCACCATGGAGAAAGTTGCTTTCCATCACGGGGAAACTTTCTTTCCACCATGGTGGAAAGAAAGAAACTCCACGGTGGAAAGAATAAACGTTCGGATGGAAAAGCCTAACCGTTGGAAGGGAAAAAGCATAGGAATGCCTAAGAAAGGAATTAGCTATTGCATTTAGTTCATTTCTTTCCGGATATGAATTAGTTGACGAGAAAACAAGCCTTATTTCTCTAAAATGAACCCGACAATGTCCTCCTTCTCTCCCATTCCAAGTTTCTTTCGGATATTTGTCTTCCGCTGATAAATGGTTGGAATGCTTTGTTGTGTCACAACACTAATCTCTTTCGTCGAGAATTCTGCGCAAAGCAGACAACAAAGCTGCTGTTCCTTATCAATAAGCACAGAACCGAAACGCCGGTTCATTTGGGTATAGAACCCATTATATATACGGTCGATTACGGGATACAGATCCTCCCACACTAAAAGGCTTTCTACCGGCAACTCGCGGTTCGTGATACCGGATATACGACGAAGCAACTCCTGATTTTGAGATGTAGGTTGTGTAGCAACCAAGCGTATAATGCCCAACTGTTGCAAAAGTATCTTTCGGAAAAACTGTCCATCTTCCACTTCTTTATCAGTACTTCCGGCAACTCTCTGTTCATCATCTCCTTTTGTAGCATCTGCCAGCAAGCGATTTAGTGTTTCAATACGTTCTTCCGCCTCAATCAAGCGATGACGACGCCTCCGGATATAAAAAAAGGCCCCGCCACCTACTACAACCAACAACAGCAAACAGCCTAATAATGTCAGCTGTGCCTCTTGCCGTTCCACCGTCAGCATCAAGTTAGCATTCGAAAGTGACTCTTTGCTTTCGTCCTTTCGCCGGATAGTACTTTGCAAAGCATAAAGGGCATTGTGAACAGAGTCATTATATCGCATCACTTTCAGGAAGTCAAACGTACGATGACGAGTATAATCTATCAATCCCTGATAATAACTCATCATATTTTCTGTGGTCAGAAACTTCTCCTGACAAGCAAGCAGCGATCTGCCCTGATCGAGATAATATTGGGCAGAATCAAGTTTTCCCATCTTTAGAAAACATTCTGTCAGCACCAGATCAGTCATTGCAATCTGCCCTCCGTCCGGCGTCAGGCTTCGCAAGCGTTTCGAAACAACTGCTGCCTTTTCGTAATCATTGCCGATATAAGACTACATTTGTGCATAGTTTCGCAGATAATGTACCAAGCGAGCCGTATCCTTCTTCTGCTCCACCAAGGCAATGCTCCGGTCCATATAGTAAGAAGCAGAATCATTCCCCTGCAGTCCCATGGCAATACCCAAAGAATAGTACAATCCTTCATCTTCACGAATAGCAATCGCCCGGAGATGTGCTTCTATTGCCTTTTTATAGTCCTTATCAACATATACATGCCTGTTAGCTTTCTCAGCAAGCATGCTGACCATCAGATAAGTATCTCTACAGGCTGTAGCTGCTGCGATACCACTATCAAGTACAGACATAGCTTCTTCATGTCTTTTCTGCCAATATAAATACTTGGATTTCAACACAAATGAATTAAGCATTTTCACCGTGTCCGGACCGGCAACAAAGTAATCGAATGCCGGAAGAATCAGAGAGTCCTCCGTCATGGAATTTCCCCGTACATTATGCACAAATGTACGCAGCCAACCATACAGCATCTTTTCCTCAAACGGCAACCGCTCCGGATTCTTGATTGATGACAGAAGCTTCATAGCACTATCCGAATTTCCATAAATCACTGCATCCGCCTGGCGAAGCAAAGTAGTATTGTCCGTATGCCTGCAAGCACACAGCAGAATACTACTTATGATGAAAAGATATAAGAGTTTCTTCATATAGTATAGCCCTTCACAGGCAACAAAGGTATAGTCTCCTTTCTAAATCACTGTACAACCGCATCACGTAGTTGCTTCAAAGCCTGCTCCAGCACCGAATGGGGACAACCGATATTCAATCGCATAAAACCTTCTCCCGGCACACCGAACATGGTTCCATCATTCAGAGCCAAGTGTGCTTTCTCTGCAAAAAGACGAGTCAATGCCTCTTGTGTCAGCCCTAAAGCGCGACAATCCAGAAAAACAAGGTAAGAAGCCTGCGGACGTATCATACTGATGCCCGGAATATATTCTTCCAGGTAGTTCTCAGTAAAGTCTATATTTCCTTTTATATAGTCGAGCATCTGTTCCAGCCATTCTGCACCATGCATATAAGCCGCTGCCGCACCGATATAAGCAAGCAAATGTCCTTCGGAAAACTCACCAGCTTCCATAAAAGTCTGGAAACGCTCACGAATACCTTTATCAACAGTGATTGCATACGAACTGCCCAACCCCGGCATATTGAATGCTTTACTGGGAGCCATAAAAACAAGAGAATTTGCAGCTGCTTTTTCAGAAACCGTGGCAAACGGATGATGCTTATAAGGTGGCAAAGTCAAGTCAGCATGTATCTCATCAGAGATCACAAAAGTACCACTGTCATAACAAATGGCAGCTATTTCTCTCAGTTCATCCGCCGTCCAGACACGCCCACCGGGATTATGAGGATTACACAGAATGAGCACTTTACAATCTTGTATATCTTTGCGGAAACGTTCAAAGTCAATCTGATACTGTCCGTCACATAGTTCCAGAGGCGAATATACCACTTCACGCCCCATGCGTTCGGTCACCAGAAAGAAAGGATGATAGACAGGAGTCATCACCATCACTTTATCACCCGGATTAGTGAAACACTGCAAGGCAAAAGCCTGTCCACGGACAATCCCCGGGACAAATGTCAACATCTCACGGGATATATCCCATCCGTGACGATCGCGCAACCATGCACAAATGGAAGTATACCATTCTTCACAGGCAAAAGTATATCCCAACACCTCATGTTCCAAGCGCTTTTTCAAAGCGTCCATTACAAAAGGCGGAGTGCGGAAATCCATATCAGCTACCCACATAGGGAGTAAATCATCACGTCCCCAGATATTTTTTACGCCATCCCACTTCACGGAGTTGGTACCACGGCGTTCAATGATTTCATCAAAATTGTATTTCATCGTTCTATTTCTATTTACGTAAGTCACACAAATCATAGTACCCATTCTCATATCGGAAAGAGTACAAACACCGCCACATCCCACACCGCATGCGACACGATCAGTGTCCCTAACTTCTGCGGATACAGCCTGTAAGCCAGCCCCCAGATAGCTCCAACTATCAATGCTGCCATCACCAACATAAAGTTAAACGACCAAATGTGCACCAAGGCATAGACCAGCGTCGTCACAATGAAACCTGTATTCGGGTTCCAACGTTTTGATAGTGCATTCTGTACATAGCCACGCCAAAAGATTTCTTCTGCAGGGCCTATCAATATGAGTAGCAGTATAGAGAGTAGCCAGGGATTTTCCCCGGTCTTCATACCATAAATAAGTTCCACCTGCGGGCGGGCAAAATCAAAAAGCCAGGCAGAAGCTTTATCCCCTACCCAGAATATTCCCCATAATACAACGGACAAGGCCACACCTCCGGCAATATTCTTCCAATCGAACTTCACATCTTCTACCCACCACTGCGGACGAAGTGCAAAAGACATATTCATCAGTATAACCGCTGAAAAGCTCATTGCTGTCCAGAAGTTGAATATGCCGCTTGTCCAGGGAGAGAACATGAAAAACCACAAGAAAGCAGCTATCAATAAAGGGATAATAATTCGTTTCATACTATATTAAAAATGTAACCGTAAACAGTAAGCTGAACAAGAGTTGCAGTTTCGCAGTCTTTTCATCCAGATTAGAGATTACAATAATCCCTTCTTTCGGTAACCGCAACATGGTACGCGCATTGGCTATAGCCGGCAGAATTCCTATTATAGTCAGCAGAGACCACCATGGGAAGTAGCCCAGTAGTACACAAATCGCAATCCACAAAAATGGGAACAGTACTTCAAACATATAAAGGTAAATATCAGTCTTCACTCCCAACTTCATAGCAAGAGTACTGATCTTTGCCCGTACATCCGTACCGATATCACGCGTATTATTAGCATGCAGGATGGCTACTGTTATCAATCCTACCGGAACAATGATCAACCATACATCAGGCAGGAATTTCCCCATTGTTATATAAGTTATTCCCAAAGTAGGCAGAATGGCATAAGCCACGAAAATAACAAAATCACCGAAAGCCCGGTACTTCAGACACGGATAGAGCAATGAACACATGGCACCGCAAACTCCTATCCATAACAAGGGAAGTCCGGTACGCATAACCAGCCAAAGACCGATAATCACTGCCGGTACCATTAATCCTATAGCCAGATTACGTATTTCCAATGGCATGAATTGCCCACTCGTCAGGGTCTTCACACCGAAGGTATCTACGCGGTCCACTCCTCGTTCAAAGTCGAAATAATCACTCCATGCATTTCCCGAAGCATGGAAAATAACAATACCGACCAACGCCAGCAGTCCGTTCGCCCACTCTATTACCCCGTATGCCCAATACAAATATGCCAGCGTCACAATCACCGGCATTGCCGACGCCGGGAATGACCAAGGGCGTACAGCGATCAACCAATCTTTGAAAGAATGCTTTTTCATCTACGATTTAACTACGTTCAAAACAGCTTTTGCTATTTTATTAATGTATAGTCACTATTTACGATTTCTTTAGGAGACAAAAGTACAAAATATCCTCACTTTTGAGTACTTTTGCATCCAAGTAAAATAAAAAAATATATGATTAAAGCCCTGTTTTTTGACATCGACGGCACTTTAGTGAGTTTTGATACACATGCTATCCCCGAAACCACCATCGAAGCCATCGCCGCTGCCAAAGCCAAAGGTATTCGGATATTTATCGCTACGGGACGTCCTGCTGTTATTATCAACAACCTTTCTGCCTTGCAGGACCGTGGACTCATAGATGGTTATATAACCATGAACGGCGGATATTGTTTCGTAGGCGAAGAAGTGATTTACAAGAGTGCAATTCCTGCCACTGACGTACAGACAATGGCGCGCATCTCTTCTGAACAGAATTTCCCCTGTATCTTTGTAGGCGAGCATGATATCTGTGTTTGCCAGCCGGATGAGATGGTGAAAAAGATATTCAATGATTACCTGAAAGTAGATATACTCCCTGTTAAGACTCCTGAAGAGGCTATTCATCGGGAAATCTTCCAGATGACTCCATTCATCACACTGGAACAAGAGAAAGTCATTCTCCCACAACTTCCCGGTTGTGAAGCTGGACGCTGGTTCCCCGCTTTTGCCGACATTACCGCAAAAGGAAATACCAAGCAAAAAGGAATCGACGAAATTATTCGTCATTTCGGCATTCGTCTGGAAGAGACGATGGCATTCGGAGATGGCGGCAACGATGTAAGCATGTTACGCCATGCAGCCATTGGTGTGGCTATGGGTAATGCAGTGGATGAAGTGAAAGAACATGCCAACTACATCACCACTTCAGTGGACGAAGACGGAATAGCCAATGCGCTCAAACATTTCTCCGTCATATAGCCTCCTTTAATTTTTAATTATTAATTT
>OOCL01001424.1_pt1 | contig 13919 bp, 10 predicted proteins | sample 1671211 | NCBI WGS metagenome assembly OOCL01 (sample SAMN06348133, study PRJEB24527) | human gut metagenome | biome: human gut; feature: ankylosing spondylitis patient; material: feces | host: Homo sapiens | place: China | collected 2015-10 | reverse complement strand
AGAATTTGCCTTTAAGCATAAGTTAATAAAACTACAGTCTGATAATTATTTAGATTGTAGTTTTTTTGATAATATCTCATTCATTTATTATTTAATGGTGGAGTTGTCTTATTTATTTGGCCAATTCTGTATATTTGCAGACATATACTACAATATCATGAAAATTATATTTATTAATACACTTCGTATCCTGATGATTCTCGTGATTATGATTTCATGTGGAGTTGCCTATGTAGTATACGAAGATACATTGGCTGACTGGTGGATACCTGTTGGAGTGGCACTTATAATAGTGATAGCAACAATTCCTTTCTATAAAGGATGGATTTGGCTGACAACAATGGATAATAAAGTAATTAATTGTTGTTGCCATTTGGTTTGTGTCGGTGCTATCAGTTGTGTATTGTTTCTTGGGGGGAATTACTGGTTCGCCGATTCTGCTTCCACGCATGAAGAGAAAGTCATGGTACAGAAAAAATATATAGAAACACATAAGAAAACTCGTAGGGTCGGCAGACATCGTTATGTGTCGGATGGCGTTCGTAAAGAATATTATTTGCAGGTAGCTTTTGAAAATGGGAATGTAGAAACATTGCATGTATCTCCTTCTACTTATAATAAGACAAAGACAGGTCGGCCGAAGATTCTGACTTTGCAAAAGGGCTTATTTGGGTTGCCTGTAATTACCAAAGGACTTTAATGAAAGTCACACCACCTTTAGAATGGGTTATATATCCTTTAAAAGCGATATTCTTCTTTTCTTTTATTTTTCATCTTGCTAATTTTGCATTTAGTCTACAAATGGGACGCGTTCGTCTCATTTGAAAAATTAGTGCTGATCTCTGCCTTATCTTCGTGACGAAATAAAAACGGAATAAAATCATGAAGATGAATAAAACTAGATTATTAGAGAAAATATCTATTCAGTCGGGCGTCTCTTTAGATGAGTGTGGGACAGTGCTCAAAACTTTTGAAAAAGTTCTAAGTGAAGAACTTTCCCGGAAAATATATCGTTATGGCGGATGGATCCTATTATTGACCGCTTTATTTGTGTCTGTAACAGTATTCAGCCAGACAACAGGACGGAAAGGACGTCCGGTGCAGACCATCCGTGGAATTGTTATAGATGGAGACTCGAAGTTTCCGATACCGTATGCAACAGTAAAGCTATCTGAAAAAGAGGGGGCGGGTACGATAACAGACAGTCTTGGTCGTTTCAGTATACCGCAGGTTCCTGTCGGCCGACATACCGTAGAAGCTGCGTTTATGGGATATGAACCGGGCATTTTCAGAGAAATACTGGTGACCTCCGCCAAGGAAATATATTTGGAAATACCTTTGAAAGAAAGCGTGAACGAATTAAACGAAGTGATAATTCGTGCGCGGACGAACAAGGAAGAAGCAATGAATAAGATGGCTACTACCGGAGCACGTATGTTGAGTGTAGAAGAAGCGAGCCGTTATGCAGGTGGATTTGATGATCCCGCACGTTTGGTTTCCGCTTTTGCCGGAGTAGCTCCCAGCGTTTCTTCCAATGGAATTTCTATTCATGGCAATGCCCCACATCTGTTACAATGGAGACTGGAGGATGTCGAAATTCCTAATCCGAATCATTTTGCGGACATCGCTACGTTGGGTGGAGGAATCCTTTCCTCTCTAAGTTCACAAGTGCTTGGAAACTCTGATTTTTTCACAGGAGCATTTCCTGCCGAATATGGAAATGCCGTATCCGGAGTTTTTGACATGAAATTGCGTAACGGCAACAACCAAAAGAACGAAAATACCATTCAGGTGGGAATTATGGGAATCGATGTCGCTTCCGAAGGCCCTTTGAGCAAGAAACATAAAGCATCGTATATTTTCAATTACCGTTATTCTACAACCGGCCTTCTGAATCTTGAAGGAGGAACGATGGATTATCAGGACCTGAACCTCAAACTCAACTTTCCGACACGGAAAGCCGGAACATTCTCTGTTTGGGGAACGAGCCTGATTGATAAGTTCACCAGTGATTTTGAAAAGAACACAGAGAAATGGGATTATTGGGGCGACCGCAGTGAATCAAGAGACAAGCAATATATGGCAGCCGGAGGTGTCAGCCATCGTTATTTCTTTAATAATGACGCATCATTGAAGACCACGATAGCCGCTACCTATTCGCAACTCGACGGAGGAGCAACCTTGTTCAACCATTCGATGGAGTCTACTCCTTATATGGATCTTGATTCAAAATATACCAACCTGATATTTACCACTACCTTTAATCGTAAATTCAGTAACCGTTTTACGAACAAGACAGGATTCACCTATACCAATATGTTCTACAAAATGGATCTTTCCATTGCTCCTTATGAAGCCGAACCACTGGAAATTGTATCTCAAGGAAAAGGTAATACAAGTCTGATTTCAGCCTACAATAGTTCATCGGTGGGATTAACAGAGCGTTGGACCCTTAATGCCGGAATCTATGGACAGCTTCTGACTCTGAACAATAAATGGTCTGTAGAACCACGGGTTGGCCTGAAGTGGCAAGCTACTCCAAAAGCAACCTTTGCGTTGGCTTATGGAATGTACAGTCGCATGGAAAAGATGGATGTATATTTTGTTAAAACGAAAAGTACAGGCAATCAATCCGTCAATAAAGATCTTGATTTTACAAAAGCACAGCACATTATGTTATCATTCGGTTACAAGATTTCTGATAGCATGAATCTGAAGATAGAACCATATATCCAGTTTTTGCATGATGTCCCAGTAATGGCGGATAGTTCTTACTCCGTACTTAACCGTTCTGATTTTTATGTGGAAGATGCGTTGGTCAATAAAGGAAGAGGACGCAATGTGGGAATAGACATTACCTTCGAACGTTTTTTGGAGAAAGGACTTTATTATATGATTTCGGGTTCTTGGTTTGATTCCCGTTACCGGGGTGGGGACGGTGTGTGGTATAACACGAAGTTTAACCGTAATTATGTGATAAACGGACTCATCGGTAAAGAATGGATGTTGGGAAGAAATAAACAGAACATACTTAGTGTCAACCTGAAACTAACCTTGCAAGGTGGTGATCGATATTCTCCGATTGACTTGGAGGCAACGATGAATCATCCGGATAAAGAAGTGCAATATGACGAAACGAAAGCTTTCTCAAAACAATATTCTCCTATGTTGATTGGTAATTATACTGTCAGTTATCGTATCAACAAGAGAAAAGTATCACATGAATTTGCAGTGAAAGGACTTAATTTTACGGGTGCTAAAGAACATTACGGTCATGAATATAATGTGAAAACTGGAAAAATAGATGTCAGCGACAATTCTACGATATTGACGAATGTGAGTTATAAACTTGAATTTTAGAGATACGGTATAGAGTCTAACCGGAAAAATGTTTTATCTTCGTCCCCAATAAAGCGTATGACAACTGAAACACTTGCAACAGGTAGTGAATCTACCTTTTTATATCGATTTCTCGTTAGTCCGGACTTACGATGGATGCGGTATTTGGTACTTATCCTGGTGCTGGGGACGATCTCTTTCAATCAGGTCTTTATTATCTTTTTGGATTATAAGGATATATTGGGCGGATGGATTTACACATTTACCTTTCTTTACCTGCTCACTTATGTAGCGGTTATCTACTTGAATCTTTTCCAACTCTTTCCGAAATATTTATTGAAGAGACATTATCTGACCTATTTGTCATTGCTTTCTGCTGCGATGATCGTAGCTCTGTTGATACAGATGTCAATAGAATACATGGCATATTCCTATTGGCCGGAACTCCATGCGCGAGGTTCTTATTTTTCGATGCACATGGTAGTGGACTATATTTCTTCTTTTATGTTATCTACGCTGTGTATGATAGGAGGTACGATGACAGTTCTTCTGAAAGAGTGGATGATTAACAACCGGCGTGTTTCACAAATGGAGAAAGCCCATGTCGTTTCTGAAGTGGAACGGTTAAAAGAACAGATCAGCCCTGAACTTCTTTTTAAAACATTGCACCAATCGGGAGAATTAACGTTGAGTGAGCCGGAAACAGCCTCAAAGATGTTGATGAAGTTAAGCCAACTTCTCCGCTATCAGTTGTATGACTGCAATAGGGCCAAAGTCTTGCTTAGTAGCGAAATTACATTTCTTACTAATTACCTGACATTGGAACAGACCTCCCGACCACAATTTTACTATGAATTTACTTCCGAAGGCGAAGTGAATAGAATGTTGGTACCACCTTTGCTTTTCATCCCTTTTGTACAATATATAGTCAAAGCAATAGACGAGCAACAGATACAGCCTCCTGTTTCATTGAAAACTCATTTGAAAGCGGAAAAGGGTACGATTATTTTCGCTTGCGCTTGTCCTGAAGTAAATCTCTTGTCGTCCGATAAAGGGCTGGAAAGAATCAGACAAAGATTGGATATTTTGTATGGAAGCCGTTACAGATTGTCATTGGCTGTCGGCAGTATATGGCTGGAACTGAAAGGAGGTGAGTCATGAGTATGGATACCAATCATGGTAATGACTTCAATAAAAATACCACTGATAGAAACATGAATGATAAAAGTGTCACTGCATTTCTATTGAGTCCCCGTTATCGGATATACAGGCATTTGCTGCTGCAATTGGTTGTTGTTTTGATAACAATCAACGTCCTTTGGTATGAGCCTTTACAAACAGTCTCCTTTGGGAGGCGACTGGGCGGATGTCTGGCATATTTTGCTTCTATGAATATGGTGATATATATAAACCTGTATGTATTGGTTCCTTATTTCCTGTTGAAGAATCGTTGGGGTAGTTATGTGTTGATGGCAGTCATTACAAATATAACAGTCATTACTTTTCTTTCAGTTACCCAAGGTTTGCTTTTTGAAGTGATTCTGCCCGGAAAAGATCCCAATGGCTTTGCCACTTTTATCAATGCTTTTTCGGGCATACTGACCATTGGCTTTGTCATGGCAGGCTCTGCGGCTATTTCATTGTTCATGCATTGGCTACGCTACAACCTGCGTATTGATGAACTGGAATCCACGACTTTACAGTCGGAACTGAAGTTTCTTAAAAATCAGATTAATCCGCATTTTCTTTTTAATATGCTGAATAATGCCAATGTCCTGATAAAGAGAAATCCGGAAGAAGCATCCAAAGTACTTTTCAAATTAGAGGATTTATTGCGCTATCAGATAAATGACAGTTCGCGAGAAAGAGTCTCGTTAGCATCGGATATCCGTTTCTTAAATGATTATCTGAATCTGGAAAAGATCCGCCGTGATAATTTTCAGTTTACGATGGAGGAACATGGAGAGACAGATTCCATTTGGATTCAGCCGTTATTGTTTATTCCTTTTGTGGAGAATGCGGTAAAGCATAGTTTTGACAGCGAGCATCCTTCGTATGTGCACGTTTCGTTTAAAGTTGATAATGATAGATTAGAGTTTCGATGCGAGAATTCCACACCGGAAGTTGCCGTTAGTAAAGGTAAAGTCGGAGGGATAGGACTTGTGAATATTCAACGCAGATTGGGGCTGTTGTATCCCGGTCGGTATGAGCTGAAGCAGATAGAGAATGAAAATAAGTATACTGTAATTTTAAGTATAACATTATGAATTGTATTATTGTAGACGATGAACCATTGGCACGTGAAGCCATGAAGCTATTGATAGAAGAATCGAGTAACCTTCAATTAATCGGGAGTTTTAATAGTGCGTCCACTGCTTCCGATTTCATGGAGCAACATGTGACTGATTTGGTTTTTCTTGACATTCAGATGCCAGGGATTACAGGAATTGAGTTTGCACGTACGATTTCAAAGAAAACACTGGTCATTTTTACCACAGCCTACACAGAGTATGCACTGGACAGTTACGAAGTGGATGCGATAGATTATTTGATTAAGCCTGTTGAAGCGGAGCGTTTTCAAAAAGCTGTGGATAAGGCTTTGTCTTACCATTCTTTGTTACTGAAAGAAGAGAAAGAAGCCATCGAAACAGTGGTTACTGCCGACTATTTTTTTGTGAAAGCAGAACGCCGGTATTTTAAAGTCAACTTCTCCGATATTCTCTTCATTGAAGGATTGAAAGATTACGTTATAATCCAACTTAGCGATCAACGTATTATCACCCGTATGAGTTTGAAAGCCATATTCGACTTATTGCCTAAATCTACTTTTTTGCGGGTGAATAAATCATATATTGTCAATACCGGTCACATCGAATCATTTGATAATAATGATATATTCATAAAATCGTATGAAATAGCTATCGGTAATAGTTACCGCGACGATTTCTTTGAGGGGTTTGTGATGAAACAAAGAGTGTGAGATCGTGATGTAGTATTATTCAATGTTTCTGCATTTTTTCAATTTGAAATATAAATAAGAAGATAAAGTGAAGTGCGAATATATGCAAATATGTTTGTTCTTATCATTTGGCATATATAAACAGCCCTCTATCCATCTTCAAAAGACGAATAGAGGGCAGTGGCCATGACGAGAAAAAAGTCGAAGTCTATTGCTTTGCTTCGTTATTTTGTTTCAGAAGAAATTCATCAATTGCTTTTTTAAGCTGGTCTTTAGGCATAGCTCCCTGCATGATTCTCGGTTCCTCTTTCATCGGAATCATCAATAGGGTAGGGATGCTGCGGATACCGAATGCTGCTGCCAGCTCTTGTTCTTTGTCCACATCAATCTGATAGATGTCTACTTTGCCGCTATATTCTTTGCTAAGTTCTTCCAGAATCGGGTGCATCACTTTGCAGGGACCGCACCAGGTAGCGTAGAAATCTACGATGGCAGGACGGCTGCCTTCAAATTTCCAATCGTTCGGATTGGCTTCATAGTTATATACCTTCTTTAAAAAATCTGCTTTATTTAATGCTACTACTTCCATTTTATTGTCCTCCTTTGTTGGTTCATTGCTTTTTTTATTTTCTCCGCTGTTTCCCGCGCAAGCTGTGGCTGTCAGTGTCAAGACGAAGACACTTAATAAGCTTTTTATCCGTTTCATATATTATTTTTCTTTTTGTTTTTATCTGATGCAAAGATAGACGATATAAAGGGACCATAAAATAGCAATTTGACAGAAACTCTTGGCAAAACTTCCCTCGGATAGTTATTGAACACTAAAATTTGTCTATTAATCTTTGGAAGATATAAAAATAAGCACTACTTTTACCGCGATAAAATGAGTATTCACCCTTTAAAATGATGGAAAGGGTATTAATTATGTTGGAGCTATAATATTTTCAAATTAGGACTAAGTTGTCTCGTCGGGAGGATGAGGCTTTGCAACTTATTATTTTTTATATTGAACTGATGGTTCTTACATTGACCGCAATTCTACTAACAGGCGGCAATGGTTGATTAGTCCTGCAATCACATTTATTATTTTTTAAATTAATCACTTCAATGCGGTGGGAGGGTATTTTATATCCGTATCCTAAGCATTGGTATCACGTGTATTGCATCGTCGTTTGCCGGTGAGGCTGACAGGGAATGCTGTATGCGAATGAAAAAAGAGTATGGGAATACGATTAAAAGATTTAAGTAAACTGGGATACCGGGATAATGTTGCCCGCAGTCTGGTAGTGGACATTGTGAGCAAACATTGCAAATATAACACGAAGGAACAGATTGAAATGACATTGAGCGATATACTCGAGCATCCCGAATCTTACAAAAACAATGAAATATGGAATAAGCTGGCCGAACGCCTTTCGCCGACTATAATAGCGAAAGAGTTTATAGCTTATGATTTACTGGATGAGCCGTTGATGTATAAAACCTATGGAGGTAAATTTATCGAGACGCTTGCCAAACAACAGATGAACCTGGCTATGCGCTTGCCCGTAACAGTGGGCGGAGCATTGATGCCTGACGCTCATGCCGGATACGGGTTGCCTATCGGTGGAGTGCTTGCTACGGATAATGCGGTGATTCCGTATGCCGTAGGAGTTGATATCGGCTGCCGGATGAGTTTGACAGTATTCGATGCCGGAGCAGATTTTCTGAAACGGTATGCCTATCAGATGAAAGAAGCCTTGAAAGATTTCACCCATTTCGGTATGGATGGCGGATTGGGTTTTGAGCAGGAACATGAAGTGTTGGATAGGGAGGAATTCCGTCTGACGCCTTTATTGAGGGATTTGCATGGAAAGGCCGTCCGTCAACTGGGGAGTTCCGGTGGTGGCAATCATTTTGTAGAGTTCGGCGAGATCACTCTGCAAGAAAAAAACGTGCTGAATCTTCCGGAAGGAAGTTACTTGGCGTTGCTGTCACATTCCGGTTCACGAGGATTGGGGGCTGCTATTGCAAAACATTACAGTCTGCTGGCACGTGAAGTGTGCAGGCTTCCCCGTGAAGCACAACATTTTGCCTGGTTGGATTTGAACACGGAAGAGGGGCAGGAGTATTGGATGAGTATGAATCTGGCGGGTGATTATGCCCGTGCCTGTCATGAACGGATTCATTTGAATTTGGCGAAAGCCTTAGGGTTGAAGCCTCTCGCTAATGTCAATAACCATCATAACTTCGCTTGGAAAGAGGAAATAATACCGGGGCGTATGTCAATCGTCCATCGTAAAGGGGCTACTCCGGCGCAAAAGGGACAAGCGGGATTGATTCCCGGAAGTATGACTACCCCGGGTTATCTGGTTTGTGGCAAAGGGGTGGAAGAAGCGTTGAATTCGGCTTCTCATGGAGCCGGCAGGGCAATGTCCCGTCAAAAGGCAAAAGATAGTTTTACGCAATCGGCTTTGAAGAAGTTACTGTCGCAAGCAGGAGTAACTTTGATTGGTGGGAGCGTGGAAGAAATGCCGCTGGCATACAAGGACATTGACAGAGTGATGTATACGCAGGAGACACTGGTGGAAGTGCAAGGCAAATTTATGCCTCGCATTGTACGAATGAATAAGGAATGACGCAATGAAAGAAAAAGTCTATTTACAGATTACTTCCGGCAGAGGACCTGCGGAATGTTGCCGGGTAGTGGCTTTAGTGCTCGAAAGAATCGTGAAACAAGCACAAGCGAGAGGCTTGAAAGTGGAAATGATAGAGCGGGAGGTAGGACCGGTGAACCGTACTTTGCTTTCGGCTGTCATTTCCCTTCAAGGGGCAGCCTGTGATGAAGTGGTGGATGAATGGGAAGGAACAGTGCAATGGATAGCTCAAAGTCCGTATCGCATTTATCATAAGCGGAAAAACTGGTTTGTCGGTGTTCATTCGTTTGTTTTGTCCGAGAGTCAGGAGGTTACGGAACATGATTTCCGTTATGAAACCTTGCGTGCTTCCGGACCTGGCGGACAACACGTCAACAAGACAGAATCGGCAGTTCGTGCGGTGCATATTCCTACGGGAATGAGTGTGGTAGCTTCCGACCAACGCTCGCAATGGCAGAACAAGAAATTGGCAACAGAACGTTTGTTAGTGAAACTCTCGTCCTGGACGATGGAACAAGCCATGATTCAGGCACAGGAAAACTGGGTCAGTCACAATCATCTTCAGCGGGGGAATCCGGTGAAGGTGATTCAGGAATCACTCGTTTAGTTGTGCAAAAAAGAATGAGTGTTTAATTAAAAAAAAGAAGAAGATGATATCAGAGAAATATGGTCGTACCTATCACTATCCGTTCTCTCCCGGAACGACTAGTGACGACCGGATTAACCATACGTATTGGGAGGACATCCAACGGATTCGGACATTGGTGCATACCGAGAAGTTGGATGGAGAGAATAATTGTTTGAGTCAGTGGGGTGTCTTTGCCCGTTCGCATGCGGCTCCCACCACTTCACCCTGGACGAGGCAACTGCGGGAACGTTGGGAATTGATAAAGAATGATTTGGGTGATATAGAAATCTTTGGAGAAAATCTATACGCCATACATTCTATTGAATATCAGCGATTAGAAACGCATTTTTATATCTTTGCGGTTCGTTGCATGGATCAATGGTTGTCATGGGAAGAAGTGAAGTTTTATGCAGCTTTATTTGACTTGCCTACGGTTCCGGAGTTGAAGATAGAACCTGTTTCCGGTTTAACGCCGGAGCTTTTAAAACAGGAAATCATCGATATGTCACAAGACCCGTCTGTTTTCGGTTCATGTGATCCGTGGACGAAAGTGGCTTGTACTCGTGAAGGAGTAGTCAGCCGCAATATCGAGGAATATCCGGTAAGCGAATTTGCGCATCATGTGTTTAAGTATGTGCGAAAAGGACACGTCAAAACAGATGAGCATTGGACGCGTAATTGGAAACGTGCCCCGCTTGTCTGGGAATTGAGTAATGAAAAGGAGAATAATGATGAATTGGAAATTGATAGAAGATAAATCGTGGTGCTCACTCGAACAGCAGTTCGAGTGGGTACGAGAAATGAATGTCGTCCCGCAAGATACTCGTTACCACGCGGAGGGAAGTGTGGCCGAGCATACCCGTATGGTGTTGGAAGCATTGCAGCAGTCTTCTGCTTATCAGACTCTCTCCACCTTGGAGAAAGAAATTATTTGGACATCTGCATTGTTACATGATGTTGAAAAACGTTCGACTTCCGTGGATGAAGGAGAGGGACGGGTATCTGCTAAAGGGCACGCCAGAAAAGGAGAGTACACTGCTCGTACTATTTTATACCGGGATTGTCCTGCTCCGTTCCATATCCGGGAGCAGATTGCGTCTTTAGTCCGGTATCACGGATTGCCTGTTTGGCTGATGGAGAAGTCGGATTCTGTAAAGAAACTCTGTGAAGCTTCTTTACGGGTAGATACTTCATTACTGAAAATGTTGGCTGAAGCTGATGTCATAGGACGTATTTGTGAAGATAAGAATGGGTTGTTGGAAGCTGTGGAACTGTTTGATATTTTCTGCCGTGAACAAGATTGTTGGAGTAAACCGAGAGAGTTTGCCACAGATTATGCACGCTTTCATTACTTCCATGCAGAAGACAGTTATATTGATTATATCCCTCACGAACAGTTTAAATGTGAAGTGACGATGTTGTCAGGACTTCCGGGAATGGGGAAAGACTATTATATTCAGTCTGCTGGCATGGATATGCCGGTGGTGAGCTTGGATGCCATTCGTCGCAAGTACAAATTGAGTCCCACGGATAAGTCGGCGAATGGACGGGTAGTGCAAATGGCGAAGGAAGAAGCCAGAACGTATCTTCGCAAAGGACAGGATTTTGTTTGGAATGCTACTAACATAACTCGTCAGATGCGTGCCCAACTGATTGATCTGTTTGTTGATTATGGTGCAAAAGTGAAGATAGTCTATCTGGAACAGCCATATTACACTTGGCGTCAACAAAATAAAAGCAGGGAATATGCACTTCCTGAATCTGTATTGGATAAGATGTTGGATAAACTGGAGGTTCCTCAACTGACGGAAGCGCATGAAGTGGTATATCATGTGGTATAAGTAACTTATAGAACTTATACAAATAATGACCGAATAGTTTCAAAATATGTTTCAAGCCTTGAAACAGTTCGTTTCTCGGTGTGAAACACTTTGTTTCAATGCTTGAAACGCTTTGTTTCCCGGTGTGAAACACTTTGTCCCAAGTAATGAAACAAAGTGGAACTACTGTTAACCGGAAATTTTCCAATGAGTAATTACGAGGCAGGTTGAAAGTAACCGTTTACCCTCCCACCTGTAACCATGATGAATAAGCGGTTTGAGCTAATAGGGAGAGGGTGTGAGGGTAAAGACATCGTAAACTTATTAGAGATATCTTTGGGGTAATCAACTGAAAATATAAACAATAATTCCGGTAATTGCCACATACACCAACGCATAAGGAATAGCCGCTTTCAGTATTTCACCTTCTTTTCCCTGTTGGTTTCCCGCAGAAGTAGCAATGTCAATACTTTGCGGAGAGATAATCTTACCACCTGTAGCACCTACTGTATTTGCAGCGGACAGCCAATCCGGGCTGACATGAATTTGCCCTGCAACACTTGCTTGCAACTTTCCGAAAAGGATATTGGAAGAGGTGTCGCTTCCGGTGATAAACGTTCCCAGACAACCGATGACCGGAGCAAACAGTGGATACAAACTTCCCGTAGCCGTAGCCAGTGCCGTGGCAATCACAGCAATCATTCCGGCACTATCCATAATTGTGGATAATCCCACAAGGCAGATCACGGTGATGAATGTTTTCTTTAATTGCTTCACTGTATTCCAAAGAACGATGAACAGGTCTTTTACTTTAGCTCCTTGAATTAATCCACCGATAAAAGTTCCGATGAAAAGCAATACCCCGGCATGAGTTAGCCAGGAAATGGTATAATTGACGGTGGAAGCATTGATGGGCAAACTGATTCGGGTTATCCAGTTATTCTCTAATGTATGACGCAATTCCGGGAAGAGGGGACTGGTCAGGATGATTAAAAATAGAATCAGTAAATAGATGCTCCATGCATTCAGTATATCTTTTGTTTTCAGATGGCTTTTCCGTGCTTTCTCTTCTTTAGAGGCAGTCAGTTTTCCATAAAGAACAATCACGATAATCGAAAGAATACTGCCGATAATGGCCGGAGATTCAGCACCCATATACTTGGCAGCCAGATATTGGCTGACTAAAGAGACTCCGCCTACTAATAAGGCAAGAAATATATTTTTGGGAAGCGATTTAAGTTTGGAGTCAGTAAGGAAAAGCAAAACCAGCGGAATCAGGAACATCAAAACGGATAACTGCAATACGACATTCGTGCTAAGATGCAATACATCCAAATTCGTTTCTTTGGCCAGCACCAATACCGGAGTTCCGATCGCTCCGAAAGCTGTGGCTACACTATTGGCAATCAAACTTACAGTTGCCGAAAAGATAGGCTTAAATCCCAGACTGATAAGAATGGCTGCCGGAATGGCAACTGCTGTCCCGAAGCCGGCCATTGCTCCAGTAGTCCCCCGAATCCCCAAGTCAGTAATAACACCTGAATACTTTTATCGGTAGAAATAGAAGCGAATTGCTGTTTGATAATCTCCATCTTTTCTGTTTTCAACAATACGTTATAACTGAAAATAGCCATCAGGATAATGATTAAGATAGGAGAGACTGCTTTTAACGCCCCATATAAAAAGGAGTAAAACAGATTGTCTACTGAAAAAGCGAAGCCGAAAATAGCAATCAGCATCGTCACGATCAGAGAAATGATACTACTTTTGTCACCCGGCATTTTAAAGAATGCCATTAATATAATCAACAGTAACACCGGAATAATAGCAAGGATCAAGGTCATAATTATCAGATTTAAAAAGTGGAACGTCGTTTATTATTGATATAACAAACAAACGTCCCACTTTGGTCGGTTGAATAAAAAGATTTTTCTATTTATTTCATCTTCACGCTAAGAATTTGTTGTAATTGTTTTAAGTTGGCCAGCGCAGCTTCGTTACCTAGCTTTGCTGCCTTTCGGATAGCTGTTGGCTACCTGATACATTTCGTTCAGACTAAGGTATTTCGGATTTTCCCGGATAATGATGCGGCCTTGTTCAACATCGAAATTGACAACGGTGTAGTCAATTTTGCAATTCACTTTACGCAGTCTCGGATAAATCTCTTTCAACATGGTACGGTAAGGAGCTCCTCCACCTACGCGCATGATTTCCTGTTTACGTTTGGCATCGTCAGTCGTATTTTTGATGATGTTCAGGAATGTTTCCTTCTCCTTCATCGAAGAAGATTGGAGTGCTTTTACCAATCCATCCCAGTTCTCACCACCAAAAGTCACTTTATATAGTTTGGAAGACACTTTTTCGTTCTTAACCAGATAATCCTTCAAAGCTTCCGCACGTTTTTTGGAAAGCTGTTCATTGAAGGCAAGAGGTCCTTCCGGCGAGGCGAAACCTTCGATACTGATACCTTTTACAGTCAGGTTCCGGTCATTCTGTATTTTGTCAAACATGGCATGGATATTCACCAATTCAGCATG
>OOCL01001399.1_pt1 | contig 14117 bp, 9 predicted proteins | sample 1671211 | NCBI WGS metagenome assembly OOCL01 (sample SAMN06348133, study PRJEB24527) | human gut metagenome | biome: human gut; feature: ankylosing spondylitis patient; material: feces | host: Homo sapiens | place: China | collected 2015-10 | reverse complement strand
TGGGCATCACCGATATCACCATCGTGCCCGAGCAGGAGTACCCCAACGGCTACTTCACCACCTGCTCCTACCCCAACCCCGAGATCTTCGAGGCTCTGAAGCTGGGCCTCGACCTCGCCACCAAGACCGGCGCCGACCTGATGCTGGCCACCGACCCCGACGCTGACCGCGTGGGTATCGCCATGAAGTGTCCGGACGGCAGCTATGAGCTGGTCTCCGGCAACGAGATGGGCGCTCTGCTGCTGGATTACATCTGCGCTGGCCGCATCGAGAAGGGTACCATGCCCAAGGACCCCGTCGCCGTCAAGTCCATCGTCTCCACCCCGCTGGCCGATGCCATCGCCGCCCACTACGGCGTGGAGATGCGCAGCGTGCTGACCGGCTTCAAGTGGATCGGCGACCAGATCGCAAATCTGGAAGCTGCCGGTGAAGTGGACCGCTTCATCTTCGGCTTCGAGGAGAGCTACGGCTATCTGGCCGGCCCCTATGTCCGTGACAAGGATGCTGTCATCGGCTCCATGCTCATCTGCGAGATGGCCGCTTACTACCGCAGCATCGGTTCTTCCATCAAGGAGCGTCTGGAAGAGATCTACAAGGAATATGGCCGCTACCTGAACAAGGTGGACAGCTTCGAGTTCCCCGGCCTGACCGGCATGGAGAAGATGGCTTCCATCATGCAGAAGCTGCGTGACGAGCCCCTCACCGAGCTGGCCGGCCACAAGGTAGTCAAGGTCACCGACTACAAGAAGCCCGAAGAGACCGGCCTGCCCGCCGCAAACGTCCTCATCTACACTCTGGACAACGGCGCTACCGTGGTCGTCCGTCCCTCCGGCACTGAGCCGAAGATCAAGACCTACTTCACCACTCTGGGCAAAGACCTGGCCGAGGCACAGGCTCAGAAGGATGCGCTGGCCGCTGCCATCGAGCCCATCCTCGCATAACGCAGAAATTTCATAAAAAATTTATGCCCCCGTACAGCGCCAAAAGTGCTGCACGGGGGCATTTTTGATGGGCGCGGGCAGTTGCAGTTTGTGGGTGGATACGCTATAATATTCAATGAATAATAATACGCTCTGTGCAGTGCGGCGCAGGGCAGGAATAAAATGGGGCAGGTGTAAGAAATTGGAATGTCGTGTGACGGCAGTCCTGGTGGCGGCTGGTTCTTCCACCCGGATGGGATTTGATAAACTGAGCTTCGATCTGGGCGGTGAGACCGTTCTGGAGCGGAGCGTCCGGGCCTTTGACGAGTGTCCGGAGGTGGACGAGCTGGTGATCGTGACCGGCGAGTCCAGTGAGAATGCCCAGCGGGCCGCTGCCCGCTGCAAAAAGCCGGTGCGGCTGGTGAGGGGCGGCTCGACCCGCGCCGAGAGCGCCCGCAGCGGCGTGGCTGCTGCCCACGGCAAACTGGTGGCGGTCCACGACGCGGCCCGGCCCTTCGTGAGCCAGAGCGTTATCGCCGATACGATAGCGGCCGCTGCCCGCTGCGGTGCCGCCGCCCCGGCGGTGCCGGTGAAGGACACCATCAAGCGGGCGAAGGGCGGAAACGGCAAGACTGTGCCGGAAGGCTGCATGGTGGAGAACACCCCCGACCGCAGCACCCTTTATGCGGTGCAGACGCCCCAGTGCTTCGACCGGGCCGCCTATCTGGCGGCGCTGGATGAACTGGACGAGGCCAGCGCCCGCCTCGTCACCGACGACTGCAGCCTGTTCGAGCTGACGGGCCGTTCGGTGGAGCTGGTACAGGGCGACTACGCAAACATCAAGATCACCACCCGGGAGGACCTGCCCCGGGCCGGGAACGGAGGAAAGAAAATGCGCATTGGTCATGGTTACGACGTCCACCGTCTGGTGGAGGGCCGCAAGCTCATCCTGGGCGGCGTGGAAGTGCCGTATGAGAAGGGCCTGCTGGGCCACTCGGACGCCGACGTGCTGGCCCACGCGGTCATGGACGCCGTGCTGGGCGCAGCGGCGCTGGGCGACATCGGCCAGCACTTCCCCGATACGGCGGAAGAGTACGCTGGGGCCGACAGCCTCATGCTGGCCCGCCGTGTGGCAGAAATCATGACCGGGCACGGCTGGCGCATCGAGAACATCGACGCCACCGTCCTCTGCCAGTGCCCGAAGCTGGCCCCCCACATCCCGGCCATGCGGGCAAAGCTGGCCGAGGCTTTCGGGATGCCGGTGGACGCCGTGAGCGTCAAAGCCACCACCGAGGAACATCTGGGCTTTACCGGCGAGGGGCTGGGCATCGCAGCCCACGCCGTCGCCCTCATCGAAGCAGTGTGAACGGGAGAATGTGACCCATGACTCTGAACTCTATCGTAGCAAATTTCCAGACCTTCAAGCTGGTAGACCTGCTGGACATCCTCATCATCGCGTTCCTCATCTACCAGCTGCTGGGCATCGTCAACCGCACCCGCGCCGGCCAGCTGGCCAAGGGCGCGCTCATCGTGCTGGCGGTCTATCTGGTGGCCAACATCCTGAATATGCGCACCGTCACCTGGCTGCTCAACTCGCTGCTGCAAGTCGGTCTGCTGACGCTGGTGGTGCTGTTCCAGCCCGAGATACGGCGTGCGCTGGAGCGGATGGGCCAGACCGACCAGTGGGCCTATCGCTTCTTCAATAAAAACCGCTACAACGACACCAGCCTCAAGGGCGCGTGGCGCAGCGCCATCATCGCCATCTGCGACGCGGCAGAGCGCTTTTCGGAGACCAAGACCGGCGCGCTCATCGTGCTGGAACGGAACACCAACCTTTCTGAGATCGTCCGCACCGGCACGCCTGTGAACAGTGCAGTCAACCTCGAGGTGCTGGGTACCATCTTCTACGAGGGTACCCCCCTCCACGACGGCGCAGCCATCATCGAGAATGGCCGCATCAAGGCCGCAGGCTGTGTGCTGCCCCTTTCCAATAATCTGGACCTGGGCAAGGACATGGGTACCCGCCACCGCGCCTGCCTCGGCATCGCCGAGAACTCCGACGCCATCGCCATCGTGGTCAGCGAGGAGACGGGCATCATCTCGATGGCGAAAAACGGTGTGCTCATGCGCCACTTTGACCGTCAGACCCTTTACACCCGGCTGGTGGATGAGATGATACCCAAGGAGACCGCCAGCGAGAAGAGCGCTGCCGAGGGCTGGAAGGCCCGGGGCAAGCGCCTGCTGAACTGGGTGAACAACAAGGAGGAGGATGAGCAGCAATGAGCACTGAGCAGAACAACGGCAAGCCTGCCGTACCCCCCAAGCGCAATCTGCTGAACGACCGCCGCATCCGGCTCCTGCTTTCTTTGCTGGGTGCAGTCATCGCGTGGATGGCTGTCACCATCGTCGTGCAGCCCGGCACCACCACCACCATCTATAATGTTCCGGTGGACTTCAGCTATGATTCGGCTGCCTACACTTCCCGGGGCCTGAGCATCGTCAATGCAGAGGAAAAAACGGTCAACCTGAAGCTTTCCGGCGACGGCTACACCATCGGCAGCCTGTCGGCCAACGACTTTGTCGTCTACCCCGACTGGTCCAGCGTCCGCGACAGCGGCGAAAAGAGCCTGCGCCTTCAGGTGCGGAGCCAGAGCACCCTGCTCACCGGTGTGTCCGTCTCCATCGACGGCGACAACACCGTGGACGTGGTGTTCGATGTGGTGGAAGAAAAGACCCTGCCCATCCAGGTGACGACGAATTACCTGAAGATAGCAGACGGCTATATCCTCTACGGCACCGACATCTCGAAGGAGACGGTGACTCTCTCCGGACCCAGCACCGAGCTGAGCAAGGTAGAGACCTGCACCGCCGAGGTGACATACAGCGGCGAGCTGACCAGTCCCGTCACTCTGGACACCGGCCTGCGTTTTTACACCCGCAGCGGCGGAGAGGTGAAATTTGAGTATACTACTCTGGAAACGGACAGCGTCGAGGTCACGCTGCAGGTGTATAAGCTGGCCACCCTGCCGGTGGAAGTCAGCTTTATCAACGCGCCCCGCGACTTTGACCCCTCGGTGCTGGTCTACTCCCTGAGCAAAAAGACCCTCAATGTGGCCGGCCCGGAGTCCCAGATCGACCGTCTGTCCACCCTGTCGGTGGGTACCATCGACCTTTCCACCTTTGCACTGGATAAGGTGTACGAAATGCCCATCGAGCTGCCCAGCGGCATCCGCCTGCTGGACAACATCTCCAGCATCACGGTCAGCTTCGACAGCTCCCGTCTGGAAACCAAGACCATGAACCTGCCCGCCAGCTGTGTGCGGGTCATCAACCTGCCCTCCACCTACACCCTGACCGTGGAGACGGAGCGGCTGATGAACGTCACCCTCTGCGGCCCGGCCGGTTCGCTGGAAGCATTGAATCCGGAACAGGTGGTCATTGAGATCGACGCCGACGACTTCTATGTCGCCATCGGCCAGCAGAACATCGCCTGCCGCCTCTATGTGCCGGCCAACGACAAAATTTTTGCGCTGGGCAGCTATGTGGTGCAGTGCAAGATAGAAAGTAACTGAGTATATGATCCTGATCCATGATATTCGCCTGCCCCTCTCCGCCGGGGAGACGCAGGCCTACGAAAAAGCCCTCCGCCTCGCCCGCATCCCCCGGGGAAAGGTGAGCCATCTGGGCATCGCCCGGCTCTCGGTGGACGCCCGCCACGGCCAGCCCAAGCTGGTGTACACCGTGGCCGTGACCCTGAAAGAGGAGGGGGAAGAGGCCGCCTGTGCGGGTGCTTCCCGCAGCGTCACCGTCCGGGGCAAGACCGATCTCTCGGTGCAGAACGGCACTCTGCCGCTGACGCACCGGCCAGTGGTCTGCGGCCTCGGCCCGGCGGGCCTCTTTGCGGCGCTGCTGCTGGCCCGTCAGGGCTACCGGCCCATCGTGCTGGAACGCGGCCCTGCGCTGGACGAGCGTGTCAAGGCCGTGGACCATTTCTCCGCCACCGGTGAGCTGGACGAAAACGCCAACATCCAGTTCGGCGAGGGCGGCGCCGGCACCTTCTCGGACGGCAAGCTCACCACCCGCATCGGCGACGAGCTCTGCGGCTTCGTGACCGAAGTGTTCCTCGAGCACGGCGCGCCCAAGGAGATCGCCTGGCAGCAGAAGCCCCATGTCGGCACCGACCTGCTGCGGGGCGTCATCACTTCGATCCGAAAAGAGATCGAGTCGCTGGGCGGCGAAGTCCACTTCAACACAGCCCTCACCGGCTTCGAGCGGCGGGGCGGCCAGCTCGTCGGCATCCAGACCACGGACGGTGCCTTCCCCTGTGAGGCGCTGGTGTTCGCGGTGGGCCACTCGGCCCGCGACACCTTCGGGATGCTGATGGACAGCGGCCTCGTGCTGGAGTGCAAGCCCTTCAGCGTCGGCTTCCGGGCAGAGCATCTCCAATCGGAGATCGAAAAGAGCCTCTACCACGAGGCGGCGGGCCATCCGGCCCTGCCGCGCGGCGAATATCAGCTTTCGCAGCACGTTGAAAAACGGTGCGTTTATACGTTCTGTATGTGTCCGGGCGGCCAGGTGGTGGCTTCGGCCAGCGAAAAGGGCCGCGTCGTGACCAACGGCATGAGCTACCACGCCCGCAGCGGCAGGAATGCCAACGCGGCTGTGGTGGTCAGCGTGGGCGGTGAAGACTTCGGCAACGACCCCCGGAAGGCCATCGCCTTCCAGCGGGAGCTGGAAGCCCGGGCCTATGCGGCAGGCCGTCCCGGCGGAGAGTATGCCGCCCCGGCGGAGAACATCCAGAGCTTTTTGGAGGGCAGGGGCCGGCTGAACATTGGCCGCGTCCAGCCCACCTATGACCGGGGCGTCGTCGCTGCGGACCTCGGCGCGCTGCTGCCGACCGAACTGGCCGACACCCTGCGGGCCGGTCTGCGGGCTTACGAGCGGAAAATTGCGGGTTACACCGCCCCCGAGGCCATTCTGACTGGCCTCGAGACCCGTACCAGCAGCCCGGTGCGGCTGAAACGGGAAGAAAATTTTGAATGCGCCCAGCTGGCAGGATTGTATCCCTGCGGCGAGGGTGCCGGATATGCGGGCGGCATCATGAGTGCCGCCGTCGATGGCCTGCGGGTGGCCCGCGCCATCATCAGCCGGTACAGCCCGGCAGAAGGGTGAGAAGTTGAATGACTGATCGTGAAGACGATTTTGACCGCACGGCGAAGGACAGCGAAGGCCGTAAGGTGCAACAGGAGCTGGAACGCCAGCTCCGCGAGCTGGGCGATACCATGTCCGACTCCTTCCGACACGGCTTTGAGGGCCGGGGCGAGGAGATCGGCGACCGTGTGTGGGATGTGGGCCGCGCTGCGGTGAACGCCGCCGGTTACGGCATCTCGGAGGCAGGCCGGGTCTTTCAGGCCGGAAAACAGGAGTACCAGAAGCGGGCCGAGGAGGCCAGAAGCAGCGCCAGCGCCAGCGGGATGCCGGGCTGGGCGCGCAATTTCTTTGCGAAGAAGCCGAAACCGACGGCCATCGAGAATATCCGCACCAGCGCCAAAAAGCGCCACGGCGCAGGCGTCGCCATGCTGGCGACCGGCATCACCTTCGCCGTCATCTTCGGCATCACGGCCATCGCCTGCTTCGGCACGGCGGGGGCGTTTGCCTCCGACAGTGTGGCCGCTCTGCATCCGGAAACAGTGGTTGAAGTTGCAGACAATGCCCTCAGCGCCATCGGTGATTTTGCTATGAGCGCTACCCGGGCCACGGGGTGGTGCTCTGCCGCTGTGACCGCTGTGTTCGGCTGGCTGACCGCAGCGGGCGCGTCCCGTATGAAGGCTGCCAAGACTCTGGAGCTCTACGCCGATACCGCCGAGGGCTTCGACTGGCACAAGGGCCTGTCCCTCTCCATGCTGGCCGACCTGACGCATAAAAAGAAGACCAAGGCTCTCAAGATGCTGCGGAAATTCATCCACAAGGGCTGGCTCAGTGCCTGGCTGGACGAGAAAAACGACAAGCTCTACCTGACGGCAGAGGACTACCGCGCTGCACAGGAAAATCAGCCCCAGCCCGAACCGGAAAAAGCGCCGGAACAGGCCGGAGAAGTCCCCCTGAACCTCGAGACGACCCGCCGCTTTGCGCAGGTGCTCGAGAAGGAGCAGGAGCTCATGGAGGATGAGCGGGCTGTGGAGGAGCTGCAGCATATGCAGAAGACCACCGAGTCCATCTGTGCCTGGCTGGAAGCCCACCCCGAGAGCCTGCCCAAGGCCCGCCGCTTTGCGGAATACTATATCCCCACCACCCTCAAGCTCCTGCACACCTACAATGACGTGCAGAGCCAGCAGGGCGAGAACGCGGAGGCCATCCGCCGGGATATTGCGGGCATCCTGCACACCCTGAATCAGGCTTATGATAACCTCTACGATAAGCTTTTGTCGGACGTGGCACTGGACGTTTCCAGCGAGATCGCTGCGCTGCAGGGAATGCTGGCGAACGATGGTCTGGCCGGGGAGGGATTGCGATGACCTACCGGGCCTGGAACACCAAGACCGTTGACCGCGCCGCCCTGAAAGAGCTGACAGCGGCCATCGCCCAGCAGAACACCGAAGAGCTGGAATACCAGAACATGGACGAAGAGTGGAGCGAGGAAAAGTACCGCTCTGTCCTCGCGGCCCAGCAGAAAGAAGCCGGCCTGCTGGCCGGCATCCTCGCTGCCCGGGGCATCACCGACCCCGCCGAGGCGCTGACCCTTCTGGCGGGCGAAGAAGAGCTGAGCGACCCCATGCTCCTGACCGACATGGACAAAGCCTGTGAGCGCATCCTGCGGGCCATCGACGAGGGGGAGACGATCGTCGTCTTCGGCGACTACGACGTGGACGGTGTGACCGCCACGGCCCTGCTCTATCAGCACCTGAAAGGGATGGGCGCCGCCGTCAAGTGTATGCTGCCCAGCCGGGAGGGCGACGGCTACGGCCTCTCGAAGAACGCCATCCAGTCGATCTACGATAAGGGCTGCCGCCTCATCGTCACGGTGGACAACGGCATCTCTGCCGTAGAGGAAGCCGCATTCGCGGCCAGCCTCGGCATCGACCTCATCATCACAGACCACCATCTGCCCCACGACACCCTGCCCCAGGCAGTGGCCATCGTGGACCCCCGCCGTGCCGACGACCACAGCCCCTTCAAGGGCCTGTGCGGCGCGGGCGTGGCCTTCAAGCTCTGCGCCGCGCTGGATGGCTGCCCGCCGGAAGAGATGCTGGAATACTGCGGCGACCTCGCCGCTGTTGGCACCGTGGCCGACGTCATGCCCCTGACAGGGGAGAACCGCACCATCGTCAAAGCAGGTCTGCGCCAGCTGCAAAATACGGACAGACCCGGCTTCTGCGCCCTTTTGGAAGAAGTGGGCCTTGCAGGCAAGCCGGTGACGGCAGAGAACATCAGCTACGCCATCGCGCCCCGCATCAATGCGGCGGGCCGGATGGACAGTGCTGTCACCGCTTTGCAGCTGGTGCTCTGTGAGGACGAAGACCGGGCGGTCGAACTGGCGCATAAGCTGAGCGACATCAACATCCAGCGGCAGGAGACGGAGATGGAGATCGTCAAAGCCGCGCAGGAACTGCTGGACGCTGAGCCGGAACGCCTCGAAGACCGGGTCATCCTGCTCTGGGGCAGAGACTGGCACCCCGGCGTCATCGGCATCGTGGCCTCCCGCCTTGTGGAAAAGACCGGACGCCCGGTCATCGTGGTGTCGGTGGATGAGCACGGCGAGGGCAAGGGCAGTGGCCGCAGCGTGCAGGGCTTCAACCTGCACGAGTGCATCGCCTCCTGCGCCGACATCCTGCTTCGCTTCGGCGGCCACGCCATGGCAGCGGGCCTCTCGGTGCGGGAAGAGGATCTGCAGACGCTCCGCCAGCGGCTCAACGACTGGGCGGCCCGGGAGTGTCCCGTGCTGCGCACCCCGCCGCTGGAATGCGATCTGTCCGTCCACCTCGACCGCCTGACGGTGGAGAGCGTCCGCCGCCTCGACCAGCTGGCACCCTACGGTGCCGACAACCCCAGCCCGGTCTTCGTGCTGGAAAGGGCTGTCGTGGAGGGCGTCTACGCCGTCTCGGAGGGCAAGCACTGCCGCCTGCGTCTGCGGCAGGGCGGTTCCAGCATCTATGCCGTCTGGTTCGGGATGCACCCGGAACAGGTGCCTTACTCGACGGGCGACGTCGTGGACGCAGCCATCAGCCTTTCGGTCTACGATTCGCCCCGTGGCGCACAGCTGTCGGGCCGCATCATCGAGCTGCACCCGGCGGGCCTCGGCAACACAGCTGCAGAGCAGGCCGCGCTGGTGCAGGCGCTGCGCCGGGGTACGCCCCTGACACCGGAGCAGAAGGCGAGCATCGCCCCGGAGCGCAGCCATATCATCACCGTTTATCGGGAGCTGCAGGCGCGGCGCTGGCACGCCGAAGACCTGCAGCCCCTGTTTGCAAAACTCGGCGAGGAGAACACCGGCCGGACGCTGGTGGCCATCTCCGCGCTGGAACAGGTCGGCCTCATCACAGCGGCTGACCGGGGCGGGGCAAAGTTCTGGGAACTCGTGCCTGCCACCGGCAAGAAGAACCTTGCCGATGCGCCCATCCTGAAATGTCTGGAGGAACGATAAAGATGCCTGAGGGAAAGAAACCTGTCGTCCCCGCGCCCGCAGCATCGGCTGCGGCGAAAGAGGACAGCTACTCTGCAAAGACCCATCTCCATCAGCCTGTGCCGGTGACGGAGATGGCTACCGTGGCTGCAACGGCCCTGCCGGCCAACGCCCCTGAGGGGACCCTTCCCTCGGAAGTGCGGCCCGAGATCGTGACCTGGGAGAAGCTGGTGGAGGCCATCAAGGCCAGCGGCAAGGCCTACAACATGGCCATGATCGAAAAAGCCTACAATATGGCCAACGACGCCCACAAGGGGGTCTGCCGCCGCAGCGGTGAGCCCTATATCTGCCACCCGCTGGCCGTGGCCCGCCTCGTGCTGGACCTCGGTATGGACAGCGAGAGCATCGCTGCCGCCCTGCTCCACGATGTGGTGGAGGACACCCCCACCACTCTGGCCGATCTGACCGCCGCTTTCGGCGAAGAGGTGGCTGCGCTGGTGGACGGCGTCACCAAGCTGACCAAGATCCAATTTTCCAATATCGAAGAGCTGCAGGCCGAGAACCTGCGCAAGATGCTGCTGGCCATGAGCCGTGACGTCCGCGTCATGATCATCAAGCTCTGTGACCGCCTGCACAATATGCGCACCGGCGACGCATGGCCGGAGCAGAAGCGCCGCGACAAGGCCCGGGAGACCATGGAGGTCTACGCCCCCATCGCCAACCGTCTGGGCATCCTGAACGTCAAGGAGGAGCTGGAAGACCGCAGCCTCCACTACCTCGACCCCGTGGGCTACGAGGAGATCAACAAGATGCTCAGCGAGCGCGCGGGCGACGAGTTCCTGGCCAGCGTGTCGGGCGTCATCAAGAGCCGCCTCGAGGAGAGCGGCATCGAGGGCGCGACCATCAAGCGGAGAGTCAAGAGCATCTACGGCATCTACCGCAAGACCATCATGCAGAACAAGTCCTTCGATGAAATCTACGATATCTATGCCGTCCGTGTCATTCTGGATACGCTGGCCGAGTGCTACAGCACCCTGGGCCTCATCCACGATATGTACCACCCGCTGCCCAACCGCTTCAAGGACTATATCTCCACCCCCAAGCCCAACGGCTACCAGAGCCTGCACACCACCGTCATCGGCCACGAGGGCATCCCCTTTGAGGTGCAGATACGCACCCGCACCATGGACGAGCAGGCCGAGTACGGCGTTGCCGCCCACTGGAAGTATAAAGAGGGCCTCGAGGGCCACGATAAACTGGACGAGCGGCTGGCATGGGTCAGCCAGCTGCTGGAAAACCAGCGCGTCAGCGAGGATTCCGGCAACCTGCTCCACGATTTGAAGAGCGACCTGCTGCCGGAGGAGGTCTTTGCCTTCACCCCGAAGGGCGACGTCATCAACCTGCCTGCGGGAGCAAACTGCATCGACTTTGCCTACGCCATCCACTCTGCCGTCGGCAACCGGATGGTGGGCTGTAAGGTCAACAACCGCATCGTTCCCATCGACCATGTCGTGGCGACGGGCGAGATCATTGAAGTCATCCTCGGCCCGGCGGACAAAGGCCCCAGCCGTGACTGGCTCAAGATCGTGCGCACCAGCGAGGCCAAGAGCAAGATACGCAACTGGTTCAAGAAGATGCGCCGCGAAGAGAACATCCAGCAGGGCCGCGACGCGCTGGCCAAAGAGCTGCGCCGGGAGATGATCTTCATCCCCGACGACCAGCTGGACGAGTTCGTGGGCAGCTGCAGCCGTCGTCTGCGCCAGAACAACGCGGAGGAGATTTACGCTGCCATCGGCTACGGCGGCATGACCATCGCCAACTGCCTGCCCAAGCTCAAAGAGGAGTGGCAGAAGCTCAAGGCCGCCGAGGCTGCTGAGAACAAGTCGGTGGAGGACCTGCCGAAGGTCGATCTGAGCCGCGTCCACGCCACCGACGGCGTGGTGGTGGAGGGCTTCGACAACACCCCCATCAAGTTTGCAAAGTGCTGCTCGCCCCTGCCCGGCGACCCCATCGTGGGCTTCATCACCCGGGGCTTCGGCGTCTCCATCCACAAGCAGAGCTGCGCCAACGCGGTGTCCAGCATGAAAGACCCCTCCAACGCCCCCCGCTGGGTCAAGGCTTACTGGGCCGACAGCGTCAAGGACAGCTACAAGGCCGGTCTGGAGATCATCGCCCTCAACCGCAACGAGCTGCTGTCCGATGTGCTGGCCGCACTGGCTGACATCCGCGTCCCCATCTACGCCATGAACGCCCGTCAGGTGGAGAACAACTGTGCCGTCATCAGCCTGACCATCGGCATCAACAATACAGAGCACCTCAACCGGGTCGTGGCCCGTCTGTCCAAAGTCAAGGACGTGCTCAAGGTAACAAGGAGCTAATATGCGTGCAGTCATTCAGGCCGTATCCTCGGCCAACGTCCGGGTCAACGGCGGCGAGCCGCGCCCCATCGGCCCCGGCCTCGTCATCCTGCTGGGCGTCAAGGACACCGATACTCTCGACATCGTGCCGAAACTGGCTGAAAAATGCGCGGGCCTGCGCATTTTCAAGGACGAAAACGACAAGCTGAACCTCAGCGCAAAGGACCTCGGGTACTCTGCACTGGTGGTGAGTCAGTTCACCCTCTACGGCGACACGAAGAAGGGCTTCCGCCCCAGCTTCATCAAGGCGGCAAGACCGCCGCTGGCTGTGGACGCCTACGAGCTGTTCCTCGCCGAGATAAACAAGCAGGGCCTCAAGGATGTCCAGCACGGCGAGTTCGGCGCGGATATGCAGGTGTCGCTGGTCAACGAAGGCCCCTGCACCATCGTCATCGACACCGACGAGTGGCATAAAGGAGAAAAATAAACCATGAAGGCATTTCATCTGGTCGGCCCTGCGCCGTTTTACACCAACAGTTTCCTGCTCATCTCGGACGCAGGCAGCGCGGTGGTCATCGACCCCGCCGCCGAGGTGCAGGAGTACGATAAGATCTTAAAGGAGCACGGCGGCAAGCTGAGCCTCATCCTCTGCACCCACGGCCACTACGACCATGTGGGCAGTGCGGGGGTCCTGAGCCGCGAGTGGGGCGCAAAGCTCTACTGTGAGCCCGCCGACTGTCGGGGGACCCAGCTGCTGCCCCTCAAGGGTTCGGACAGCGGCTACGAAGAGGGCGAGGTCATCCCCCTCGACGAGCTGCGCTTCACTGTCTGGCACACCCCCGGTCACACCGAGGGCAGCGTGGTGCTGCTGTGCGAAAACTATCTCTTCGTGGGCGACACGGTCTTTCAGGGCAGCATCGGCCGCACCGACCTCGAGGGCGGCGACAGCCGGAAGATGGACGAGAGCCTGCGCAAGTTCGCGGCACTGCCCGTCCCGGCCGAGGCGCAGGTGCTGCCCGGCCACGGCGATTTCTCCACCTTCGGGCAGGAGGCCGCCACCAACTTCTATATCAAAAATGCGCTGAGAAACGCATAAAAAGGCGGGATTTCACATGAATATCTATATCACGGGCCTCGGCTCGGGCTACGAGGTGGAGCACCTCGTCCGCCTGTTCTACCCAATGGCCCCGCTCACCCTCACCCCGCCCGAGGACGGCGCAGACTGCGTCTGGGCCGAGAAGCGGCCTGATAAGCTCTGGGCCATGGTGCGGCAGGGCGGCAAGAGCCGGACTGTCGAAGCACCTCTGCCCATTCCCGTGGAAGAGGGCGGCGAGACGCCGGAATTTGCGCTGGCCAGCCTGACCTATGACCTGCTGCGCAGCTGGACGGGCATCCGCCCGCCCTGGGGCAAGATGACCGGCGTCCGTCCGGTGCGCCTCGTCCACGACAAGCGGGCCGCAGGCTGGACGGAAGAGGAGATCGACGATTTCTTTTTGAAGCGCTTCGACTGCTCGCCCGAAAAATACGGTATGGCCAAGGCCATCGCGGACTTGCAGGAGCCTATCCTGAAAGCAGGCAGTGCGCCCAAGACCTACAGCCTCTATATCGGCATCCCGTTCTGCCCCTCCCGGTGCAGCTATTGCAGCTTCGTCAGCTGCAACCTCGACCGTGACCGCAAGCTGGTGCAGCCCTATGTAGACTGCCTGTGCAAAGAGGTCGAGGCCATCCGGGACGAGGCTGACAAGGCCGGGCTGAAGCTCTGCAGCATCTACATCGGCGGCGGCACCCCCACCAGCCTCTCGGCAGCGCAGCTGCGCCAGCTCATGGGGACGGTGCGGGACTGCTTCGACCTTTCCGCCATCGTGGAATACACGGTGGAAGCCGGACGCCCCGACTGCACCGACGCCGAAAAGCTGGCCGTCATCCGAGAATACGGCGCGACCCGCATCTCCATCAATCCGCAGACCTTCTCGGATGAAGTATTGGCGAACATTGGCCGCAAGCACTCGGCTCAGGACATCCTCGACTGCTATGCCGAGGCCCGGGCCGCAGGCCACGACGACATCAACATGGACCTCATCGCTGGCCTGCCCGGCGACACGGTGGAAGGGTTCGAGAAGAGCCTGCGTCAGGCCATCGCCCTCGACCCTGAGAACATCACCGTCCACACCCTGACCCTCAAGCGGGCCTCCCGCATCGTCATCGAGGACCAGAAGGAGA
>OOCL01001398.1_pt1 | contig 14130 bp, 10 predicted proteins | sample 1671211 | NCBI WGS metagenome assembly OOCL01 (sample SAMN06348133, study PRJEB24527) | human gut metagenome | biome: human gut; feature: ankylosing spondylitis patient; material: feces | host: Homo sapiens | place: China | collected 2015-10 | reverse complement strand
ACTTGTACAGATTCCTATCGGTAAGGAAGATGACTTCAAGGGAATTATCGACTTATTCGAGATGAAGGCATATGTCTTCAATGGTGATAAGGGTGATGATATCGTTGTTGGCGATATTCCTGCTGATTTAGCTGATCAGGCTCAGGAATACCATGACAAGCTTGTTGAGCAGTGTGCTGAACTTGATGAAGACCTTATGGAGAAGTTCTTTAACGATGAGGAAATTTCAGTTCCAGAGTTAAAGGCTGCTTTAAGAAAGGGTACTATTGAAGGTACAGCTATTCCTTGTCTTTGCGGTACAGCTTATAAGAACAAGGGCGTTCAGAAGCTTCTTGATGCTGTTATCGAGTACATGCCAGCTCCTACAGATATCCCAGATATCACAGGTGTTGACGAAGACGGTAACGAAGTAACAAGAAAGTCATCTGATGAAGAGCCATTTGCAGCTCTTGCATTCAAGATTATGACTGATCCATTCGTTGGTAAGTTAGCATTCTTCAGAGTTTACTCAGGTACATTAAACGGTGGTTCATATGTACTTAACTCTAATAAGAATAAGAAAGAAAGAGTTGGCCGTATCCTTCAGATGCACGCTAACCAGAGAAAAGAAATTGATAAGGTTTACTCAGGAGATATCGCTGCTGCAGTAGGTCTTAAGGTTACAGTAACAGGTGATACTATCTGTGATGAAGCACATCCAGTTATCTTAGAGTCTATGGAATTCCCAGAGCCAGTTATCGAGCTTGCTATCGAGCCAAAGACTAAGAATGACCAGGGTAAGATGGGTGAAGCTTTAGCAAAGCTTGCTGAAGAAGATCCTACATTCCGTGCTCATACAGATCAGGAAACAGGTCAGACAATCATCGCTGGTATGGGTGAGCTTCACCTTGATATCATCGTTGACAGACTTCTTCGTGAGTTCAAGGTAGAGGCTAACGTTGGTGCACCTCAGGTTGCTTACAGAGAGTGCTTTACTAAGGCAGTTGATGTTGATAGTAAGTATGCTAAGCAGTCAGGTGGACGTGGTCAGTATGGTCACTGTAAAGTACGTTTCTCACCACTTGAAGCTAACGTTGATAAGTTTGATGTTGAGACAAAGAACACAGTATTAATTAACGAACCTCCAGTACTCTTCTGTGAGTCTTCAGTAGTTGGTGGTGCTATTCCTAAGGAATATATCCCTTCAGTTGCTGACGGTATCAGAGAAGCTGCTAATTCAGGTATCTTAGCTGGATTCCCAGTTCTCGGACTTAGAGCAGATATTTACGATGGTTCATACCATGAAGTCGATTCTTCAGAAATGGCATTCCACATTGCTGGTTCTATGGCATTCAAGGATGCTATGGCTAAGGCAGCACCTGCCCTTCTTGAGCCTATCATGAAGGTTGAGGTTACTATGCCAGAAGAATACATGGGTGATGTAATCGGTGATATCAACTCACGTAGAGGACGTATTGAGGGTATGGAAGATATCTCAGGTGGTAAGATGATTAAAGCATTCGTTCCACTTGCTGAGATGTTCGGATATGCTACTGACCTTCGTTCTAAGACACAGGGTCGTGGTAACTACTCTATGTTCTTCGATAAGTATGAGCAGGCTCCAAAGTCTGTTCAGGATAAGGTTATTTCTGATAGAAATAAGTAATAACTATAAAAATATAGTTGAAATATTTCACTAAATGAAATATAATAAATATCAGCTATGACAAAGCCCGAGGGGGATACTCCTCAGGGCAATTTAAATATTTTTAGGAGGATTTTAAACAATGGCAAAGGCTAAATTTGAGAGAACAAAACCACATTGTAACATTGGTACAATCGGACACGTAGATCACGGTAAGACTACATTAACAGCTGCTATCACAAAGACTCTTCATGAGAGACTTGGTACAGGTGAGGCTGTTGCATTCGAGAATATTGATAAGGCACCAGAGGAAAGAGAAAGAGGTATCACTATCTCTACAGCTCACGTTGAGTATGAGACAGAGAAGAGACACTATGCACACGTTGACTGTCCAGGACATGCTGATTATGTAAAGAACATGATCACAGGTGCTGCTCAGATGGATGCAGGTATCCTTGTTGTTGCTGCTACTGATGGTGTTATGGCTCAGACAAGAGAGCATATCCTTCTTGCTCGTCAGGTTGGTGTTCCTTACATCGTTGTATTCATGAACAAGTGTGATATGGTTGATGATCCAGAACTTCTTGAATTAGTAGATATGGAAATCAGAGAACTTCTTAACGAGTACGGATTCCCAGGAGATGATACTCCAATCATCCAGGGTTCAGCTCTTAAGGCTCTTGAAGATCCTAACAGCGAATGGGGAGATAAGATCCTTGAGCTTATGCATACTATTGATGAGTATGTTCCAGATCCAGAAAGAGATACAGATAAGCCATTCCTTATGCCTGTAGAGGACGTATTCTCTATCACAGGACGTGGTACTGTTGCTACTGGTAGAGTAGAGAGAGGTGTTCTCCACGTTAATGAGGAAGTTGAAATCGTTGGTATCCACGAAGATATCCGTAAGGTAGTTGTAACTGGTATCGAGATGTTCAGAAAGCTTCTTGATGAGGCTCAGCCAGGTGATAACATTGGTGCACTTCTTAGAGGTGTTCAGAGAGACGAGATCCAGAGAGGACAGGTTCTCTGCAAGCCAGGTTCAATCACACCACACCACAAGTTTACAGCTCAGGTTTACGTATTAACAAAGGACGAAGGTGGACGTCATACTCCATTCTTCAACAACTACAGACCACAGTTCTACTTCAGAACAACTGATGTTACTGGTGTTTGTGAACTTCCAGCTGGTACAGAAATGTGCATGCCTGGTGATAACGTAGAAATGACAGTTGAACTTATCCACAACGTAGCTATGGAGCAGGGTCTTCGTTTCGCTATCCGTGAGGGTGGTAGAACAGTTGGTTCTGGTGCTGTTGCTACAATCATTGAGTAATTGTTATTAATACAGTTCTTTCAAGGGTTTCCGAGGTTATCGGAAACCCTTTTTTGCGCGAGCAGCTCCTTGAGAAGTCATGGGCAGTTCGCAGTCGTGCTCGCGAAGTAATGAGCTAGAATATGATAAAAAGAGGAGTACAACATGCTATACATAATGCGTCATGGCAGGACGGACTGGAATGTACGTCATAAATTGCAGGGCAGAACTGATATACCTCTTAATGATGAGGGAAGAATGATGGCGGCAGAGGCTGGGGAAAAGTATGCAGATATACATTTTGATGAGTGTTATTCATCACCTTTGGCAAGAGCAAAAGAGACAGCCGAGATTTTTCTCAAAGGAAGAGGAGTACCTGTATATACAGATGACAGACTTGTTGAGATGGGATTTGGAATATATGAGGGAATAGAGAATTCATTTGCAATAAAGGATTGCCCAATTAATTCTCTTTTTAAAAATCCAGAGGATTATGTGACGGTTGAAGGCGGGGAAAGTTTTGAACAGCTTTTTGCAAGAACAGGGGAGTTTATAGACAATGTAGTTATGCCGCAGGTAAATAGTGGCAAAGATATACTGATTGTTGGTCATGGTGCCATGAACTGCAGTATTATAGCAAAATTCAGAGGAACACCACTGGATAAATTCTGGGATGGAATGACTGATAATTGTCAGGTGGTAAAGCTTATATAATATTATAAAGCACAATTTTTACGATTTATTCAGACCAAATCATGCTAGGTTTCGTATATAAGTATAGAAGTTAATAAATGAGACTTTGACTTACAACGGAAGGTTAGGATGGTGATTGGGATGAGTAGGAGAGATGGCAGGAGAAAAAACAAAAGAATAGGAAAAAGGAAGAATCAAATATTCCTTGTAATGATGACTATACTGGCATGTACGGTAGCAATTGTATTAACAGTCAAGATGAATAATCAGAATGTCAGCAAAGGTGTAGCAGTTGGTGCAGAATATACAGCGATTAAGAGCGATGGTAATGTGACGGAGGAACAGCTTTCTGTAAGTGAAGAGACTGTAAATGATTTACCAGATGTATACAGAATAGAATGCTATGAATCGCTTAACCAGAATCCAGAGCTGCCAACAGGATGCGAGATTACATCGTTAACCTCTGTACTGAATTATTATGGATGTAATGTTGATAAAACAACTATGGCAGATGAATATCTTAAGAAAGGCAATGGCAGCTTCTACGAAATGTTTCTTGGTAATCCAAGGGATAACACAAGTTATGGATGCATGTCACAGCCAATTGTTAATGCAGCTAATAAATATTTCAAGGTTAATAATATGTCAGCAGTTGCAAAGAATATAAGCGGAACAGATTTTAAAGAGATTCTTGGTATGGTTGCTCAGGGTGATCCGATAGTAATATGGAATACAATAGATATGAGACAGCCATATGAATCTAAGACATTTGTATTTAATGGGAAAGAATACACATGGATGTCTCCAGAACATTGTGTTGTAATTACAGGATATGATCTTAATAAGAATATTGTTTATATAATGGATCCTATGGAAGGTAATGTAACAAGGAATCTTGAGACATTTCAATCAAGATATGAAGCGATGCACAGCCAGGCTGTCTATATTATAGAATAATTAAGGGAGGGCAATATTGTCCTCCCTTTAGTCATGTTATTAGTTTGATTTAATATTGTGCCTTGCATTAAGCTTCTTTGCACAATGTATGAATGCAGGGAACAAAAATGCGTCAGCAGCAATCCATGCGATTGGTGAGGCGAGGCATGCACCCATGAATCCAATACTTGGAATGAGTATAATGGCTGCAAATGCACGGCCAATCATCTCTAAGATACCTGCTGATATTGCAAATACTGAGAAACCCATACCCTGTATGCAGAAGCGGACCACGTTAACACCTGTAAGTGGAATGTAGAAGCATGCAGATGCAAGGATGAACTGTCTTGTAAGAGCAATAATTGTTGTCTCAGATGCATTAACGAATAATAATGCAATATAATCTGTAGTGAAATACAGTGCAATAAGAGAAAGAACACTGTATACTGAACCGATTATCATAGCGGAGCGTACGCCCTGACCAAGTCTTTTAATCTTGGCAGCTCCAACATTCTGTCCGGCATAGGTTGCCATGGTTGAGCCGAGTGCATCAAATGGACAACAGGTAAAGTTGAACATCTTAGAACCGGCAGTCATTGCGGCTACATATGTTGAACCAAGTGTATTGACAGCAGCCTGAAGGATTGTACTTCCGATGGCTGTTATTGAATACTGGAGTCCCATAGGAACACCGTTCATACACAGGTTGGTGATGAATCTTCTATCAAGTACCCTTTCTGATTTGTCACCTTTTAAGATGTCATATTTCTTATACATATATATAAGGCAGGTAAGTCCCGAAATTAACTGTGATGTTACAGTTGCCCAGCCAGCTCCGGCAACACCCATCTTACATACAAGAATAAGAAAGAAATCAAGTACTACATTTATTATTGAAGAAAGCACCAGGAAAACTACAGGTGTCTTACTATCGCCGAGCGAGCGGATAACACCGGATACCATGTTGTATAGGAACACGGTTGGGATTCCTATGAATATAACTACTATGTAATTGTAGGCATGGTCAATAATATCTGCCGGTGTATTCATGATAATAAGTATCCTGCGGCAGAATATTACGGATGCAAGCGTAAGCACTATGGCAAACACAATACTGCAGATATATCCGTTAAATACATATTTTCTAAGGTCAGCAGGCTTCTTTGCACCAAAGCATTGGGCAACCGGAATCACGAATCCGTTACAGACTCCCATACAGAAACCGATTATCATGAAGTTGATAGAACCTGTTGCTCCAACTCCGGCAAGAGCTTCAACACCGAGAGTTTTACCAACGATTATTGTGTCAACAAGGTTGTAGAACTGCTGAAACAGCATTCCGAACAGCATTGGAACTGCAAATCCAAGAATATGCTTGGAAGGCGAACCGTTTGTCATGTCTTTTACCATAGGATTTCCTCACTTTCGTATATTTATAAAGCCAAATGATTATACTATATTTTTACAAACTGTCAAACTGATTTTGCACGAATTTGAATTAATTTAACGAATTATTGTCTTAATATGAAATGTCTGTTAAAATGCATAGGTAATATTTATGCGGAGGCAGATATGAAGAAAACTTTTGATGTTAAGAGACTTACAACGCTGGCATTGCTTACAACAATAGCGCTGACAATATTTGTTGTGGAATCAGCAATACCTACGCTTGTTCCAATACCGGGAGTTAAATTAGGACTTGCCAATATAGTCACACTTTTTGTGTTAAAAAGATATAAATTCAGTGATGCAGCGATTGTGTTAGCTATGAGAATTATACTTGCTACAATATTTACAGGGCAGGCAGTATCATTTATATATAGTGTAAGTGGTGGATTTTTATGTCTTATTGTGATGGCAGCTGTTAATAAATTGCTTAGGGGACAGTATATATTCCTTACAGGTATACTTGGCGCGGTGTCGCACAATGCAGGCCAGATTCTTGCTGCATTTTTCATACTCAGATTGTCAGGTATATTTGCGTACATGCCGTTCCTTGTGATAAGCGGTGTTATAACAGGTCTGTTTACGGGCCTTGTGTGCTTCTTTGCAGACAGATATATTCCTAAAAAATATACTATGTAGCAGATGGAGGAGATTGTGAAAAAAAGAGTTATTACAGTGGTGGCCGTGATTGTTCTGCTTGTTGTGGCAAGTGTGGCTTCTATTATATATATGAAATCAGGAAAGAATGACGGTAGTAAGACCGCTTATATATACAGAGATAATGAATTGTTAAGAACTGTTTCGTTAGATGATGTTAAGAATCCGTACACGTTCAGGATTGAATACGGGGATGGAGAGTATAATGATATTCTTGTCGAGAATGGAAAGATTAAGATTGCTGATGCAAGCTGTCCGGATAAGCTGTGTGTGAACATGGGCTATATATCTGAGCCTTTAATGCCAATCACATGTCTGCCTAATCATCTTGTTATTAGAATTGTGAATGACGGCGAAGAATCGCCGTCACTCGATGGTGTTGTGTATTAATTATTTCATCCAGCGGCCAGAAGCACCACATGGAAGTACAAGTCCGTTACTTGAAACAGGAAGACCTACTTCCTGTGAATCACAGTGTCCGCCAAAGCTCTTAAGTTCTGTGCTTAACATATAAGTAAGAACGGCTGGCTGAAGACCTGTAGTGTATGAATTAATAAGGAAAAATAATGGTTCATCAGAAAGAAGCTGTGCACAAAGCTTAACAAGCGGGTGTATGGCTTCTTCTATTTTCCAGATTTCTCCTTTAGGACCACGTCCATATGAAGGCGGATCCATGATAATTGCATCGTAATGGTTGCCTCTTCTTATCTCTCTTTCTACAAACTTTACACAGTCATCAACTATCCATCGGATAGGCTTGTCAATAAGTCCTGAAGACTGTGCATTTTCTTTAGCCCATGCGACTATACCTTTAGAAGCATCTACATGTGTAACATTAGCACCTGCGGCTGCACATGCAAGTGTTGCGCCACCTGTATAAGCAAACAGGTTAAGAACCTTTATGGGTTCACTGCCACGTTCTTTTCTGGCATCAGAGATTATCTTTCCAAACCAGTCCCAGTTAGCAGCCTGCTCAGGGAATATTCCTGTGTGTTTGAAGCTGAATGGCTTTAAGTTGAATGTCAGCTCCTGTTCAAATGAAGGACTGTTGTAGTGAATCTGCCACTGCTGTGGAAGGTCAAAGAACTTCCATTCACCTCCACCCTTAGAGCTTCTGTGGTAGTGACCGTTCATATTCTTCCAGCCACGCTCTTTCTTAGGAGTGTCCCATATTACCTGTGGGTCCGGACGTACAAGAATGTACTTGCCCCAGCGCTCAAGCTTTTCACCTTTAGAGGTATCTATTACTTCATAATCTTTCCAGTTGTCAGCTATAAACATAATTAAGTATCCTTTTCTATATTAAAATATGTTGCGGTTTGGTACCGCATTTGTTATTAAATAATTATATACGAAAATATTAATAACTGCAATCGTGCAAAAATGTTTTGAACAGGCTTGTTTTATGTTAATATATTTCTATCGAAATCTAATTAAGGGGCGATGCATATTGAAAAATGTTAGTTTAAAGAATATACAGAAGGATATTGTATCAGGAATAATTGTTGCTCTTGTGTCAATTCCTATATCAATGGGATATTCACAGATTGCGGGACTGCCAGCGGTGTATGGTCTGTACTGCTCTATTCTGCCAGTGCTTATATATGGATTTGTTACATCCTCACCGCAGTTTGTGTTCGGAGTGGACGCAACTCCGGCGGCACTTGTTGGTGGAACACTTGCAACGCTTGGAATAGTGTCAGGATCTGAGGAGGCAAAGGCAGTAGTTCCGGCGATAACTTTGGTTGCAGCATTGTGGCTGTTGCTCTTCTTCTTTATTAAAGCAGGGCGTATTGTCAATTATATATCTACACCTGTAATGGGTGGATTTATAAGCGGTATTGGCGTGACAATAATTCTTATGCAGGCAGCAAAGCTTTTTGGCGGTAATGCTGGGACTGGCGAAGCGATACAGCTTGTTATGCATATAGCTGGCGAGTTTGATTCGTTTAATCTGCTCTCGGCAATGCTTGGAGTCGGAACAGTTGTGATTATTCTTGTTGCGAAGAAGTTCATTCCAAAGTTTCCGATGTCAGTACTTCTTATGGTACTTGGTGCACTTGCAACCGCAATTTTTCATATTGACAGATTCGGTGTTAAGCTTCTTCCACATGTTGATAAGGGGCTGCCTGGATTCTCACTTCCTGATATGTCAGTTGTGTTTAAGAATCCGTCAGATATAATACTTCTTGGACTTTCAGTGGCAGGTGTTGTCATGGCGCAGACATTGCTTGCAACTAATAATTATGCCAACAAATATGGCTATAAAGTAAGCAATAACAGAGAAATTCTGTCTTATGCTGCTGCAAATGCGGCTTCTGCTGTAATTGGCGGATGCCCTTTGAATGGAAGTGTGTCAAGAACAGGAATTGCAGACCAGTTTGGTTGTAAATCACAGGTTATGTCAATAACAGCTTCTCTGACAATGCTTCTTATAGTGCTTTTTGGTACGCCGGTGCTTGAGTATCTTCCTGTACCAATACTTACAGGAATTGTTGTTGCGGCACTGATTGGAATTACTGAATTCGGGCTTGCAGTTAAATTATGGAAAACAGACCATACGGAGTTTGCAATATTTGTAGGTGCTTTCTTGGGTGTTCTGTTATTTGGAACGATATACGGAGTTGTAATCGGTGTAATACTTTCATTCATTGCAGTTATTGTCAAAGCTGTTGAGCCGCCAAGAGCATTTCTCGGGGTGATACCGGGACAGGAGGGCTTCTATAGTCTTAACAGATACCGCAATGTAAAGAAGATAAAAGGTGTGGTTATATACAGATTTAACGGTGCGCTTTTCTTTGCGAATATTAATACATTTGTTGATGATATAGAAAAGAATCTTGATGATAATACTAAATGGGTAATTGTAGACGCCGGAGGCGTTGGATCTATTGATGTGACGGCAGTTGACAGGCTTATGACTTTATATAAGGTGCTTGAAAAGAAAGGTATCAGATTCTATATTACAGAGCATGAACACACGCTTAATGACCAGTTAAGAGAGCTTGGTGCAGGCGAGTTTGTTGAAAAAGGTGTTGTAAGAAGAACTATTCCGCTTGCCCTAAGAGATGCAGGTCTTGACAGACCTTATCCTGTCGAGGAGGAAGAAGAGCAGGCTGTTTCTGGCGAGGTACATGAGGACAACGAAAGACTTGCAGAAATTGAGTGGGCTTTTGGTGTAGATGCAGATGAATGGCTTGAGAAGATGGCAGCAGAGATGGCTGATGAGATTGGCAGTGTCAAGAAAGATGAGAAGAATGTTATTGTTGATGCTGAAAAGCATGCTGCATGGGGAAGAATAGGACTCTTTGATGAGAATGAACTGCTTGAGCGACTTGAGATGCATTTGTTTGACGATAAGAAATATCCTAATCTTGATATTGATGATATTGAGAAAAGAATCGATGAGCGCCGCGTTGTTGTTGAGAAGAAGCTGGCACAGATTAATCCTGATGCAATACAGATGCTTAAGGAACACAGAAAGCAGATACTTGACAGAATGAAGCTTCACAATCCGTATGCATATGAGCATATGATGGAGCAGAAGAGGAAGCATTATGAACATCTGAAGAAGAAAGATCCGGAGCTTGCACAGAAGCTTAAGAATTTCTATAATCTTTCAGACGATGACAAATAATTTATATAACGGAGATAATAGTGAATATATTAAATGTAGAAAAGGTCAGCAAGACCTACGGAGAAAAGGAACTTTTTAATAATATAAGTCTGGGAATTAACAGTGGCGATAAGATTGGACTTATAGGTGTGAATGGAACTGGTAAGTCTACACTTTTAAAGATTATTGCAGGTGTTGAAGAACCGGATGAGGGACAGGTTGTCAAGGGCAAGGGGATTGAGCTTGCGTATCTTGCACAGACACCTCTGTATTATGAGAATGAAAATGTACTGGAATATGTTATGCGTGGAAAGCATGCGGACAGCCAGCCAAAAGCAAAAGAGATTCTTAACAAGCTTGGAATAACAAATCACGCTGCAATGATGAATATTTTATCAGGTGGTCAGAAAAAGAGAGCGGCACTTGCGAGAACTTTAGTTGAGCCGGCAAGACTTCTTATTCTTGATGAACCTACGAACCATCTTGACAATGACATGGTGCTCTGGCTGGAGCAGTTTATTAAGAGCTTTAAAGGGGAACTTATCATGGTTACTCATGACAGGTATTTCCTTGATAATGTAACTAACAGGATTGTTGAGCTTGATAAAGCTTCTCTGTACAGCTACGATACGAATTATTCAGGCTTTCTTGAGCTGAAGACCCAGCGTGAGGAGATGGAGAGGGCAACTGAGGCTAAGAGACAGAATATATTAAGGAAGGAACTCGCGTGGATAAGAAGAGGATGCCAGGCTCGATCTACCAAGCAGCAGGCACGAATTGACAGATTCGAGGATATGAAGGAGGCTTCAAAGCAGGCGAGAGCAAGATTTGACAAGCAGCTTATGGATATGAATTCAGTCAGCAGCAGGCTTGGAAGAAAGACTGTTGAACTCCACAACATTTGCAAAAGTTTTGGAGAGAGGACAATAATTGACGATTTTACCTACATTTTTCTAAGAGATGACAGAATAGGTATTGTCGGTGATAACGGATGCGGCAAGTCTACGCTTATGAAGATTATAGCAGGCCAGCTTGAACCGGACAGTGGTAGTGTTGAGGTTGGAGAGACTGTAAGAATCGGATATTTCATGCAGGAGAATGAACCACTTGACGACAGCCTTACTGTGCTAGAGTTCGTAAGAAGCATAGGCGAATATGTTACGACGGCAGATGGAAAGGCAACAGCGTCACAGATGTGTGAGAAGTTTCTTTTTACACCGAAGCAGCAGTGGACGCCTATAAGCAAGCTGTCAGGTGGTGAGAAGAGAAGACTTTATCTGTTAAGTGTTCTTATGAGTGCGCCAAATGTACTTATTCTCGATGAGCCTACCAACGACCTTGATATTGAAACTCTTGAGATTCTTGAGGAGTATCTTGATGGATTTTCAGGTATTGTAATCACGGTTTCACACGACAGATATTTCCTTGACAGAGTTGTTGACAGGATATTTGCATTTGAGGCAGGAGGCCACCTTACACAGTATGAAGGTGGTTATACGGACTACAGGGATAAATGTGTTTCTTCTATATATAATGTGGAATCAAATGGAACATCTGATGCGCCCAAATCAAAGGCAGCAGGTCAGGTGAAGAAAGCATATAACAGCCATGAGAATAAGATTAAGTTCACATATATGGAGCAGAAGGAATATGAGACTATAGATGATGATATAGAGGAGCTTGAAACTAAAGTTTCAGAACTTGATGATGAGATTGCAAAGAACGCAACTTCTTATTCTAAGCTTGCAGAACTTACTAAGGAAAAGGAAGATGTGGAGAGGCAGCTTGAAGAAAAGATGGAGCGATGGGAATATCTTAATGATCTTGCAGAAAAAATAGAGAAACAGAAACAGTAGTAAATATTAACAAAACAAGTGAAGTCAGAACAGATTATTTGGTTGAGTAAATCATATATTCATGGTATGATGATATATGATTTACTATATTAATCATATGAGGGAGGAGAAATTATGTTTTGCCCAAATTGCGGAACAAAGAATGAAGATGAGGCACTATTCTGTGGAAACTGTGGGACACGGCTTGTGATAGACGTGCCACAGGAGACACCGGTGCAGGAAAGTGTGCCAGCAGAGCCGGAGGCAACATCAGCACAGGAGAATGTGCCAGCAGAGTCGGAGGCAACACCGGAACAGGAGAGTGCACCAGCAGAGTCGGAGGAAACACCGGTACAGGAGAGTGCACCAGCAGAGCCGGAATCTGCACCGGTACAGGAAAGTGTGCCAGTTCAGCCACAGCAGACTTTTGGTCAACAGCCAGTACAGCCTGCACAGTTTACAGGTCAGACTTTTGGTCAGCAGCCTGTCAATAATAAGCCTGCCAGATTCCCTAAGGGTATAATTGCAATTGTAGCTGCGGGAGTTGCTGTGATAGCTGCCATAATTATATTTGTATGTGTGGGAAAGAATGTGACAGATTATAAGAAAACTGCCAAGCAGTATGTTAAGGCGGTTGCAGAGTGCGAATGGAATGATGCGTATAGTCTTATTAATCTACCAGATGGGGAGTTCCTTACTAAAGAAGCATTTATTAATGTTCATGCAGATGCGACTGGTGAGAAAGTTGAAAAGATGGCAGCAGATGACATTGTCTCAACATATAGCAAGATGCCTGGTAACAAGGCTGTTAAGGTCGGATATATAACAGATTCGGGAATGCAGTATAATGATGTGTATCTAACAGTAGCCAATAAGCACTATATGCTTTTCTTTAAGAAGTATAAAGTCAGCGCTGAGAATCTTGTAGTAAAGGATGTTACAATAAAGGTTCCAAAGGGACTTACGTTATATATTAATGATGTTATTGTTGGCGATGGATATAAGTCGGATGCATCTAAGAATGGAAACGGCTCTTCTGATGAATATGTTATACCATATCTGTTCAATGGAAAGAATAATATTAAGGTAACTGGAGAATTTATAGAGGACTACACAACACAGCTTTATGCAGCACATGATGAAGATACATTTACTGTTGGAACATACAATGCAAAATATGTTAATTCGAAGCTTGAAGAACTTAAGACACAGGCAAGAACAGATGTGGATGCAATAATTAATGCTGTACAGGCAAAGAAAGATTATTCAGCTATAGCCGACAGGGTGTGTAAAGAAGAAAAGAAGAACATAGAGTCAGCTTATAAGAATATTTACGACAGCTACAATGACAAATACAAAACCGTATCCAATTTGAAGATTTCCAAATTCACAGCTTCTATCGCGGATACATCTTTCAGAGTGGATTCAGATGATGGATGCCCGGTGATTAAAGTTTCAATTAAATTAGGATATACATACAAGATACAGTACTCAGGAAGTGATAAAGCTAACGACAAGAATAATAACAATAATTCAGCTTACATATATTATAAATATGAGGATGGTAAGTGGAAGATTAATTCTATGTATCTTGGATTTGGATTTTATTAAAATACTGTTTTGACCGGGACTTATGTTCCGGTCAAATTTGTTTTGCATTGTACTGAAAAAAATACAATTTTTTCTGTTGATTTTATATAGAGAGTAGTGTATATTAATACTTGCTGTGACATTGATAGCTGTGAAGCGTGAGGTTGCTGCTTTAATAAAGCAGGTTTTCCGTGGAGCGAATGTCAATGCTGGAGATAATCTCCGGCGAAGAAACTGGCGACAAGTCACTGTACCAAAATCATCTGCAATCCGCAGAAATGACGCGCGTGGGTCGAATTATGAATGAGACTATATGATACGCGTGGGAGTGTGTACAGTCACCGCTTGTCGTACTTAAACAATAAAGTGCGAAGGAGGCGACTTTTTTTATGGCAAATCAGGTAATTAGAATTACACT
>OOCL01001393.1_pt1 | contig 14151 bp, 8 predicted proteins | sample 1671211 | NCBI WGS metagenome assembly OOCL01 (sample SAMN06348133, study PRJEB24527) | human gut metagenome | biome: human gut; feature: ankylosing spondylitis patient; material: feces | host: Homo sapiens | place: China | collected 2015-10 | reverse complement strand
TCGCTGCTTTGAACGCTAACGGCATCAAAGATATCGAAGAAGCTAACGCTATCTGTGAAGCTCATGGACTTGATCCTTATAAAACGTGTGAAGAAACTCAGCCTATCTGTTTTGAAAATGCAAAATGGGCTTACGTAGTAGGTGCAGCTATTGCATTGAAGAAAGGTTGCAAGAATGCTGCTGACGCTGCCGAAGCTATCGGTATCGGTCTGCAAGCTTTCTGTATCCCGGGTTCTGTAGCCGACGACCGTAAGGTTGGTATCGGTCATGGTAACCTGGCAGCTATGTTGCTGCGCGAAGAGACTAAGTGTTTTGCTTTCCTGGCAGGTCACGAGTCATTTGCTGCTGCAGAAGGTGCTATCAAAATTGCTGCTAAAGCTGACAAAGTACGTAAAGAACCTCTGCGTTGTATCCTGAACGGTTTGGGTAAGGATGCTGCACAGATCATCTCTCGTATCAATGGCTTTACTTACGTACAAACTCAATTCGACTACTATACTTCTGAACTGAAAGTTGTTCGCGAAATCGCTTACTCTGACGGTGAGCGTGCCAAAGTAAAATGCTATGGTTGCGACGACGTTCGTGAAGGTGTAGCTGTTATGTGGAAAGAAGGTGTAGACGTTTCTATCACTGGTAACTCTACTAACCCGACTCGTTTCCAACACCCGGTTGCAGGTACTTACAAGAAAGAGCGTATGCTTGCTGGTAAGCCTTATTTCTCAGTAGCTTCCGGTGGTGGTACAGGTCGTACTCTTCACCCGGATAACATGGCAGCCGGTCCGGCTTCTTATGGTATGACCGACACCATGGGACGTATGCACTCAGACGCTCAGTTCGCTGGTTCTTCATCTGTTCCTGCTCACGTAGAAATGATGGGATTCCTGGGAATTGGTAACAACCCGATGGTAGGTTGTACAGTAGCTTGTGCTGTTGACATAGCTCAGGCTTTGGGTAAGTAATTTATTACTTTTATACATAAGGAGAGTGTTCAATACAGCACTCTCCTATTTTTACTTAAAAACAAAAACTTTTGGAATAGCGTTTCCATTCTATATTTATTAAAAGATATTGGCATAAACACCAAAAAATTATTACACAACAATGCTAATTTATCAACTGAACTTTGTTGGATATAAACTATCTGCATAAGCTCATAATCAATAAAATTATGGAATACATCAACGAATTTCACGAGCAATGGATAGAGCGTACTCGCAAGTCAATAGCATTATGGAGCAAGCAGCCAGCCTCATTAGAAGAAAAAAGGAAGCAACAAGAACGTTTGGACCAACAGAAAGCTATAAGAGAAGGCAAATTGAAGAGTTAATTTCATTTGCCAATTCAGACGATTTATGGATCCCCCCTCTAATTTGAATATAGAATTTTTAAGTAAAGGTGGAGAAAATGAAGTCTATACAGGAAATGAAGATATAGTTGTAAAGCTGAACAACTTTGAGTACGCAGGCGATGATTTATGGAATAGATGGAGATTTGTATTTTATTGATACACAAATTAGATTGAGAACTCAATCCTAACGAAAGATCTATTTGAGAACTAATATACAACTTCGCTTGTTTATATAACAGATACTAAACATTATACAACAATGCTACTCACATTCTTAAATACACTCGCTACTATCATCAGTGTCATCAGTTTACTGATTGTGACTTATGGCGTACTCGTCGGCTTCATTGCCTTCCTACGCAATGAGATAAAACGGTTCAACGGAACTTATACCATTAATAATATCCGGCAACTTAGAGCAGATTTCGGCAGTTACCTTTTGCTGGGACTGGAATTTCTAATCGCATCCGACATTCTGAAAACTGTAGTTGATCCTACTTTGGATGAGCTGGCAATCTTGGGCGGAGTTGTTGTACTTTCCGTGTTTTTGAATAAAGAGATTAAAGAACTGGCAGAAGATGGTTCATCTAAGGAAATAAAGGAAATATAAGAAAGGTCAGCATTACTAACTTTCTCCAAAGCTGCATATTTTTATTACCGGATATTTCTACTTTTAGCTACCTTTGCAAAAGCAAATCCTTTATAAAGAAGCTAAAAGAAAAATATCCATGCATCTGATTATATATAGCTCATTTTTATACTCTATGCAACTCCAAGCAGTTCCACTTCGAATATCAATGTCGAGTAAGCAGGAATAGAATCAAAAGATTTAATACCATATCCCATTGCATAAGGTATATAGATAATCCATTTATCTCCAACGTGCATTTTCTGAAGTGCTACCTGCCACCCTTCTATTACATCACTAAGACGTAAGGCATCGGGACAAGTACGTTCATAAGAATTATCAAATACCCGGCCATCAATCAGACTTCCTTTGTAATGCACGGTAACAATACTCCGCGCACCCGGAGAAATCGTACCTTCACCAGTTTCCAAAACTTTGTAATAAATTCCACACGGCAACGCAAAAACACCTTCCTGAAAAGACAGTTTTTTCAGAAATCGTCGATTGGCCTCTTTGTATTCTTTCTTTTTCCCCATAAATAAATTGATTAAGAACTTGCAAAAATAATCAGAATAACAAAGGATTTAGCATAAAAACTGTATATTTGTTTGTTGAACTATAAAAAAACTCATCGCTATGGGACTAACAAAGACTACACGTAGCATTAGTGCTACCGGACTACTCCTACTTATCATGATGACTGTGGGCCTATATTCATGCACACGTACTCAAAAAGACATCATTCCTTCTGCCGATTATGCACCGTATGTAAATGCGTATACGGGAGGAGTTATTTCACAGAATTCAACCATACGCATAGAGTTGACCCATGACCAACCCATGGTGGATCTGAACAGTGAGTTAAAAAACAATCCGTTCAGCTTTTCCCCTTCATTAAAAGGAAAAGCATATTGGGTAAGCAACAACACCATTGAGTTTGTGCCGGAAGAAGGAACATTGAAACCGGGAACGCTCTACGAAGGAACTTTCCAACTGGGAGACTTCATCGAAGTGGACAAAAAACTAAAAGAGTTCAACTTCTCATTCCGTGTGCAGGAACGTAACTTCACTTTGCAGTTGGAGTCGTTACCAATTACAGCTACCCAACCGGATGAAATAAATATTAAAGGAGAAATACGCTTCAGCGATGTAGTGAAAAAAGAGGAAGTGGAAAAGATGCTGACTGCCAGCGATGGCAAGAAGAGTTATCCGGTAGAAGTCACCGCGACAGACAACCTTACCCGGTATCAGTTCAACATCAGACAAATACCCAGAGAAGCTGATGATTACCCATTGACCATTACAGCCAATGGTAACCCAGCCGGCATTGACCGCAAACAAAGCGAAGAAGTGCTGATACCGGCTAAAGATTGCTTCCGTTTTATGTCTGCCGAACGCATTGAACAACCGGAAAACGGAATTGAGATTGTTTTCTCCGCTCCTTTATCCACTACCCAGGATTTAAAAGGACTGATTGAGATTCCGGAAGTCTCCTCATCTATCTTCCAAATCAGCGAGAACAGAGTCTTCATCTATTTCGAAGCAAACACACAGAACAAACTGACGTTGAATATCCATGAAGGAGTCAAAGACAGTCAAGGTAAAGCGCTGGGAACTTCTCATACGATCTCATTCAGTGAAGTAAGTCTGAAACCACAGGTAGAAATGTCTACCTCCGCCGCTATCCTGCCCGATTCGAAAAATCTGATTATTCCTTTCAGAGCAGTCAATCTATATGCTGTGGATTTGAGCGTGATCCGCATCTTCGAGAATAATGTATTGATGTTTATGCAAACCAATTCGCTCGCCTCGGCCAATGAACTACGCCGCTCGGGAAGACTGGTTTACAAAAAAACATTGTGGCTTGCCAAAGATGCTTCCAAAGACATTCATCATTGGGGAGATTACTCAATAGATCTTGCCGGGTTGATTCATCAGGAGCCGGGTGCCATATACCGTGTCATACTTTCATTCCGTCAGGAATACTCCGCTTATCCTTGTGGAGGAAACAAGAATCAGGATATGAAATTCGCCGACAGTAACACATCCGATGGGTTGACCAAAGTAAGCGGAAGTGTCTTGTCTGAAGAAGATGAAGCCATCTGGAATACGCCCGAAGCTTACTATTATTACAACGGAGGAACAATGGACTGGAACGTGTACCGATGGACGGAACGCGACAATCCATGCCATCCATCTTATTATATGAATTCAGACCGAATTGCTGCATGTAATGTGTTTGCTTCCAATCTAGGAATGATTGTAAAACGGAATTCACTGAACAAACTATGGATTGCCGTAAGCAATATTTTGGACACCAAACCGATAGGAAAAGCACAGGTAACAGCATATAATTTCCAATTACAGCCCATAGGAAAGGGAGAAACCAATGGAGACGGGTTCGTTGAAATCACTCCGAAGGGCGTGCCTTTCATTATCGTGGCAGAATCGGAAAAGCAAAAGGCTTATGTCCGTGTCGTAGACGGTGAAGAACAGTCCGTCAGCAGATTCGACGTGGGAGGAAAAGATATTCAAAAGGGATTGAAAGGATTCATATATGGCGAAAGAGGAGTATGGCGACCGGGAGACACATTGCACATTTCCTTTATATTGGAGGACCGCGAAAAGAGAATCCCCGACAAGCATCCCGTAGCACTGGAAATATACAATCCGAGAGGACAGTTCTACACCAAAATGATTTCAACGCAAGGAATGAACGGATTTTATACATTCGACGTTCCGACACAGGCTACAGATCCAACCGGGCTCTGGAATGCATATATTAAAGTAGGAGGAACCACCTTCCACAAAGGTCTGCGTATCGAAACCATAAAGCCCAACCGCTTGAAAATAAACCTGGCATTGCCGAAGATTCTTCAAGCTACGGACAAGGATGTCTACGCCCCACTCACTTCAACCTGGCTGACAGGAGCCACTGCCTCCAAATTGAAAGCTAAAATAGAAATGTCTTTATCTAAAGTGAATACACAGTTTAAGAATTACGGACAATATATCTTCAATAATCCGGCTACGGATTTCACGACTATCAAAACAGATGTATTTGACGGTACACTGGATGCAGAAGGAAAAGCCAGCGTCACACTGAAAGTTCCGACTGCAACCGAAGCACCGGGTATGTTGAATGCAACTTTCACCACCCGTGTATTCGAACCGGGAGGAGATGCCAGCATCTACACCCAAACAATCCCGTTCTCGCCATTTACATCTTACGTCGGTATCAACTTGAACCAACCGAAAGGCAAATATATTGAAACGGACAAAGATCACGTATTCGATATTGTGACTGTAAACACGCAGGGACAGTTAGTGAACCGTACTAATCTGGAATACAAAATATACCGCATCGGCTGGAGCTGGTGGTGGGAGAACAGCGGTGAATCTTTTGGCACTTACATCAACAACAGTTCCATCACACCTGTTGCCAGCGGCAACTTACAGACAAGAGGCGGAAAAGCATCCTTCAAGTTCCGCGTCGATTATCCATCATGGGGACGCTACCTGGTTTACGTAAAAGACAAAGAGAGCGGACATGCCACCGGAGGAACCGTTTATATAGACTGGCCGGAATGGCGCGGACGTTCGAGCAAAACAGATCCCAGCGGCATCAAGATGCTTGCTTTCTCTCTGAACAAAGATTCATACGAAATTGGAGAAACAGCCACAGCCATTATTCCTGCGGCAGCGGGAGGACGTGCACTGGTATCCATTGAAAACGGTTCGACAGTTTTGCGTCAGGAATGGATAGAAGTCTCCAACGGAGGAGATACGAAATATACATTCAAGATTACGCCGGAGATGACTCCGAACGTATATTTGCATATCAGTCTGTTACAGCCTCACGCACAAACAGTCAATGACCTGCCTATCCGTATGTACGGCGTTGTTCCGGTATTTGTCACTAACAGTCAGACAGTATTGCAACCGCAGATACAGATGCCGGAAGTGTTACGCCCGGAAACCAACTTCAACGTAACCGTCAGCGAAAAGAGCGGTAAACCGATGACTTATACATTGGCGATCGTAGACGACGGTTTATTGGATCTTACCAACTTCAAGACACCGGACCCATGGAATGATTTCTATTCACGCGAAGCGCTTGGCATCCGGACATGGGATATGTATGATAATGTATTGGGAGCTTCTTCCGGAAGCTACAGTTCGCTTTTCAGCACAGGTGGAGACGCCACACTGAAACCTGCCGATGCTAAAGCAAACCGTTTTAAACCGGTAGTCAAGTTTATAGGTCCTTTCTATCTGGGAAAAGGAAAGAGCCAGACGCATACATTGAAACTTCCGATGTATGTGGGTTCGGTACGTGCCATGGTGGTTGCCGGACAGGACGGTGCTTATGGCAATGCGGAAAAGACTGCCTTCGTACGAACTCCATTGATGATGTTGTCTACTTTGCCCCGTGTGCTTAGTATTCAGGAAGAAATTACCGTTCCGGTCAATATCTTTGCGATGGAGAATCAAGTGAAGAATGTGACCGTATCACTTCAGGTATCCGGTGGAGGAGTACAGATTGTAGGAGCTAACCAACAATCGCTCAAATTCACCCAACCGGGAGACCAGCTTGTCTTCTTTACCTTAAAAACAGGCAGCAAAACCGGAAAGGCTACAATCCACCTGACAGCAAATGGCGGCGGACAACAAACCAAAGAAACCATTGAAATAGACGTACGCAATCCGAATCCGGTAGTAACCCTGCGCAACAGTCAATGGATAGAAGCCGGACAAAGCAAAGAATTGTCATACAACCTAAGCAGTTCTTCCGCAAATAATCAGATCAAGCTGGAAGTATCCCGCATACCTTCGGTAGATATCAGCCGTCGGTTCGACTTCTTATACAATTATCAGCACCATTGCACGGAGCAGTTGACTTCCAAGGCTCTGCCTCTTCTGTTTGTCGCTCAATTCAAGACGATAGATAAGACGGAAGCCGAAAAGATAAAGACGAATGTACAGGAAGCTATCCGGCAGATTTATGGTCGTCAGCTCCCCAACGGCGGATTTGTATATTGGCCGGGGAATGCTGTTGCCGACGAATGGATCAGTTCTTATGCAGGAATGTTCCTGACGCTGGCGCAAGAAAAAGGATATGCCGTTCATGCGAACGTACTGAACAAGTGGAAGCGCTTCCAACGTGCAGCCGCACAAAACTGGCGTATGCCGCAGGAAGCAAGCGGTTGGCAGCAATGGCAGTCGGAATTGCAACAAGCCTTCCGTTTATATACCCTTGCATTGGCAGGAGTACCGGAATATGGAGCCATGAACCGAATGAAAGAACAGACCGGATTATCTATTCAGGCCAAATGGAGACTGGCAGCCGCATACGCACTGACCGGAAAGATGAAACCGGCTGAAGAACTTGTGTATAATGTAGAAACAACGGTGAACCCCTACTCTTCCATGAATCAGATTTACGGTTCTTCCGATCGTGACGAAGCAATGATTTTGGAAACACTCATCCTGATGAACCGGGAACGGGATGCTTTACAACAAGCGAAAGTCGTTTCTAAGAATCTATCACAAGAGGATTGGTTCAGTACACAATCTACCGCTTTTGCTCTGATGGCAATGGGACGTCTGGCAGAAAAGCTGTCAGGCACACTGGATTTTGTGTGGTCATGGAACGATAAACAGCAGCCTGCTGTAAAATCAGCCAAAGCTGTGTTTGAAAAAGAGATCGCTACCACTCCAAAATCCGGCACTGTTTCTGTGAAGAATCAAGGAAAGGGAGCGCTTAGCGTAGACCTTATCACACGTACGCAGTTATTAAACGATACGTTACCGGCTATCAGCGATAACCTCCGCATGGATATAAGATATGCTAACCTGAACGGTACACCGCTCTCTGTCAATGACATCATACAGGGAACTGACTTTATGGCTATCACCTCAATATCCAATATCAGCGGTACTTCCGATTACACTAATCTGGCACTGACGCATATCATACCGTCCGGTTGGGAAATATACAATGAAAGAATGGTTGCTCCCAAAACGGAAAACGTAGCAGCCGACGGCTCCGGTCAATCAGTCAGCAAGTACAGCTATCAGGATATACGTGATGACAGGGTGTTGACCTATTTCAATCTGCGCCGCGGTGAGACAAAGGTATTCACTGTCAGGTTACAAGCGACCTATGCCGGTAACTTTATTCTCCCTGCCGTTCAATGTGAAGCGATGTATGATGTAAACGTACAGGCACGAAGCAAAGCAGGAAGAACCATTGTCAGTCGATAATACTTGGCACGGATTACACGGATTTCACGGTTCTACTCGTTCACTTAAACCGCGTAATCCGTGTAATCCGTGCCTAATTATTTCACACCTTATTATTTCTTACTTAATTATTTGTCATAAAGATATGTCTCTTAGCTTTTAATATTTAAATGAATCCTATAAAATTCTTCAAACGATTATCTGTCACTAAAAAAGTAATGACTATAAGCATTACTCTTTTGATAATAGGATACATCTTTTGCCTTCCCCGGCAACTGTTTCATGTTCCCTACTCTACCGTTGTGACTGATCGAAATGAAGAATTATTGGGAGCACGCATCGCCTCGGACGGTCAATGGCGGTTTCCTCCCCGAAAGACAACACCCGAAAAAATCAAGCAATGCCTCATTACCTTTGAAGACAAACACTTTTATCACCACTGGGGAGTTAATCCGTTAGCTACCGGAAGGGCACTCTATCAAAATTTAAAGAACAAACGTGTCGTAAGCGGAGGAAGTACTCTTACCATGCAAACCATTCGTCTCGCCCGGAACAAGCCCAGAACTCTCGGAGAGAAAGTCGTTGAAATGATATGGGCTACCCGTCTGGAATTTCGGGCTTCTAAAGAGGAAATCTTATCCATGTATGTCTCTCATGCGCCATTCGGAGGAAATGTTGTAGGATTGGATGCTGCTGCCTGGCGTTACTTCGGTCATTCTGCCGAAGATTTATCATGGGCGGAATCGGCCATGCTGGCTGTCCTCCCCAATGCCCCTGCCATGATCCATCTATCCAAAGGACGAAAGACACTGCTTTCCAGACGCAACCGTCTATTAAAGCAACTTTTTGAAGAAGAGATTATCGATACGTCCACCTACGAATTAGCTGTCAGCGAACCGTTACCCGACGAGCCGCATCCGCTTCCTCAAATAGCTCCCCACCTAGTCAGTCGTTTCTATCAGGAAAGAAACGGGCTATATACCCGTTCAACCATAGACAGAGGAATACAAAGCCACATAGAGAGTTTGGCAGAACGGTGGAGCAACGAGTTTAATCGAAGTGATATCCGCAACCTGGCAATTCTGGTTATCGACATTCCCACCAATCAAGTAGTAGCATACTGCGGAAATGTACATTTCGACCGTAAGCAAGGGGGGAATCAAGTAGACGTGATTCAAGCTCCCAGAAGTACAGGCAGTATTTTAAAACCCTTTCTCTACAATGCCATGCTACAGGAAGGAAGTTTATTACCAAAAATGCTGTTGCCGGACGTGCCTGTTAACATCAACGGCTTTACTCCCCAAAACTTCAGTATGCAGTTTGAAGGAACTGTCCCCGCTTCCGAAGCCCTTGCCCGTTCGTTGAATATCCCGGCTGTAACCATGTTACAAAGATATGGAGTACCCAAGTTTCACCATTTGTTGCAACAGATGGGATTCAAGACTATCAATCGGGCGGCTTCTCATTATGGTTTGTCACTGATTTTAGGAGGTGCAGAAGCAACATTATGGGATGTAACGAATGCCTATGCACAAATGGGACGAAGCCTTTCCAGCAATAGCCCCTCCCCGACCGTATCTCAAGGAAAGGAAGCACAGATACTACTGGAAACAGAAAATACAGAGCAAATAAACAATGATACGAAGCAAACAAGCCGTAATCATAAAAGCAATCATAACAAGCAGGAAAAACGAGAACAAAGTAACTTCAGTCCTCTCTCCGTAGAAGAGGATTCGGAAGAAACCACTTCGGCTAAAGCAGGAGCAGCCTGGCTCACCCTCTCCGCCTTAACAGAAGTCAACCGCCCCGAAGAGATTGACTGGAAATCAATTCCATCCATGCAGACTATCGCATGGAAAACCGGAACCAGCTACGGATTCCGTGATGCGTGGGCAGTGGGGGTGACTCCGCGCTATGCAGTAGGCGTATGGGTAGGCAATGCAACCGGAGAAGGAAAGCCCGGATTGGTTGGTGCACAAACAGCCGGTCCTGTATTATTCGATATATTCAGTTACCTCCCTTCTTCACCGTGGTTCGAACGTCCCACAGGCGTTTTCGTTGATGCAGAAATATGCCGCCAGTCCGGTCATCTGAAAGGACGTTTCTGTGAAGAAACTGATACCGTATTGATTCTTCCTGCCGGATTACGGACAGAGGCTTGTCCTTACCATCATCTCGTCACACTATCCGCCGACGAAAGCCACCGCATCTATGAAAACTGTGCAAATACCGAACCTACCATTCAGAAATCATGGTTTGCCCTGCCACCCGTATGGGAATGGTACTATAAGCAGCACCATCCGGAATACAAACCACTGCCACCTTTCAAAGCCGGCTGTGGAGAAGATTCTTTCCAATCCATGCAGTTCATCTACCCTCCGATGAACGCCCATATCAAGTTGCCCAAACAATTGGACGGCAGTAAAGGGTTTCTCACGGTCGAACTGGCACACAGCAACCCCAATGCGACTATCTTCTGGCATCTTGACGACACTTATCAGACACAGACGCAGGATTTCCACAAAATTTCCCTGCAACCCGCTCCCGGCAAACATTCCCTGACGGCAGTAGACGGAGAAGGCAACACAGTTTCCACTACTTTCTTCATCGAATAAACATCTTATTTTATTATCTTTGCCGCATGAAACAGTCATTAAAAGAAAACGGAGGACTACCGGCATCCATCCTCTGGACACTTGCTATTGTGGCCGGTGTCTCGGTAGCCAACATCTATTATATCCAACCTCTATTAAATATGATACGCCATGAACTTGGCATATCAGAGTTCAGAACTAACCTGATTGCCATGGTCACACAAATAGGCTATGCGGCAGGACTGTTGTTCATCACCCCCTTAGGCGACTTATATCAACGAAAGAAAATCATCCTTGTCAATTTCACCGTCCTAATCTTCTCCCTCTTGACGATTGCCCTGACACGCAGTTTCCATCTGATACTCATCGCTTCATTCCTCACGGGAGTCTGTTCCATGATTCCACAAATATTCATTCCCATAGCCGCCCAGTTTTCCCGTCCGGAACACAAAGGCAGAAACGTAGGAATTGTCTTATCAGGACTATTGACCGGTATTCTGGCTTCACGTGTCGTCAGCGGATTTATCGGTGAACTGATTGGCTGGCGGGAAATGTATCACATCGCTGCAGGCATGATGTTTATCTGCGCGATTGTTGTATTAAAAGTCCTTCCCGATATTCAAACCAACTTCCAGGGAAAATATAGCGACCTGATGAAATCTCTGTTAGCCTTAGTGAAAGAATATCCGCAACTACGCATTTATTCGATTCGGGCAGCACTGAATTTCGGTTCCCTCCTTGCCATGTGGTCCTGTCTGGCTTTTAAAATGGGACAAGCTCCGTTCTTCGCCAACAGCGACGTAATCGGTATGCTGGGACTTTGCGGCGTGGCCGGGGCACTGACTGCTTCTTTTGTAGGAAAATACGTAAAACGGGTAGGCGTACGCCGCTTCAACTTTATCGGCTGCGGTTTGATTCTCTTTGCATGGTTGTTGTTCTTCGTCGGTGAAAACACCTTTGTCGGTATCATCGCCGGTATCATCATCATTGACATAGGAATGCAATGTATTCAGCTAAGTAACCAGACAAGTATCTTCGAACTGAATCCGCGTGCTTCGAACCGTATTAATACAGTGTTCATGACTACTTACTTTATCGGTGGCTCTATGGGAACATTTCTGGCAGGCAGCTTTTGGCAACTGTATGGCTGGCACGGAGTTATCAGTATCGGAGTCGTTTTAACCGGGATTTCTTTATTAATTACGATTTTCTACAAGAAATGAGTCAACAAAACGAACACTCAAACCGTTTATTATAAAAAAACGCCAATGAAATACGGAGTTAACAGACAAATCTTACTTATCACAGCCGGTGCCGTCTGGATTATAGCCGGTGCGAATATTCTGCGAATAGGAATTGTAACCTGGTTAAACACCTCCCAAGATTGGATGTTCAAAATAGGAGAAGCCACCGTGGTTTTCTTATTATTCTTCGTATTGGTTTTCAGAAGGCTCTACTATAAACATACCCAGCGAATCGAGCAAAAGAAAGAACGCCGGAATTGTCCGTTCTCCTTTTTCGATGTGAAAAGCTGGATTACAATGATATTCATGATTTCCCTAGGAATCACCATCCGTAGCTTCCACCTCCTGCCCGAAACGTTCATTTCTGTTTTCTATACCGGATTATCCATCGCCCTCATCCTGACAGGGGTGCTTTTCATCCGTTACTGGTGGATCAGGCGCAAGACTTTTGCCAGTTGAGCCGTCTCCTACATATTCCAATCAAATATAAACATCTAATAATTTTTATTACCTGATGTTTTGAAGCAAAAGATTTCATTCTTTTTTGTTGTATCTTTGCGCGGCTATCAACAAGCAGTAGCCGGAAAATAAATAAAAGGTTATAAGAATCAAGATGAAGAAAGCCCCCTCTCCCCTCATATCGTTGATACCGATTGTTGTACTGGTGTTATTATTGTTTGCCACTATCCGTACCTTTGGCAGTGATGCCCTAAGCGGCGGAAGTCAAGTGTCATTGCTTACCACTACAGCCATTTGTATCCTGATTGGTATGGCGTTTTATAAGATTCCCTGGAAAGATTACGAGCTCGCCATCACCAACAATATTGCCGGAGTGGCAACAGCCATCATCATTCTGTTGATAATCGGTGCGTTGAGTGGCATTTGGATGATTAGCGGAGTAGTGCCGACCTTAATCTATTACGGGATGCAAATTATCCATCCCAGTTTCTTCCTAGCATCGACCTGCATCATCTGCGCGTTGATTTCTGTAATGACCGGAAGTTCGTGGACCACTATTGCCACCATCGGTATTGCATTGATGGGTATCGGAAAGGCGCAAGGCTTTGAAGATGGATGGATTGCCGGAGCTATCATTTCGGGGGCATACTTCGGGGATAAAATATCTCCTTTATCCGAAACCACTATCCTGGCGTCTTCCATCACAGACACTCCCCTGTTCCGTCACATTCGTTATATGATGATTACTACGATACCGTCTCTTATCATCACGCTGATTATTTTCACAGTGGCAGGACTTTCCCATGATGCCAGCAATACACAACATATTGCGGAGGTAGCAACCGCTTTGAACGAAAAGTTTCATATCACTCCGTGGTTGTTAATAGTCCCTGTTGTAACCGGAATACTGATAGCACGGAAAGTCCCCTCTATCGTTACGCTGTTCCTATCCACTCTGCTGGCTGGTGTCTTTGCTTTGATATTTCAGCCGGAGTTGTTGCAAGAGATTTCCGGAGTTGCCGTTTCCGGATTCGATTCTTTGTTCAAAGGACTGATGATGACCGTCTATGGAGCGACAAATTTACATACAGACAATGCCGTTCTGACAGATTTAATCGCCACACGTGGTATGGCGGGAATGATGAATACGATTTGGCTGATTCTGTGCGCCATGTGTTTTGGCGGGGCAATGACAGCAAGCGGTATGCTGGGAAGTATCACTTCCATCTTCGTCCGCTTCATGAAGAAAACAGTCAGCGTGGTTGGAGCGACAGTCTGCTCCGGCCTGTTTCTTAATCTGACAACTGCCGACCAATACATCAGTATCATTCTGACGGGAAATATGTTTCGTGATATTTATGCCAAGAAAGGGTATGAAAGTTGCTTACTAAGCCGTACGACGGAAGATGCAGTAACCGTTACATCCGTATTGATTCCGTGGAATAGTTGCGGAATGACACAAGCTACTATCTTAAGTGTACCCACACTTGTGTATCTACCTTATTGTTTTTTCAACATTATCAGCCCCTTAATGAGTATCACTGTGGCAGCCATCGGATATAAAATTGCAAGACGTTCGTGAACAATCTGGCATACACTTTGTTTTTGCAATAAACGAACAACGTATTAAAC
>OOCL01001391.1_pt1 | contig 14161 bp, 11 predicted proteins | sample 1671211 | NCBI WGS metagenome assembly OOCL01 (sample SAMN06348133, study PRJEB24527) | human gut metagenome | biome: human gut; feature: ankylosing spondylitis patient; material: feces | host: Homo sapiens | place: China | collected 2015-10 | reverse complement strand
GCCTTCGGCGGTTGCGCTCCGACACGCGCCTGCGGGCGCAGCCCCTCGGGGGAAGGCTTTGGGTTTTTACATCCTTGCCAGATCAAACAAAATTTTTGCAATCACGCTCCAGCTGTACCCGGCGCGGCGCAGCAGGGCGGGCAGGGCGTCCGGCACGCCCGCGCACCGGGCCACCCATTTTTCTGCGGCGTCCTCATTGGCAGGGGCCACGCGCGCCCACTCCCCCTCCGGGCCGGGGTCATCGGCGGGGCCGCGGCGGTCGTTCATGCCCAGCCAGCCGTCCTGCAGGTAGCGCTGCACCCACCGGTAGACCTGATGGTACGCAACGGCGTATTTCTGCGCCATAGCGCCGTAGTTTTTCCGGTTTTCCAGACAGTCCAGCACAATGACAAGGCGCTGCATCGGCGCCACGGCGCGCGCACGGCCCTTGGCGCGGCGCGTCCCCTCGCTGCTGTGGCGGCTGTCGTGCAGGGCCGCCGGGCCGTGTGCGCGGTACCGCCCCACCCAGTTGACCAGCGCCTTGTAGTCCACATTATATTTCAGCGCCGTTGCGCCGTAATCGCAGCCGTTGGCAAGGCAGTCCTGCACGATCTGCACACGGTCGGCGGCGGTGGTGTAGGCATCGCCCCTGTGCCGGGACGCACCGTGGTAGCCCCGCAGCGCACCGCCCTGTTTGGCGGTCTCCACCATTTTTTCAAGGTTCTGGGGGCTGCGGATGCCGTACTTTTTGCAGATTTCAAACAGCGAGCCCTCGCCCGCCAGATAGTCCGCAACGGCGGCCTGCTTTTCCTCGGCGGTGAGGTGGCGGGATTTTTCACGCGGGGTCAGCCCGCCGGGGCCTTCGGCCTCATAGATGCGCAGCCACTGGCGCACGGTGGTGTTGCTGACGCCGACGCTTTGCGCGGCGGCCTGACGGCTGATCTCGCCGGATATTATTTTTTCCACAAGCGCGACCTTTTGTTGTGGAGAAAGCTTTGGTGTCTGGGGCATGGTAACCGCCTTTCGGAGGTTGTAGGGGCGGATTGTCGAAAGGCCTCCCTTGTCAAAGGGAGGTGCCGAGCGCAGCGAGGCGGAGGGATTCCCGCCCGGCTGCGGGGGTGACGGCGTGCAGGGCAAGGCCCGTCAGAATCCCTCCGGCCGCCTTCGGCGTCCACCTCCCTTTGACAAGGGAGGCTTTTCTGCGGGAGGGATAAATCCCTCCCCTACGGATTGAACCGTAAAAGGGATTTGGCGGCAGGCTTCGGCGGGGTGAGGGCACCCCGCCCTACACACGGATTTTCAAGTGGGGTCGTAGGGCGGCCAGCCCTCTGGCCGCCGTGGCCGTTTGCGGCGGCGGAAAGCGCCCGGGAGGGATAAATCCCTCCCCTACGGCTGACCCGGGGCGCGCGGCTATGGCAAGGCTGCGGGCCGGGCATGCCCGGCCCCTACAGAGCGGGTATTATAAGGTAGAGGGTATAAAAAATCCCACCACAGGAGGTGGTGGGATTTGAATTTTCCGTTTTAGATCACGGCTGCGGAGCAACATAGGTAGTCAACGTTGCACCTGTACCATTAACATTGGTAGCTGTCACAAATTCGTCGTACTTGCCGCCATCAGCAGTCTTCGTATAAGTCACACCGTTAGAACCATCAAAAAAACGGACAGTGCTGACGACATTATCTTTCACAATGATGTCATACTGCCAAGTATCCGGTGCTTCCGCAAGCTTCTTCACTTCTGCGAGGGCAGCAGTGTTCACATCAGCCTCGCTCAGTTTTTTGCCTTGACCATAGTATTCAGAAACAACCGCCTGAGCGGCCATCGTAACCTGACGGCACTCCGCAGTTACTTTGTCATGATTTGCCTTGTCAATGTAGCCAGTCAGAGCCGGAATCAGCAGAGCGGCCAGGATAGCCAGAATGACCAGAACAACGATCAGTTCGACGAGGGTGAAGCCCTTTTTATCCTTCAGCTTCTTAAACATTTTGTTTCCTCCAAAATTTTCTTTGATGTATGCCGACTTCACAAACCCCATCGACATTTCATATTGTCATTTTATAACACAATTTGTGCTTTGTCAAGCCGAAATGTGCTTTCAAAACCCGTTTTGTGTTTTTCTGGTATTCTCTAGCTGACACTATAAAGAAATCAGGCTGTTCTTATGGAATTTAACGAGCGTTTACGCTATTTAATAGATTGCGAAGAAATCAAAATCAAGGATCTGGCGCCCAAGCTGCTGCTTGCGCCGTCCACCTTGGGCAACTATGTGCAGGGCACCCGCGAGCCGGACTATGACACCCTGCGGCGCATTGCGGATTATTTTGGGGTCAGCATCGACTATCTGCTTGGCCACAAGACCCCTGCCGAGGACGATGAGCGCCAGCTTTTGGCCCGCTACCGCAGCTTTACCCCCAGCCAGAAGCGCCTTCTGCTGGATCAGGCCGAACTGATAACCCGTTACAAAGTAAAAGCAAACGATTGACCCGCCGGGAGTCGGCGGGTCAATTTTTTTATAGCCCGCCCCCCTGCCGCGCAAAAATACATTTTTTCAAAAATAATCTAGCCAACGCACGCATAATATGTTATGATAGTAAGCTGAAGACTTGTAGTGTGCCCCAAGGGGCCGCGCAATTTTACAAAGGGAGTCTTTTTGATGAAAACTACTACCAAGCTGCGCGTGGCGCTCTTCTTCGGCGGCGTATCCAGTGAGCATGAGGTCAGCTGTGTTTCGGCCTCGGCCTGGCTGCGCGCGCTGGGTCAGTCCCCCTGTGCAGAGCAATATGAAGCATTTCCCGTCGGCATCACCAAGGACGGCCGCTGGCTGGCCTGTAACCCCACGCCCGAGGCCATGGCCGACGGCAGCTGGGAGCAGGGGGACTGCACCCCCTGCGTGCTCAGCCCCGACCGCCGGGACCACGGCCTGTGGCTGCTGAAGGACGGCAGGGCCGAGCTTGTCCGCATTGACATCTGCGCCCCCGTCATGCACGGCAAAAACGGCGAGGACGGCACGATTCAGGGCCTGTTTGAGCTGGCGCGCATCCCCTATGTGGGCTGCGGCGTGCTGGGCAGCGCGGTCTGCATGGATAAGGCTGTGGCCAACGCCCTGATGGACGCCGCCGGTGTCCCCCACTGCCGCTGGGCCGCCGCCGGCCGCGCCGACCTTGCACTGAACGGCCCCGTGGTGCTGGACGCCGTGGAGGCAAAGCTGGGCTACCCCATCTTTGTCAAGCCGGCCAACGCCGGCTCCAGCGTGGGTATCAGCAAGGCGGCCGACCGCGCCATGCTGGAGCAGGCGGTCGAGATCGCCCTGCGCGAGGACGACAAGGTCGTTTTTGAGGAGTTCGTGGACGCGCAGGAGGTCGAGTGTGCGGCCATCGGCAACCCCGATGATCCGTCCACCGTTGCCACCACCCGCCCGGGTGAGATTTTGGCCGGGGCGGAGTTCTACACCTACGATGACAAATACAAAAACGGCGTGTCCCAGACCGTCATCCCCGCCCGCCTGAGCGAGGAAAAGCTCGATGAGGTGAAGGCCGAGGCCCGCAAGGCCTATCTGGCGCTGAACTGCGCCGGGCTGTCCCGCTGCGACTTCTTTGTGGAGCGCGGCACCGGGCGCGTTTTGTGCAACGAGCTGAACACCCTGCCCGGCTTTACGCCCATCAGTATGTACCCCAAGCTGATGGAGCATGAGGGCTACAGCTATCCGGCGCTGGTCGATAAGCTGCTGCAGCTGGCGCTGCACCGCCGGAAGGGGGCTTATTGATGGACACACGGCCCATCGGAGTATTTGACAGCGGCCTTGGCGGGCTGACCGCCGTGCGCCAGCTGCGCCGCGTGCTGCCCGGCGAGGATATCGTCTATTTCGGCGATACCGGCCGCGTGCCTTACGGCAGCCGCGGGCGGGATATCATCGTGCAGTATGCGCGGCAGGATATTCGCTTTCTGCTCAGCCGGGATGTCAAGTTCATCATCGCCGCCTGCGGGACCGTGTCCTCGACCTATCCGCCGGAGGAGGCCGCCCGGCTGCCGGTGCCCTACACCGGCGTGGTGGGTGCCACCGCCCGCGCCGCGGTGGACGCGACCCGCAACCACCGCATCGGCATCATCGGCACAGCCGCCACGGTGCGCAGCGGCTCCTACGCGGCGGTCATCCGCGATATGCTGCCCGATGTGCAGATTTTTGCGCGCGCCTGCCCGATGTTTGTGCCGCTGGTCGAGAACGGCTATTTCAATGACGGCAACCCCGTGACCAAACTCATCATTGCCGAGTATCTGCAGGAGCTGAAGGACGCCGGTGTTGACACGCTGATCCTTGGCTGCACCCACTACCCGCTGCTGAAAAAGATGATCGGCGATTTTATGGGCGATGCGGTGCGGCTGGTGGATTCCGGCAAGGTGACCGCGCAGGCCACCGCCGCCGCGCTGGCGGATCTGGGGCTTTTGAACGGCAAAACAGACGGCGGCACCGCCCACTACTATGTCAGCGACACGCCCGACAACTTTGCCGAGCTGGAGCAGATGTTCTTAGGCGAGTACGCCGGCGGCCCGGTAGAAAGAATTGCGATTGAGACCTATTGAGCGCAGAAAGGCTTCCCCCACTGGGGGAAGCTGTCACCGAAGGTGACTGATGAGGGGCGGGCTTGCCGTGGCCGCCCATTCCCGGGCAACGACGGAAGGTCTGCCCTCATCCGGCGCTTCGCACCACCTTCCCCCGAGGGGGAAGGCTTTTAGCCGAGGCTTCCCCCACCGGGGGGAAGCTCAGGCTGTCGATAAACCTAACGGAACGATTGCGAACTTTCGGCGGGTTTGTAGGGAACGGTCTTGACCGTTCCGTGCAGTCTAGCCAATAGTACGATATATCGGGAAATAGCGCGCCGTTCGGCGCGATTTTATGCGCTGCGCGCGGCCAGCGGTGCGGATGGGTCAAGACCCATCCCTACATTTCTACCCAAAAAAGGGCTTTTTCTACAAACTGAGTCTTCCCCCGAGGGGGAAGGCTTTTAGTAGAGGTACACTATGGAAGAAAAATATCTGATCACCATCAAGGGCACGATGGAGCAGCGGGGCGACACCGACACGGTGGAGCTTATGACCCGCGGCTCGCTCGTCCACAAGGACGGTGCCTACTATATCGTATACAAGGAGACCGAGACCACCGGCTATGAGGGCTGCACCACCACCGTCAAGGTGGCCGAGGATGCCCGCAAGGTTTCGATGCTGCGCTACGGCAAGCAGTCGAGCCAGCTTATCATCGAGAAGGGCACCCGGCATCTCTGCCATTACGAGACCGGCTACGGCGCGGTAAGCCTTGGCGTGGCTGCCGATGTCATTGAGCACGCGCTGAGCGAGGAGGGCGGCAAGCTGAAATTCAGCTACACGCTGGATTCCGGCGCGGAAAACTTCATCAGCCGCAATCTGGTGGATATCACGGTCGATAAATTGCCGGAAGCGTAAAATAAAAATCCCCCACAGGAGGTTCATCATGGAATATAAAAACTACAACCCCCGCGCGGCGGCGCTGGCGCAGGCCCGCACCCTGCTGACCGATGCCGTCAAGGCTGCTATCGCTGACGGCTCTCTGCCGGAGGCCCAGCTGCCCGATTTCATCGTGGAGATCCCCGCCGATGTCAAAAACGGCGACATCGCCTCCAACGCGGCCATGGCCGGCGCCCGCGCCTTCCACAAGGCGCCGCGCCAGATCGCCGAGGCCATCACCGCCAAGCTTGCGCTGGACGGCAGCCTGTTCGACCGGTTTGAGATCGCCGGCCCCGGCTTCATCAACCTGTTCCTTGCGCAGGACTGGTTCACCAGCGTTGTGCGCGCCGCCGTGGCCAACCCCGAGTACGGCCGCACCGATGTCGGCGCAGGCAAGCGCTACAATGTCGAGTTCGTTTCGGCCAACCCCACCGGCCCGATGCACATGGGCAACGCCCGCGGCGGCGCGCTGGGCGACTGTCTGGCCGCTGTGCTGGACTGGTCCGGCTACGATGTGACCCGCGAGTTCTATATCAATGACGCCGGCAACCAGATCCAGAAGTTCGGCAAAAGTCTGGCGGTGCGCTACCTGCAGCAGTTCTGCGGCGAGGATGCCTATCCCCTGCCCAAGGAGTGCTATCAGGGCGGCGACATCAAGGTGCTGGCCGGGGAGTTTGCCGCACTGAACGGCGACAAGTACGTTGCTGCCTGCTCTGGCCTGAGCGAGGAGGTTCTGTTTGAGAGCGAGGCCTTTGCCGCCCTGAAGGACGCACTGGTGGCCTACGCCCTGCCCAAGAACATCGCTGCCCTGAAGCGCGACCTCGGCAAGTACCGCATCGACTACGATGTCTGGTTCCACGAGAGCACCCTGCACGAGTCCGGCGCAGTGCTGGCTGTGGTGGATAAGCTGCTGGAGCTGGGTGCCTGCTACAAGGCCGAGGACGGTGCCATCATGTACCGCAGCGCCCAGTACGCTGCCAAGTACGGCACTGTGAACAAGAAAAAGACCGAGGACGGCACCGAGGAAGAGGCCAAGGACGAGGTGCTCGTCCGCGCCAACGGCATTCCCACCTACTTTGCCGCCGATATCGCCTACCACTACAACAAGCTGGCTACCCGCGGCTTTGCCAAGGCCATCGACGTGTGGGGCGCAGACCACCATGGCCATGTGGCCCGCATGAAGGGCGCCATGGACGCCATCGGCCTGCACGGCGAGGATCTGGACGTTGTGCTGATGCAGATGGTCAACCTGATGCGGGACGGCCAGCCTGTCCGTATGTCCAAGCGCACCGGCAACGCCATCACCCTAACCGACCTGCTGGAGGAAGTGCCCATCGACAGCGCACGCTTCCTGTTCAATATGCACGACGCCGGCAGCGGCATCGACTTTGATCTGGATCAGGCCGTCAAGACCGACAACGACAACCCCGTGTACTATGTCCAGTACGCACACGCCCGCATCTGCTCCATCCTCAAGAAGATGGAGAGCGAGGGCGTGGCCTTTGCCGGTGCCGAGCAGGTGGATGCCACCCTGCTGACCGACCCCAGCGAGATGGACCTGATCCGGATGCTGGCCGCCTTCCCGCAGGAGATCGTTATGGCTGCCGAGAAGTATGACCCCAGCCGCATCAACCGCTTTGTCATTGATCTGGCAAGCGCCTTCCACCGCTTCTACGGCAACTGCCGCATCCAGGGTGCAGATCCCGCCGTGCAGCAGGCCCGTTTGGCCCTGTGCATCGGTGTGAAGAACGTTATCTTCAATGTGCTGACTATGTTCAAGATCAATGTCCCTGAGAAGATGTAAAAGATAATGAGAAGGGGCTGTTGCAAAACAGTGCCAATGAAAAGATGAGATAGACTTCCCCGAAAGGGGGTGTCTATCTCATTTTTTTATTGTATGCTGAGCCTTCAATGAACCTGCTGCAACAGGCTCCAGGAAAACTCTGCACATACCAATCACTCCCCCAAAGCCCGTGAATTCCTGATTGAGAAGTGCGCAAAAGCCCATATATATCACAGGACTCGGTTCTTTTTGTATCTTCCGTATAAAAAAATTCTCAGTTTTTGTGTTCTCTCACAAAGCATGTCCCATTATATTGACTTTGTATTTTCATCTACTGTAAAATATTTTGCGTAAAGCGTCATATTCATTCGCATTATGACGCACATCGGACAAGTCTTTTACGAAATGCAAAGGAGGATTTTCTTATGAAAAAGCGTCTACTCAGCTTATTTCTGACATTCAGTATGCTGCTGACCTTTTTCCCTGTGGGCACTGTCACTGTTTTTGCAAGCGATTCCCCTATGGCATATACAGATGGTTCTTATCAGTTTATCCTCAATGCTGACAATACTGCAACAATAACAAAGTATACGGGCAATGAACATAGGATCACGATCCCTGCTCAGGTAGCACAAGGTACTCAAACATATCCTGTATCAAAAATCGGAGACCGGGTATTCTACAATTACAAGTACTTCCTGACAAGTGTCCAGATCCCCGACACTGTAACAGAAATTGGCAGCAATGCTTTTTATAATTGCACCTCGCTGAAAAGCGTTACTATCCAGGACAATAAACCATCCTGCGTGAAAAAGATCGGCCGCCAGACCTTTATGTTTTGCAGCGTATTATCAGATATTTCCATTCTTGATTCTGTAACAGAGATCGGTTCTGAGGCTTTTCATCATTGCGAAGAATTAGATACTGTCACCATTCCAGAGGGTGTAACATCCGTTGCAGACGGCATGTTCAGTTATTGTTACAGCTTGCACACCGTTACTCTTCCAGACAGCGTAACTGCCATTGAAGAGCGGGCTTTTACCGGAACTGCATTGACTCAAATTCATATTCCTGCCAATGTGGCACAGATCGGAACCGATGCATTTTCCGAATGTTTCGCTCTCTCAACGATCACATCAGACAGCGAAAGCTATCCGGCAATAGACAATGTGTTGTACGAAAAAGCAGCAAATGGTGATTACACCTTAATTCGTTATCCTTCTCGAAGGGCAGATCCTGCTTTCAAAATACCCAATGGTGTGGCACGAATTGAAGCTCATGCTTTTGACTGTTGTTTGTATCTGGCCTCTGTTAAAATGCCAAACTCTGTGGTCTCTATTGGAACCGGTGCCTTTATGAATTGTCAAAAGCTACACGACATTGAATTTTCATGCAGGATCACAGAACTTTCGGAATCAGTTTTTGAAAACTGTATAGGCTTAGAGAGCATCGATATTCCAGAGGGTATCACACAGATCCTCGATGATGCTTTTGCTGGCTGCGCGCGGCTCAAACGGATTGCAATTCCCAGCAGTGTAACCAAAATTCCCGAGTCGGCATTTTCCTCTTGTGAAAGTTTGAAAACTGTGGAGTATTCAGGCTCTCGTTCTCAATGGAACGCTATTTCCACGAATTCTGGCCTACAAAATGTCCCTGTAGCACCTGGTTCTATTGATGTTACAGTAACCAGCGCCATCCGTACCGTTACCGCCAAAGTTGATGGCAGCAGCGTTCCCATCAACGATGGCAAATTCATTGTCACGATCGGTAAAACAGTGGAATTGACCGTCAGCGATCCCCAGTACAGAGATCGTTATACCTGGGCAGGGGGCAGCGGCACTGTGAGTGCAGACAATACCACCTATACTTTTGTTGCAGGTCAGGATGATACAGCCGTAACTCTGACCACTGTCGAACACACAAATTATGACACCGGTGATTTCACCATCAGCGGTCTAGCGGACTATTCCTATGGGGACAATATCGATATCAGGATCGAGCCCAAGGATACACGCATCACAGATTACATGGTAAGATATGTCAGGAACGCAGGCACCTCAAACGAAGAAGAATTCAATGAGCTTCCAAAAGATGCCGGAACATACACCCTGCGAATCATTCAGGGTGATACCGTCCGAATCGACATTCCGGAAAAGATCACGATCCACCCCGTTACCATCACCAATGATACTTTCCAGAACGAACTCGCTGTCACCCTGCCAGCGGATGCTGTGGAAGAGGAAGGCAATGATCATACGGCCACAGTGACTGTCCGGGCGGACAGCAGGCTGAATGCTCTTTTACAATCTGACGAGATCAAACTTGAGATTGTCTATCTCAACGATATGGGAGAAGAAGTCATCACTCCCACAAAAGCAGGCAGGTATACCGTAAAGGTAAAGATCCATTCCAATAGTCCCAATCTGATCTCTGCCATCGTGGACGGAGGCACGTTTGAAATTCGCCAAAAAGCTGCTCCCATTGTTCCGCTTTATCCCCTGACCATTAAGAATGCTGACGTTTTTATTGAGCATGATGGCGAAGAGATTCATGCTGAGAGAAACGAGATTGGTGAACTGGTTGCAAAGGTGCCTGAAAACGCCAGTGTAACTGTCACCTACATCAGCCAGAGCGATGCCATTGCGTTCGATCAATGGTTGGTCAGCGGTTTGGACGATTCGATTGATGTCAAACAAAATCCATTGCGCTTTCAAATGCCCGCAGGTGAAAAGGGTGTAACGATTGAAGCCATGACAAAAGATGCTTCCATCGAAGATGGTGGTTCTGGCATTCTGGGCACCGTTATGGTCATTGGTGCTGCCGCCGTATTGACATGGCAGGGCTGCCGAATCGGCACGGAGCTTTATCTGAAGCGTATTCTCCCCGATGGCGCAGCGATCCCCGCCAATGCCACCGAACTTGCCGAACTGGTGTGGGATGATGCCGGCAAACCTGCTCCCGCTGCTGCGTTGGACAACGATGCCACCAATGCACAGAAGGCACTCACCTGGGCTTCTGAGAACCAGCTGCTTCCTTCCAATAAAACTGCAGATGCTTCTGTAAGTTACTGGGAAGTGATCCAGATCTGGCGCAAGGCGCAGACACTCAAGAACTAACCCCTGGCAGGCAGAAAGCCCCCTGACGATTACACTGTCAAGGGGGCTTCCTGCTGTTTATTGGTGAACCCAATAGAGTGTTCACGATCTTCTTCGTTTTTTTATGATGTACACCACCGGCCTGAAAGTCATGGGCACCTTCTCTTTTTACCGCTTCGCGTGGCGCTCGCCCATGGGGATGACATCACAAAAGACGCACCGGCTCTTGGTGGAAAGGGCCACATCCTTGTGGTAGCAGCCAAAGAACCACTTTTCGTAGGTCAGCTTCAACAGGACCTTATCAAGGAACAGATGCAGGCGGTTGGATTCGCCCACCGCGAGGGAAGTAAAATCAAGGAATCTGCTTGGGGCATCGTGGGTCAGCACATAATCTACCTGCCAGCCGTTTGCTTCGAGATTGGCCTCACAGGCGGCGTATTCCTCATCGCTGGGCATCTCCTGCGGCCACCAGTTGTATCCGGCCTCCCGCTCTTCCTTGTCGGGGCTCTCGGTGCCGCCAAAGCAGAGATATTTCTTTCCCTCCAGCTCCAGCACGCTGCCACGGCAGACATGGTACACATTGCCGCCCAAAGCCTGGACCCTGCCGCCAAACCGCTCCTCGACGGGGTACTGGGCCAGCAGGTCGTAATTCTCGTGGGCACCATCAAGGAAAAGCAGGGTGTAGGAGCGCTTGCGCAGCCAGTCGAGCTTTTTCTGTTCCTCCTTGCTGCCATCCCACACAAAGCCGAAATCGCCCAGCACCACCACAATGTCCCGTTTGCCCAGCCAGCGGAGCCTGCCGTGCTTGAAACGGTCAAGCTCGCCGTGGGTGTCGCCTGTCAGATATACCATAGTCCCCTCCTGCCGCTTTGTGAAACCGTGGCAAAACCCTTGTCTCTGCGCGGCAAACCTGTTATTATTAAAGGAGCGAATCTTTGTCCGCCATTCTTTGTCATTTCCGGGCGCAGCGCCCGTATTTTATATATTATCGCTTTTTGAAGGAATTGTCCACATGAAACGTATTTTTGCACTGCTTTTATCCCTTGCCGTCCTGTTCAGCTGCCTTGCCGTGACGGCCGGAGCCATGTTTGACCCCAGCACGGTCTACGATGTCAAGGCCCAGAGCGCCTATATCGTGAACACCGACACCAACATCATCGTCTATGAAAAAGACAGCGAGAAGCAGGTGTCTGCCGGGGGCCTGACGAAATATATGACCATTGCGCTGGTGCTGACCAACTATGCCGACCAGCTGGACAGCACGTTCACGATGCCCTTTGCCATCTCGGACTATGTCCACAACACCGACAATGCCGACATGCGCTCGGGCGAGACCTTTACCTACCGGGAAGCCCTTTACGCCATGGTGACGCGCAACGCCAATGAGGCCGCCATGGGTCTGGCCTACGAGCTCTCGGGCGGCGATCTGGCGGGCTGGGTGAGCCAGATGAACACCCTCTCCCAGCGCATTGGCACCACCAACAGCACCTGGACTGATGCCTGCGGACTGGACAGCGGCAACACCACCACTGCCGTGGACATGTACCTGATCCTGCGCTACCTGATGAGCTTTGATGCCTTCAAGGAGATCTCCGCCGCCCCCACCTTCACGATGCCGGCCAAGGAAAAGCACGCCAAGAGCTTTGTGCTGCTGAGCCAGAACGTGGCCCTGAACAAGACCAGCGGCGGCAGGTTCTACCGCAGCGCCATGCAGGGCGGCATGTGCGACGTGATGGCCTACAAGAACGACAGCGGCGATCAGAGCTATGTCTCGTGGGCCAACAAGGACGGGGCCACCTACATCTTCTGCATCATGCAAAGCCCCGACACCTGCGATGATTACGGCTATTCCAACCGCCGCCCGGCGCTGTACGAGACCACCAAGCTCATCGACTGGGTGTTCGAGAGCTTTTCCATCCAGGCCGCGCTGGACACCGACCAGGCGCTGGCGGAGATCCCGGTCAAATACTCCTCCGATACCGACACCCTGCAGCTCTACCCCGCCGACAGCATGATGACCCTGCTGCCCTCCACGGGGGATGGCTCGGTGACGCAGAAATATTTCCATCTGCCCGATTATGCCACGGCCCCCATCCAGCAGGGCGACGTGGTGGGCACTGTGGAGCTCAAGCTGGCAGGCGAGACCATCGGCGTGGTGAACCTCATTGCCGGGCAGGATGTCCACCAGAACCCATTGCTTTTCACGGTCTCCAAGGTACAGGCCTTCTTCCACAGCCTGTATCTCAAGGTGGTCATCGTCTTCTCCTTGCTCACTCTGGCTGTCTACGGCCTGTGGGTGTTCATCAACCTGTGGAACGGGCGCAGACCGAACCGAAAGATCCATAGAAGATAACAAGAAACAACCCTCTCCGTCATTGCTTCGCAATGCCACCTCTCCCGAAGGGCGAGGCTATGCTGGCTTTCATCCAAGGCCCGCAATAGGCTCCCCCTTCGGGGGAGCTGGCAAAGCCGTCAGGCTTTGACTGAGAGGGTTGTTTTTAGTCGATCGTCGTTTTTGTTCTGCCGATGCCGAGCACTGCTGTCGTGATCTTTTTCCAGCTGTTGCAGCCACACACGCCGTCCACCGTCAGGCTGGTGCGGCGCTGGTAGCCTCTCAGGGCTTCCTCGGTACGGGTGCCGAACAGGCCATCGATGCGGCTGCCGGTCTGGTACCCCAGTGTGGAAAGCGCGTCCTGCAGGATCATCACATAGCAGCCCCGGCTCCCACGCCGCAGGGTGGGGTAGCCTGCCGTGGTGCCGCTGCAGGCGGGGGTGCCGTAGCGGCGGTCCATGTGCACCCAGGTGGGGGTCTGGCTCAAAGGCTCCACATAGCCCCAGGCCCCGGTGTTCCGGGCCGCGTTGTAAATGGCGGTGCGCTTGGTCTGGGTCAGGCTCTGGCCCACGTCGAGTGCCACGCCTGCATAGTGCTGGCTGCGGGTGCCGTGGCCGCCCTCCCAGATGCGCCGGAAAGCATACCCCACCGGGATGCTCTTGCCGTATTTGCGGCGGGTCAGGTTCCAGGCTTCCATAGCGGCAATGGTGGTCCACAGGGTGGGACTGGCCGATTTGCCCCGGAACTCCCGCACCCGCAGGGTGGTGCCGGTGCTGTAGGGCATGGGGTCGTTCTCGTTGAGGTTGGCGTAGGTGTACACCTTGTTTTCGTAGGCGTCGTAGATCAGAAGCCGTGCCATGGCTCACTCCTCCTTGTCGCAATTGCAGCTCTGGGCCTGCAGGGCGGCCCAGGTCTCGCGGTTCACGATGCCGTTTACCGGGTGCAGTCCCGCCTGCTGCTGGACAGCCCGCACGGCAGCGGCGTCTGCCGCGCCAAAGCGGTTATTGTCGGCCACATAGTCCTCACCGCAGGAAAGCTGTGCCCGGCGGTTGAGCCAGCGCTCCACCTGTCCAACCTCCTGCCCGGCGCTGCCCTCGGCGATGGCGCGCCCCGGGTAAGCGGTGCTGGGTGGGGTGTCTCTATCGGGGTTCGGGGCGTGGGCGGCCAGCTGCAGGCTCAGCGCTTCTACTGCCGTCCAGGTGTCGGCATCGGCAATGCCGGTCTGCTCCAGCCCAAGCAGTTGCTGTGCGCTGCGGGTGGCGGCGGCTGTCTCGTCGGTGTACTGGTCGGAGAGGGGCGGGTTTTCCACGCTGTCAAAGTAGTAGGCAATGCGCTGCAGCAGAAGGGCGTAGTACAGCACGGCACTGCCGCTGCTGCCCACGGTGAGCGGGGTGCCGGGGTAGGGCAGACGCTTCAGCGTGACCACCGGCCCGGAACTGCGCAGCTGGCTGGCGCGGCCATAGAGGGAGTTCCATGTGGTGCGCCCTACCACGCCG
>OOCL01001352.1_pt1 | contig 14533 bp, 14 predicted proteins | sample 1671211 | NCBI WGS metagenome assembly OOCL01 (sample SAMN06348133, study PRJEB24527) | human gut metagenome | biome: human gut; feature: ankylosing spondylitis patient; material: feces | host: Homo sapiens | place: China | collected 2015-10 | reverse complement strand
CACCGGCCACAGCCAGAAAGTTACGACGAGAAATCTTCATAAGAAACTCTCCTTTTATTTTAAAAAATTGCGTCAAATGAATGAAATGCGCACTCTGGCACATTTGCTGGCTCAAGTATAGCGGGTGGAAGTGACAGATGCAAGCAATTTCCGATTACAAATTCTTTACAAATCCATTGTATAATTTAGGAAAAAGTAATGCTTTTTCACTAATTTTCCCCTGCTTGCGCTGTTTTTCAAAGAAGAACACTTACTCCCCTTCCACGGCGCTGTTGCCCGCCACGTTGGAGGGTCCAAAGCCGAAGGGCAGCAGCTCGTCCATGCTGCGCTCAATGAAATCCTCCGGGGTCTTTGCCATAATGACGTTCAGCTCCGGCCCGCCAAACTCGAATAATGCCTGACGGCACACCCCGCAGGGCGAGGTGATCTGCCGGTTCACTTCGCCCCGGCGGCTGCCCACCACCGCGATATCCGTAAACGCGGTCACGCCCTCCGCCACCGCCTTGAACAGGGCGGTGCGCTCGGCGCAGCTGGTGGGAGTAAAGGCGGCGTTCTCCACGTTGCAGCCGGTAAAGATGCGACCATCCGCAGCGCGCAGTGCAGCGCCTACCATAAAATCGCTGTAAGGCGCATAGGCCTTTTCCCGCGCGGCCAGTGCCATGCGGATCAGCTGCTGCTTTTCTTCCATGGTCAGTTTTGTCATGCTGTCTCCTCCTTTTATGGGCAAAAACAGCGCGGCTGTGCCTTGGGGCGGCAGCCGCGCTGGAAAATTTATGCGATCAGTACTCTGCGCCCAGAGCGACCTTCATCATGTCGGTAAAGCTCTTCTGGCGCTCCTCGGCGGTGGTGATGCCGGGAGCCACAAAGCTGTCCGAGATGGTCAGCAGGCAGGCGGCATTCTTGCCCAGCACCTGCGCGTTGGCAAACAGGGCAAAGCTTTCCATCTCCACGCACAGGCAGCCGTCCTCGTCCCGCAGCTTTTCCCAATAGGTGGGCTTTGCGTCCGAGGGCTGGCGGTAGAACACATCCGAGGAGTGGATGTTGCCCTCGATCAGGGGGATGCCCTGCTTTGCAGCGGAGGCACGCAGCTTTTCGTTCAAAGCTGCGCTGGGCAGAGTGATGTTGCCGGTAAAGCCGCTCTGCACCCGGGCGTAGTTGCTCTCGCTCACCGCGCCGGTGGCCAGCACGGTATCGAACAGCTTGGCCTTCTCGGTATAGCTGCCAGCAGAACCGATGCGGATGATATTTTCCACGCCGTAGAAGCTGAACAGCTCGTAGGAGTAGATGCCGATGGAGGGCATACCCATACCGCTGCCCATCACGCTGATGGGGCGGCCTTCGTAGGTGCCGGTAAAGCCCAGCATCCCGCGCACGCCAGTCACCTGCCGGACATCCTGCAAAAAGGTGTCGGCAATAAATTTGGCACGCAGGGGGTCACCCGGCATAAGGACTGTCTTGGCGAAATCGCCCATTTCTGCGCTGATGTGAGGGGTAGACATAGATGATCTCTCCTTTTTATTCATGATACAGCAGAGGAGCCTTCCCCTGCGGAAAAGTCCTCGCTGCTTTTTACCGATATTTGCTGCGGTTGAACACCGTCTGCGGCGAGATGTAAGAGCCGTTGCGCCGGATTTCGAAGTGGCAGTGGTTGCCGCTGGAACGTCCGGTGCTGCCTACATAGCCGATGAGCTGACCCTGCTTGACCGACTGACCGGCGTGCACCACCAGCGACAGGCAGTGGGCGTACACGGTGGTGTAGCCGTTGCCATGGCTGATGATAACGGAGTTGCCATAACCGTTGCCCGCACCGGCGCGGTTGTAGCCAGCCTTGGTCACCGTACCGCCTGCCGAAGCATAGATAGGTGTACCGGCGGCGGCGCAGATATCCACACCCTTGTGGCTGCCGCCGTACCAGCGGGAGCAGTTCCGGTAGCCGGGCACCGGCCAGATGAACCGTCCGCTGCCGGTGATATAAGAGGTTGCACCGGAGGATACCTTTTTGGTGCCCACCGTAACTTTTTCCGTCACAGGCTCCTTGGTCACCACAGTGCTCAGGATCTGCTGAGAGAGCTGATTGCCGTTTGTATCATACACCCGCTGTGCCGTCACAGTGCGGATGCCGTTCTCGCCCGTCTGGGTCACCCGCTTGGTGCCGGAGTTCAGATCATTGGACTTGGTGGTTTCGGTGGTATAGGCGATTTCTTCCTCCCAGCTTTCCACCTTGGTGATGCGCACCTCCAGCGTCTCCTCCTCCCGCACCACGGTCAGTGCATCACCGGGCAGGATCTTGGAGTTCTGGGTCAGGCCGTTTTCCCCATTGGCAGTAAAGCCGGTGTTCATATCGCACAGTTCCCTTACGGTCAGGCCATTTCGCTGCGCGATGGACCAGATGGTGTCGCCGTTTTGCACGGTGTAGGTCTTTTGTGCCTGCTGCACACCGGAGAGCAGCTGCTCCACCTCGGCTTCCTCCTGAAAGCTCTCGGTGAAGTAGATGCCGTTTTCCAGCGTAACATCTTTGTTGAAGCCCACAGTGGTGTTGGGGTCGTCCGGGTTCTCATAGGGCTCCAGCAGGCTGCTGATGTAGCTTTGCAGGCTGGTGCCGTCCGCGCACACGGCGGTCAGCTCACCGTCCAGATACAACGCCGTGCCCTCGCTGATCTGGTCGCCGGAATTCTTAAGGATGGCGTCAGCCACACCATTTTCGTCCATCACGTCGTGGGCGATGGTCACGGAATAAGTAGGCTCCACGGTAAAGCGCGCCTGCTCCGTACCGGAATAATTGATACGCTGCTGCACGGCTTCCAGCGCAGAATTGAACACCTCTTCGTTGGCCACATAGCCCACGGTCTTATTGTCCACCTGCACCTCCAAGGCGTAGGGCTGTCGGATGGTGGTCTGGAACACCGTTACCATAACGGCCAGCGCTGCCATTGGCAGCACATACATAGCCATGCGGGGCACAAGGCGGATGTTATCAGCGATGCCATGGGCAAGAAAGTGGCCGCTTGCGCGCAGCGCAGCGCCAAAGCCGTTTTCCTTGCGTACCCGGTGTGCGTGGCGCAGCAGCGCCCCGGTGCCCCGCAGGGCAAGCACTACCGGGCCAAACAGATCCCGCAGCAGCTGCGCCACCCCGGGAAAGGCCATGGATGCGATATTTTTCAGCAGTTCTCTGCCCGTTTGCAGCAGACGCCGCAGCCCATGCTGCAAGCGGCGCCCTGTGCGGACAACGGCATACTCGGCGGAAAAGCCTACGGCGTACAGCGTCTCGCCCACCATAGGTGCTATGGGATTGTGCAGCAGCTTGTGCCACAGCTTTTCCCAGCGGTGCTGACGCTTGCGGCGAATCCTGTGCCGCCGCAGCACGCCCCGGCATTGGAACTGCGCCCACAGCGAGCGCAGCTTCTGGCGGCGGGGCTGCCGTACAGGCTGCGCAGCAGGCTGCTGCTCCTTTATTTTATCTTCAGTCAACGGGATTTTTCTCCTTCCTGCGCTGCTGCAGGGCATTTTTCCGGCCCGGAACACAACAGCTAGATGGTGTACGTTCCCCTGTTCAAAAGGCCAACAGGGCCTGTACACAATACGCTCTCTTTTTATTATACACTTTGCATGGTTTGAAACAAGCGCTTACATAAAATTTGGCTATTTTTTCACGCAGTTTTCACGAAAAGAGCGCTTCCATATCCGGCGGCAGCGGGCTTTCCACTGTAACGGTGCGCAGCTGCAAAGGCATTTCCACCCGGATGCCATCCGGCAGCGGGGTGTATACAGGAACGGCAAAACTTTGCCTGGCGCAGTGCAGCGCCTGCCGGGCAATGCGCTCCCGGCTGCCGCCGTAAAGATCATCCCCGGCAAGAGGATGGCCGATGGACGCAAAGTGCACCCGGATCTGATGGGTGCGCCCGGTCACCGGCACGCAGGCTGCAAGGCTAAGGCCGTTTTCTTCCTTTATAATAGTATACTCGGTGCGGCTGGGCTTGCCCTCGGGGGTAACGCAGCGCCCGATGATGCTATCGCCCCGGCGGCCGATGGGCGCATCGATCACCCCTTCCCCCAGCGGCAGCGCGCCCTGCGCGATGGCATAATACAGCTTTGTCACCCCGCCCGCCAACAGCGGCGCGGCGTAGGCGTTTTTGGCCGCCAGTACAAGGCCGCTGGTATCCTTATCGATGCGGTTCACCGGGCGGAAAACCGGGCTGTGGCCGTGGGCAGCCGCCCACGCCGCATAACCGTTGGCCAATGTGCCCCCGGGGTAGTTCAGGGTAGGGTGCACCGCCAGCTGCGGCGGCTTTTCCAGTACCACCGCAAAGGCATCCTCGTAGACCACGTTGACCGGGATCTCCGGCTGCGGGGTCACGCCATCCCCTTCCGGCGGCAGCGCAAAGGAGAGCATCTGCCCGGGATAGATGCGCCGGTTTGCCAGCACAGGCACGCCGTCCGCAAAAAAGCCGCCGCCCCGGAACTTGACCGCCCGGGCGAGATCCGTAGAGACGGCGCACTGGCGCAGAAAGCTGCGCACCAGCACCCCATCGTGGGTGGTGGCCGTATCCGGCACGGCAAAATACAGCTGCATGGCCTGCCCTCCCCCTGCAAAATTCACAAAAACACAAATGATATTATAACAAAAATCCGTTTCACTTGCAAATCTTACTTTTTTATGGTATCATGAGGAACGGAAAACGAGTGGAACATACGGCGGCGGGGCGGCTTTGACCGCTCTGAGGAAAGTCCGGGCCTCACAGAGCACGGTAACTGCTAACGGCAGCCGAGGGTGACCTCAGGGAAAGTGCAACAGAAAGGAAACCGCCGCAGCAATGCGGTAAGGATGAAAGGGCGAGGTAAGAGCTCACCAGCGCATGGGTGACTATGCGGCTTTGTAAACCCTACCGGAAGCAACGCCTATATGGGACGTACAGCGCTGCTCGCGTGTCCCGAAGGCGGCACGAGCCTGTCAGCAATGGCAGGCCTAGACAGATCGTCGTTTAATACAGAACCCGGCTTACGGTCTATCTCGTTTTCCCTTTTGTGTTTTTGCGCTGTCTGCTGTTGCAGGCAGCTTTTTTGTTGCAGCAATGCAAGTTCGCCCTCTCAGGCGCTCCCGCGCCAGCTCCCCCAGAGGGGGAGCCAAGCCGTTAAGTTTATTGCTAAAGTATCAGGTGCAATAAGAACGTTTTCGGCAGTGCTCTTGCCTCTCCCTTTGAGGAAAGACTTCCCCCGGCCGGGGGAAGATGTCGCGCAGCGACAAAAGGGGGAGTGTGGCAGTGAGCGAAGCGAACTGACGGAGAGGGCGCTCCCGCTGTCGTTTTTTTGCAACGCAAAAAAGAACCGTCGCACATTTTTGTGCAACGGTTCTTTTTATAAATAGCTCTCACTCAGTTCCCGCTTGCGCCCAGAATGGCGTCCAGCACGGTGGAGGCGGCGCTGTACAGCGAGCCTGCGGCCTGCTCCACCTGCTCCTGCGTGGGCAGGCTGACGGCGGGCGTCTCGGTACTGCCGCCCTCGGCGGGAGCAGTCGTTTCCGGCTGGGGCGTCTCGGTGGCAGCGGGCTGCTCGGCGGGTGTTTCCGCGGGCTGCTCTGCCGGCTGCTCAGCGGGCTGCTCTGCAGCCGGCTCCGGCACGCTTTCCACCGGTACTTCCACGATCACGCTGTCGGCGGGCGTCTCGGGCACCGAGACAGCAGCATCGGGGTCAGTGGTGGGGGTGTACACGTCCGTCTTTTCCGGGGTCTGAGTGGTGGAGCTTACCGTGCCCTCGCCACCCAGTACAGCCGCGATCATCTCTTTGGCTTTCGCCACAGAGTTTTCATCCGGCTTCATGACGTAGAGCTTCTGCCCCTTGGCAGAGTAGCACTTGGTGCTGCTGCCAGAGGAGCCGGTAACGGTATAGCTTTCAATGTTCCACTCTGCAAAATCGCTCAGCTGCATCCGCACCAGCGCGCTGATCTGGTTCTGAGAAAGGCTGGTGACGAAGCAATCGGCAGCAGAATCCATGATCTTGGAAAATCCCATCAGCAGCGCCGGGGACTTGATCTTGTTCAGCATGGCATCGATCACCTTCATCTGGTTGATGCCGCGCTGCACATCGCCGGTCTTAAAGGCATGGCGCTCGCGGGCAAAAGCCAGCGCAGCCTTGCCGTCCAGATGGTTCCAGCCCTCTACAAAGGTGGTGGGGTCGTAGTAGCCGGGGCTGCCCACCGAGGTGAACGCCTGATCGGAGTACACATCCACGCCGCCCAGCGCATCAACGATGTTGATAAACCCTGCAAAATTGATGCGGATGTAGTGTTGCACGTCCACCCCGTACAGGTTGCCAAGGGTGTCCATGCTGGTCTGCACGCCGTAAAGCCCGGCGTGGGTCAGCTTATCCTTGCTGTTCGTTCCGGCAAGGTCCACATAGTAATCGCGCGGGGTGTTGATCAGCACTACCTGTTTGGTCTCGGGGTTCACTGCGGCAATAATATTCACATCACTGCGCGCTTTTTCCGTCAGATCGCCGCGGGTATCCACGCCGCTCAGGTACACCACAAAAGGCTCTTTGGTGATCTTTTTCGCCTCGGCGTTGCTCAAAAAACCGGTGGTCATATCGCCCAGCGCAGCAAGGCCTTGCTGCGCCCACACGCAGCCTATTGCCATGGCGGCGCACAGCACCACCGAGAACACCCGGGACACTGTACCTGCAGTTTTGTACTCCTGACAGCGCTTGACCAGCAGCCACAGCAGCACCAGCAGCGCCGCCAGCACCACCAGATACAGCACCGGCAGCATCTGGGTGCGCCACAGCTGCACCAGCGCCAGAACGCTTAAAATTGCCTGTACGATCAGCAAGATTTTCCCTCGTTTCGGGGGCAGATACGCCCCATTCTCCCCGCCAGCAGTGTTGCGGCGGGTGTTTTGCTGCGGGCGGCGGGGCGGCGCGGATTGCTCCGGCGGCAGCTCCGAAAAAAACGCGGCGCTGTCCACCTCCACAGTGGCGTCCTGCTGCTCAGCCTTGTGCAAAAGACGGTGCAGGGAACGACCGTCCTCCTTGCGGGAATGCTCGTTTTCGTCCAACATGAGAATACTCCTTTTTTCAGCCCACCGGAACGATGGTCAGCACGGCGCGGGCAGGCAGACAGGTGGCGGTCTGATCCTCCGCCGACAGCCAGCCAAAGCCCTCGCAGATGTGATCCGGGCAGGGCGATTCAATAAACCGCGCTCTGCCGTCCTTTACCTCTATATGCACCGTATAATAACCGGTGTCCACACTGTAAGTTTCGTCCTTTTCCAGCGGAATGTCCAGCACAGCGTTGTTGTCGCCGTAAATCAGCTGGGCAGTCAGTTTTCCGCCGGTGGCATTGTGGCTGCGCACGGCCAGCAGCACCGCTGCGATGGCCAGCACCACCACTGCAAACAGGATATTGGTCAAAAGCTTTTTGTTCTTCATGGCTTACTGCTCCCTGGGCTTGAGCTGCTCCAGCTCTGCCAGCCAAAGGGTGGCACAGGCGTCGCTGGGCATCCGCCAGTCGCCCCGGGGCGAAAGGGTCACGCTGCCCACCTTGGGGCCGTCCGGCAGGCAGCTGCGCTTGAACTGCTGGGCAAAAAAGCGCCAGTAGAAGTTGCGCAGCCACTTGTACAGCACGGCGTCCGTGTACTCTGCCCTGCCGGCAAAGGCAGCCTTTGCCAACCGGTAGATCTTTGCCGGGCCAAAGCCGCAGCGCAGCACATAATACAGGTAAAAATCGTGCAGCTCGTAGGGGCCCACCAGATCCTCGGTGATCTGTGCAATTTCGCCGTCCTTGGCGGGCAGCAGCTCCGGCGAGACCGGGGTAGCCAGAATATCCAGCAGCACATCGTGCAAAGCAGCGGTGGCAGCAGTCTCAGCTTCGTACTGCACCAGATAGCGCACCAGCGTTTTGGGCACACCGGCATTCACGCCGTACATGCTCATGTGGTCGCCGTTGTAGGTCGCCCAGCCCAGCGCCAACTCCGAAAGGTCGCCCGTGCCCACCACAAGGCCGCCGGTGCGGTTGGCAAGGTCCATCAGCTCCAGCGTGCGCACCCGTGCCTGCCCGTTTTCAAAGGTGACATCCAGCACGGTCTCATCCTGCCCGATATCGGCAAAGTGGCTGCGCACGGTGTCGGCAATGCGTATCTCCTGAAAGCTTACGCCCAGCTCCCCGCACAGAATTTCGGCATTGCTGCGGGTGCGCTTGGTGGTGCCAAAGCAGGGCATGGTCACCGCCAGCACATCGGCGGCGGGGCGGTGCAGCTGCTTCATGGCGCGCACTGCCACCAGCAGGGCAAGGCAGCTGTCCAAGCCGCCGGAAATGCCAATGACCGCTGTTTTGGCGTGGGCGTGCTCCAGCCGCTTGGCAAGGCCATCGGCCTGCATCTTCAAAATCAGCTCGCAGCGGGCGGCGCGGCGCTGCGGGTCACCGGGCACAAAGGGGGCGGGGTCAATGCGGCGGGTGAGCACCGTTTCTTCCGGTGTAAGGTCAAATTCCACCGTGACATAGCCCTCGGCGCTGTGCTCAAAGCTGGTATTGCGGGCACGCTCGGCCTCCATGCGCTGGCAGTCCAGCTCGGTCTCGGCGTGGTCGCCCGCAAAGGGCGCAGTCTCGGCAAGGATGCTGCCATCCTCGGCAATGAGGTCATGCCCGGCAAACACCATGTCGGTGGTGCTTTCACCGTGCCCTGCCGAGGCGTACAGGTAGCCGCACAGCAGCCGGGCAGACTGGTTTACCACCAGTGCGCGGCGGTACTCTGCCTTGCCCACGGTCTCATCGCTGGCAGAAAGGTTTGCAATCACAGTAGCACCCGCCAGTGCGTGGAAGGTAGAGGGCGGCAGCGCGCTCCACAAGTCCTCGCACAGCTCTACGCCCAGCACAAAACTGGGCATCTGGCGACAGCGGAACAGCAGTGACGTGCCAAAGGGCACCTGCTGCCCGCAGACGGTCACCGTCTGCACCTCGGTGCTGCCGGGGGTGAACTGCCGCTTTTCGTAGAATTCGCCGTAGTTGGGCAGGTAGGTCTTGGGCACGATACCCAGCAGCTGCCCGCGGCACAGCACAGCGGCGCAGTTGTACAGCTTGCCGTGCACCAGCAGCGGCAAGCCAACCAGCACTACGGTGTCCAGTGCGCGGGTCTGCGCAAGCAGCCACTCCAGCGCATCCAGTGCGCCCTGCTGCAAGGTGCGCTGCAAAAACAGATCGCCGCAGGTGTAGCCGGTAAGGCAAAACTCCGGGAATACCGCCAGCTTTACCCCCCGCTGCGCGGCAGCTTGCAGCTGCTCCAGAATCTGCTGCGCGTTATAGGTGCAGTCTGCCACCCGCAAGGCGGGCGAAAAGGCAGCTGCCTTTAAAAAACCATCTTTCATAAGAGGATTTCACATCCTGTCTGTTTCAATGTAGCCATGGTGAGCCATGTTAACCATAGTATACCACAAACCGCATAAAACGGAAAGTAACAGACTGGTAAAAGAAGTGTGAACGTGGGAAAACCCTCTCAGTCAAAGCCGCAGGCTTTGACTGAGAGGCAGAAGGGGTAAAAAAACACCCCCGCAGGCTTACGCCCACGGGGGTGTCAATATGCTATTATGTTCCCTGCACCCCTAAGGGTACAGTCACGCAAGCATTGTCCAATCGGTTAAACCTGATTAGACAGTAGCAACGCCAGCAGAGAACTCAGCAATCGCAGCCTTCTCAGCAGCGTTCTTCACGGTGCCGAAGCCCAGGTTGTAGATAGCAGCCAGGTTGCCAGCGATGTTCAGACCAACGTTCAGAACGCCCTTAGCGCCGGTCAGGAACTTGGTCTTGCCGTCCTTGTCGCTGTAGTTGTTGCCCCAGACACCAGCGATGTCGGAACCGAAGTTGCCCAGAACGTCGCCGGGGGTGTAGGTGCCGTTGAAGATAGTGCCAACGGTGTTAGCAACGAAGTTGTTCAGGTAGCTGTTACCAATGATGGTCACCAGGTTCTTGCTGAAGTTGCTCCACTCCTTCTTGCCCATGACAGGAGCCAGGTAGTCAGCAACGCTACCACCCATAACGTAGGTCATCTCGTTCTCAGACACAGCAGAGAAATTTGCAGGCATCATCATAATGAATTACTCCCTTCAAAAATAGAAAAAATATTTTCGAACCGGTGTTTCCGGCTCAATCCTTACTAGGATGGCAATAATATACCACACTTTCCAGAAATGTTCAAGTACTTTTTTGAAAAAAGTGTAAAAACTGTGAAACAACGTCCCGGCTTTTGTAGCAAAACTGCACTGTTCATGCGGGTTTTTCTGGTGTGACAAGTTTTTTCGCAAATTTGTGAAAAATAGACTACCAGAACCATAAGGCGGTGCTTTGCAATGAAAACAGTTGTTTTTGTGGACGAATTGCTGCTGGTAAACTTTGTCGCAGCCGCCGCGCTGCTGCTGGGCGCGGGGCTTTTATGCGGGCGCAGCTGCACCGGGCTGCGGCTGTGCGCGGGCAGCGCGGCGGCTGCGGTCAGCACCCTTGCCCTGCTGGCCCCGCCGTGGCCCGCCCCGCTGGCAGTACTATATAAAATCGCCAGCTGCTGCGGAGTGGTGGCGGTGTGCTACGGCGTGGCCGAGGTACGCAGCTTTGCCCGGCTGTGCGGGTGGTATGCGGCGCTGAACGGTCTGCTGTGCGGCGCGGTGGTGCTGCCCTGGGTACAGGCCAACAACCTGAGCGTGCTTTTGCCGGTGCGCCCGGGGCAGCTTTTGCTCTGCTGCGCCGGGGTGTACGGGCTGTTGCGCGGTCTGCTGGCGGTGTTTGGCCGCCCGCAGCGGGGCTGCTTTGCCGCTGTGCTGCAAATTGCGGGGGCAACAGTGCCGGTACAGGCCTATCACGACACCGGCTTTACCCTGCAAGACCCCCTTGCCGGGCGGCGGGTGGTGCTGGTGCAGTACCCGCCGGTGCGCAGCCGACTGCCCGCACCGCTGCGCGCCTACTTAGACAGCTGGTTTGCCTCCGGTGCTGCCCCGCCCCCGGGACTGAGGGTGCAGTTTGTACCCTGCGCCGCCGTTACCGGCCATTGCCTGCTGCCCGCCGCGCCTGCCGTGCTGTGCCGTGGGCAGCGCCGCGTGCCCGGCCTGCTGGCGGCCTTTTGCGCCCCGGACGCCCCCACCGGCGCATGGACGCTACTGTTGGGGGACGACGTGGCGGAGGAGGTGGAGGTGTAGGAGTTTTCCGCCCTCTCAGGCGCTCCCGCGCCAGCTCTCCCGGAGGGAGAGCTGGCAAGCCCGACAGGGCTTGACTGAGAGGGCGCACGCCGTTAGCCCCATTGCTAAAGCATCAGGTGTAAAGAGCAAGTTTCCGCCACCGCAAAAAGCCGTCCCCTTGGGGAAGGTGGATTGACGCGCAGCGGCAAGACGGAAGGGGTAAGCCCTTATAATACATATAATAAAAGGTGCACAGGAGGGATATCCATGTTGCAGTTTTTTCGCATGGTCTGGCAGCGGCTGTGGGGGTGTTTGCGCTACTGCGGCGCGGTGCATTATCTGGCGGGCGGGCCAAGCCTGCCCCCGCCCCTTACCCCCGAGCAGGAAAAAGCCCTGCTTGACCGCATGGCTGCCGGGGACGCTGCCGCCCGCGAGGAGCTTATCACCCACAACCTGCGGCTGGTGGTGTATCTGGCCAAAAAGTACGAGAACAGCGGTGTGCCCGCCGAGGACTTGGTAAGCATTGGCACCATCGGGCTGATCAAGGCGGTAAACACCTTCACTCCTGCCCGCAGCATCAAGCTGGCCACCTACGCCAGCCGCTGCATCGGCAACGAGATCCTGATGTACCTGCGCAAAAGCTCCAACCGTCGGCAGGAGGCCAGCATCGACGAGCCTTTGAACGTGGACGGCGACGGCAACGAGCTGCTGCTCTCGGACATTCTTGGCAGCGACGCCAACGCGGTAAGCCAGCAGCTGGAGCAGGACGCCGAGCGCGCGGTGCTGCGCAGCGCCGTAGCGGCACTCTCGGCACGGGAGCGGCAGATCATGGAGCTGCGCTTCGGCCTTACCGACGGCGTGGAGCGCACTCAGAAGGAAGCCGCCGATGCCCTTGGCATCAGCCAGAGTTACATCTCCCGGCTGGAAAAGCGCATCATCCGCACCCTGAAAGCCCGCCTTGAAAGCGAGTAGCCGCTGCAGCTTTGTCTATAATGCGCTCCTCTTTTGCGGAGGGGCGCACAATTTTTTCCACGCATAGCGCCCGGCGCACAGAGCCATACTTCCGGTAAAGTAAAAAGACCGGGGGCGTTTGGATGTACAACAAGGTGGAGCTATGCGGTGTGAACACAGGGCAGCTGCCTGTACTGACCGAGGCGGAAAAGCGGCAGCTGCTCACCCTTGCCCACGCCGGGGACAAAGCTGCCCGGGCGCGGATGGTGGAGGGCAACCTGCGGCTGGTGCTCAGCGTAGTGCAGCGGTTTGCCCAGCGGGGCGAAAATCTGGACGATCTGTTTCAGGTGGGGTGCATCGGGCTGATCAAGGCCATCGACAACTTCGACCCCGCGCAGCCGGTGCGTTTTTCCACCTATGGTGTGCCCATGATCATCGGGGAGATCCGGCGGTTTCTGCGGGACAACAACGCCCTGCGGGTAAGCCGCACCCTGCGGGACACCGCCTACCGCGCCATGCAGGCGCGGGAAACGCTGGAAAAGCAGCTGGGGCGCGAGCCAACCATGGACGAGATCGCCGCCGCAGCGGGGCTTGCCCGGCGCGAGGTGACCGCCGCGCTGGAATCGGTGGTGGAGCCGCTCAGCCTTGACGAGCCGGTGTACACCGACGGCGGCGATGCCATGTATGTGATCGACCAGGTGCGGGACCCGGACAGCGAGGAGAGCTGGATCAGCGGGTTGCAGTTCCGCGATACGGTAGCCGCCCTTTCGCCCCGGGAAAAGCGCATCATGGAACTGCGGTATCTGCGCGGTAAGACCCAGATGGAAGTGGCGCAGGAGATCGGCATCAGTCAGGCGCAGGTAAGCCGGCTGGAAAAAGGCGCATTACAGCAGTTTCACACCGGGGGATGAAAGCAGCCGCTTGAAAACCCTCTCAGTCAAAGCCTTACGGCTTTGTCAGCTCCCCCGAAGGGGGAGCTTCATCAATGCAAACCGGAAGATGCAAAAAGCTCCCCCTTCGGGGGAGCTGGCGCGCAAGCGCCTGAGAGGGTTTCGTCCCAGCAAAAAAGACCGCTGCGCAGTGCAGCGGTCTCTTTTGGGCTTCAGCGGCGACTGTATCTGCGCCGGGTGGCAGCCCCGCCCCGCAGGTGGCGCTCGGCCTTGTTGCGGGCCAGCACGGCGCGCACCTGCCCGTACAGCGCCGGGCTGATGCTGCGCAGCCGCACGGCAACGTCCTTGTGCACGGTGGACTTGCTGCACCCGAACGCAGCCGCCGCTGCCCGCACCGTGGCGTTGTGGGCGGCAATGTACTCCCCCAGCTGCACGGCGCGCTGTTCCGGATCGGCTTTCATATCCCGCCTCCCTGCGTTCCAGCTTTGCAATGGTATAACATACGCGCCGCCGGGGCGGATTATGTCTGCGGACTTGACTTTTTGTCCCACGGCGCGTATACTGTGGGCGGACATAAAAACAGGGGCGCCGTAAGGCTGAGATCCGCATAGCGCGGAGTACCCTTTACCTGATCCGGGCAATGCCGGCGTAGGGAGTTTGCGGAACCGTCCGGTACGTTCAACAAACCTCCATGCGTCTGCTGCCAGCAGACGCATTTTGTTTTTGTGTACTATTATGAGAGAGGAATCTTTTCATCATGTCCAAAACCTATTCCAAGACCCGTATTCTGGTGGAATGCGCCCTGATGATCGCCATTGGCACGGTGCTTTCCAACATCAAGTTCTTCACCATGCCCAACGGCGGCAGCATTACCCTGCTGAGCATGCTACCCTTTGTGCTGGTGTCCTTCCGCCACGGCGCAAAGTGGGGCCTGTTCACCGGTTTCGTGAACTCCTGCCTGCAAATGATCATGGGCTTCTACCCTCCTCCCGCTTCCACCTTCCTCTATTTCCTTGGCGAGGTGCTGCTGGACTATGTGCTGGCCTTTATGGCACTGGGTCTGGCCGAGCTGTTCGCCCGCCCCTTCAAGAACCGCACCGTGGGCGTAGCCGTGGGCACCTTTGCCGCCGGTTTCCTGCGCTTTATGTGCAGCTTTTTGTCCGGCGTGCTGGTATGGGGCAACCTGAATGATGGTCTGGCCGCATGGACTTACAGCCTGACCTACAACGGCAGTTATATGCTGCCCGAGACCCTGCTCACCATGGTGGCCGCTGTGCTGCTGTGCCGCGTAGCCCCGCAGATCTTCGACCGTCAGGCACGCTAAGGCGTAGTTTTTGCAAAAAGAGCGCTTCCCCGCTTCCCGATCCCCGCCGGGCACACGCCCTGCGGGGATTTTTTTGCTGCAAAAAATTTTCAAAAAACTGTTGACAAGCGCCCCTCCGGCTGGTATAATTACACACGTCGTCAGGCACGAGGACAAACATCTGGGGGTTTAGCTCAGCTGGGAGAGCGCTTGCATGGCATGCAAGAGGTCACCGGTTCGATCC
>OOCL01001342.1_pt1 | contig 14622 bp, 9 predicted proteins | sample 1671211 | NCBI WGS metagenome assembly OOCL01 (sample SAMN06348133, study PRJEB24527) | human gut metagenome | biome: human gut; feature: ankylosing spondylitis patient; material: feces | host: Homo sapiens | place: China | collected 2015-10 | reverse complement strand
TGATGCGCGTGTGCAATCTGGACACCTGCCCCATGGGCATCTGCACCCAGAACCCCGAGCTGCGCAAGAACTTCAAGGGCAAGCCGGAGTACATCATCAATTACCTCACCTTTGTGGCCGAGGAGCTGCGAGAGTACATGGCAAAGCTGGGCGTGCGCACCGTGGACGAGCTGGTGGGCCGCACCGATCTGCTGCGGGTCAAGCCCGCTGCCCCGGGCAGCCGCGCCGCAAAGCTGGATCTGGACTGCATCCTGCACAACCCCGCCATTGCAAACAGCAACGTCCACTTTATCAAGGAGGACAGCTACGACTTCCATCTGGAAAACACACTGGACATGAAGGTGCTGATGAAGAAGTTCAAGCTGGGCAGCAAGGCTCCCCAGAACGTCAGCCTGAATGTTTCCAACGTGGACCGCGCCTTTGGTGCCATCTTTGGCAGCGAGATCACCCGCAAATACGGCAACGATCTGCCGGATGATGTGTACACCGTGCACTGCACCGGTGCAGGCGGCCAGAGCTTTGGTGCCTTTATCCCCAATGGCCTGACGCTGGAACTGGTGGGCGACTGCAACGACTACATGGGCAAGGGCCTTTCCGGCGGCAAGATCGTGGTGCGCCCGCCGCAGGGCATCGACTTCAAGCCCGAGGAGAACATCATCACCGGCAACGTAGCGCTGTACGGCGCTACCAGTGGCAAGGCGTTCATCTCCGGCGTGGCCGGTGAGCGCTTCTGTGTGCGCAACAGCGGTGCGACCGCCGTTGTGGAGGGCGTGGGCGACCACGGCTGCGAGTACATGACCGGCGGCACCGTGGTGGTACTGGGACAGACCGGCAAGAACTTTGCAGCCGGTATGACCGGCGGTATTGCCTATGTGCTGGACGAAAACTGGGACTTCTACCAGCGGGTGAACAAGGAGACCGTCAGTTTGGAGCCGGTGGAGCACAAGTACGATGTTGCCACCCTGAAGGAGCTGATCCGCGCCCATGTGGAGGCCACCGGCTCTCCGCGCGGCAAGGAAATTTTGGACAATTTCAGTGCGTTCCTGCCCAAATTCAAAAAGGTGCTGCCTTACGATTACGACCGCATGCTGCGGGTCATCGCCTCGGTAGAGGAGCGTGGTCTGGACGGCGAGCAGGCACAGATCGAAGCATTTTATGCAGTGCAGAAGCATAAGTAAGGAGGGGCAGCAGCATGGGTAAGACAACAGGATTTATGGATTATGCGCGCAAGACCAGCACGGACGTTGCGCCGCTGGAGCGCCTTGAAAATTTTAACGAGTTCCACATCTGGCTCTCGCGGGAGCAGCAGCAGACGCAGGCCGCCCGCTGCATGGACTGCGGCGTGCCCTTCTGTCAGGCGGGCATGATGATCGGCGGCATGGCCTCCGGCTGTCCGCTGAACAACCTTATCCCGGAGTGGAACGATCTGGTGTACCACGGCAAGTGGGAGCTTGCGCTCCACCGCCTGATGGCCACCAACCGCTTCCCGGAGTTTACCAGCCGGGTGTGCCCCGCCCTGTGCGAGGCCGCCTGCACCTGCGGGGATGTGACCGGCAGCAGCGTCACCGTGCGCGAAAACGAGCACGCCATCATTGAGACAGCCTACGCCAAGAACTGGCTGACTGCCACTCCACCGCCGACCCGCACCGGCAAAAGCGTTGCCGTGGTGGGCAGCGGCCCTGCGGGGCTTTCGGTGGCAGAGTACCTGAACAAGCGCGGCCACGCCGTTACAGTGTTTGAGCGCGCCGACCGTGTGGGCGGTCTGCTGATGTACGGTATCCCCAACATGAAGCTGGATAAGGCGGTCATCGAGCGCCGGGTCAAGCTGATGCAGGCCGAGGGTGTTGTGTTCCGCACCGGCATGGATGTGGGCGGCGCTGTGCCCGCCGAGCAGCTGCTGGCAGATTTTGATGCCGTGGTGCTGTGCTGCGGCGCAAAAAAGCCCCGCGATCTGAACGTACCCGGCCGGGACGCCAAGGGCGTGCACTTTGCGGTGGACTACCTGACCAGCGTGACCAAGAGCCTGCTGGACTCCAATTTTGCAGACGGCAGGGCCATCAATGCAGCCGGTAAAAACGTGCTGGTCATCGGCGGCGGCGACACCGGCAACGACTGTCAGGGCACTGCCCTGCGGCAGGGCTGCACCGACCTGATGGCGCTGGAAATGATGCCGCAGCCCCCTGTCGAGCGCACCGCTGCAAACCCGTGGCCGGAGTGGCCCCGGGTGCTGAAGGTGGACTACGGCCAGACCGAGTGCATTGCCAAGTTCGGCAAGGACCCGCACGTGTACCAGACCACCGTCAAGGAGTTTTTGAAGGACGAGGCCGGCAACCTGACCGGTGCCGTCATCAGCTGCCTGAAGCCGGAGCGCGACCCCGAGAGCGGCCGCACCAGCATGGTGCCCACCGGCAAGGAATTTACCTACGACTGCCAGCTGGCGTTTATCGCCGCAGGCTTTACCGGCTGCGAAAACTACACAGCCGATGCCTTTGGGGTGGAGCTGACCGCCCGGGGCAATGTAGCCGACCACAGCTTTAAGACCAACGTGGACAAGATTTTCGTCTGTGGCGATATGCGCCGCGGCCAGAGCCTTGTGGTGTGGGGTCTGCGCGAGGGCCGCGATTGCGCCGCCGAGGTGGACCGCTGCCTGATGGGCTACTCGAACCTTTAATTTGCCATTCTCTTTCCTATCCTAAACAAGCAGAAGCGGGAGCCCGTTCAAGGCTCCCGCTTCTGCTTTTGTTGTATGCTGCTTAATCGGTATCGTATTCCGGCTCTGTGCTGCCCTCCGGGGGCGTTTCCGGGGTAGTGGGTTCGGTAGCGGCAGGCTCCTCCGGAGTAGCCGTGATCTGCACACTGGGGTCTGCGGCGATATACACGGTGATCACCGTACCCACCGTGACCATAGCGCCCTCTTCCTCGCTGGCAGAGACCACACAGCCCGTGGCGTAGGAGCCATCGTTCACCACCATAAAGCAGCTGGCCACAAGCCCCCGGCTGCTCAGGATCTCAATAGCCTTATCCTGCGATGCACCGATGATCTTTGGCATCTCCACCTTCTCCGGGCCCTGACTGACCACGATCTGGATCACCTCGCCGTTCTCCATCACCTCGCCGGCCTCCGGCTCCTGCCGGATGATCTGCCCGGAAGGCACGGTATCGCTGTACTCCAGCACCGCCCGGAACAGGTACATACTGGTGTACTCGCGGTTATTCTTGATCTGTTCGTAGTCGATGCCCACAAAGTTGGGCACAAGGTTCTGGGGGGGCATCGCTTCGCTGCTGGCTGCCTCGGAGCTCGGCTCTGAAGAGGGCGTCTGCTCCTCTTTGCTGCTCACGATGCCCCACAGGGTGAGCAAAATCAGGATGGAAAGCAGGATCAGGATGCCCGCCAGCAGCCCTTTCAAACTGAGCAGGTGTTCCCTGCCCTGCCCGCTCTGCTCTGTCCGCGCCGGATGCATCGGGGTCTCCGGCTTCATGGTGCGGGTCAGCTCGGCGGTATATTCCTTGGAGGAAAGCGCCTGATACAGCTGCGGCACGGTCTGGATGCGCTCCATGACCTTGAGCCGCAGCCCCAGCTGCAATACATCGGAAACATAGGCCGGTACGGCAGGCTCTACGGTGCGTGCCCGGGGGTTAGAGTCCGACACCACGCGCTGGGCAGCGGGCATGGGCGCCTGCCCGCACACCATGCGGTAAAAAACGGCGGCAAGGCTGTATTCGTCGGTGTAGCGCCCTTCAAACTCGGCGGTAGTATACTGCTCCGGCGCGGAGTAACCCTCGTACAGCTGCTCGTGCAGACCGCTGCCTGCGGTGCGCAGACCCACGGTGGCGTACCCGGCCAGACGGCAGCGGCCATCCGCCATTACCCGGATATTCTCCGGGCAGATGCCGCGGTGCACCAGCCCTGCCTTATGCATGGCCGCCACGCCCTCAAACACCGGGCGCAGCATGGCGCAGGCCTCCTCTGCCTGCACCGGAGCGGAACGGTTTTCCAGCCACTGCTCCAGCGGGGTGCCGCCCAGGTTTTCCAGCACCGCATACACGGTGTTGTTGGCTTCCACCACATCCAGCACAGCCTCCAGACCGCTGGCGGGGGTAATGCGCTGGATGGCGCGGTACAGATCTGCAAAGTCCATGCGGGTGGTCTTGAACAGTACCTCGCTCCCCTGCTTGGGGCGCAGGACGCAGTCCGCACCCCGCTCCGCAGAAAGGGTGACGGGCAGGTACTCTTTGATGGTCACCCGGAAAGCACCCAGATTCTCCACGCCGCTGTACAGCACGCCCTCGCCGTCCAGACTGCGCATCTCGCCCACGGTGTAGCGCCCGGCCAGCACCGTACCCACCGGCAGACAGCCCGCCGGGTTGCATCCCTCTAAGATCTTCCCGCAATGGGGGCAGACGGTCGCCGCAGGCGGCAGTTCCCCCATGCAGAACGGACACAGGCGTTTTTGCTCCATAGTGTTCTCTCCCCTTCCAAACTTCTATACTTTTTATTGTATCATAGTGTTCCCCGCCGTGCAAGCTGTCCGCATTTTGGTGCACACGCAAAAAAGACCGGAGCCCGCAGCCCAAAGGGCTGACAGGTTCCGGTCTTATAGATGCAAGGGGTTTTCCCTTATGCTGCGCTTAGTGGATGAACACAGGACCCAGCGGGTTTGTAATGGGGCTTACATAGCCGCCCAGCAGCTTGGGGATAGCAAGGCTGATGTCGGGGACGTAGGTCAGCAGCAGCAGTGCAATGAACATGCACAGGTAGAACGGCAGGGTTGCCTTGACCACCTTTTCCATGGGGCGCTTTGCAACGGCAGAGCCGATGAACAGAACGGAGCCGACGGGAGGAGTCAGCAGGCCGATGCCGCAGTTCAGAACCACGATGATACCGAACTGGATGGGATCGATGCCGATGGAGGTGGCGATGGGCAGCAGGATGGGGGTAGCGATCAGGATGATGGGAGCCATATCCATGATCATGCCCAGCACCAGCAGGATCAGGTCGATGAGCAGTGCAATGATGTAGGGGTTATCGGTGAGGTCGGTGATGGCGGTTGCTGCCAGATCAGGCACATGCAGCATGGTCAGGCAGTTGCCGAACACTGCAGAGGTAGCGATCAGGATCAGCACGATGGACAGGGTGTTGACGCACTCATCCAGAGCGTGCCACACGCCCTTCCAGTCCAGACCCTTATAGACGAACACGGAAACGAGCAGAGAGTAGATAACGGCGATAGCAGCGGACTCGGTAGCGGTAAACACACCGCCGACAACGCCGAACACCACGATGATAACAGCGGCCAGTGCCCAGATGGAGGTGCCCAGCTGCTTGACAAAAGCCTTGATGCTGAAGGGATCACCCTTGGGGTAGTTGCGCTTGACCGAGATGATGTAGGAGCCGATCATCAGCACAATAGCCAGCAGAGCGCCGGGCAGGTAACCGGCCAGGAACAGGCTGCCCACGGAGATACCACCGGCGGTGGTAGCGTAGATGACCATGTTATGGCTGGGAGGAACCAGCAGACCCTCGCAGGAAGAGGTGATGGTAACAGCGGTGGAGAAGTCTGCGCCGTAGCCCTGATCCACCATCATGGGGATCATGATAGAACCGATGGAAGCGGTATCGGCGGAAGCGGAACCGGAAATGCCGCCGAAGAAGTAGGAAGCCACGATATTGACCATGGCCATGCCGCCGCGCATCCAGCCCACGCAGGCGTCAGCCAGTGCGATCAGCTTTTCAGAGATGCCGCCGGAGCCCATGAGCACGCCCATGGTGATGAAGAACGGCACAGCCATCAGGCTGAAGGAAGAGATGCCCTTGACCATCAGGCGGCAGACGTCGGTCAGTGCCTGACCCTGCACCAGCATGCACAGCACGCTGGACAGGCCAACGGCGTATGCAATGGGGAAGCGCAGGAAGATCATAACGAAGAAGCTGACAAGAAGGACAATGATTGCCAGTGTCTGAACTGTCATATTACATTTCCTCCTTTACAAAAAAGCTCTTGATATGGTTATACAGAGACTCGATCTCGAAGATGATCATGGCAACACCGGCCAGCGGCACCGGGAAGTACATCCAGAAGCGGCTCAGCCAGGGCATGGAAACATAGAAGCCACGGCCGCCCAGCGTGGTGGCGTAATTCCAGCCGACCACCATCATGACCACACCAAGGACCATCACAGCCACGTCGGACAGAATGTCCAGCGCCTTGACCACTTTCTTGGGCAGGTACATATCAAAGGCAGTCATGCGGATGTGTGCGCCGCGGCGGATGGCCAGCGCAGCGCTCAGCACAGCCATGTAGCTCATGCAGGTCAGAACGACCTCCTCAGACCAGGAGGGATCCGGGATAAAGGGGACGTAACGGCCAATGACCGACATCGTGGTAATGAGGATATCTGCGATCAGCAGGATCTTGCAGATGAACAGAACCACCTTGTAGGTAATGTCGTACGCCGGTCTGATCTTATCCAGAGTGGTAAAGATTTTCGGCATAGAAATTCCTCCATATAAAAGCCCGGCGAAGCCTGCGGGCGTATTCCCGTGGGCCCCCGCCGGGCAATGTACTACTTAGATTGGATGGAAAGCCAGCTTATGCCTTCATGTCCAGCAGCTTCTGGTACAGCTCAGCCTGATCAGAGGTGTTGTCCTTGATGACCTTAGCGCAAGCTTCCTGCCAGGGAGTCTTGTCGTCCACATCCACAACGTTGCAGCCGGAGGAGCGCAGCTCTTCCAGAACCTTGTTCTCAGCGGTCTCAGACAGATCAGCATTGAACTTCTGGGTGTCGGCAGCAGCAGCCATAACAGCAGCCTGCTGGTTAGCGGTCAGCTTGCCCCATGCGTTGTCGGTGATAACAGCCTGCACAGCGCCCAGAGTGTGGCCGTCCAGGATCAGGTTGTTAGCAACCTCGGGGAAGGCGTTGGACTTGTAGTTTGCGATGGGCTGCTCAGCGCCATCCACAACGCCGGTCTGCAGTGCGCTGTACAGCTCGCCAAAAGCAACGACGGTGGGGTTAGCGCCCAGACCCTCGACCATGCCGTTCATAACAGGGTCGTTGGACACACGCAGCTTCATGCCCTTCAGGTCGCCGATAGCAGCAACGGGCTTGACGGTGAAGAAGTGACGGAAGCCCTCCTCGCCGTAGAACAGGCCGCGAACGGGCAGGCCCAGTTCCTGGGGCTCGTTCAGGAACTCAGGAGCCAGATCGCTGTTGGCGAAGTTCCAGAAGTGAGCGCGGTTGTTGAAGGTGAAGGGGATGGACAGGAGCTTAGACTTGTTGCAGCCGTAGCTGGTCAGAGCGAAAGCAGAGATACGGCTGATATCGATGGAAGTAGAGCCGCCCAGAATAGCGTCCAGAACGTCGTTCTCAGAGCCCAGAACACCGGAAGCCTGCACATCGACGACCACAGAACCGCCGCTCAGCTCCTCGACCTTCTCCTTGAAGTGAGAACCGGTCTGACCAACGATGGTATCCAGCGGGTTGACCTCGGCGTAGACCAGAGTCACCTTGGGATCGCTGGCAGCAGCAGCTGCATCACCGGCAGCAGCAGAAGAAGCTGCGGTAGAGGTGGAAGCAGCGGTAGAAGTGGAGCCGCTCTTGGAACCACCGCAGGCGGTCAGAGCAACAGCAGCGGTAGCTGCACCGGCAACGGCCATAAAGCTACGACGAGAGATCATTTTCATAGGAATCGTCCTCCTTAAATAATTGTGAAATTCTCCGGGCGCACAGGTGCCGGAGCTTTCGTTCATTGACTGTACACACTTTAGCAAATTTTCCGAAATGAAACAAGGCCTTTCGAAAAATGTCCTGTTTTTCGAAAGAATGTCAAGATTGTTTTTGCCATATTGCACAACTGCTTTCTATCCTGTTTGTGCAACACTGCCGACCAGTTGGATACATTCCTGCATTCATAGCAAAAAACAACGCCCCGAAAAATGTCCATCCGGGCACTTCTCGGGGCATCTTCTTCAGCTTTTCTGTATCCGGTCGATCAGTTCCTGCTGGGTGGAGAACGCATCGTACATAGGCTGCACCGCTGCGCGGAAGCGGGCTTTTTCGGCCTCGTCCAGTTCGGTGACGCAGATGCCCCGCTTGCGCATATTCTGCTCTGCGTTCGCCTCCCGCCGCGCCCAGAGCTCCCGCTCTGTCTGCGCGCTCTCCCGGGCGCAGGCGCGGATCACCTCCGGGAAGCTTTCGTCCAATGCGGCAAGCTTTTCCATCACCGCCGGGCTGGCCAGCTGCACCTCCGGCACACGGGTGTGCTCGTCCTTCAGGAAAAAGGGCGCTACCTCGTAGTGTCCCATCACTTCGTAGCTGGGCCAGTTGTTCTCTGCCCCGTCGATCTCGGCGTTATGCAGGGCGGCATATACCTTGCTGTACACCACCTGCGCCGGCTTTGCGCCCAGTGCGGTGATCATGTCGCTCATCATGTCCGACTCCTGCACCCGGATGGTCAGCCCCTGCAAATCATCCAGCCCGGTCACCTTTTCCCGGGTGTAGAAGCTGCGCACACCGGCGTCGAACCACGAAAGCCCTACTAAGTCCATCCCATCCAGCATGGCCAGAAACTCATCGCCGATGCTGCCGTCCAGCACCCGCCACATCTGCTGGGCATCGCTGTACAGGTAAGGCAGCTGCAACACGCTGAGCTCCGGCTCGTACTCTGCCAACTGGCTCAGGGACACACGGGAAAAATCCACCCCGCCGAACTGCATCTGCTGGATGACGCTCTGCTCTGCGCCCAGTTCCGCCCCGCTGTAAACCAGCACCTTCACCCGGCCGCCCGTGCGCTGCGCCACAAGTTCGGCAAAGGCCTTTGCCGCCTTGCTGGTGGGGTAGTCCTCCGGCTGGTTCTCCGCATAGCGCAGGATGAGCGGCTTCTCCTGCTGCGAAGAAGCAGACTGCGCCGTGCAGCCTGTAACTGCCAGCGCCGGGGCTGCCGTAAGCAGCCGCAGCAGCTGACGGCGGGTCACAGCCGCGCCTCCCGGGCTGCCTTTGCCGCTTCCTTCCGGTACTGGGTGGGGGTCATGCCGGTGCGCTTTTTAAAGGCGCGGGCAAAGTAGCTGGCGTCCTCGTAGCCCACCATGGAGGCCACCTCCGCTGCGGAGCGGAAGGGGTCGGCCAGCAGTTCTTTAGCTGCGTTGATGCGCAGCTCGGTCAGACAGTCCAGAAAATTCATCTTCTGGTACTTTTTGAACTGTGCCGAAAGATACGCCGGGCTGATGTGCAAAATTTCGCTCACGCTGTCCAGCGAGAGGTCGGCCATATAGTTATCTTCCATATACTTGCGCACATGATCCATCACCAGTGCGTTGCGGTCGCTCTCCCCTTCCCCGGCGGGCTCGGCCTCCTGCTCCGGGGCGGTTTCCGGCTCCGGGGCTTCCGCAGCCAGCTCGGCCAAGCGGCGGCCGGCCTCGATCTGCCGGATGGCGCGGCGGATGGCGGCCTCGGTCTCGTCCGGGTCCACCGGCTTCAGCAGATAGTCGCAGGCACCCAGATGCACCGCCTCGTGGGCGTACTGGAACAGGCTGTATGCCGTGATAAAGATCACCTTGCACTCCGGGCGCTGTTCCAGCACCGCGCGGGCGGCATCCAGGCCGTTCATGCCCGGCATCTCAATGTCCATCAAAATCAGGTCTGCTTCCCAGAGCACGGCGGTGTCGGCGGCTTTGCGGCCATTTTCCGCCATCTCCACCGTCACCTCATGCTCGAACCGGCGCATGACGATATCCGCCAGCGCCTCCCGCTCCATCCTCTCGTCCTCCGCGATCAACAGACGAATCATTCCTCAAATTCCTCCTCATTCTCCACCAGCGGCAGATACAGGATCACCGCAGTTCCCCGCCCCGGCCGGGAGCGCACCACCACCCGGCAGCGGGCATCCAGCAGCCGCAGACGGGCAGCCACGTTATAAATACCGATATGTTCCCAGCGGGGTGCGGGCTGCTCCAATGCCGTGCGCAGCTGTTCCAGCTGCTCCGGCTCAATGCCCACGCCGTTGTCCAGCACCCGGATGCACAGCAGGCCTTTTTCCCGCAGGGGGATCATGCGGATGCGCACCACGCCGCCCTCTTCCTTGGGGCAGATGCCATGCTTGAAGGCGTTTTCCACGATGGGCTGCAAGATAAAGGATGGCACCATAGTCTCGGTCAGGTCCAGCGAATCCGAGAACGCCCACTCCATCTGCACCCGGTCGCCAAAGCGCACATGGTAGATGGAGTAGTACTCGTCCACAACGCGCACCTCCCGGGAGAGGGGCACCTGCTCATCGTTGCTCATCAGGCTGTAACGCAGCAGATGAGAAAGCGCCATGATGAGCGCCTGCGTGCGGTAGGCAGACTCTGTGCCCGCCATCTGCTGGATGACGTTCAGGGTGTTGAACAGAAAATGCGGGTCGATCTGGCTGCGCAGCTGCTGTAACCGACTGCGCTCCATGCGGTTCTGCAGTTCCAGCGCCTCGGTCTTTTGGCGGTGAAGCTCCCGCTCGATCTCGTTTTTCTCCTGTAAGGTGCTCACCTGCTGCGCCATAGAGTGCTTCATGCGGTTGAAGGACTCCGCCAGCTGGCCGATCTCCGGCTGCTTGGGCAGCGGGATGTCCGGGGTATCGAACTGGCTGCGGCTGATAGCGCGGGAGGCCTCGATCATCTGAGACACCGGAGTCAGCAGCTGCATGACCATCAGACCGGAGGCGCAGCCCAGCGCCACGCACAGTGCCACCACCACGATCTGCATCAGGGCGATCCGCTCGCCCAGCTCCGAGATCTCGGTGTAAGTAGTCTGAGCATCCAGGATCGAGGCTTTCAGCAGCTGCATGGTGTACTGGCTCAGATACCCGCCGCAGACCGAGACCTTGTTGTAGTACAGCTGGGAAGCCTTTGCTTCCTGCCCACTGGAAAGATAGCTCTCCAGCTCCTCCAGCAGGGTGTTGTAGCTGCCGTAGGTGGTCTCCACCGCACCGTACAGCACCCACTGCTCATCGCTGACGTTCTGCAAGCCGTCCATATTGGATCGGATGCGCCACAGCCATGCGTTGCTGGTGGAGCAGGCTGCCTGAAGCTTTTCCAGCATTTCCTCAGTCTCGCCGTTCTCCCAGCGGTACGCTTCCAGAATGCTGATGGAGCTTTCCACGCCGCCCTGAAAGCGGCTGATGGCGTTAAAGTTGCCCATCTGCTCGTCCTGTACCTGCTGCACCGCCCGTGCCTGATAGCCGTTCAGGGCAAGCTGCAACGCAAAGGCAGCAAAAAAAGCCGCCAAGCACAGCACCATGCGCTGCTTGAGCGTAACGCTGTGCTTCCAGTTGCGCTTTTCCATGCAAGACTTCCCCCTTTTTCGTTAGATAATATCCGTTGGATAATATCTTATTTTACCACGCCTTGCGGGCGGTTTGCAAGCCGGATGCACCGCCGCCGATGCATCTTTTGCTTGCTTCTTGCCGGTAAATGTGGTACTATGCCCAAAAAGGAGGGTAACTTTATGACCCAGAATGTTTGCGTTTCCGTTCAGATGGACGAAAAAAGCTTTCACGATTTTGCATCTTTTGACCTGCTGCGCCACAACAAGGGCTGGCAGCGTCCGGCGGTGTTCACCACCATTCTGCTGGTGTGTGCCGGCATCTGCCTGAGCCAGATCGGCAAGCGGGAGGGCGCCGGACTGCTGACCGCCGTGCTGGCCATCGTAGCCATCGGTCTGCCCGCCGTATACTTCGGTACCTTCTTTGCCAACCTCTCCAAGCAGATCAAAAAGCTGGGTCTGCCCCGCCCCTTCTACCGGCTGGAACTGGACGCCGCCGGGCTTTCGGTCTGGATGGCCGGTGAGCAGAACAAGACCGAGCCCACCAACCGCTACACTTGGAACACCGTGTACTGCGCCTACCGCACCAAAGAGGCGGTGTACATCTACGTCCAGCGGAATCAGGCCTATCTGCTGAACGAGAGCATGGATGCCGCATGGAGTCTGCTGAGCAGCGCCCTGCCCGCCGCCAGCCTGCACGACTGCCGGAAGTAAGGGCACCGGAACGATTTTTCATGCGCTCCGCTTTGCTCTGCGCATGAATAGCAGAATAATTATGATTCTTTCGAAATCCCGGAGCGTCTGCGGACGCTCCGGGATTCTATTTTTACATAACAATTTTCACAAAACAAAAACCCACGCTGCGGCAAAGCAAAAGCGCAGCGTGGGTCACGGAAATAGCGTTATAAAGTTTTAGCGGGCGAGGGTGTACTTGTGCAGGGTCTTGCGCACTGCGCCGTTACCGGCGTACAGCTCCTTGACCATGCCCTCGATCTTTTCGCCCAGACCGACGGCATACAGGTCCACGCCGAACACGTCGGCACGGCTGTACAGAGCCTTCAGGCAGCTGAAGTCCTGCTCGCCCTCCTTGACCTCCAAGGGGTTGACGATAGCCTGCAGCTCAGCCAGCAGCGGATCAGGAGAGATCTCGAAGGGCTGGCCGTTGTCGTCGATGCCCTTCAGGTAGCGGGCATAGCCTGCCAGCACCAGCGGGATCAGCACGAGGTTGGACTTGTCCAGACCGCGCTCCTCGTAAGCCTTGATGGTCTCGCCGAAGCGGATGGCCAGCTTCTGGGAGGTATCGGTAGCGATACGCTGGGGAGCATCGGGCATGAAGGGGTTGGGCAGACGGCGGTTGATGACAGCGCCGATGAACTCGTAGGGGTTCAGCACGCCGGGATCGACCACGACAGGCATAGCCTCGATATAGCCGATCTTCTGGATAAAGGAGCGCAGATCCTCGTCTGCCATCTCGGCAGAGATGAGGGTGTAGCCCAGCATGCAGCCATAGATGGACATGGCAGTGTGCAGGGGGTTCAGGCAGGTGCAGACCTTCATCTTCTCGATCTTGTCCACGGTCTCGCGGTCGCAGTACAACACACCGCCCAGCTCCAGCGGAGGACGGCCATTGGTGTAGTGATCCTCGATGCACAGGTACTGGGTCTCCTCGGCGTTGACGAAGGGAGCGGTGAAGGTGTGCTTCTCGGTCACGATGGTGTAGTTGTCCTCAAAGCCGTCCTTTGCCAGCATCTCCTGCACCTTTGCGTCCGGGCGCGGGGTGATCTTGTCGATCATGCTCCAGGGGAAGGTGATCTTGGTCTCGTCCTGCACATAGGCCAGGAACTCGGCGGGCACCAGACCCTGCTCCACCCACTTGGCAGCATAGGCGTGGACAGCGTTCTTGACCTTATCGCCGTTGTGGGAGCAGTTATCCATACTTACCATAGCGATTGGTTTCTTGCCGGAAATGTAACGTGCATAAATTAATGCAGCAACTTTACCGATGTAGCTTTCTGGTCTTTCCGGTCCGTTTTTCATATCTTCTGCAACAGCAGCCATGAAGTTTCCGTCCGGAGTATTTAAGTTATAACCCTTTTCTGTGATGGTGAAAGTACACATCTGAAGGGAATCTTTTGCAAAAATCTCTTTTAAACGGGAGAACTGTGTGTCATCGTGGGAATCTAAAGCGAGGGATTCCATGATACTTCCGGTAACGGATTTCTCAACAGTTCCGTTTGCTTTTAAAGTAACGAGAATGCTTAAATCGTCGTGTGGACGGTTCATTTTCTCGATGATCTCGTAGTCATATCCCTCTGCAACGGTCAATCCGCGGTCAAGAACACCTGCATTTAAAAGGTTCTGGACAACGTTGCACTGGAATGCACGGAAGATATTACCAACACCGAAGTGAACCCAGAATGGATTCTCTTTTGTATTCTTTTTTACTGTTTCATAATCAAAGGAAGGAAGGGCATAACCCTTAGCTTCCCATGCACTTTTATCTGCTAAACCTGCTCTATTTAACTGCATGTCTTGTCTCTCCTTTTTCAATTGCTTCCCATAAACCGTTTAAATATGTTGCACCTAAAGCTCTGTCGTAAAGACCGTAACCCGGCATTGCAACTTCGCCCCAGATCATACGTCCGTGGTCTGGACGGATTGGTCCGTCAAATCCGATATCGTAAAGAGCTTTCATGATCTCGTACATATCAAATGTTCCGTCAGAAGAAAGGTGAGCTGCCTCCTCGAAATCTGTCGGGCTGTTGAATTTTAAGTTGCGGACATGTGCAAAGTGGATACGTCCTTTTAAGGAACGGATCATATCCGGAAGATCGTTCTCAAGGTTTGTTCCGTAAGAACCAGAGCAGAAAGTAACACCGTTGTGTGGGTTATCTACCATTTCCATCATACGGAGAATGTTTTTCTTGTTGATGATGATACGTGGAAGTCCGAATACGCTCCATGCAGGATCATCTGGGTGGATTGCCATGTTGATGTCGTATTTGTCACATACAGGCATGATTCTCTCTAAGAAATATTTTAAGTTTTCAAAAAGTTTTTCATCATCGATGTCTTTGTACATTGCAAAAAGATCTTTGATTTTAGCCATACGTTCTGGCTCCCAGCCCGGCATAACAGTTCCGTTCATATCGCCGGAGATAGAAGCGAACATATCTTCTGGATTGATGGCATCTACAGCTTCCTGTGTGTAAGCTAAAACTGTGGAACCGTCCGGTCTTTTACGTGCAAGCTCTGTACGTGTCCAGTCGAATACAGGCATGAAGTTGTAGCATACAAGATGGATATCTTCTTTTCCAAGATTCTCTAAAGTCT
>OOCL01001337.1_pt1 | contig 14655 bp, 12 predicted proteins | sample 1671211 | NCBI WGS metagenome assembly OOCL01 (sample SAMN06348133, study PRJEB24527) | human gut metagenome | biome: human gut; feature: ankylosing spondylitis patient; material: feces | host: Homo sapiens | place: China | collected 2015-10 | reverse complement strand
CAATGCAGGTGGTCGTGGCCGTGTTTGCGTGATCACGAGAAGGAGCTGCAAAGAAAACGGCATCGTGAAACAAAATAAGGCTATTGCATGGAATTCTGTGCGATAGCCTTATTTTTATGCCCAAATGCACCCCAATTTTAAAAAAGTATGGTATACTGGTACAAAACTCAGTTCCATAGGGGAGAATAGAATGCAATATAAGATTCTGGCAAGCGATTACGACAACACACTGGTGCCCTTTGGCGAGGGCAAGCCGCGTCAGAAGGTGGTAAAAGCCATCAAAAAGCTGCAGGCCGCAGGCGGCAGATTTGTGCTCAGCACCGGCCGTGCGTATCCGTGCGTCAACCTCAAAGGGCAGCTGGGCGGCATCCGGTTCGATTATGCCATCACCTGCAACGGTGCCTGTGTGGTGGACCGCGAGGGCCGTATCGTGGCCGAGCACCCGCTCACTGCAGAGGAAATGTATGCGCTGGTGGATTTCTGCGAGGATTATAACTATCCGCTGCAGTTCAATTTCAGGGATGCCTGCTACGCCTACTGCGAGTATGAATATCTGCACAGGGGCTATCAGCAGATGAACAGCATCGGGCTGGACTGTGTGGACGGTGAAGATCAGGACCGCCACCTGATCGACATGCCCCACGCGGCCTTTGCGGCCATGCCGCCGGAGCGTGTGGCGGACTTCAACGCCAAGTACGGCCATCTGGGCCTGCACTGGATGCAGGTGGGCGCGCAGAATGCCGACGGCCTGTGCTACTACGACATCGTGCGCGGTGGAATGGACAAAGGCGTTGGCCTTGCCGACCTGTGCGAAAAGATGGGCCTGACACTGGCCGATGCCGTGGCGGCAGGCGATTCTGCCAACGATGTGGCCATGCTGAAGGCAGCGGGCCTTGGCTGCTGCATGGCAAACGGCACGCCGGACGCAAAGGCTGCCGCCGACCGCATCATTGGCGATGTGCGGGAGGACGGCCTTGCCGACCTGATCGATGAGCTGTGGTTCGACGGCCCCAGAGCAGAGCCGTCCGGCCGCGACCTTGGCTCGCCTTGGGATAAAATTGAAAGTGCAGGCGGACAATGAGCTTTGAACCGGTGTATAACGAACACAGCCGGGCGCTGATCCTTGGCACATGGCCCAGCCCCAAAAGCCGGGAGATGGCCTTTTACTACGGCCACCCGCAGAACCGCTTCTGGCCCGTGCTGGCCGCGCTGACCGGGGAGCCGGTGCCTGCCCGTGAGGACATTGAAGCCAAAAAGCAGATCATCCTGCGCCATGGGCTGGCCCTTTGGGACACGCTGGAACGCTGCACCATCACCGGCGCAGCGGATGCTTCCATCAAGGATGCAGTGCCGAATGATATTGCCGCTCTGCTGGCAAAGGCACCCATCGAAGCAGTATTCTGCAACGGAGCCACCGCATACCGGATCTATACAAAGTATCTGCAGCCGGTGTCCGGCATTGCAGCGGTAAAGCTGCCCAGCACCAGCCCGGCAAACGCTGCCTGCCGCCCGGAAAAGCTGCGCGAAACCTGGGGCGCGGCCCTCTTGCCGTGGATCAACAAATGATGGCAAGGTTGTAAATTATCCGTGAAAGCCTTGCGTTTTTCGCGGGGTGCGGTATTATGGATAACATAAGGGGCAATGCCCCGGACAAGGAGAAGAAACATGAGCAAGATCATCCGCACCAGAAAGCCCAGCGTTCTGCCATTTTATGCAATGGCACTGGTCTTTTTGGTATTGTGCGCGGTACTGCCGGTGTATAAGCTGTGGGCGCTGCTGGCGGCGCTGGGCGGTGCATTTGTGGCCTTTGGTGCGGCACAGAAGGTCTGCCCGCCCCGGGTGGTGGAGCACGAAGTGCCTTTCCACACCGGTGTGGAGGATGTGGACGCGATGCTGACCGACATCCAGCAGAAACTGGATACCCTGCACACCCTCAACGAGCAGCTGCCGGACCCGCAGCTCTCTGCCGCCATGACCCGCATGGAAAAGGCGGGCCGCTCCATTGTGGAAGCGGTGGAAGCAAACCCGGAAAAGGCAAAGCAGGTGCGCAGGTTCGCAAACTACTACCTGCCGGATGCGGTGAACGTTCTGCAGCAATATGCAAAGCTGGCAAAGCAGGGCGTGCGCGGCGAGAATGCCGCAGCCATCCGTACCGAGGTGGAGCACAATGCTGCTTCCATTGCCACGGCGTTTGAAAACCAGCTGGATGCCCTGTACGCCGCCGAGAGCATGGACCTTTCTGCAGATATCACGGTGCTGCAGAACATGCTCAAAGGGCAGGGCCTGAGCTAAGAAAAAAGGTAAACGGTATTTGGAAAGGAAGGAATCTCTTATGGCTGATAATACATTCAATTTTGACCTCGATGCACCCGCAGTACCCACCCTGACGCTGGACCCCGCCCCGGCAGAAGAGGAAAAGGCAGCACCCGCCCAGCAGGAAGCTGCCGCACCGGAGCAGCCGCAGGTGAACCTGACCCCAGAAGAACAGGACATGGTGGATCAGTTTGCTGAAAAGATCGATATTACCAACAGCCAGCAGGTGCTGCAGTACGGCTCCGCCTGCCAGAAGAAGATCGGCGACTTCTCCGAGGCGGCACTTTCCAAAGTGTCCACCAAAGACCTTGGCGAGGTGGGCGGCATGATCACCGACCTTATCGGGGAGCTGAAGAACTTTGACGCCGCCGAAGAGGAAAAGGGCATCCTCGGCTTCTTCAAGAAAAAGGGCAGCCAGCTCGACAACATGAAGACCAAGTACAGCAAAGCGGAAACGAACGTCGAGACCATCCAGTCCGCCCTCGAAAAGCATCAGGTGCAGCTGCTCAAGGATATTGCGATGCTGGACAAGATGTATGAGCTGAACATGGCCTATTTCAAAGAGCTGAGCATGTATATCCTCGCGGGCAAGAAGAAGCTGGCCGACTTCCGCGCCCACGAGCTGCAGCAGGCGATGGACAAGGCAAAGGCTTCCGGCCTGCCTGAGGACGCACAGGCCGCACGCGATCTGGCCGACCAGTGCGAGCGCTTCGAGAAAAAGCTCTACGACCTTGAGCTGACCCGCACCATCAGCCTGCAGATGGGTCCTCAGATCCGGCTTTTGCAGAACAATAACTCCATGATGGCCGAGAAGATACAGTCTACCATCGTCAACACCATCCCCCTGTGGAAGAACCAGATGGTGCTGGCACTGGGTCTGGCCCACAGCCAGCAGGCCATGCAGGCCGAACGTGCCGTCACCGACATGACCAACGAGCTGCTGAAAAAGAACGCCGACGCCCTCAAAATGGGTACCATCGAGACGGCCAGGGAGTCCCAGCGCGGTGTCGTGGACATCGAGACCCTGCAGCAGACCAACAAGAGCCTCATCGAGACGCTGGACGAGCTGAACAAGATCCAGAGCGAGGGCCGCGCAAAGCGTGCCGCTGCCGAGCAGGAGCTCACCCGCATCGAAGACGAGCTGAAACAGAAGATGATGGAGATCCGGAGCTGAAATGGCAAACGCAGATTTTTCCAGACAACAGAATCGACCCACCGGCGGCTTTGACGCTTCCAGCTATCGCGCCGCAGCGCCCGCCGAGGAGGAAGTGCGGCTGACGCCCTTCCAGCAGAAGCTGGCAGGCCTTGAAAAGGCCCTGCCTGCCGCGCTGAGCAAGCAGGCTGTTGCCGCTGCTCTGAGCATCGTGGTGATGCTGGCCTGCTTTTTCGGCTTTGGCGGGGCGAAGCTCCGGGCAAAGTACGACACGGTGAAGAACGGGTTCACCACTGGCGTGGCCGCAGACAGCGGCTATGCCCTGAATGAGGAGTTGACCACACGGCTCAACACGGCCGCCAACATCATCACCACCGCGTCCAACACACTGGGTGCCGACAGCACCGAAGTGCAGACGGCACAGGCTGCGCTGGACTCTTTTTCCGCCTGCCTCGGGGCGGTACAGTCCGATGGCAGGATCCACGCACCGGACTCTCTGAGTGTTTACACCGGCGGCAGGATGCATATGCTCTACCAGTCGAACGAGACGCTTGGCACAGCCATCGGCCAGCTCTACGCCAAATTGCAGGAGCAGGCCGCAGACCCCATGAAGATGGGTGCGGTGCAGGGGCAGTACAGCCAGTTCAACAGTGCGCAGACCATCATCAGCAACCTGCATTATAACGATGCAGTCCAGAGCTACCAGAAAGACGTCGGCGGCTTCCCGGCCAGTGTGCTGGGCAAGCTGTTCGGCATACAGGAGGTGGAACTTTTCGCATGAAGACGATGAAAACATTCTCCCGCCGCATTGCGGCACTGCTTCTTGTCGTGACTGTCGGCATCACGGCGCTGGCACCGGCGGCTTCGGCCTCCAGCATCCAGCTGCCCAGCCTGCCGAAAGATCAATGGGTGGTGGACGACGCCGGTGTGCTGAGCGACAGCACCACCTCGGAGCTCGAGACCCTCAACGCACAGCTCTCTTCCAGCTGCGACGGCGCACAGATCGGCGTGCTGACCGTGGACTACACCGGCAGCGCCACCACCGAGGACTACGCTGCTGAAGCCTTCAACACCTGGGGCATCGGCAGTTCCAGCAAGAACAACGGCGTACTCATCCTGCTGGTGATGCAGTCGGACCAGTACGCCGACGGCGACTACTATCTGACCTACGGTGACGGCTTCCGCAGCACCATGCTGGCCGACCAGGCAAGCTCTCTCGTGCAGACCATGGAGGACGATTTCGCCGCCAAGAAGTACGACGCCGCCGTCCTCACCTGCGCCACCAATGTGGCAAACACCATTGCACAGGTGTACGGGGTCACTCTGAGCGGCGGGACCATCTATTCCGACGGCTCTGACACCCAGACCACCCGGCCCTCTGTCGAGCCTGTCCCGCCCCAGAAGCACTACTCCATCTGGGAAAGCTTTATCGGCGGCATTTTCTCCATGCTTGCTTATATCATCCTGTTCATCGCAGTTTTCTTTATCTTTATCACCCCTCTCGGCCACTCCTTCGGCTGGTTCTGGGGGCCGTTTGGCTGGTTCGGCGCACGGCGTTGGCACAGAGGCCCGCGCCCTCCCCGCGGCCCTTACGATGACTTCGGCCCCGGCGGTGGTTTCTATGGCGGCCCTCGCGGCCCGAGAGGCCCCCGTGGGCCTCGTCCTCCCCGCGGAGGCGGTTTCGGCGGCTTTGGCGGTATGGGCGGCGGCTCCGGTTTTGGCGGAGCCGGGCGCGGCGGCGGCAGCTTCGGCGGCATGGGCGGCGGCAGCAGCCACGGCGGCGGAGCCGGACGCGGACGCTGATATTATGACAAAAGGGAAGCCCCATCTGACGATGGGGCTTCCCTTTTGTCTATTTGTTATTTGATGCAGCTCGAGCAGGGGCTGTAGCCTGCGGCCACAGCTTCATCATAGCTCGAGAACAAGATCTGGTTCTTCTCTGCCGGGAGGTTGGCACAGCTGGGCAGATGGAACTTTTTGCTGTTCACGTTGCCGATGTAGGCCTGCTGGGCCGTGCTGGATGCTGCCGGGTCGGTGGGGTTCAGCTCAGCGTCGGTGGCGAAGTGTTCCGTTGCCACCGTGTAGTTCTGGCCGTCACTGGAAACGGTGATCGTCCCCAGCAGGTCGGTGCGGTAGACGCCCACACCGGCGTCCCGCAGGATGCTCAGGGTCTCCTCGTGGGGGTGGCCGTACTTGTTGTTGACCCCGCAGGAGATGATGCCCATTTCGGGCAGGACAGCGTTCAGGAAGATGTAGCTGGTGGAGGTGCTGGAGCCGTGGTGGCCCACCTGTAAGACATCCACCTTGAGGTTCGCGCCGCTGTTCACAAGGTCGCGCTCGGCGTCGGCCTCCATATCACCGGTGAGCAGGAAGCTGGTCGCGCCGTAGTCGATGCGCAGGACGATGGAGGTATCGTTGGTGTCATCGTACTGCGCCACAGGGCCAAGCATGGTCACAGTGGCGCTGCCCAGCGCCCACTGGGTGCCTGCGGCAGGTACTTCGACCTGTAAGTTCTGCTGCTGGGTGTACTTGACGAAATCCTTGAAGCACTTGGTGGAGGCTTCCGTCACGGGGCTGTAAACGTGGCAGGCCGGGAAATAGGCCAGCGCAGCGGCCAGACCGCCCACATGATCTTCGTGAGCATGGGAGCAGAAGACGTATTCCAGCTGCTCGACACCCTGACTCTGCAGGTAGGAGACTACCAGACTGCCGTCGTCCACATTGCCGCCGTCGTAGAGCATGAACTGTCCGTCGCACTCCACCAGCACGCTCAGCGCCTGCCCTACGTCGATGAAGTGCATCTGGAAGGCGGCGTCCTGCCCGTCGGAAGGCGTCGTTCCGGTCTGAGAAGCTGCCGGGTTCGGCATGACGCCGCCGCTGCCTCCCGGGACGATGGAAGAGGTGTCACAGCCCACGAGGCCCAGCGTAAGGGCTGCGGCCAGTGCCAGCGCAGCGAGGCGGCTCATGAGCGTTTGAACGGTCACTTTTTCTTTTTTGAAGTTTTCCACGATGTATTCTCTTTCTGTTGATTGCTTTTCGGTTTATGCGCAGGCGCCGAATGGGGCGCAAAACGCGCGCCGGGGCTGGGCTGACGGCCCGCCGGATTGCGGCCTGCCGGGGCGGTGGAGCGGCTCTGGGGCTTTCCGCCCTTGCCTCTGGGCCGGACGGTGTAGGTGCCGTCGCCGTGGATGGTCACATCGGCGGCCTCGGCTCTGCGGGCCGAACGCTGGACCGCAATGCGGCCCTCAGCGGGAACCAGCAGGGGGATGAGGTCTTCGCGGTGGGTCATTTTCAGCGCCTTGATGACCTTTTCGGCGTTGCGGGGCTCATAATACTGGAGCAGGGCGCGCTGAAGCGCCTTGCCCTCCGCGGTCTTTTCCACAAACACCGGCTTCAAAGTGTAGGGGTCGAGGCCGGTGTAGAACATACAGGTGCTCACGGTGCCGGGCGTGGGATAAAAATCCTGCACCTGCTCGGGGCGCATATGGTTCTTGTAGAGGTATTCGGCCAGATAGACGGCATCCTTGAGGGTGCTGCCCGGGTGGCTGGACATGAGATACGGCACGAGGTACTGCTTTTTTCCTGCCTTCCTGCTCAGCTCGTAGAACTTATCCTTGAACTTGTTGAAGGTCTCGATGGGGGGCTTGCCCATGTAGGCGAGGGTGTTGGGGGCGCAGTGCTCCGGCGCGACTTTCAGCTGGCCGGAGACGTGGTACTCCACCAGTTCCTTAAAGAAAGTGTCATCGGGGTCGGCCATCAGGTAATCGAAGCGGATGCCGCTGCGGATGAACACCTTCTTGACGCCGGGCAGCTCCCGGACGCGGCGGAGGATCTTCAGGTAATCGCTGTGGTCCACGATCATGTGGGAACAGGTGGTGGGGGCGAGGCAGTGCTTGCCGCCATTGCACATACCCCGCAGCATCTGCTCGCGGCAGGATGGGAAACGGAAGTTGGCGGTGGGGCCGCCGATGTCGTGGATGTAGCCCTTGAAATCCGGCTCGTGGGTCATCCGCTCTGCTTCGGCCACGATGCTGTCGGCGCTGCGGCTGGTGACGCGTCGGCCCTGATGCAGCTGGATGGCGCAGAAATTGCAGCCGCCGAAGCAGCCGCGGTTCTGGATGATGGAGAACTGCACCTCGCGGATGGCAGGCACACCGCCCATGGCCTCGTAGATGGGGTGGTAGCGGCGGGTGTAAGGCAGGGCGTAGACTTTATCCAGCTCCCAGCGGACGAGGGGCTTTGCGGGGATGTTCTGCACGAGGTACTTCTCGCTCTGCTTCTGGACGATGATATTGCCGCTGACGACGTCCTGATTGTCCATCTGGATGCGGCAGGCTTTCGCATAAGCCACCTTATCGGAGGCGACCTTCCTGAAGCCCGCGCACTCCACATACCGCTCGGGCAGGTGGTCGAAGTCGGTCAGGTAGCAGGTGCCGTCCACATCAGTGATGCTCTCCACCGGCTCCCCTGCCGCCAGACGGCGGGCGATCTCCACAGTCTGGTGTTCCCCCATGCCGAAGCTGATGATGTCCGCGCCAGAGTCCTCGGCGATGCTGGGCAGGACGGTGTCCAGCCAGTAGTCGTAGTGGGCAAAGCGGCGGAGCGAGGCTTCCAGACCGCCCAGAATGACGGGCAGGTCAGGGTATGCCTGCTTGGCAAGTCTGGTGTAGACGGTGGCGCTGCGGTCGGGCCGTGCGCCGCCCTTGCCGCCGGGCGAATACTCGTCCTCCGCGCGGGGGATCTTTGCGACGGAATAGTGACTCACCATGCTGTCCACGTTGCCGCCGCCGATGAAGAAGCCGTACTTCGGCTTTCCGAACCGCTTGAAGTCCTCGCAGTCGGTGTAGCGGGGCTGAGCCAGCACGCCCACCTTGTAGCCCTCGGCTTCCAGCAGGCGGCTGATGATGGCGGTGCCAAAGCTGGGGTGGTCCACATAGGCGTCGCCGCCCACCACCACGAAGTCCAGCTGGTCCCACCCCCGGGCCTCCATGTCAGCCCGGCTGATGGGGAGAAATTCGGTGTAATGTTCCATAGTTATCCTTTTTCTTTCATGATGCCTGCCCTATACAGCAGGGCTCTATTGCTTCCGGAATCAAAAATTTTATTCATCCGGCTGATTCATCTGCATTTCCAGCCACTGCTGGCGGCTGATGAGGACAGCGCGGGGCTTTGCGCCCTCGTAGGGGCCGATGATGCCCTTTTCTTCCATCTCGTCCATGATGCGGGCGGCGCGGGCATAACCCAGCTTGCAGCGGCGCTGCAGCAGGCTGGTGGACGCCTGGCCGGCGTCGATGACCACCTCCACGGCCTGCTTGAGCATCGGGTCACTGCCGCCCTCCTCGTCGGAGTCGGCGGAGCTGCTGCCCTTCTTGCCGTCCTGAATGGCGTGTTTTTCCATCGCCTCGATCATGGCCTCGTCGTACTGGACGGTGGCGCTCTTCTTGATGAAGTCCAGCACACGGCTGATCTCCTCATCCCGCACAAAGGTACCCTGGATACGGGTGGGCTTGGGTGCGCCCACGGGCATGAAGAGCATATCGCCCATGCCCAGCAGCTTTTCGGCACCGGCACCGTCGAGGATGGTGCGGCTGTCCACCTGACTGGACACAGCGAAGGCGATGCGGCTGGGGATGTTGGCCTTGATGAGGCCGGTGATGACGTCCACGCTGGGGCGCTGGGTCGCCACGATGAGGTGCATACCGGCGGCGCGGGCCTTCTGGGCGATGCGGCAGATGGAGTCTTCGACATCCTTGCCGACGACCATCATCAGATCGGCCAGCTCGTCGATGATGATGGCGATATAGGGCATCTTCTCGAGGTTCGGGTCCGTTGCAGCCAGCTTATTGAAGGACTTGATGTCGCGGACGTTGTTCTCCGCGAAGAGGTGGTAGCGGCGCTCCATCTCCTGCACTGCGCCGCCCAGTGCGCCGGCCGCCTTGCGGGGCTCGGTGACGACGGGCATCAGCAGGTGGGGGATGCCGTTGTACTCAGCCAGCTCGACGACCTTGGGGTCGATGAGCAGGAGCTTGACGTCCTCGGGGCTGGAGCGGAACAGCAGGCTCATGATGATGCTGTTGACACAGACCGATTTACCGCTGCCGGTGCTGCCCGCGATGAGCAGATGGGGCATCTTGCACAGGTCGGCCACCTGGGCCACGCCGGCGATATCCTTGCCCAGCGCAATCCCCATCGGCGAGGTCATCCGCAAAAAGCTCTGGCTCTCGAAGACGCTGCGGATGTAGACCGGCGTTTTCTTATGGTTCGGCACCTCGATGCCCACGGCAGGCTTGCCGGGGATGGGAGCCTCCATGCGGACATCGGCCACCGCCAGGTTCAGGGCGATGTCGTCCGCCAGCGAAGTGATGCGGCTTATCTTGACGCCCGCCATGGGCTGGACTTCATACCGGGTGACCGACGGGCCGCGGGAAATATCCAGCACACGGGTGCGGACGCCGAAGCTTTCCAGCGTGTCCACCAGCTTCTGGGCGTTGGCTTTCAGCTCGTCTTCTGCGCCGGAGTCGCTTTCCTCCGGGGCGCGCTCGAACAGCTCGATGGACGGGTACTGATACTGGAAGCTCTCCTCCGTCTCGGCCTCTTCGGCGGGGGCGTTCGCGGCCTGCTCCTCGGAGACAGCAGGCTTTTCCATGGCGGCTGCCACCAGCGTATTAAGGTCTTTTTCCTCCACCGGGTCGCTGGTGATGCTGATCCAGCCGTCCTCATCCGGCTCAGAGCGGAACGCCGCAGCATTCTCGGCGCTGACCGGCTGCGGGGCCGGTTCCGGAGTCGGGGTCCGATCATAGAGCGGGATGCCGAAGGAGAGCGGCGGCTCAGGCGCGGGCTGCCGTTCCGGCTCTTCTGCCGGGGCGGCGGGCGTGACGGTGGGTGTCACCGTCGGCTCGGGCTGGGCCGTGAAGAAATCCTCGGCGGCGGTATCCACAGCGTCCGGGACGATGGGCGTCACGGTGGCGCGGATGGGCGCACGGCGGAGCGGATCCATGCCGAAGGTGCCGCCGGGGCCAAGGATGATGGGCTCGATGGGCTCACTGCCGCCCTCGGTGACGGTGGTATGGTCAGGGCCTAAATCAATATCAAAGGGCGCACGGGGCCGGGACTTTTCCACCTGTACGGGAGCAGGCTCGGGCTGAGGCGGGGTCTGCACTTCCGGTGCGGACACAGGGGCAGACTCTGCCTGTTCGCCGCCCTGCATCACCTGATGGCCCCAGTGGAAGACGCCAGCCAGCCAGCCGGGAGGCTGGATATGGAAGGCGGGCGCGGCAGGCTCTTCGCCGCCGCAGCAGTCCTCGCCCACTTCGTCTTCCGGCAGGTCGTCGTCATAGGCCTCATATTCCTCTGCCGCGGCCTCCTCGGCGGCGCGTTCTGCCAGACGCTCGGCCCGGCGGGCGGCATTCTGCTCGTGGACGGCAAGGCCCTTTTCGTGGACGCTGCCGCCCACGTTGCAGAGCCACTGCCAGCACTCGGCGGGCGTAACGTCAAAAATGTACAGGCTGGCGCAGGCCGCCAGCGCCGCCATGACCAGATTGGCGGCGGGTCTGCCGCAAAGCAGCAGGAGCGTCCCGCCCAGCACAGCTCCCAACGCACCGCCCGAGAGCCATGCACTCATACCATTCTGATAACAGGCAGCGGTCATCTGCGCGGCGGTCTGGTCGGTGGGGATGTCAGAAAAGACGATGACCGTGCCGCTGGCGAAGATGAGTCCCAGCGCAAGCTTGGCGATGTGGGGCAGCAGATCTTCGCCCCGGGTGTAGAGGATGGCCAGATAGCACAGCGCTGCGCCCAGCACGAAACTTCCGCAGCCGAACACGCCGAACAGGACATCGTGCATCGTGCGCCAGGCCGAGCTGCCCGGCACGAAAGCCAGCGCCATGAGCACCAGCCCCGCAAACAGGGTGATGAGCCCCGCGGGCATCCGGTCCTGTGTCCGGTTCTTGCGGCGCGAGGCTGTGCTGCGCCCGGAGGTCTTGCGTTTTCTCTTTGCCATGTTTCCTAAAACCCGTTCCTTATTTTATATCATGAAGCAGGGCGCGCTCAGGGCGGCTCTGTCGGTGACGATGGAAGAATTTCGATACTACTCGATTCTTTCATTGTACCACGGGAAAAGTCAAATGGCAATTTATTTCCCCTCAATTTCTCGGTAGAGCCATGCCAGCGCGTCCGACAGCCCGCCCAGCTCGTCGATGAGCTTTTCCCGCACGGCTTTTCGGCCATCCAGCACGGTACCCACGTCCATGACCAGCTCGCCCGTGCGCATCATCAGCTCAGTATAGCGCTTCTCCGAGATGCCGCTGTGGGACGCCACGAAGCCGGTAATGCGCTCCTGCATCTGCTCGAACCAGCGCATGGTCTGGGGTACGCCCAGGATCATGCCGGAATGGCGGACGGGGTGGACCGTCATGGTGGCGGTAGGCACGATGAAGCTCCGCTGGGCGCTGACGGCCAGCGGGATGCCGATGGAGTGGCCGCCGCCCAGCACCACCGCCGCACTGGGCTTGGAGATGCTGGCGATGAGCTCCGCCAGCGCAAGCCCCGCCTCCACATCCCCGCCCACGGTGTTGAGCAGGACCAGCAGGCCCTCGATGGCGGGGTCCTCCTGCACGGCCACCAGCTGGGGGATGACGTGCTCATATTTTGTGGTCTTCTGTCCCTGGGGCGCTTCCACATGGCCCTCCACCTGCCCGATGACCGTCAGGCAGTGGATGGCGTGAGCTCCCCGGGTGCGGTAGACGCTGCCCATATCCTCGATCTGCTCTTTTTCCAGCCGCTGCTGCTCCACGGGGATGTTCTTCTCTTCCTGTGACATTCTGCGCATCCTCCTTTTTGCTTCATTTCAGCTTGTCCGGCATTCCTGCCGGTTATACTTCGGTAAAGATTTCTTTTCTTTCTCAAAAAAATGTGCCAAATGGTTTGACATTCTGTCTTCGCGCTGTATACTTTATACTAGAGATAAGATTGTCAAATATGTATCATTATTGTACAAGAAAGTACAAATCTTTTGCCGGAGCACCCTGCCGCTGCGCACTTCTCCCCGGCAATGCTGCGGATAAAAAGAAAGGAGACCCCCCTATGAACACTCCCGGCAAAGCTTCTCTGCCTGTCATCAAGCGCCTGCCCAAATACTATCGCTACCTGCGCACCCTGAAGAACGACGGCATCACCAGCATCTCGTCCCGTGAGCTGGCCGCCCAGATGGGTACCACTGCCTCTCAGGTGCGGCAGGACTTCAACTGCATCGGCGATGTGAATGGCCGTCAGGGCATCGGCTACTCGGTGGAGAACCTGCTGAACATCCTTGAGCAGCTGCTCTTTGGCAACGGCGACCTCCTGCCCACCATCCTTATCGGCTGCGGCCGTCTGGGCAAGGCTGTGAGCCGCTTCATCACCACCGACACCAACGGCTACAAGCTCATCGCCGCCTTCGACAATGCCCCCGACGAGGTGGGCAAAGAGATCAACGGCATCCAGATCTTACACAGCGACGAGCTGGAAGCTTTCTGCGCCGAGCACCACCCCGAGGTGGCTGTGCTCTGTCTGCCCCGCAGCGGCGCAGAGGAGATCAGCGGCCGGCTGGTGGCTCTGGGCATCCAGGGCTTCTGGAACTTCTCCCACTACGATCTGTCTGTCTCCTACCCCGACGTGGTGGTGGAGAACGTCCACCTCGGCGACAGCCTGATGAGCCTGGGCTACCGGCTGCGCAATCAGGACTGAGCAGATACTATCGATAATACAGGCCCTCTCCGTCAGGCTTTGGCTGAGAGAGTCCTTTCATGAGGAGACTTTTTCGACATGGCAAAGCTTTATTTCCGTTACGGCGCAATGAACAGCGGCAAGAGCACCGCGCTGATGCAGGTGGCCCACAACTACGAGGAGCAGGGGATGCGGGTGCTCATCCTCAAGCCGAAGGTGGACACCAAGGGCAGCGGCGACCTCGTGAGCCGTCTGGGTGTCCGCCGCCCTGCCGATCTGCTGGTGCCGCCGGACATGGACCTGGTGGAGGCCGTCCGGGCCGCCAGCAGCGAGGGCCGGCCTCTGGCCTGTGTGCTCTGTGACGAGAGCCAGTTCCTCACCGCAGAGCAGGCCGAACAGCTGTTCATGGTGACGGTAGAGCTGAACATCCCCGTCATCTGCTACGGCCTGCGCTCCGACTTCTCCCTCAAGGGCTTCCCCGGCTCCACCCGGCTTCTGGAGCTGGCTCACACCATCGAGGAGATGAAGACCATCTGCACCTGCGGCCGCAAGGCCACCTGCAACTGCCGCAAAGTCAACGGCCGCTTCGTCTTTGAGGGCGAACAGGTAGCCATCGACCTTGAGAACGACGTCCAGTACGTCAGCATGTGTCCCCAGTGCTATTTCCGGGAGCGCAGCGCCTTCTACGCTGCCCGTCGGTGACTCTTTTCCCTGATTTTATGCCGTCCGCACGCCGGGCGGCATTTTTGTATCTTTTCTGCATCCGTGATATATCAGTCGGGGCCTGATTCGCGCGTTTTTTGCGCTATTGATATATCAGCTCATGGCCGGAACTTTCTGTTATCGTTGCTTTTGATGTATACAACGCTCTTTCAACAAATTCTGCCTCGGTTACAAAATTCTTGCAATTCAGGCCAATCTTCTCCTGTTGCATCCCAGTTTTCTATGCAAATCGTTGAAGTATACAAGTTGCACAGTTTTTCGGTCCAAGTTTATTCATTATGGCAATGACGTCAAAACCGGGCAAAAAATAAGCGCAATATTTGTACGTTTTCTGCCGCTATCACTACAATTTGCATCTTTCTTTTTTTTCTTGCCTTTGGTATTATATTTGTATACAACGGATGCTTTGCAGAGGCGTCCGTGCAAGAAGATGTTTTCTACATAGGAGGAGAACGAAAATGAGCAAGGCAATTTCTCGTCGTGACTTTCTGAAGGTCTCTGGCGCTGTGGGTGCTGCCGGCCTGCTGGCCGCCTGCGGCGGTTCCGGCAACGCTGGTTCTACCGCCACTTCCACTGCCGCTTCTTCCGCCGCAGCTTCCGTGGCCGGCCTGTCTTCTGACCCCGTCACCCTGACCATGAGCTGGTGGGGCGGCGAGTCCCGTCACAACGCTTACCAGGAGGCCATCAAGGCTTTCTCTGCTGAGCACAGCACCATCACCGTCAACCCCACCTTCGCTGCATGGTCCGGCTGGGAGGACACCATG
>OOCL01001334.1_pt1 | contig 14670 bp, 12 predicted proteins | sample 1671211 | NCBI WGS metagenome assembly OOCL01 (sample SAMN06348133, study PRJEB24527) | human gut metagenome | biome: human gut; feature: ankylosing spondylitis patient; material: feces | host: Homo sapiens | place: China | collected 2015-10 | reverse complement strand
TGTAATTGATGGTGAAGGTTCAAAGGTTATTTGCAAAGACTAATTTGAAAATTCCGGTTTGTTTAATTGGACAAATCGGAATTTGACGAGGTATTGGTAGAATGGTAGAAGTTAAATTTTATGACAATATCGCAGATGAACTTTTGAAGTTTGCAGTAATAATATCAAAAACAGACAACAAGTGGGTATTCTGTAAACACAAAGAAAGAGAGACTTATGAAGTGCCAGGCGGTCACAGAGAACCTGGAGAAAGTATTTTTGAAACAGCCAAAAGAGAATTACAAGAAGAAACAGGGGCAATTGATTTTAAAATTGAACCAATATGTGTGTATTCTGTTAAAGGAAAGACACGAGTAAATGAAAATATTGATGATGAAACTTTTGGAATGTTATTTATTGCAGACATTAGCTCATTCGTGGAATTACATTGTGAGATTGAGAAAATATTGATTTCAGATAAGTTAGTTGATAATTGGACATATCCTTTAATTCAACCTATATTGATTGAAGAAGCAAAAAAAAGAGGCTTTATATAAAAATCAAGATAAGCAACGGAAACTTCCAGTTTGTCGGACTGCGGTGACTGATGAGGGGGTAACTGCCGGATATTTCCCCCCTCATCCTACGCAAACACGCCATCCGCATTGACACCTTATGCCGATGCGCTTATAATAAAACTACTTACGCAACTTAGAAAAAGGGGAAATCACTATGGCAAATGTTCGTACCCGCTTTGCGCCGTCCCCCACAGGCTATATGCATGTAGGCAACCTGCGCACGGCTTTGTATACCTATCTGCAGGCGCGCCACAACGGCGGCACCTTTATCCTGCGCATTGAGGACACCGACCAAGGGCGCTTGGTCGAGGGCGCTACCGATATCATCTACAATACGCTGAAGGCCACCGGCCTGACCTGGGACGAGGGTCCTGACATCGGCGGCCCTGTCGGCCCCTATGTCCAGAGCGAGCGCATGGGCATGTTCAAGCAGTATGCCGAGCAGCTGGTCAAGGCCGGTAAGGCGTACTACTGCTTCTGCACCGAGGAGCGCCTGAACGAAATGCACGAGGCTCAGCGCGCCGCCGGCGAGATGACCCACTATGACGGGCATTGCCGCAGCCTGAGCGCCGAGGAAGTCGCCGCCAAGCTGGCCGCCGGGGAGCCGTATGTTATCCGCCAGAAGATCCCCGAGAGCGGCGTGGCCGGCTTTGACGATGTTGTCTACGGCCACATCGAGGTCGATGTCAAGGAGCTGGACGACCAGATTCTGATCAAGACCGATGGTATGCCGACCTACAACTTTGCCAATGTTGTGGACGATCACCTGATGGGCATCACCCATGTCATCCGCGGCAGTGAGTATCTTTCCAGCACGCCCAAGTACAACCTGCTGTATGAGGCGTTCGGCTGGGAGAAGCCCATCTATGTCCACTGCCCGCCCGTTATGAAGGACGCGCAGAACAAGCTGAGCAAGCGCAACGGCGATGCCAGCTATCAGGACTTGGTGGCCAAGGGCTACCTGCCCGCCGCCGTGCTGAACTATCTGCTGCTGCTGGGCTGGGCACCCGAGGGCGAGCAGGAGATTTTCTCTCTTGATGAGATGATCAAAATTTGGGACCCCGCGCGTATTTCCAAGTCCCCGGCGATTTTTGACCCGCTCAAGCTGCGCGCCATCAACGCCGCGTACATCCGCGCCCTGCCTGCCGAGGAGTTCCGCCGTCTGGCCGACCCGTTCATCGACAGTGCCGTGCATTGCGACATCGACCGCGACCTGCTTTGCGCCAATTTGCAGCCCCGCTGCGAGGTGCTGGAGGATATTCCCCCGCAGCTCGATTTCTTTGATGCCGTGCTGCCCATTGACGCGGAAATGTACCGCAACAAGAAGCAAAAGACCACACCGGAATCCGCAAAGGAGGCCCTGACCGCGCTGCTGCCGGTGCTGGAGGCCCAGACCGACTGGACCCGCGATGCGATCTTTGAGGCCTGCAAGACGCTGGCCGAGCAGCTGGAGAAGAAGAACGGCTGGCTGCTGTTCCCGCTGGGCATCGCGCTGTCCGGCAAGGCCCGCACCCCCGGCGGCGGCACCGACCTTGCCGCCATGATGGGCCGCGAGGAGACCCTCAAGCGCGTGAAGGACGCGCTGGGGAAGCTGTAAATGGACAGTAGTTCACCCTTGCCCCGGCGAAAGATCGTTCGCTTGCCCGACTATGATTATAGTCAATGTGGCGCGTATTTTGTAACGCTGTGCACGGAAAATCGTGCAGAAATCTTGTCACAGATCGGTAGGGGCGGGGCTCTGCTCCGCCCGGTCGGGCGTATCGCTGAGCAGCTATTACTGAATTTACCGCAGCATTACCCTGTGCAAATCGACAAGTATGTTGTTATGCCGAATCATCTGCATTGTATCCTGCGTATTACTGTGCCATCCTCTGCGGTTTCTTTGAGCGGCATTGTCTGTGCCTACAAATCACTTACCACAAAGGCCGCCAATCAAGCTATGCAGACACCAGGCCGCAAGCTCTGGCAGCGCAGTTACTATGAACACATTATCCGTGATGAGCCAGACTATCAAGAGATTTGGCAATACATAGACGAAAATCCGCAAAAGTGGAAAATTGACCGCTTTTATGGGAAAGGCACGCGATAACGGCAAGGTGCCACGGGCGGAGCAGAGCCCCGCCCCTACGATGCAATAAAGTAAAGAGGAGTTATACCCGGCACATGGGTATAACTCCTCTTTTTTCAAATCACATAATCGTTTCCCGGCTGGGAGGTGTTGACCAGATCGGCAAGGGTAATGCCGTCAAAATAGTCGTTGATCATCGTGTTCAGCTTGCGCCACATCGGCAGGGTGCGGCACTCGCTCATGCGGCGGCACTCGATCGGGTTCTGCTCCAGACAGGCCACCGGGGCCAGACCTCCCTCGGTCAGGCGCAGAATGCTGCCCACGGTGTACTCCTCGGGCGCACGGGTCAGGCGGTAGCCGCCGGACTTGCCGCGCAGCCCCTGCAGATACCGCTCCTTGACAAGGCTTTTTACGATTGCCTCCAGATATTTTTCAGAAATTTCCTGTCGTGCGGCGATCTCCTTCAAGGGAATGTAGCCGTCGTGCTGATGCTCCGCTATGTCGATCATGACACGCAGCGCATAACGGCCCTTCGTTGAAATCATCATGGTTGGCTGCTCCTTTGGGCATGGGCACAGCCCCCGGCCTGCGGTGCGCAGGGTCTGCGGGCTGCCCTTGTTTTTCTTATTCCTATTATATAGGTTGGTTAATGGGAAAGCAAGCTGTTTTGCAGAAAAATATTTGCAAAAATTCCCTATTCCCCTATTGACAAACGGGAAAATATGTTGTACAATCCTACTAACCTACAAGAAAGGTATGAATAGATATGCGAAAGGGCTTTGCACCGTACCCGCGATGTCGCTGTCAGACGCTGTGACTGCATGTTTGCCCCGATTTATAAACAGAAATGATGATGGAGGAACCTATCATGAGCAAGATCTACACTTCCGCTGACCAGCTGATCGGCCGCACGCCCCTGCTGGAGCTTACGCATATCGAGGCCGCCGAGGGCCTGCAGGCCAAGATCCTTGGCAAGCTGGAGTATTTCAACCCCGCCGGGTCCGTCAAGGACCGCATCGCCAAGGCGATGATCGACGATGCCGAGGCCTCCGGCAAGCTGAAGCCCGGCTCGGTCATTATTGAGCCGACCTCCGGCAACACCGGCATCGGTCTGGCCAGCGTGGCGGCTGCCCGCGGCTACCGCATCATCATCGTCATGCCTGAGACGATGAGCGTGGAACGCCGCCAGCTGATGAAGGCCTACGGCGCCGAGCTGGTGCTGACGGACGGCGCCAAGGGCATGAAGGGCGCCATTGCCAAGGCGGACGAGCTGGCCAAGGAGATCCCCAACAGCTTTGTGCCCGGCCAGTTTGTGAACCCGGCCAACCCCGATGCCCACAAGCGCACCACCGGCCCCGAGATCTGGGAGGACACCGATGGCAAGGTCGATATTTTTGTGGCCGGTGTCGGCACCGGCGGCACCGTGACCGGCGTGGGCGAGTATCTCAAGAGCCAGAATCCCGCCGTCAAGGTCGTGGCTGTCGAGCCTGCCACCTCCCCCGTGCTGAGCAAGGGCGTGGCCGGTGCGCACAAGATTCAGGGCATCGGCGCAGGCTTTGTGCCCGATGTGCTGAACACCAAGGTCTATGACGAGGTCATCCCCGTTGCCAACGAGGACGCCTTTGCCGCCGGCAAGCTGGTCGGCCACCGCGAGGGCGTGCTGGTCGGCATCTCCTCTGGCGCGGCTGTCTGGGCCGCCATTGAGCTGGCCAAGCGCCCCGAGAACAAGGGCAAGACCATCGTGGCGCTGCTGCCCGACACCGGCGACCGCTACCTGTCCACCCCGCTGTTTGCCGACTGATTGCAATAACCGCAAACCTTTGTTATAATAGGGATGCTGTTGCATATATCATACGGCCGTGGGCGGGGCACGCCCCGCCCCTACAACGCAGCATCTTCTAATGTGCAGCACGGTTTTGTGCTGCACATTTTTTGTACAAGGAGGACACTTTATGTCTACTACTCCCGGCGCATTGATCGCCATGAGCGGCGGCGTGGACAGCACCGTCGCTGCCTACCTGATGAAGCAGGCGGGCTACCGCTGCATGGGCGCGACGATGCGCCTGTACCAGAACGAGGATTTGGGGCAAAGCGGTTTCCACACCTGCTGCTCGGCCAAGGATGTTGAGGACGCCGCCGAGGTCGCGTTCCAGCTCGACATTCCCTTCGAGGTCGTGAACTACACCGAGGATTTCCGCGAGAAGGTCATTGAGAAGTTCATTGCGACCTATGAGGCCGGCGGCACGCCGAACCCCTGCATCGACTGCAACCGCACAATGAAATTTGACAAGATGCTGGATTTTGCCCGGGCACACGGGCTGGATTATGTGGTCACCGGCCATTATGCCCGCATTGAGCAGGACCCCGAGACAGGCCGCTGGCTGTTGAAAAAAGCGCTGTACACCGACAAGGACCAGAGCTATGTGCTGTACGCGCTGACGCAGGACCAGCTTGCCCACACAAAGTTCCCGCTGGGCGGCATGGACAAGCCTTCCATCCGCAAAATTGCCGAGGAGCAGGGCTTCTGCAACGCCAGCAAGCACGACAGTCAGGACATCTGCTTTGTGCCGGACGGCGATTATGTCGGCTTTATGGAGCGCTACACCGGCAAATATTACCCGGACGGCGATTTTGTTGACCTTGACGGCAGGGTCGTGGGCCGCCATCACGGCGCGGTGCGCTACACCTGCGGCCAGCGCAAGGGGCTGGGGCTGGCGCTGGGCGCACCGGTCTATGTCTGCGGCAAGGACATGGAGAAAAACACCGTCACAGTCGGCCCTGAGAGCGCGCTCTTTACGACCACGCTTGTAGCGGGGGATTTCAACTGGATCTCGATCCCTGCGCTGACCGCGCCGATGCGCGTTAAGGCCAAGGCCCGCTACCGCCAGACCGAGCAGCCCGCCACCGTGCGCCCGCTGGACAACGGCCTTGTGCAGGTCGTGTTTGACGAGCCGCAGCGCGCCATCACCCGCGGTCAGGCCGTTGTGCTCTACGATGGGGATGTCGTTGTCGGCGGAGGCACGATCTTATAAGCACCAAACATAAAAGGCGCAGCCGAGGAAAAGGGCGGTATTCATAAGACAGTTAACAGCCACTTTAACTGTTGCGCCTTTTCTTTTACGTTGAAATAACGGCGGTTGTGTGGTATTATAAATATGGTGTGGTTTATACAATCGCCATCACATCCGTGGATAGCCGATAATTCCATGAGATAAAATTGTTAGGAGCGTTTCTGCCGTGGAAAAGATGACTGCTATCAGCCTGTTTTCCGGTGCTGGAGGTTTGGATGTCGGGTTTGAAAGAGCCGGATTTGAAACGGTTTTTGCAAACGAGTTTGACCATGACGCAGCTGAATCGTGGCGTGCTAACCGCCCCCAGTCTGCTAATGTCATGGTTGAAGGCGATATTCATGACCATATTGGAGAACTTACAAAACTTAAAGGGGTTGACGTGCTGTTTGGTGGTCCTCCATGCCAAGGGTTCTCTGTTGCGGGAAAAATGGATCCAAACGACGCACGTTCTCAATTAGTATGGATTTTCATGGATGCGGTGGAAATCGTACATCCAAAAGTTTTTGTAATGGAAAACGTGGCCGCATTAGGAACATTGGATAAATGGAAATCTGTCAGAGATGGTATTGTTGAACGTGGTCAGACGCTTGGCTATAGCGTTTCTTATAAAGTCCACCATACGCCCGATTATGGCGTTCCAGAGAATCGTAACCGCATAATTATTATAGGTGTCAGTAATGAAATAGGCGATACTATACGGTTCTATGATAAACTTAGCTCGTTTAAGTCGTCACCTATGACAGCAAGAGAAGTCATTTTAACTGCTGGCAAATTCGGGACTAATGACAATCCCCAAACCTGCACGGCAAATGTGACATTGGCAAGTCGCCCTGTCATGCGCCGTTCTCCGTATGCAGGAATGCTTGTCAATGGCGCAGGACGTCCGATTGACTTGAATGGAATAGCCCCAACGTTACCTGCTTCTATGGGCGGGAACAAAACGCCTATTGTTGATGAAGTATCATTGCATGATGCAGGTATTCCCAACTGGTTTGAAACATATTATGCTGGCTTAGTAAGCGGCGCAATTAAACCGGGTGAAATGTCTGTCCCCGCAACTATTCGCAGATTGACAATTAAAGAATGTGCGGCTATTCAGACTTTCCCTGCAGGATATTTGTTCAGCGGTAAAAAGACTAAACAGTATAAGCAAATCGGGAATGCCGTACCGTGCAAATTTGCCGAAGCGGTAGCAACGTCTGTAAGAATCGCTTACATGGAGGGTAATTAACAGCTATGGCAATAGATATTGATAAGTCTATCGCAACCAAACTGCTTAACACATCATATACGAATTGTATGAGAACCCCCGTTGACACTTGCATGATAAAATCCACTATTGATTTTATCATGAATGGAAAAAACTGTTTGACATACAGATATATCATGTTTACAGCTTTACTTGCAAAAGCTGTAGATTCTTCTGTAGATATTCTGTCCTTGCAGGCTGGCGATGGTTCAGAAGGCGCATATGATGCACGTTCACTTGCTTCAAAAGTAGTCTATAGATTTCAAGCGTCTCTGCTTGGAAATGTTCTTGACGGTTCTAATAATGACCCTCTTGTTAATAAACCCGGGCGATTTTTGCGATTAAGTCCAGATAATGCCGCCGCTGGTGGAGACCCTAAAAAAGCGCTTCAATTACTCTGCTCAAACCTGCCAAAGATTCAGAATAGTACAGATGCGCATCAATGCGTCGATTACATCGTTTCCCTTTTGCTTGCCGAGAAAAAGAACCGGGATGCAAAAAAGGAACACTTTGATAACATTGCTAATAACATGGGTATTTTCAATGCCCACAATTTCATGAGCAACCTGTTAGATCAAGGGTTTGGCGGTGCTGCTCTTGTTCTTGTTACAACCGCACTATACCACATTCAATTTCCTAATGACGAATACAAAATTGCCGCACATCCAGCTAATCAAGCAGGAACATCAAGGCAACAGTTTAGTGATTTGGACGTATATTTCGACGGACGCCCTTTCATGGGAACTGAACTTAAAGATAAACCATTTTCTGCAACGGATGTTGACCATGCAGCGGAAACAGCATTTAATGCTGGCGCTTCAAGTTTGCTGTTTATAGCGGGACGGCAATCAACATTCGCCGCTCAGCCGCCAACCTATTTTGCAACTACACGGGAAAAATATGCGCATAGAGGTATGTATGTTGGTGTCACGTCCATTGATGACTTAATGGATATGATATTTGCAAGTCATGTGAATCTCAGCGCAATACATCTATTGAATGTGATAAGAGACACAGCGGAAAGTATCGGCGCCCTTGAAGCACAAATGTGGATTTACGAACATCTTGCAGATGCGATGCAGTAAACTATCATGTAGCATCATCCAGCATTTCAGAGTATATTTAAGCGACAAATAAGCGACAAGACAGAATATACAGTTTCAGGATTTCCGACAAAACCACAATATATTGAACAATATACAAAGAACAGCCCTGTATTTGGTGTCAAAATCAAATACAGGGCTGTTGAGATATACTCCTATGCAAAGAATCTAACAACTTTCTGTTTGTCGAACAGATACAAGGGGCGCACTTCTATACGGGGTCAGCCCCGTATGTGCGCTCTGCGAGGCCGAACAGCCCGGACACATGAATGTCCGGGGTGCTTTGCGTCACTACATTCCAAACAAGGGATTGTATCCCTTGCGCCGTGAAAGCGGCTATCCTCTTAAGACAAAATGCGTGACCACGAAAAGTCACGCATTTTGCATATCTAACTGTCTTACGAACACCCCACTAAGCTCAGCTGCGCCTTTTTGGTTTTATGAAATCAGACGATCTCGACCTTCTCCATGACAACGGGGGTCTTGGGCTTGTCGTTCCAGTCGGTCGCAACGGCTGCGATCTCGTCCACGACCTCAATGCCGTTCACGACATGGCCGAAGGCGGCGTAGCTGCCGTCCAGATGCGGGGCATCCTGATGCATGATGAAGAACTGGCTGCCAGCCGAGTTGGGGTCCATCGAGCGGGCCATGCTGATGACGCCGCGGGTATGCTTGATGGGGTTGGCAACGCCGTTCTGCAGGAATTCGCCCTTGATGTGCCAGCCGGGGCCGCCCATGCCGGTGCCCTGCGGGTCGCCGCCCTGAATCATAAAGCCGGAGATAACGCGGTGGAAGGTCAGGCCGTTATAAAAGCCCTGCTTGACGAGCTTCTCAAAGTTCTCGCAGGTGATGGGCGCTGCATTGTGGTCCAGCTCAAGGTCGATGGTCTTGCCGTTTTGCATGGTGATACGAATCATACGATGGTCTCCTTTTCCGTTGGTTGATTTTGTGTTTCCGGGTCACTCTCCGGGGTGGCGATGCCCTTGGTATAGCTCATGCTGCCGAGCTTTTCGGCAAATTCAGCGGGGGTCAGCTTATCCATCCAGTAAAGCAGCGCCGCCCCCATAAGCTGCTCACTGCGCAGGGTCGCGCGGGGCAGCAGGGCAAACAGGCCGCCGTCCCGCACCGTGCCGGTGAAGGGGTCGGTCCATTCGTCCGGCAGGCGGGCATCCAGCTGCCGGGGCGACACATGGCCCGTGATGAAGCCGCGCCCGCCGAACAGCGGCTCGATGAGCCAGAACACTGCCCTGCGCACGCCGTGGCGGCTGGGGAAAAGCCCGCGCAGCCGGTAGGTGTGCCAGAATGCGTCCGCCAGATATTCCACGGGAATATCCTCGCCGTAGGTTTCCAGCAGGCAGGTGTGCAGCAGCGCCGTGATGTCGGCCAGCTCCGCGCCGGTGGGCAGCGGGCTGACATCCTCGACCGGGACCAGACTGGAGCCGGTGTCCTCGGCATGGAGGGTGGAATCCAGCGCGATCTCCAGATAGCCGTGCCCGCCCTTGCCCGCATAGGGGCAGCCGGGCTTGCACATGGCATAGATGAAGGGATGCACCACGGTGTCGGCGGCATAATGGCTTAAAAAGCCGAGCGCATACTCCACCTGCGGGCGGGTCCTGACATTGGCGCAAAGGCTGCGCAGGAACGCGCCCGTCTTTTCCTCATGCATACGGTTGCCCAGACCCGGCAGGTCGTAGTGGCGCTTTGAGCGCTTTTTCCAGACCTCGTAGCAAAAAAAGCTGTCCGGGCCGTTGGCCCCGGCCGCAAACGCCGCCGGGCACTGGATCTTATAATGGATCGCCTCCGCCGCCTTATGGGCGGTGCGCACATGGGTATAGCCTTCCGGCATAAAGTGTCCCCTTTCCATGGATGAGCTTACCAGTAATTGTACCGCGCGGCAGGGAAAAAGTCAAATTGGAAAACACAGCGCGGATGCTGTCATCTCGACATTTTTACGCAAATCTGATATACTAATATGTATCTATAGCCTTACAGGGGGAATTTCAGCATGCCGCAGCCGTTTGTGTTGTTTGACAATGTGTGTAAATATTATCAGATGGGCGAAACCCGGATCGCCGCGTCCGACCATGTCAGCTTTGAGATCGAAAAGGGCGAGTTCTGCGTCATCCTCGGCCCCTCGGGCGCAGGCAAGACCACTGTGCTGAATATGCTGGGCGGCATGGACACCTGCGATGAGGGCACGATCCTGCTGGACGGCGAAAAGGTCAGCAGCTTTGACAAAAAGCGGCTGACGACCTACCGCCGGTATGATGTAGGCTTTGTCTTTCAGTTCTACAATCTGGTGCAGAACCTGACCGCGCGGGAAAATGTCGAGCTGGCCGCCGAGATCTGCCGCGACCCGCTGGATGCCGACACCGTGCTGGACGAGGTGGGGCTGGCGGACCGAAAGAACAACTTCCCGGCGCAGCTTTCGGGCGGTGAGCAGCAGCGTGTTTCGATTGCCCGCGCGCTGGCTAAAAACCCGAAGATCCTGCTCTGCGATGAGCCCACCGGCGCGCTGGACTACAAGACCGGTAAGCAGGTGCTGGCGCTGCTGCAGGCCACCTGCCGCAGGCAGGGCCGCACGGTCATCGTCATCACCCACAACAGTGCGCTGGCCGCCATGGCAGACCGGGTCATCCGCATCAACAGCGGCCGCGTGGTTGACCAGACGGTGAACCCCGCCCCCACCCCTGTGGAAAGGATTGAATGGTAAATGACACGCAGCTATCGCAAAAACACCCTGCGGACATTTAAAAATACCCTGAGCCGGTTTGCTGCCGTGTTTGCCATCGTGGCGCTGGGCGTCGGCTTTCTGGCCGGGCTGAACGGCACCCCCATCGACATGAAGGAGTCGATGGAGCGCTATATGGACGATGCCGATTTCTACGATCTGCGCGTTGTCTCCACGCTGGGCCTGACTGACGAGGATGTTGCCGCACTCGGGCAGGTGGACGGCGTGCGCGAGGTGCAGCCGGGCTACTCAGCCGATCTGCTGGTCGAGGCAGACGGCGACACCATCGTCAGCCGCGCCCACAGTCTGCCCGCGCCGGACAACAACACGATCAACCGTCTCCGCCTTGTGGATGGCCGCCTGCCCGCAGCCTCCGGCGAGTGCGTGGTCGAGGCCGGTGCCATGGAGCTGAACCCCACCTACCCCATCGGCACCCGGCTTGTGGTAAGCAGCGCCAACGAGGCGCTGGACACGAAGCTGGACACCACCGTCTACACCGTTGTGGGCATTGTGCATAACGCAAACTATTTCAGCTTTGAGCGCGAGCCTGCCAGCGTGGGCAACGGTACAGTCAAGCTGGTATTCTACATCCCGCAGCAGGATTTTGCCTTTGAGGCCTACACCGAGATCTACCTGACCGCCGAGGGTGCCCTTGCGCAGGACAGCCTCGGCGATGATTACCTCGACACGGTGGACGCCGTCAAGGCCCGGGTCGAGGGCATTGCCGACGCCCGGTGCGAAGCGCGGTACAACGGCATCGTTGCCGAGGCCCGCGCCGAGCTGGACGATGCCTGGGCTGAATACAACGATGCCAAGGCCGAGGCCGACCAGCAGCTGGCAGATGCCGCCGCAGAGCTTGCCGATGGCAGGCAGCAGCTGGCCGACGGCCAGCGCGAGGTCGATGACGGTGAGCGGCAGTATGCGGACGGCCTGAACGAGCTGGCGTCCAACGAAGCGCTGCTCAATGACGGCGCGGCCCAGCTGGCCGAGGCCGAAGCGCAGCTGCGGGCCGCTGAGGCACAGCTGCAGGCAGGCGAGGAGGAGCTTGCCGCCAACGCCCCCCGGCTGGAGGCTGCCCGCAGGCAGCTGGAGGACGGTCAGGCCCAGTACGAGGCCGGGCTCAGGCAATACAATGACGGGCTGGCGCAGCTGGATGCCGCCGAAAAGCAGCTGGCCGAGGCCAAGGCCCAGCTGGACGCCAACGCTGCCGCCTACGAGGACGGCATCCGGACGCTGGCCGATGCAATGGGTGTGGATGCAGAGCAGCTGGATGCTTTCATCGGCTGGCTGGCCCAAAACTGCGATGCAAACGGCACGCAGCCACCCCAGAATGCCGAGGAGCTGTGGCAGGCCCTGCAGGAGTACGGCGATCTGACCATCGTCCCCGCCAACATGACGCAGGAGCAGGTCGATGCCATCCGCACACAGGCCGGTGATCTGCTGACCGTGATCGATGCCATCCCGACCGACACCCTGCCTGAGGAGCAGAAGCAGCGCCTGCAGGAGGCACGGGCCCATATCGCCGCGATAGCCGATGCCGCCGACCCGGCCGCCATGCAGACGGCGCTGCAGAGCGCCGCTGACTGGGTGCAGCAGTCCGCCCCGGAGCTGCCCGATGAGATCCGCGACAGGCTGAATGCCGCCATCGAGGCATGGTGGGCCAGCCTGCCGGAGGACAGCAAAAAGCAGCTGGATGCGTTTGTGGCCGGTGTGGGGCAGCTGACCCAGTACCGTCTGGGGCTGCTGCAGTACGAAAAAGGGGCCGCCCAGCTGGCCGCAGGCCGCGCCGAGCTGGAGGCCAATGCCCCCAAGCTGGCCGAGGCTAAGGCCCAGCTGGACGAGGGCTGGCAGCAGTACAACGAGGGCCTTGCCCAGTATGAGGCCGGCAAACAGCAGCTGGCCGGTGCCCGCGCCCAGATCGAGGACGGCTGGGCCACCCTGCAGGACAAAAAGCTGCAGATGGCCGATGCGCGCCGCCAGATCAATGACGCCAAGGGCCGCCTGCGCGATGCCCGCAGCCAACTGGACGATGCCAAGGCAACGATCGCTGAAAATCTGCAGAAGCTGCGTGACGGCGAGATCGAGTACGAGGACGCCAAGGCGGAGGCCGACCGGCAGCTGGCCGATGCCCGCGCCCAGATTGAGGACGGCGAGGCCGCGCTGCGCGAGGTGGAGTACCCGACCTGGTATGTCTGGGACCGCAGCAAAAATGTCAGCTATGCGTCCTTTACCGCCAATGTGGATAAGCTTACCGCCATCACCACGATCTTCCCGGTGTTTTTCTTCCTTGTTGCGGCGCTGGTCGTTTCAACGACGATGACCCGCATGGTCGAGGAGGAGCGCCTGCAGATCGGCACCTTGAAGGCGCTTGGCTATTCTGACGCAGCCATCATGCAAAAGTATCTGCTCTACGCCTTTACGGCGGCGGCTGCGGGCACGGTGTTCGGGCTGGCGGTCGGGTTCAATGCGTTCCCGTCCATCATCTGGTCCGCGTATTCTATGATGTACTACATGCCGTCCATCGCCACACCATGGCGGCTGGGGCAGGCACTTTTTGCAGGCGGCACCCTCATTGTGCTGACGGTCGGCATCACAGCGCTGACCTGCCGCACCACCCTGCAGGAGAATCCTGCTGCCCTGATGCTGCCCCGCGCCCCCAAGGCCGGCAAGCGCATCCTGCTGGAGCGCATCACCCCGCTGTGGCGGCGGCTGCCCTTCAGCTGGAAGGTCACCTGCCGCAACCTGCTGCGCTACAAAAAGCGGTTCTGGATGACCGTCATCGGCGTAACCGGCTGCACCTCGCTGCTGGTGGCTGGCTTTGGCATCTCTGATTCGCTGAACTCCATCATCACCAAGCAGTACGGCGATATTTACCACTATGACCTGCTGACGATCGTTACCAAACAGGAGGCCACCGAGAGCGGCCCCGTCCACGATTACCTTTATAACACCGACAACGCCGCCGAATCGCTGACCGTTGCGATGGAATCCACCCGGCAGGACAGCCCGGACGGCGAGATGGATGTTTACCTGATGATTCCCGAGGACACGGACCGCTTTGCCGATTTTGCCGACCTGCATGAGCGGATCTCCCGCAAAGAGGTTCCGCTGGGGCAGCAGGGCGTGGTCGTGACCGAGAAGATGGCCAAAACGCTGGGCATCGCGGCGGGCGATACCCTGACCCTGACGAACAGCGATGACCGCACCGCCGACTTCACCGTCAGCGGCGTTTGCGAGCATTATGTCAGCAACTATGTCTATATCAGCCCGGCCGTCTACGAGGCCGGCTTTGGCGAGGCACCGCGCTACAACGCCATTTTGAGCATTTTGCCCAGCGATGATGAACCGGCCCGCGATGCCATCTCGGCCGATCTGCTGGCGATGGAGCAGGTGGCCAGCCTGAGCTTTACGCAGGACAGCGTGGCGCAGGTGCTGAACATGCTGAACTCGATCGATGCGGTGGTCGTGCTGATCATCGTCTGCGCGGCCTCGCTGGCGTTCGTGGTGCTGTACAACCTCTCCAACATCAACATTGCCGAGCGCGTCAAGGAGATCGCCACCATCAAAGTGCTGGGCTTCTACGACCCCGAGGTCTACGCCTATGTCAACCGCGAGAGTGTTGTTCTGACGCTGATCGGCACACTGTTCGGTCTGGCGGGCGGCATTTTGCTGCACAGCTTTATAATACGCACGGTCGAGGTCGATGCCGTCATGTTCGGGCGGGAGGTCAGCGGCATGAGCTTTGTATACGCTGCTGCGCTGACGCTGCTGTTCAGCACCCTTGTCAACCTTGTCATGCAGCGGCTGCTCAAGCGTATCTCGATGGTGGAAAGCATGAAAGCGCCGGAATGACAGCGCTTTTCAGCAAAACAACCAAACAAAAAACGGGGA
>OOCL01001333.1_pt1 | contig 14678 bp, 10 predicted proteins | sample 1671211 | NCBI WGS metagenome assembly OOCL01 (sample SAMN06348133, study PRJEB24527) | human gut metagenome | biome: human gut; feature: ankylosing spondylitis patient; material: feces | host: Homo sapiens | place: China | collected 2015-10 | reverse complement strand
GCATGACGCAGACGAACTGCACCTGCTGGATGTCGTTGGTGGTGCGGGTGATGAGGGACGCGGTGGAGAAGTTCTCGATCTCCGCATTGGAGAAGTGGATGACGCTGGAGAAGGTCTCGCGGCGTAGGTCGCGGCCGATGGCGGCGGACACCCGGGAGGCCAGGAAGCCCACCGCGATGGACACGGCCACCATCAGCAGGGTCAGGGCCAGCATCTGGCCGCCTACCTTATATAAATAGTGCATCTGCACAGCGTGGGCAATGCCCTGGGCCTCGTATTCCAGCCCCACCAGCAGCAGAGCCTGGCTCTTCAGGTTCTCCACCACGGTGTCGTCCAGCTGGCCGATGGCACCGGTCAGCTGCTGCTGTACGGCGTCCCGGCGGAAGCCGGGCATCTGGCTCATGGCGGCAAACTGGCCGCACACGGTGTCCAGATCCTCCGCCGTGGGGGCCACAGTCTCGGTTTCCGTGTCGGGATTGCGGTCGGCACCGGAGGCCTGCAGGTCCGCAAGGCCGGTCATGCCCATGCCGGTCTGCCCGGCGGGGGTGTTGGCTGCCTGGGCGGCTGCCAGATACAGCACGATGTCCGGCGTGGTCACGGCATCTTCCAGCGCAGTGCGCTCGTCGGCGGTCAGGTCGGTGCGCAGGCGCAGCACATCGCCGTCGGCGGTGTAGGCGTTCTGGAAGGCAGCGGCGTCCTCCTCGCGCATCAGCAGCGAGAGGGCATCCAGGGTGCTCTGCCGCACGGTGTCGGGCAGGGGGCTTTCGATGCCGCCCTGCTGGATGCCGGTGTCCACGATCTTGCTGGTGTAGTCCGGCAGCGACAGATCGCAGTACGCCTGCACGAACAGCAGTGCGAACACCACGAGGCAGACGGCCCAGTGACGGGCCAGCTGCTTAAAGATCTTTGTCATGGTTTGGTTCTCCCTTCGGTTTGGTGGTACGCGCAGCATTTTCCGCAAGAATGGCTTCCATCAGCGCGCCGCGCAGCGCTTCCATCTGGGCCAGCTGTTCCGGCTCCAGCCGGGCCATGACACTGGAAAAGTAGTCCCCAAGAGCAGCCTCGCACTGTCGGCAGGCCTCGTATCCCTTGGGCGTGAAACGCACCAGCGTCTTGCGGCGGTCGGCAGGGTCGGCAAAGCGTTCCACAAGGCCGTCCTGCTCCATCTGCCGCACCGTGCGGGAAATGGCAGGAAGCGGTTGATGAAACTCCTGAACAAGATCGGAGATATAAACGGCACCGTCCTGTCCATGGAGCCGAATGCAGCCCAGCAGCCCTTCCAGCATGGGGAAGTGGCGCTTGGGGCAGTCGGCCAGAGCGGCCTTCATGCCGGCCTTGGATGCTTTGCTCAGCCGGTGGATGTAGCGGCAAAGCCCGCGGAAACTCAACGTGGATTCCTCAGACACGGGATCCCTCCTCTCAAAAATTACTTAACAGCTGTTAACTGTTAACGCTTGATAATAATAGTCTTTTGCAGGCCGGATTGCAACCCCCTGCAGGGATTGTTTCACAAAAGTTCACAAACGTTTGTGTCCCGCATACACATAAAGCAAAGGAGGCATCGGGCATGGAACAGCGTTTGTGGATGATCCTGCAATTGTTCGGCGGGGCGGCACTTTTCTTATACAGTATGGACACCCTCACGGACGCTTTGCAGCAGGCGGCGGGGGACACCCTGCGGCAGGCCCTTGCCCGGCTCACGGCCCACCCGCTGGCCGGGGTGCTCACGGGGGCGGCGGTCACGGCGGTGGTGCAGAGCAGCTCGGCGGTCACGGTGCTGGTGCTGGGCCTTGTGGGGGCCGGGCTGCTGACCCTGCAGCGGGCCGTGCCGGTGGTGTTCGGAGCCAACATCGGCACCACGGTCACCGCGCAATTGCTGGCCTTCCGGCTGGAGGATGCCCGGTATCTGCTGCTGGTGGCGGGGCTGCTGCTCTGGTTCGCGGGGCGCGGGCGTCTGCACGCAGCCGGGCAGGCGCTGTTTGCGTTCGGCCTGCTGTTTGAGGGCATCGCGGTCATGGCCGAGGCCATGGAGCCGTTGGCAGCGGGGCCGGTGTTCCGGCAGTGGATGGCCCAGGTGCGGCACCGCCCCGGCCTGGGCCTGCTGGCAGGGCTGGGCATGACCCTTGCCGTGCAGAGCAGCTCCGCCACCATTGCGGTGCTGCAGCAGGCGGCCGCCCGCCCCGGGCCGGACGGCGGGTGCCTGCTGGGCCTTGCGGGAGCCATCCCGGTGCTGTTGGGGGACAACATCGGCACCACCGTCACGGCGGTGCTGGCATCGGTGGGGCAGAGCCGGGACGCCAAACGTCTGGCGGCGGCCCACGCCCTGTTCAACCTGTCCGGGGCAGCGGTGTGCTGGCTGCTGCTGCCCCAGTTCACCGCGCTGGTGCGGCTGGTCTCACCCCACGGGCCGGAGAGCGCCGTGCTGGCCCGGCAGATCGCCAACGCCCACACCCTGTTCAATCTGGGCTGCACGGTGCTGTGGCTGCCCCTGACCCCCTGCATGGTGCGCATCGTGTGCATTCTATTGCCGGAAAAGCACGCCCCTGAGTTGAAACGAACGCCCTAAAATGGTATAATGACAGTGTATCGAAAATTTTGTGACGCTTCTGTTGCACAAATGATGAACTGACTCTTCTGTGGGCCTGCAGCGGTGTGCGGCTGCCAGGGCACAGAGCAAACCAAGAGGACGTGTTTACTATGAAGGATATCATCAACGGGTTGATCGAGCGGTTCCGCAGGCAGCATGTACAGGCCCGGCGCTATGTGGCCATGATGCTGGTGCTGGCCCTGCTCACCACCCTGTTCGTCAACTGGCAGCTCCATGGGGTGGGCATCACCATGACTGCCGACTACCACTGCGGCTACGAGGAGCACCAGCACACGGCGGCCTGCTACGAAAAAGTGCTCACCTGCGGTTACGAGGAGGGCGAGCCGGAAACGCCCGTCACCTCTTCGGACAGCAGCGCCGATCCGGTGTCCGCCTACAGCGCGGAAGAGCCGGAAGAGCCGGAAGAGCCGGTGCAGACCGAGCCGGAGACCATCTGGGTGCCCCATGAGCACACCGATGCCTGCTACGAGGAGCACCGGGTGCTGACCTGCTATCAGGAAGAGCACGAGCACACCGACGACTGCTTTGACGAGTACGGTGCGCTCATCTGCGGCGAGTTCGAGCATATCCACGACGACAGCTGCTACACCACCGAGTATGAGCTGGTGTGCGGCCTGGACGAGGGCGAACTGGTGGAGGAACCCAACCCCGCCTATCAGGAAATGCCTGCCAGCCGCCCCGTGGTGGACTTGCCCCCTGAGCCGGTCGAGACCACCCCGGACGAGCCGGTGCTGCATCACCACACCGACGCCTGCTACACCGAGGAGCTGGTGTGCACCATCCCGGAGCACCACCACACCGTGGAGTGCCTGGCCGATACCCAGGCCGACGTGGAGACTGCCGAGGAATGGCAGGCCGCGGCCAACGTGGCCCTGAACGGCAACTGGGCCGAGGACCTGCTCACCGTGGCAAAGTCCCAGCTGGACTACCAGCAGAGCGACAAGAACTTCAAGCTGGATGTGGAGGACCAGCAGGTGCTGCGCGGCTACTCCCGCTATGGTGCCTGGTACGGCAACCCCTACGGCGCCTGGGACGTGATGTTCCTGTCCTACTGCCTGCACTTTGCGGGTGTGCCCCAGACGGTGGTGCCCCAGCGTGCGGGCGTGATGGCCCTGCACAGTGACCTGCGCGGCTCCCAGTGGCTCACCGACGCCGACGGCTCCACCGCAAGGCCCGGCGATATCGTCATCTACAACACCCTCACCACCGAGCAGGTGGCCGTGGACGAGAGCTCCTATGGCATCGCCCTGCTGGACCTGGACGAGGACCCCGACACTGCCGCCCAGCTCACGGCTTCCGAGCCGCAGGTGGACACCCGCACCGTGACCACCGAGACGGTGGGCGTCGTGTCCGCCGTGGACCCCGACGCCGGGACCCTGACCGTGATCTCCGGCAACGTGGACGGCAAGGTGGCCGAGGTGCCCGCTGCCATGTCCGACGTGACCAGTGTCATCTCGGTGACCGGTGCCTATGCCGCCGAGACCACCGCTGTGGCCCCGGAGGACCCGGACCCGGCAGGCTCCCAGGAGGAGCTGGACGGCAGCTATGCGCTGCTGGAAGATGAGGATGGCTTTGGGGCTACCGTGGAATGGGTCGGCGAGGCCCGGCAGCAGGACCCCGATGCCCCGGCCCTGCTGGCAGAAACTGCCGATACGGAGGTGATGCTGGACCCCGCCTGGATCACTAAGACAGAGTTCGAGCAGAAGGTCAATGGCTCCTGGAAGCCCCTGGTGGGGAATGAAGTGGAAAGCGGTACCAACGTGCAGGTCACCGTGACCTACAAGCTGCTTCCAGGCACCCTGACGCCGGACCGGCGGACCCTGTGCTACCGGCTGCCGGATGCCATGAAGCCCAAGCAGCCCACCTCCGGCAATATCAAGGACGAGACCGACAACAACAAGGTCATTGGCACCTATACCATCGACACCGACGGCCTGGCAAAGCTGACCTTTGACAAAAGTAAGAAGTTCACCGGTTTGGATGCCAACGGCAACCTGGAGTTTACCGGAACCTTCCAGTTCTCCCGGAAAGTATGGGCAGATGATTTTGAGAATAACAAAACCATCACCTTTGAAAATGGCTTTACTCTGACCATCAAGGCGAAAAAGGCAGATATAAAGATCAGTAAAGGGAGCACCGACAGAGATAGTATTTTTGAAAATCATCCGGAAAATGGCACCTTCATAAACCATTATAAGGTGACGGTGGAGACCACCAGCGGTACCAAAGAGCAGGTGTTCCTTACGGACACCCTGAACACGAATAGGAATGGCGAAAACCGTAGCGACTACCTGAAGGGCGGCCAATACCTGGAAAGCTCCTTTGAACTTTACAAGGTGGATGCTTCTGGTACAAAAACGATGATTAAGCCGGTCCCTGTGTATCAACGGACAACGGATAGCCACGGCTACCCCCAGGTGGTCCTTGGCCCGCTGGATCCATTGGAGATCGGAGAAAAGTACATCTGGTACTACGACGTTCAGCGGAACTATGCAGACTTTGACGAAATGCCCAACGGTGTCGGTATCATCAACAACACGGCAAAAGCCGAGGCAGGGAACGTGGTGGACCAGGCTGACGCATGGTACACCTGTAAAACCCCTCGCATTGAGAAGAAGGGCCAGTACGACCCCAAGACAGGCCGCATCCAGTGGACCATCACCGTAAAAGTACCCCATTCTTTGCTGGGGTCCTATCTCCTGCAGGGCAGTAAGATCACGGATAGCCTGCCGGACGGTGTGCAGATCGTAGGGGATGTAAAGGTGGGCAACACTACGATATCGGCAGAGGAATTCCGGCAAAACGGTTATACCATCCCGGAGAACTATAGTGGAACAGAGCTGAAGATCACCTTTGAGACCACCACCCCCCTGGGCGGCGGCTCGGTGACCAACAAGGCACAGATCCTGACCAAGAGCGACCATATCTTTGAGGCCTCGGATACTGTGAACATCGGGCAGGGGGCTTGGACCCTGAGCAAGGAGTTGTCCAGCAGCAGCAAGGGCCTGGCAAAATGGGATATCTCTGCCGCCAATGCAGCTGGCGAAAGCAGCTTTACCCTGGTGGAGACCCTCCAGGACGCTGTGAACGAAAACGGCCAGATCCAGAGTAACACCCACTACGCCTACGCCGCAGAGCTGGAGAAGGCTTTGGAAAACGGCCTGACCCTGACCCTCCACGACGGCGGCACCATGAACTATGCTGATGCTAAGGCCGCCGGGGTCATTGCCGTCACCTACTACAGCGGTGCCGACGGCACCGGCGGCACGGTGACTGCCAACGACCCCTCCACCCGGGTGCGGAGCTTTACCATCCAGGTGAACAAGGCAGATGGCAACCCGGTGCGGCGTGTGGAGGTAAAGGACCTCCCTACCCACGAGGATCGGAGCAATGTGACCACCGGAGAGAAATGGACTTACAAAAACAGCGTCAGCATCCAAGGCAGTTCTCAGAGGGCTACGGCAGAGGACACCTACCACAGTTACAAGAGCTTTGAAAAACGGGTGTCGGCGAACAGCGATCAGGACGAATCTGGTTACCAAAGCGGAGACCAGACCTACCAGTACAGTAAACTCGACGGCAACAACCTCCACTATCAGCTGGTGGTGCAGACCGCTGCCGAGGATGATGCCGACATCGTCATCACCGATACCCTGCCGGAAAACACCGAGTTCAAGACCGACTGGGTAACGATCGGCATGGACGAAGGGGCCCCGGATAAGATCAGCGAGTTGAAGGGTGCCGCTGCCACTGTGGCCTACGAGAAAACCACCCGGCAGCTGACCATTACCATCCGCGACTACAACCTGAGCAAGAACAAACAACACAAGTTCCGCATTCTGTACAAGGTGAGCGTGGACGACGATCCCCGCTGGAAGAACCCCTCGGTGGGCCAGGTGATCTACACCAACACGGCCCAGTGGGGCGAGCTGACCGAGACCCTCCACACCACGGTGGAAAAGACTGTGGACCCCCTGAAAAAGACCGGACAGCTGGTGGATGGCAAAACCGACCGCATCGAGTACCAGGTGGTGGTGAACCCGGCCCGGAAGGACCTGTCGGTGGGAGCCACCGAGGCCCCGACCATTGAGCTGTGGGACGACGTAAAGGCCCAGAACGGTGCCATTGTCCGGGGAGACCCGGAGTCTGTAAAGCTGTATTACTTCCAGTATGACGAAGCCAACAACGCCGTGACCCGAGGGAAAGAGGTGCCTCGCAACCTGTACCAGGTGCTGCCGGCAGATGACAAGGGCTGGCTCCACATGGTGATCCCCAACCAGGCCGCCATGATCCTGGTGTACCAATGTGATGTAAAGCAGGGCAGTGCTGCTGCGGATTACAACGTGGACAACACCGTCAAGCTGGGCAATGGGGACTCCACCGAATCGGATTCCATCAAGTTTACCTATGCATCTGCCGCCACAGCCTCCACCGGACAGTTCCTGCTCCACAAGGTGGACGATTACTCCGGCGTGGCATTGCAGGGAGCAGAGTTTACCATCTGGCAGTATGATCCGAAAACCCAGGTATGGCAGCCCTGGAGCGGCGGCGTAAACGGCACCGTCACCACCAACGAAAAAGGCCAGGTGAGCCTGACGGTGCTGGAAAACGGCAGCGAACAGACCCTGAAGCCGGACCTGCTGTATAAGATCGTGGAGACCAAAGCACCCCAGAACTACCAGAAGGACGAGACCCCCCACTATGTGCTGTTCCATAAGAGCAGCGAGACCCCCCAGACGGCCTTTGATACCGCTACGGGCAAGGAGACGGTGATAGACGAGGGAAAGACCATCCTGTTCACGGACGTCCAGGTGGGCAATGCCGCCCAGACCACCACGGCCCAGTATACCAACCGCTACAGCAACCTGACCGTCAGCAAGCTCTGGCTGGATGCCGACACCCGCCAGCCGGTGGAACCGGCGGTGAACAGCATCCACATCAAGGTCTGGCAGTACACCGACAATGCCGAGAAAAAAACGTTGTTTGCCGAAGCCGACCTGACCGCAGATAACAACTGGACCTGGTCCGAGTCGGGGGACAAGCTCCCGCTGACGGATGCGCAGGGCAATGCGTACCACTACCTGGTGGAGGAAACGACCACCGGCAACTGGAACGTGTACATCTCCAACAACGGCGTGCAGACCGGCAATATCACGGTGCAGAACTATGTTTACACCGGCTACGAGCTGCCGTCCACCGGCGGCATGGGCACGGCACCCTTCGGGGTGCTGGGCGGCGCACTGGCCGCTGCAGCAGCCCTGCTGCTGGTCCGCAAACGGAAACAGAACGAGGAGGAGTGAGCAGCCATGAAACAAAACAAAAACAACCGGGTTGCCGCTCTTCTGCTGGCGCTGTGCATGGCCGTGTGCTGTGCACTGCCCGCGCTGGCAGCCCCCGCGGCCAGCGCCAACATCGACCTGAGCCGCACCGGCAGCATGGACGTGACCCTGTACGACCACCAGAACGACATCCCCCTGCGGGGCGGCGCACTCACCGTGTACAAGGTGGCGGACGTGGCCCGCACCAACGGCGACCTGCACTTTGTGTACACCGCCGACTTTACGGGCTGCGGCATCGCGCTGGGCGACCTGACCGACAGCACGCTGGCTTCCAGGCTGGAAGCCAAGCTGCCCGCCCGCGTCGTCGGCACCACCCATAAGATCAGCGAGCAGGGCATCGTCTCCTTTGACGCGCTGCCGCTGGGCCTGTACCTCGTGGTGCAGACCGAGAACTCCAAGGGCTACGAGGCCATCAATTCCTTCCTGGTGTCGCTGCCCATGGCGGACGAAAGCGGCTGGCTCTACACCGTGGACGCCACCCCCAAGGTGGGCGCGCCCACGCAGGAGGTGACCCCGCCCGAACCGGAAACTCCCAGCACGCCTTCGGAACCGGGCAAACCGTCCGAGCCGGAGAAGCCCTCGGAACCGGACAAGCCCACCCAGCCCAGCACCCCGGATGAGCCGGACAACCCGGACATGCCGGTCGATCCCAACGACCCCAACCGCCCGGTGTCGCCCGGTACGCCGGATAACCCGGTGAACCCCGGCAACCCGGACAACCCCGTGGCCCCCGGCAACCCGGACAACCCGGTGGCTCCGGGCCGCCCGGACGGCAATGCACTGCCCCAGAGCGGCCAGCTGAACTGGCCCATCCCGTTCATGGCCTGCAGCGGCGTGCTGCTGTTTGCCGTCGGCTGGGTGCTGGACCGAAAGGAGACGCTGGCATGAACACAAAGCAGAAGATCGGCCGCGCCTGCATGATCGTGGGCATCCTGCTCATTCTGGGCGCGCTGGCCCTGCTGGGCTATAACCAGTGGGACGCCAACCGCGCCGACAAGGCTTCGCAGGACGCCCTGGGCAAACTGGAAGAGACCCTGACCGAGACCATGGAGGACAAGACGAAGGACGAAGAGCCGGTGGTCCAGCCGGAGCTGGACCCGGAGCAGGAGATGACCGTCACCGACATCGACGGCTGGGGCTACATCGGCTACCTGTCCATCCCGTCCATCGGGCTGGAACTGCCCGTGATGAGCGAGTGGAGCTATGCGGGCCTCAAGGTGGCCCCGGGCCGCTACAGCGGCTCCACCTACGCCGACAACATGGTGGTCTGCGCCCACAACTACGCCAAGCATTTCAGCCCCATCAAGTGGCTGGCCCTGGGCAGCGAGGTGTACTTTACCGACATGGACGGCCAGCGCTGGAGCTATGAGGTGACCAACGTGGAGACCATCCAGCCCACGGATATCGACAAGATGATCACGGCCAGCGACGAGGACGCCTGGGACCTGACCCTGTTCACCTGCACCACCGGCGGCCGGGCCCGCTGTGCTGTGCGCTGCACCCGCACCGGTTACCCGGTCTTGGAGACCAGCGCGGCAGGGCGGATCACGGAGTAAGCAGGACGATTTGGAATTGCCTCCGCTTTGCTCCGGCAATATCAGCGGAAAATTATTTTTAAAGATATGCAATCCCGGAAAATCTGCGGATTTTCCGGGATTGTTTTTTCACGGATGGGCGTTAAGGAAAGTGGCCTGTTCTCTGGAAGGCAAACGATTTGGAATGCCCTCCGCGTTGCTCTGGGCATAAATAGCAGAAAAATTATTTTAGATTTTGCAAATCCGGCAGGGCTGCGGCCCCGCCGGATTTGCTTTTTCACGGGAGAGGGCGTTACGGGAAGTGGCATCGGCTGCTGTTGGCCTGCGGCCAAAGCGCAGTAAATCAAATGCCTTTTACGGCAACGCTCCTCACCGGGGAGCTGGCGCGCAGCGACTGAGGGGCGTTCCAATCGGTGGAAGCCGAAAATACGGTGAAAAGATCTTCACGCCGAACAGGCGTGAATCTTCAGTATTTTCGGGTGGAGCCTACTTCTTTGGGGTCTGAAAGGGGCGAGCAGCCCCTTTCTCGTTGCGGGGAGAGGGGTGTCCAGAGGGAGAGAGGGGGGAGTCGAAACACCCCTCTCACCCTCTGGCCCAGCGGAGCGACCCCGGCGGCGATGCCGCTTGCAAAAGCCATCGGGCCTGCCCCACGCGATTGCACTCTGCATGAGAAACATTACAAAAAAGCACCCGCCATGCGGATGCACAGCGGGTGCCTTGAAGGGCTCTGCAGGGGTGCTCAGTGGGTGGTGCCCATGTCCACAGCCAGGTCGGCGTCGTTCTTCACAACGGCCTCCACGGCCTTCTCCAGGCCGCGGGCGATCTGGTGCAGGTCCATGCTGGGGGTGCCCAGGGGCTTGTTGACCACCTGCTCCATGGCGTAAGGCACATGGATGAAGCCGCCCCGGATGTTGGGGTACTTCTTGTCGATGAGGTACAGCAGGGTGTACATCAGGTAGTTGCACACATAGGAGCCTGCGGTGTAGGACAGGGCGGAGGGGATGCCTGCGTCCTTGATGCTCTGCACCATGGCCTTCACGGGCAGAGAAGTGAAGTAGGCGGTCTCGCCGTCCTCCTGGATGGTCACGTCGATGGGCTGATAACCGGCGTTGTCGGCGATGCGGCCGTCCATCAGGTTGATGGCCACCTTTTCCGGGGTGATGGCGGAGCGGCCGCCGGCCTGACCGATGCAGATGACCACATCGGGCTGGTTTGCCTGAATGGCAGCTTCCAGCACCTCACCGGCACGGATGAACTCGGTGGGCACTTCCTGCTTGACGATCTCGGCACCGGCGATGGTGTCGGGCAACAGCTTCACCGCCTCAAAAGCGGGGTTGACGGTCTCGCCGCCAAAGGGGTCGAAACCAGTGAGCAGAATCTTCATAGTAAAAAGCCTCGATTCTCAGATATAAATGGACGGCTCCAGAACGGTGAGCTGTCCGTGATCCATGATCATGCGGTTGTCCACATAGATGCAGGGAGCGTGGGTGACCAGATCGTAATGGCCGGAAGCATCCTGCACACCGCCCAGCGCAATGTTGCGCCCGAACCCGATATGGAAGGTGCCATAGGTGGATTCGTCCTCGATGTAGCAGTTGCCTGCACAGCGGGAGTGGGTGTTGAGCCCGATGCCGAACTCCGCCGCCACCACCATGTTCTCCGGGTCGTGGAAGCGGGCCAGAAACTGCTTGAGCCGCCTGCCGCTGGCATTGTCCTCGATCTCCACGATGCGGCCGCCGCGCAGCTCCACCCGCACGGGGCTGTCCACGATGCCGATATAGCCCATGGAGCCGTCCAGGATCAGGGTGCCGTTGGTGTCGCTCTCCACCGGTGCCACATACACTTCCACGCTGGCAGAGGAAAGGCCCTTGCCGTCGTGGCAGCAGCCGTTGAAGAAGCCGGGCACACGCCCCTCGATGTTGAAATCCAGGTTCGTGCCAAGCTCCGTGGTCACATGGATGTGGCTGGCGTTCTGGTAGCAGGCCATGATGATGCTGGCCATGATCCTGCTTTTGGGCAGGCTCATGTTCAGGAAGTCGTAGCTCAGCAGTGACTGCCCGTTGCTGGTGCTCAGCGGCAGCGACAAAAACCGGTTGCGGCGGGCAATGACCCGCTTGACGGCCCGTGTGGTGATGAGGGAATACTCGGCAGCACCGATCACGGCGTTGTAGGGGTCAAAGGCGTCCTCGCGGTCATCGAAATACTGGCCCACCTGCTCGTGCAGGTCGTCCAGCATCAACACATCCGCCACGCTGCCCACCGCCTGTGCGGCTTGCTGCATGGCCGCCACCTCGACAGCATACTTCTGGCTGGATACGATCAAGATGCGTTCGCCTGCACGGAGCCGGACCCAGTCGCGAATAATGATATCGGCTCCGTGCTGAATTGCTTGTTCCATTGAATCACTCGATCTAACAAAAAAATCACTTCAGGAGGATCATCATCACGATCTGGACCACCATCATGATGATGGCGACAGGAACCTGATTCTTGATGACGCCCATGGGCTTCTTCATATCCAGCAGTGCCACGGGCACGGTGTTGAAGTTTGCAGCCATGGGGGTGCACAGGGTGCCGCAGAAGCCGCAGGTCAAAGCCAGCATGCCGATGACCACCGGGTTTGCGCCGTGGGCCAGCACGAACGGGTAGCCGATGCCCACGGTCATCACGGTGATGGCGGCGTAGGCGTTGCCCATGATCATGGTGAACAGCATCATGCCGATGGCGTACACCACGATACCGGCGTTCACATTGCCCTCGGGGATGATGTGGCTGACCAGGTCAGAGATCACATCGCCGACACCGGCAGCGGTGAAGACGGAGCCAAGGCAGGCCAGCAGCATGGGCAGCATGGACAGGGGGCCCACGGTGGACAGCATGCGCTCGGAATCGTTCAGGAAGGTGGAGGGCTTGTTGTCGCGGTTCATGATCATCAGCAGGATGATGGCCACGAGAACGCCCAGAGCCACGCCGTTCAGGGCGGACAGGCCGATGCCCATGCCGGTGATGGCGCAGATGACGGCCAGCATGCCGATGCTCAGGGTGGGGACAAAGATCTTCATGCCGATCTTCTCATAGGTAGCCTCGGTCTCGGCCTTGGTGGCAGCAGAGACAGCGCCCTTCTTGACCTTCTTGAGGATGGCGGGGATGCACATCACCACCACCAGGATGCCGCTCACCAGAGAGGGCAGCCAGCGGCCCAGGGCAAGCACGACGCCCAGCACGGCCCAGAAGATAAAGGTGCCCACGGGTTCCGGGTTCTCCTTATCCTTCAGGTTCTTCACGCCGCAGTAGATGCACAGCAGGCCGATGATAAAGTAGATGATCTCCATCACCTTGGTGGACAGGCTGTAATCAGCACTCATAAAAAAGCTCATTCTTCTGTCCTCCCTTACTTATAGTACTTCTGGATCATCTTGCGATCCTTGATCACATAGAATACGATGGCGACCACAGTGGCAATGATGCACACGGGGATCTCGATGGCAGCCAGCTGGGCCAGCTCCACCTCGATGCCCAGGCCGGCCAAAGTGCTCTGCACCAGCAGGCCGCCGGAGCCGCCCACGAACAGGACCTGACCGAAGAACCAGGTGATGTTCTCCATGCCGGAAGCCATACCCTTCAGCTCCTCGACATGCTCCTCATTGGGCTCATAGCCCTGTGCCACAATGGCACCTTCGGCCATGGGCATGATGACGGGGCGCACGAAACCGGCCACGCCGCCAAAGCCCACGTTGAAGGCTGCAAAGATCGAGCGCATCACGCCGTAGATGCCGATGACCAGGCCGGAGGTGGCACCCTTGAACTTGCCGATCAGGGCAGCGGCTGCTTCACGCAGGCCGTTGCGCTCCAGCGTGCCGGTGACCAGCATCACGATGATGAAGATGGCCATGCTGCGGTTTGCCACAAAGGTGCTGCCCAGCGTTTCCAGCAGAGTGACCGGGCCCAGACCGCCAACCAGTGCAGTCACAACGGCTGCCACCAGAATGACCAGAATGGAGTCCAGCTTCAGTGCAAAGCCAGCGATGACGATGACAATGCCGAGTAGTTTTAGTAGTTCCATAATTGCCTTCCTTTATACTTATATTTTCCCGGCATCGTACCGCGCCCCGGCAGCCTGTGGGTCAGAGGGCCGCAGGGGAAAAGCCGTGTGCCGAAAAGACGAGAAGGGGGAAGAGCCTGCTCAGAGGCGGACGAAAGCCGCCAGCAGAGCCGAGAATGCGGCCGCCGTGATCCACAGTGGGACAAGGCGGCGGCGCAGGTGGGCGGCGATGTCGCACTGCTCCAGCACACCGGAGGCCTTGAGGGGCACCACGGTGGTGGAAGCGGGCACGGCGGCCTCGCTGCCATAGGGATTTGAGGAGGTGAACTCGCCGGTGCCGTCCTTGGCCGGGCAGGCGTACACGCCGTACCAGGAAGCCAGGATGCCGCCCTTCCCGGCGGCGGCCTTCTGCACCCGTACCCGCTGCACGGTCAGCGCCTCGGCCCTGCGCTCCTCCACCATCAGGTTGACGCGCATCATGTTCACAAGGTTCAGCACCGAGGACACGGCGATGAGCAGATCAAAGACCAGTACCAGAATGAGCAGCGGGTGCATGGGCAGTTTCCTCCAAAAGCGGTGCCGCAGCCCGCAGGCGGTGCAGCACCTTATAAAGTTAAGTTCATTATATCATAAAACCATCACAAAAGTAAATGAATCGCCCCAGATTTGCGTTTGCAAAGAAAAATAAAAAATCCCCCGTTTCCCGGAGGAAACAGGGGAGGGGACTGCCTTGCGGCAGCAATTACTTGTTCTGGATGTACTCGTGGATGGCCTTGGCGGCAGCCTTGCCGGCACCCATGGCCTTGATGACGGTAGCGGCACCGGTCACGGCATCGCCGCCGGCGTACACGCCGTCACGGCTGGTCTTGCCGTCGTCGCCGTCGGTGACGATGCAGCCGTGCTTGTTGGTCTCCAGACCCGGGGTGGTGGAGCGGATCAGCGGGTTGGGGCTGGTGCCCAGGCTCATGATCACGGTGTCCACGTCCAGCTCAAACTCGCTGCCCTTCTTCTCGATGGGGCGGCGGCGGCCGGAAGCATCGGGCTCGCCCAGCTCCATCTCCACGCAGGTGATGGACTTGACGAAGCCGTTCTCGTCCGGGTGGATCTCCACGGGGTTGCACAGGGTCTTGAAGATGATGCCCTCTTCCTCGGCG
>OOCL01001330.1_pt1 | contig 14691 bp, 15 predicted proteins | sample 1671211 | NCBI WGS metagenome assembly OOCL01 (sample SAMN06348133, study PRJEB24527) | human gut metagenome | biome: human gut; feature: ankylosing spondylitis patient; material: feces | host: Homo sapiens | place: China | collected 2015-10 | reverse complement strand
CATCGTACAGGACCCGCATCCGTATGCCGAACCACGCAGCAGGCGCTGTCCGACACATCCTTCTGAATGCCAGAATATTGTACCATAAACGCAGGCAGATTGCAAGGGGTGGGAGGTATCATTTCACGGCCAACGCATGAAACAATCAAATAGGATAGCCCAAAGTCAGAAAATGTGATGCTCTCAAAAATCCAAAAAAGCGCAGTACATTCTCTGCGCTTTCGCGTTATGTTTGTACTGCGCTTTGCTTTTATCCTGTTATTTTATTAACGGCATCGATTTTGCAGCAGCCCCTTTTTTCTTACAATGCCACATCCAGTGCCATCATCAGCGCAAATCCCAGCACGATGCTTACAACACCGACAGGCTCGTCGCCCTCCACGGCCTGCGGGATCATCTCCTGTGCGGTCACGCACACCATACAGCCCGCCGCTGCGCTGAGCAGCCACGGAAGCGCAGTACTGACCCATTCGGCCAGAGCAAAGGCAAGCAATGCCCCCAACGGCTCTACCAGCCCGGAAGCCGCTCCCGCAAAAAACGCCTGACTGCGGGTGCGGCCATTATGGGCCAGCGGCAGGCTGACTGCTGCACCTTCCGGGATATTCTGCAGGCCGATGCCAAGGCTCAGCGCCAGTGCACCGCTGATGGCATCCGGCTCCCCGGTCAATGCCAGTGCAGCGGCAAGGCCCGCCACCATACCCTCGGGCAGGTTGTGCAATGTTACAGCCAGCACCATACGTCCGCCGTGCCCGGCCCCGCCTGCCAGCAGCTGCCCGGCAAACTGTTCCACCTGCAAAAGGCCCACTGCGCCAAGCACAAGCCCCACTGCCGATGGGATCCATGCCGGAAGCGGCAAAGTCTGTCCGCGCTGGATAGCAGGCAGCAGCAGGCTCCACACACTGGCCGCCAGCATAATGCCCGCTGCCATGCCGCACAGGATGCGCTGCGTGCAGGGCCGCGACTGCCGCCGCAGCAAAAACACGCCTGCTGCCCCCAGTGTAGTGCACGCCGCCGGAAACAGCAGTACCCACGCAGTGAAAACGATCTGGTTCACGATACATTCCCCCTTTGCCCGGTGTATGTGCGCCGAAGCAAAAAGGTGCAGAAAAGTCCGTCACACAAAATACAGTGCGACGGGCTTTTCTGTCAGAATGCGATGGCATCTTCTTCGCTGTCAAAGTCATTCTCCGGTTCTTTGACCAGCTTTATCTTCTGGCCTACTGTAAACGGCTGAGTGCCGAAGCGGTAGTTGAGTCCGGTCAATGTAACATAGTACTTCATCTTTATTTCTCTTCAGGAAACATGCATTCCCGTCTTGATTCAAATGAACAAATAATGAAAGAAATTACAAAGGGATTACAACGCGGTAAAAAATTCTTTCCTGAGTTTTCCTGTGCTTCGATCAGTTTAACAAAAACTCTTTGACTTTTAGCGATAAATTATAACAAAATCGTAGATTATCATTGAAATCTCACTTCTTAGCCAAAAAAGCTCTTGATTTTTTCGCAAAAAAGACTAGAATATCCACTTGCAGAAAGGCACTTCCTGTAGGGCCTTCTGCAAAATACATTTGCGTATGGCAAGGAGATTTTAGATATGAAACTCAAGAATGTTTGTGTTGCTGTTGTTGCTCTGGCTCTGGCTGTTGGCATGACCGCTTGCGGCGGTTCTGCTTCCTCCACTGCTGCATCCTCTTCCGAGGCTGCTTCTACCAGCACTTCTGTTGCTGCTGAGGCCGAGGAGAACACTTCTTCCGCTGTTGCAGAGGAGAACGGTTCTTCTTCTGAGGCTGCTTCCAGCGAGGCCGCTTCTTCTGAGGCCGCTTCCAGTGAGGCTGCTTCCAGCGAAGCTGCTTCTTCTGTTGCCGCATAATCAGGCAGCGCACCCAGTTCAAGGAACGATCAAGCCGGGCACGGAATTTTTTCTGTGCCCGGCTTTTTGTAGCAAAATGCGCCGGAAAGGTTTATTGGGAACCTCCCGGCGCATTTTTCAGAAGCTGTCATCAGAAGCAGGATGCCCCTCAGGCAGCGTGCAATGCTTATTCTTATATTCCCCAGAACAGGATTCCTAGTCCTGCAGAGAGCAGGATCATCCCAATGGGCGATGGTGCTTTGCCCTTTTTCCGGCGGCAAAGGGCATGCAGCCCCCACAGCAGCAGGAACACCACAATGGAACGGAGATCCGGTGCAATGCCTGCCTTGTCCGCTGCAAACCCGGCCAGCGTAGAAAGCGCCATGTTGACTGCAGTTGCAAGGATCATCGCCACCACACAGGGACGAACGCCGCCAAGAACTGCGTTGACACCGGCATACTTCATCAAGTTCTGCAGCACCGATGCAACGAGCAGGATAATGACAAAGGACGGCAGCACCACACCCAGCGTCGCACACAGCGCACCCCAGAAGCCGCCCTGTGAAGCGCCGATGAAGGTAGCCATATTGATAGCCAGCGGGCCGGGTGTGGATTCCGACACGGCAATGAAGCTGAGAAATTCGCCTTCCGTCAGCCAGCCGTGTCCTAAGACCGTTTCCCGCACCAGCGAGATCATCCCGTAGCCGCCGCCAAAGGACAGCGCGCCAATCATGAGAAAATTCCAGAAAAGTTCTACATAGATCACGGCTTCTTCTCCCCCTTCCGCAGCTGCTGTACTGCATACACCAGCAGCCCGGCCGCACCGCTGAACAGGATGTAAAAAATGGAAGAGAAGGACACTGCTGCAATGGAACAGCCCACCATTGCTGCCGCAACCGTGGTCAGGATGACAATATTGAAGACGCTGTGTTCCAGCTGCTTCAGCATTTTCAGTCCGGCGGAAAGGATCAGATAGATCACACACACCTGAATGCCGTGGAACGCACTTGCCACCACCGACAGGCGGAGGAACTGGTCAAAAAACAGCGAGATCAGATAAATGACCGCGAAGGACGGAAGACATACCGCCACCGTGGACGCTGCCGCACCTGCCGAACCCTCGATCTTGTAGCCGATATAGGTGGCACTGTTCACCGCCACCGGGCCGGGCGTAGACTCCGCAATTGCCACCATGTCCAGAAATTCTTCTTTTGTTACCCACTTTTTCTCTTCTACAAACTCATTCTGCAGCAGGGCTACCATGGCGTAGCCTCCGCCAAACGTGAACGCTCCAATTTTGAAAAACGTCCAGAAAAGCTCCTTTGTTTTCGACATAGCCTTCTCCTTTCTTGCGCCTTATTATATCATTTTTTGTTTTGATATGATATACTTTAATGGAATATGCTGCTTTCTTTGGAAAAAGCAGAAAAAGGAGTTTAGGATATGAAAACAAAATTTGGCATTGTAGGCTGCGGCTTTCTGGGCGGCATTGTGGCCAACGCATGGAAGAACGGTCTGCTGCCGGACTATGAGCTGGTGGGCGTGACCAGCCGCACCCGTGCTTCGGCAGAAAAACTTGCCGCCGAGGTCGGCTGTCCCGTCTGCGATGATGTGGATGCTCTGCTGACACTGCAGCCGGAATACATTGTGGAGACTGCTTCGGTGGAGGCTGTGCGCGCCATGGCTGTGCCTGTACTGAAAAACGGCGTGAATCTGGTCATCATCTCCATTGGTGCCTTTGCGGACCTTGATTTTTACGAGCAGGTCAAGGCCGCTGCCGTGGAGGGCGGTGCCAAGGTGCATCTGGCAAGCGGTGCCATTGGCGGCTTTGATGTGCTGCAGACCGTCACCCTGATGGCCGAGGCCCAGCAGCTGGCCGAGACGGCAGGCATTGAGACCCACACCGGAGCCAAGGGCTTCCGCAACACGCCGGTATGGGCCGACCACCTGCTGACCGATACCGAAAAGACCACCGTGTTCACCGGCAATGCCAAGCAGGCCATTGCCACCTTCCCCCGCCGCGTGAATGTGGCTGTTGCCACCTCGCTGGCCACCACCGGCCCGGAGATCACCGGCGTGACCATGCACTCGGTACCCGGCTGGGTGGGCGACGACCACTGCATCACCGCCGAGATCGAGGGCGTGAAGGCCGTGGTGGATATCTGCTCTTCCACCAGCGCCATTGCCGGTTGGAGCGTAGTTGCCCTGCTGCGCAACCTCTCCTCCCCCGTATGCTTCTATTAAAGGAGGGCTTTGCAGATGTTCAACAAACTGGTGGCCATTGAGCCGGTAAGCCTGATTCCTTCCGCCGAGGAAGCGCTGCATCAGTACGCAAAAGAAGTGGTGCTGTACCGCGATATCCCGGCCAGCGACGACGAAATCGTGCAGCGCATCGGAGATGCCGATGCCGTGCTTTTGAGCTACACCTCCCGCATGGGCAAAAATGTGATCGAGCGCTGCCCGAATATCCGTTACATCGGCATGTGCTGCAGCCTGTATTCTGAGGAAAGCGCCAATGTGGATATCGCCTACGCCCGCACCCGCGGCATCAAAGTGCTGGGCATCCGGGACTACGGCGACCGCGGCGTTGTGGAGTACGTCCTGCATGAGCTCACCGGCATCCTGCACGGTTTTGGGATGCCCATGCTGCGGGACGAGCCGGTGGAGATCACCGGGCTGAAGGCAGGCATCATCGGGCTGGGTGTGTCCGGCAAAATGATCGCCGACGCGCTGCAGTTCATGGGTGCCGACATTGCCTATTACAGCCGCACCCGCAAGCCGGATGCCGAAGCTGTGGGCATGGCCTATAAGCCGCTGGCACAGCTGCTGACCGAGAGCGAGGTGGTGTTCACCTGCCTGAACAAGAACGTACTGCTGTTGGGCAAGGACGAATTTGCACAGCTGGGCGCAGGCAAGGTGCTGTTCAACACCTCCATCGGCCCGGGCTTTGACTCTGCTGCTCTGGAACAGTGGCTTGCTCTGCCGGGCACCCACTTCTTCTGTGACACCCGTGCCGCTGCCGGCCCGGTGGGTGAAGACTTCTTTGCCCGTGAGAATGTGCATTGCGCGAATGTTTCTGCCGGACGCACCAAGCAGGCTTTTGTGCTGCTGAGCCAGAAGGTGCTGGCAAATATCCGCACTGCACTGGGAGAATGATATAAAAAGGAAACGCTTCCCGGCCGGGGAAGCGTTTCCTTTTAGGCTTTATTCAAAATTGTTGTGATCTCTTCCAGATTCGCCGCAAATCGGATGCCCTGCTGGCGCTGCGGCGTGGAAAGGCCTTTCTCGATCATTTTGGCAAGCAGTGCTTTCAGGCTGTCGTAGTAGCCGTTCAGATCATACAGGATGCAGGGCGCGTCCAACTGGCCCAGCGAGACCTTGGACATTACCTCTGCGATCTCTTCCAGCGTGCCGGTGCCGCCGGGGAATGCGATGAAGGCATCGCCCAGCTCGATCATCTTCGTCTTGCGCTCGGTCATGTCCTTGGTGACGATCAGCTCGGTCAGGCCATCGTGCTGCAGCTCCTGCTGCACAAAGAACTGCGGTTCCACACCGGTCACCGTGCCGCCTGCGTCCAGCGCGCTCTGGGCAAGCTGACCCATCAGGCCGCTGCGGGAGCCGCCGTACACAAGGCGGTGCCCGTTTGCACCGATCCAGCTGCCCAGTTCCCGGACAGCTTCCGCCAGCGCAGGATCATTGCCCGCATTTGCTCCAAGATAGACCGTGATGTTCATGGTATTTCCCCCTTTGTTTTTTTCATTTTACCACGCAGCGGGCCGATTGAAAAGGGCCATCCCCTTGCAAATGCAGCGGCACTGTGGTATTCTTGAACGCAGAAAAAGGGAGCCTGCAAAAGCAGGCTGAGAGTGGGCTGTTTGCCCAGACCTGTGACCTGATTTGGACAATGCCAACGTAGGGAGATACTGCTGCTTCAAAGTGCGGAGATGCCTCCTTGCGGGCATTTCCGCATTTTTTGCAAAGGAAGTTGTAACCATGAAAACTGCATTGACGATTGCCGGCAGCGATTCCAGCGGCGGTGCTGGCATCCAGGCCGATATCAAAACCATGACTGCAAACGGCGTGTATGCCATGAGCGCCATTACCGCACTGACTGCCCAGAACACCACAGGTGTGACCGGCATTTTTGAAGCCACGCCCGAATTTCTGGCACAGGAGATCGATGCCATTTTTACCGACATCTACCCGGATGCCGTCAAGATCGGCATGGTATCCTCGGCAGAGCTGATCGGTGTGATCGCCGAAAAGCTGCACACCTACGGCGCAAAGCATATCGTGGTGGACCCGGTGATGGTTGCCACCTCCGGCTCCAAGCTGCTGCGGGACGATGCCGTGCAGGCACTGACCGAAAAGCTGCTGCCCATGGCAGAGGTGGTCACCCCCAACATTCCGGAGGCTGAGATCCTTTCCGGCATGAAGATCACCGATGCGGCCGGAATGGAGGCCGCTGCAAGGCTGATCAGCGAAAAATACCACTGTGCCGTGCTGTGCAAGGGCGGCCACCAGATCAACGATGCCGACGACCTTCTGTGGCGGGACGGCTGCGGCAAATGGTTCCGCGGCAAGCGCATTGCAAACCCCAATACCCACGGCACCGGCTGCACCCTGTCCAGCGCCATTGCGTCCAATCTGGCAAAGGGCTATGATCTGGATGCATCTGTGGAGCGCGCAAAGGCCTACATTTCCGGCTGTCTTTCTGCCATGCTGGATCTGGGCCACGGCTCCGGCCCGATGGACCATATGTTTGCACTGAAGGGAGAGTTTGTGGGTGAGTGAGCAGACCTTTGTGCAGCAGCTGGTGCAGGAAAGTCTGCCTGTGTGGGAGAAATGCCTGCACTCAGAATTTCTGACCCACCTTGCGGATGGCACACTGGATGAAGCCTGCTTCAAGGGCTACATCGTGGAGGACAGTCTTTACCTGCGGGAATATGCCAAGGTGTTTGCCTGGGGCATGACCAAGGCAAAGGATATGCAGACCATCCGCACCTACTATTCCCTGCTTTCCTTCGTGAATGAGAGCGAGGATGCAGCCCGCCTGCACTATCTCAGGCACTTTGGACTGACCGATGAAGGCATCCAGAGCCTGCCGCTGCGGCCGGAGAACCGTGCCTATGTGGACTCTATGATCGAAGCCGCCAAAAACGGCGAGGGCGCAGCCGAGTGCATGATGGCCTGCCTGCCCTGTATGCTGAGCTATGGCTGGATCTTCCAGAAACTGCTGGAAGAAAAGCCTTCCGTGCAGGATACCCTTTATGGTGCACTGGTGGTGGACTATGCTGACAAGAGCTATGAGGCGGCCTGCCGCGACTGGGCCGCGTTTGCAGAAAAAGTCTGCGAAGGCCTGAGCGACGAACGCCTTGCCCGCTGCCGCGAGATCTTCCATGCCTGCTCGGAGCACGAGCTGAACTTCTGGGCCATGGCAGCTTCCCCGCGCAGTGACCTGTAATGTTTCCTAAAACATAAAATGCACCCGGCCTGTGGGCAGAACCGCAGCAGCCGGGTGCATTTGTTTTGTTCAGGGTTTCGTGGCTGCAGCCGCAGGCATGAGCCTTAGTGCCGGAAACAAGGGAGCCCTAAAACAAAAACTCCCCCGGCTCTTCTGCCGAGGGAGTGGAAAAGAAAAACGCCCCTAACAGAAGAACTCTCTTCTGTCAAGGACGAATAAAATTTGGCCTTTTATCCGCGGTGCCACCCTGACTTCATGGGCATGACCCCATGCACTTGGCGGGATGCCAACACATCCCCGGCAACTGACGTATGCCCTACGTTGCAGAATACTGTGCGGCGCGTTCAGCGCACCGCAGTTCCCTGCACCCTCAAAGGACTTTCTCTGCTGTCATTCTGCCTGTATCTCTTCCACCAGCGGCAGATAGTCGGCACAGTATTTCCGGTACAGCGGCTGCACCAGCTGCCGGAAGTTCTGCATTTCCTCTTCGGGCAGCGGCAGCTCCCGGCACCCGCCAGCCAATGCCGCTTCTCGGGCGGCTGTTTCCTCCTGCGCCCAGAGTTGGCGCTCGTATTGCGCCGATGCCCGGGCGCATTTCTGCAGAATCTGCTGGTATTCCTCCGGCAGTGCATCCCATGTGCGGCCGGAAGCCAGCTGCACCTCCGGTACGCGGCTGTGCTCATCGGCCATGTAGTACCGCGCCACCTTGTAGTGCTCCATGGAATAGTAGGCCGGCCAGTTGTTCTCGGCGGCATCGATCTGCCCGGTCTCAAACGCCGAGTACACGTCGCTGTACGCCGTGGTCTCCGGCACTGCACCCAGCAGGCGGATCATGTCGATCACGATCTGCGAATCCTGCACGCGGATGATCTTGCCCTGCAGATCGTTCAGGCTGTGCACCGGCTGACGGGCATAGAACGAGCGGGCACCCGCGTCGTACCAGCTCAGGCCCACCCGCCCCTGTGCGGTAAAGTCCTGCAAAAACTCTGCTCCGATGCTGCCATCCAGCACACGCCACATGTGGTCGGCATTCCGGTAGAGATACGGCAGCAGCAGTACGTTGAGCCGGGGCAGATCGTCTGTGGCCGCCGAAAGCGACACACGCGCAAAATCTACGCCGCCAATGGCAAGCTGCTCCCACACCTGCTGTTCCGAGCCGTACTCGCCGTTCGCTTTGACCTGAATGACCACCTTGCCCCCGGTCTGCTGCTGCACAAGGTCCGCAAAATACTGTGCGCCCTGCGTAGTGGGGTACCCGGCGGGCTGGTTGTCGGCATAGGTCAGCACATAGTCCGGTGTGGTCTGCGGCTTTGTGCCACAGCCTGCCAGCTGCAAGGCTGCAAAGCCCAGCCCGGCTAAAAAGGTCCGTCTGCGCATGGTCTCTCCCTCCCTTTGCAGATAGTATAGCGCACAAGACTGCCTTTGTGCAAGAGACAAGAAAAGGCGGTGCCCGCTGCAAAGCAGGTACCGCCTTTTAGGAGAAGAAAAAGGAGATGTCTCAATTACATCAGGCCCATTGCCTGCGGCAGTGCGGTAGACACTGCCGGGATAAAGGTGACCAGCAGCAGTCCGCCGATGATGGCCACATAGTACATAAGCATATACGGCATGACCTTGGAAAGCGAGGTGCGCCCCACCTTGATACCCACAAACAGGGCGTTGCCCACGGGCGGGGTGATATTGCCGATGCACAGGTTGTACACGAGGATCAGACCGAAATGGATGGTGCTCATGCCAAAGCTCTGGCAGATGGGCAGGAACAGCGGGGTGAAGATGAGGATGGCCGGGGTCACATCCATGAAGGTGCCGGACACCAGCAGGATCACGTTCATGATGAGCAGGATGATGTACTTATTGCTGGTCAGGCTCAGCAGGGCTGCCGCCACAGCATCCGGGATCTGCAAAAAGGCCATGACCCAGCCCAGAATGTTGGAAACACCCACAAGGAACACCACCATGCCGGACATCTTGGCAGAGTCCACGATGATCTTCCACAGGCTCTTCAGGTTGATGGAGCGGTAGCAGAAAGCCAGCACCAGTGCATAGACGACCGCGATGGCAGAGCCTTCGGTGGCAGAGAACACACCGCCGATGATGCCGCCGATGACCACGATGATCAGGGACAGAGAAGGCAGAGCGCGCAGGGTGCAGACGCCGAGATTTTTCCAGTCAAACTTGCCGGGGGTGCCTTTATAGTCCAGCTTGACCGCCAGCAGCACGCCCACCACGCAGCAGCACAGTGCCCAGATGATGCCGGGGATGTAACCAGCCATGAACAGCGCAGCCACAGAGGTGCCGCCGGACGCCAGCGAGTAGGTGATCAGGGCGTTGGACGGCGGGATCAGCAGGCCGGAGCAGGAGGAAGCGGCGTTGGTGGCAGCGGTCACGGCGGGGTCGTAGCCCTGCTCGTCGGCACCGTCGCGGATCATGGAGCCAACGGCAGCAGCCGCAGCGGATGCAGAGCCGGAGATGGCACCGAACAGAGCGTTGGTGCCGATATTGGTCACCAGCAGTGCACCGGGCAGCTTGCCCAGAATGGCCATGACGAAATCCACCAGACGCTTGGCGATGCCGCCCTGATTCATGATGTTGCCGGCCAGAATAAAGAACGGGATGGCGGTCAGGCTGAACTTGCTCATGCCCACAAAGGTGCGCTGGGCAGCGGTCAGCACGGCAACATTCAGGTCAATGGAAGAAAGAATGGCAGTCAGAGAAGAGACTGCAATGGCGTACGAGATGGGCACGCCGAGGAACAGCAGCACCAGCAGCACTGCCAGAATTACGAGTAACGCTTGAATTGCCACAGCTTAGTCCTCCTTGTTTTCCTTGTCGGCATCGGCAGCCATTTCGGCTTCCACCTTTGCAAAGTCTGCATCCTCCGGGGTATCAAGACAGATGGAGCCGTTGGCGATACCGATAATGTTCAGCACGGAATACACCAAAATGATCACGCCGCAGATGGGCATGACCCAGTAGAACACGCCCACGGCTACGCCCAGAGAGGAGGTCTGCTGCCCCATAGCCAGCTGGGACACCTGAAAACCGCCGAACACCAGAATGGTCGCGGAGAAGAGGAAGGCGATGACCTCGGCAAAGATGTGGAACGCCTTGCGCATGATGGGGTTGAACCGGTCCACCAGCACGGGGATGTTCATGTGGCCGCGCTCGCCGGAGACGATGGTGGCACCCAGCATGGTGCTCCAGCCGAACAGATAACCCACCAGCTCTTCCGACCATGTGGAGGGAGAGTTGAAGATGTAACGCACGATGACCTGATAGGTGGTCAGCACCACCATGACCGTCATGCTCAGACCTGCCAGCAGGTTGAGCACCTTGTTCAGGGTATTTCTCAGTTTTTCCATGATGCTCCTCCTCAGTCCGCAGTATGGGCAGCGTTGTGCTGCTGGATCAGGTCATAAATGGGCTGCAATTCCGGGTTTGCTGCCAGCACGGAGTCGTGCAGGGGAGCCATAGCCTCCTGAAACGGTGCAGTGTCCGGGTAAATAAAGTTGACGTGCTGCTCATTCTCGGCCTTGTCTTTGGCCTCAGCCACAGCATCCTCCCAAGCGTCCTGCTCGGTGCGCTTCACGATCTGAAAGCCCTCTTCAAAGATCGCACGCTCCTCATCGCTGAGCTCGTTCAGGAAGGCGTAGTTTGCCACCAGCAGATCCGGCACCATCTGGTGCATATCGTAGGAGTAATACTTGCAGATATCGCCGTGACCGTTATCGGTCAGAGCCAGCTCGTTGTTCTCGGCACCATCCAGAATACCGGCCTGCAGCGCGGTGTACACATCACCGAAGCCCATGGGCGTAGCGGTGCCGCCCAGCAGACGCATCATTTCCACATTAGTGGGCGACTGCTGCACGCGGATCTTCAGACCCTTCAGGTCGGAGGGCTGGTTGATGGGGGTCTTGATGGTGTAGAAGTTGCGGGTGCCGGCATCCAGCCATGCCACCGTTTCCAGACCAGCCTTGGAAGTGGTCTTGAAAATGGGGTCCGTTACCTCGGGGTCATCCATGGCCTCGTGGTAGGCTTCCACGCTGGAGAACAGGTAAGGCAGGTTGAAGATCTGGTATTTGGCGCTGAAGGTCTCCATGATGGCATTGGACGCCACCACAAAGTCGATGGCACCGGTCTGGGTCAGCTGCACCATTTCGGTCTGGGAGCCCAGCAGCTCGCTGGGGTACACCTCCACGCGGTACTTGTCGCCCAGCTTCTCGTTGATGTAGTTGGCAAAGGCTTCCAGTCCCAGATGATCCGGGTGGGTCTGGGACTGCACATGGCCGATGCGCACGATCTTGCGGTCGTCATCGGAGTCGGCGCCGCAGCCGGTAAGCATCATGCTGCTGGTCAGTGCCGCTGCGCCCATCAGCGACAGAAACGTTCTTCTCTTCATGAATGGCATCCTCTCTTTTCGCGTTTTTCTATGATCATAGTTTAACAACTCGTTCATTTTTGCGAAACCGGATTATTTTGTGAAACGCAGCACGATTTTGCCTTTGTTGCATCCAAGTACAATTTTTGTGTTTTTCTGACGAAAGAAACTGGCAAAAACAAAAAAGCGCCCGTCCCTCTCCTGCTGACAGGCAGGAAAGAACGAGCGCTTCTTTTGGATCCGAGTTATCCCTGTACCGCCTTTTCCGCTGCGGCCATGCGGTATTCCGAAGGGGTCTGGCCGGTCAGGCGCTTGAACACCCTTGTAAAATAGTTGGCGTCGCTGTAACCCACAGCAGCGCCGATATCCTTCAGGCTCAGGCGCGGGTCCAAAATCAGCTGGCGCGCCTTGTTCACCCGATATTCGTTCAGGTAGGCCGAAAAGTTCACCTTAAAGCACTGCTTGAACAGCTTACAGAAGTAGGCATCGGAGTAGCGCAGCGCAGCGGCGGCATCCTGCATGGAGATATCCTCCCCATAGTGGGCGTCGATGAAGCGGCTGATCTCTGCCCGGATGATGGCGGTGCGCATATCCTCATCCTCTTCCCGGCGGAGGGGCTCTGCAGGCGCAGGGGGCTGTGCTGGGCGGGCAGGCAGCTGCACCGACACCTGCCGGATGGCATCTTCCACCGCGAATACCAACTCCTGCTCGTTGTAGGGTTTGAGCAGATAGTCCATCGCCCGCACAGAGATCGCCTGCCGCGCATAGTCGAACTTATCAAAGCCGGTCAGGAACAGGATGGCGCAATTTTTGTCTGTTTCGCGGATCTTGCGCGCCACCTCCAGCCCGGTGAGACCCGGCATTTCAATGTCCAGCACAGCTACCTGCGGCGCTTCGCGAGCAAAAATTTCCAGAGCCTCTCTGCCGTTTTTTGCTTCATACAGGCTTATCAGATCTCCCAGATACTTCTGCAAAGTCCGGCACAGCACCTTGCGCTCGATCAATTCATCCTCTGCTACCAGCAATTTGCACTTCACGAGAGCGTCCCCTCCTTTTCCTCCGGCTGCTGCGTTTGCGGCAGTTCAAACCGCACCACAGTACCATGACCTGCGCGGCTGTACACCTGCATTTTACCGCCCGGATACAGCATCCCGATGCGGCGGGAAATGTTTCCAAGGCCGATGCTGCGGCCGGTCTGCTCGCTCCGGGCAATTTTGGTTTGCACAGCGTCCAGCTCCTCTTTGTTCATTCCCTTGCCGTTGTCTGCAACTGTGAGCACCAGCACCTTGCCCTGCATCCATGCCCGCAGCAGGATGCGTCCGCCTTCCTCGCGGGACTTGAGCCCGTGCGAGTAAGCGTTTTCCACCACCGGCTGCAGCATAAAGGACGGCACGAAAACCGCCGCAGACTGTACATGAATGCTTTTTTCTACGGTAATGCGTCTATCAAACCGCATCTGCTGCAAATAAATGTAGTCCTCCAGCCCGTCCAGCTCCTCCTCCAGCGTGATCTGCTGACGCTTGGTGCGCAGGTTGTGCCGGAACAAACTGCCCAGATGCACGATCATCTGGTCGGTGGTGGAAGCATCCTCCAGCCGTGCCATGCAGGAGATCATGTTCAGGGTATTGAACAGAAAATGTGGGTTTACCTGACTTTTAAGCACCTCCAGACGGGTGTGCTCCAGATCCTTTTCCAGCGCAAGGTTCCGCACCTCTTCCCGGTGCAAGGCCTGCTGCGTGGTCAGCTGCTGCGCCATGGCGTGCTTCATCTGGTTGAAGGTGGCTGCCAGCCGCCCCACCTCGTCGCTGCTTTTCACCGGAAGATCCGGGCTGGAAAAATCTCCCTCGGCAATGCTGTGAGAAGCCTGCGCCAACCGCAGCAGCGGACGCACCACCGCGCGGCTCAGCACCCGGATGAGCAGCAGCATCAGCACAGCCGCCGTCAGGAACAGCCCCAGATACAGCCACGGCAGATGCCGGATGTGAGCCGCCGTGCTGCTGTAAAGGGCGTTTTCCTGTTCCAGCGTGGCCTGTGTCAGACGCAGCGCATACTCGGCAAGGTAGTCTTGCAGCGCCATCACATGGTACATCTGTTCAATATAGGTATCTGCCGAGGGCGAAAGCTGCAAAAAGGCATCCCGCTCCTGCCGGTAGCCCGCGTACCCCTGCAAAAGATTCCATGTGCGGGCATAGCGCTCCTCGCCGATACGGGCGTAATCGAAGGGCAGGGCCGCAAGGCTCTGCTCGGCGGCAGCGCAGGCGGCGGTATAGGCCTGCTCCGTTTCAGAAGTAGGCTGGCGCACATAGCGTGCAAAGGCCTGTGCTTCGTCCTTGAGGGCGTTCTGCACCGTGTAGCAGAGGGCGTTGTCGGCCAGCAGCGTATCAAAGGAGCGCACCGTCCATTGACCGGCCATGGTAGCGATGCCGGTGGAAAGCATGGTGACCAGCAAAATCGCGGCAAGCCATGCCGTGACCCTGCTGCGCAGGGAGATGCCGCCCTGTGCGGCTTTGTTCCGTGCCATACGCTTTCCCTCCTGCCCTTGCAGCACCCGGTCTTTTTTATAAGATAAGTATAATAATCTCTTGGGAAAAGTGCAACTGCAAAAAAGCACCGGTTTCCGCAAAGAAGCCGGTGCTTGCAGGTAATGTGCCAAGCGGTCAACGGGTCAACAGCTCAAAGTGGTTCCGCTTGGTGACCAGCAGCCCTTCTTTTTGCAGCTTGGAAAGCTCCACCGACATGGCGGCACGCTCCACGCAGAGAAAATCCGCCAGCTGCTGACGGTCAAAGGGGATGTCAAAGGAAAGGGAGGACTGCCGGATGGATTCGGCGGACAGGTAGGACAGCAGCTTTTCCCGGGTGGTCCGCTTGCTGACATGGGTGATCTTATCGTTAAAAAGCAGTATTTTGTTTGCCAGAACGCTGACCAGATTGCGGATGAGTTTTTGGTGATGGTCGCAGGCGGTGGGGCAGGAGGTGAGCAGCCGCTTGACGTTCAGCA
>OOCL01001316.1_pt1 | contig 14830 bp, 12 predicted proteins | sample 1671211 | NCBI WGS metagenome assembly OOCL01 (sample SAMN06348133, study PRJEB24527) | human gut metagenome | biome: human gut; feature: ankylosing spondylitis patient; material: feces | host: Homo sapiens | place: China | collected 2015-10 | reverse complement strand
CCACAGTTCTGCAGGCGTTCTACAATCTTTTCTTTTTGCCGGACATCCACAATATTGCTTCCATCCAGTATAATTCCATCAAACGCTGACAGATCCGGCAGATTATAAATATTATATTCGCCCGTATTATGCAATGCATCTTTGCTCCAATTGCCATAACAATTGTACTGATACAAAGCAATATCCTCATCCAGTTCCCTGATCCGCCGGATGATCCCATCTACCCAGGCATACGTGATCATCCGGCGCCAGCCGTCTGATATCAATGCTATTTTTTTCAATTGTCCTCCCCCATATACCAATTCATGCCGATATGTTTAATTTATCACAAAAAACCAAAGGCTTCAATGCTGTTCTATACAAAAAACATGTATCCTTTGTGATTTTTAACTTTTTATGTTATGATAGGATTCTAGACTTTAGAAAAGAGGATATTTTATGGCAAAAGGAACTGCTGGAAAAAACTATTGGGCACTTCTTTTGATGATTCTCGCAGGTGTTGTACTGGGTGGCTTTATCGGTCAGCTTAGTGCCGGTGTTCCGGCTCTCCGCTGGCTGAATTACGGACAGACCTTTGGTCTTTCCAACCCACTGGTACTTGATCTGGGAATTCTGGTGCTCACATTTGGATTAACCATAAAAATAACGATCGCCGGCATCATCGGAATTGTGCTGGCGATCCTGATTTACCGATTCCTGTAACAGGTGCTTATTTCAGGAAACGCTCGAGACTGCGCATATGCTCCTTCATCGTCTCCCGTCCCATGCGGTAGGCGGCAAGGAGTCTCTGCCGGTCTCTTTCTACTTTGCTGACTTCTATCTTTTTGGGCGGACGAATGACAAACAATTCCCCACGTTCTTCTTTTCCCCGGATATATTCCAGTTCTTCGTTGTAATGCTCATGCCGGTGTTCCATGGCATCAATCATCGCCGGATACCTGCGAAGCGATACTTTCGCCAGCGGCATCAGCTGATTCTTTTTTTTCACATAATCCCGCGGCTGCGTCAGAATCACAACCGTTTTATCAAACCCAAGTTCCTGCATTTTCTGCACCGGAATAGAATCTGCTACGCCTCCATCAAGCAATTCATATCCGTCTACACAGACCGGCTTTGACACAATCGGCATGGATGCCGATGCTCTCATCCATTCCATTTCTGTCTTATCACACCGATCCACTTTTTTGTAAAGAGCTTTCCCGGTTTTGGCATCTGTCACCACCACGTAAAAATCCATCGGATTCTTGCGGTAAGTCTCATAATCAAACGGATCAAGATGCTCCGGGATATCATGATAACAGAACTGTTCCCCGAACATATCCCCTGTTTTCAAAAATGTGCGCAGTCCCGCATACTGCGGTTTATTACAGTACGCTGCATTGTAACGAATGACACGTCCCGGCTGACCGGACTTATAATTACAGCCAAACACTGCCCCTGCTGACACGCCCATCGCTCCGTCAAATGTTATCTGATGCTCCATCATCACGTCGATGACTCCGGCGGTGAACATTCCGCGCATAGCGCCGCCTTCCAGCACAAGTCCTGTTTTCATACCATTTTCCTCCTCGTCCGGTCAAAAATCCCGGATATGACCCTTCTCCTATTAAGAATAGTATACTCAAAAACCGCGAAAGAACAAGGGAGGATAAACCAAAAATGACCCGACAACCTCACGAAGTTTCGGTATTTTTGGACAAGGTCATACTTTTAGAAAAAACGAAGGAGTTTGGTGCCGTATTTTTACGAATTTTGGGAAGAAAACCCCTTGTCAAAGCGGGATGCTTCCGGTATACTAGGTGAAACATTATATGATGGGTGCGTGTGGCGCGCACCCGGGAATGGAAAACAGGCAGGCGCTTTTCGCGGCGGGCGAGCCGGAGGCAGAAAACGCGCCTGCAAGGGTTGGAGGATATATTTTATGAAGATGCTGGAAGATCGTATCCGCAAGGACGGCATTGTGCGCGAGGGCAACGTGCTCAAGGTGGACAGCTTTATCAACCACCAGATGGACATCCCGTTGTTCCGCGAGATGGCGCGGGAGTGGAAGCGCCTGTTTGCGGGCAAGCCCATCAATAAGGTACTCACCATCGAGGCCAGCGGCATCGGCATTGCGGCTGTGGTAGCCAGCGAGCTGAACGTGCCGGTGGTGTTTGCCAAAAAATCTATGAGCATCAATCTGGACTACGACAACTACAAGACCCAGATCCAGTCCTTCACCCACAAAAAGATCTACAACGTCATCGTGTCCAAAAAGTTCCTCACCCCGGAGGATCATGTGCTGATCATCGACGATTTTCTGGCCAACGGTTGTGCCCTGATGGGCCTGCTGGAACTGGCCGAGGAAGCCGGTGCCACCGTAGAGGGCATCGGTATCGCCGTGGAAAAGGGCTTCCAGCAGGGCGGCGAGCTGATCCGCAGCAAGGGCATCCAGCTGGAGAGCCTTGCCATCGTGGACGCTATGGACAGCACTACCGGCGAGATCACCTTCCGTCCCCAGCCGAACCAGAACTAATAGAATTTCAGCGTAACGGAATGTCTGCGGACGTTCCGTTATTTTTTTGCAAATGCCATTTCCCTCCACGACCCCTCCCGTGAAAATGCAATGCCGGAGCGTCCGCAGACGCTCCGGCATTGCTCTATTTAAAATATTTTTTCCGCTGACTATGGCCAGAGCGCAAGCGGAGGCCATTCAAAATCGTCATGCTCCGTCAAAGCTGTCCCCATCGGCGGGCAGGGCAGCGGCTTGCGCGTCTGCGCTGCCGGTGTCTGCTGCCCGCGGAATGCCCTTGTACACCAGCGTCTGCTCCAGCACCTCGGCACAGACCGGTGCCGAAAGACTGCCGCCGGCAGTGGTCCAGCTGTGGGGCTCATCCAGACAGACCAGACACAAAAACTGCGGGTCATCGATGGGTGCTACCGCCACAAAGCTGGCGATGCGCGCCTTCTCGTCGGCGCTGTCCAGCTTTTGGCTGGTGCCGCTTTTGCCGCCTACCCGGTAGCCCGCGATCTGCGCGTTGCGCCCGCCGCCGTACAGCACCACCGCCTCCATCATCTCCCGCATGGTGGCAGAGGTGGCGGGCTGGATCACCTGCCGCTTGCAGACCGGCTGGTTGTGCTGCAAAACGCTGCCGTCCGGCGCAAGGATGTCCGATACCAGATACGGCTGCATCAGCTTGCCGCCGTTTACCACCGCGCAGACGGCGGAGGCCATTTCCAGATACGAGATTTTGCTGCTCTGCCCGAAGGCGCAGGAGGCCAGCTCTACCGGTCCCATGCGGTCGGCGGTGTAGTACAGGCTCTTTTTTGGCTCGGCGGGCAGGTCGATGCCGGTGGGCTCCCGCAGACCGAAAGCGGCAAAATAATCGCAGAAAGCCTGCTTGCCCAGCCGCGCCCCGATTTGGATAAAGCTCTGGTTGCAGGAGTTTTCCAGTGCCTGGGTCACGGTCTGGCTGCCGTGACGCTTGTGGTTGGCGCAGTGGAACCGCGTGCCCGCCACCGAGATGGAGTCCCCGCAGTAAAAGGTGGAGTGCCGGGTAATGGCACCGGCGTCCAGCGCCGCAGCGCAGGTGATGAGCTTGAACACGCTGCCCGGCTCGTATAAGTCACTCACTGCCTTGTTGCGCCACTGGGTCTGCTGCGCCAGCTGCAAGGCAGCGGCGCGCTCTTTACCGGAAAGGGCATCTACGGCGGCGCGCGCGGCCTTGTCGGCGATGACCCGGGGCTGGTTGGGGTCGTAGGCCGGGGTGGTGGCCATGGCCAGAACCGCCCCGGTGTTCACCTCCAGCACAATGCCCACGCTGCGGGCAGCTACATGGTGCTCCTGCACCGCATAATTCAACGCATTTTCAAGATAATGTTGAATATTTGCATCGATGGTCAGCCGCAGCCCGCTGCCTTCCACAGGGACAAGCTCAGTCTCGTAGCTCTGCGCCAGCGTGTATCCCCAAGCGTTCACGGCGGTCAGCACCACTCCGTTCTGCCCGGTAAGGGTGTCGTTGTATTCGAGCTCCAGCCCGCTGATCCCGGCGTTGTCCACATTGGTAAAACCAAGCACCGAAGCCAAAAACTCCCCCTGCGGGTACCAACGCTTGGAGTCCTGATTGATGCGCACACCGGTAATACCGTTCTCTGCGCAGAAATCCCGCACGGCATCGGCAGTTTCCCGCTCCACCCGGTAGCGCAAAAGGCAGTCGTTCGCGCGCCGGTCGCTGAATTTTTCCAGCAGCTTGGCCTCGTCCAGTTCCAGAATCTCCGCAAGCCCCTTGGCGGCAAGGGCAAGCTTATCCTCCGGCATCTCCCGGGGGCTGGCGCGCAGGGTCCAGCAGCTGCTGTTGGCGGCCAGCAGCGCACCGTCGGCGCTGTATATTTTGCCCCGGTCGGCGGGCACGACAGTGTCCCGCAGCTGCTGCCCCAGCGCCCGCTGGGTGTACCAGCCGCCGGTGCATAATTGCAGCCAGAACAGCCGCCCGATCAGCCCTGCAAAGCAGACGGCGCACAGGCCCACCGCAATGAGCCGTGCCCGCATACGGAACGCCCGCTCCGGCAGGGTGCGCAGGGCGTCCGTGGGTTTTGAGCCGCGCATGGCAGCACCCCCTTTGCGGGCAGTTTATGCGCCCGGCGGCGGCGCGTATGACTAACCGCCCCCGCACCCGCGTACAATAACAGAAACGGAGGTGACCGGGATTGCACAGAACTGCTGCCCGCAAAGGGCTGCTGCGGCCGCTGCCGCCCATGGACCTGCCCTTTCTGGTGTTGGTGCTCACACTGGTAGCCTTTGGGCTGGTGATGCTGTGCAGCGCCAGCAGCGCGGTGGCACTGTACCGGCGGCAGGACGCCTTTGCCTATGTGCGGCCGCAGCTGCTGTACGCCGCCATGGGGCTGGGGGCCATGTGGATGGCCAGCCGGGTGGACTACCATATCTATCACAAGCTGGCGTGGCCGCTGCTGGCGCTCTCGCTGGTGCTGCTGACGGCGGTGCTGTTCATGCCGGAATATAACGGCTGCAAGCGCTGGCTTGTGCTGCCGGGGCTTGGCACATTACAGCCCAGCGAGATCGCCAAATTTGCGGTGGTGCTGGTGTTTGCCCACATCATCGCTTTGAACCACGACCGCATGGACAGCTTTGCGGTGGGGGTGGTGCCCTTTGCGCTGGTGCTGGGGGTAGTGGCGGTGCTCATGCTGCTGGAGCCCCACCTTTCCGGTACGGTGCTGATTTTAAGCATCGGCGCGGTGCTCATGTTCGTTGGTGGTACCGGGCTGCGGTGGTTTTTGCTGGCAGGGGCGGGCGGCGCTGCCGCCATCGGCACGGCTATCGTGCTCATGCCGGAGCTGGTGCCCTACGCCGCCGACCGGCTCAACTCGTGGCTCGACCCCTTTGCCGACCCGCTGGGCGACGGCCACCAGACCATCCAGAGCCTGTACGCCATCGGCTCCGGCGGGGCGGCAGGACTGGGACTAGGCAACAGCCGCCAGAAGCATCTGTTCGTGCCCGAGCCCCAGAACGACTTCATCTTTTCCATCCTCTGCGAGGAGCTGGGCTTTCTGGGCGCGTGTGCGGTGATATTGCTGTTCAGCGCGCTGCTGTGGCGGGGCATCACGCTGGCGGCGCACGCGCCGGACCGCTTTGGTGCGCTGCTGGTGGTGGGCTTTGTGGTGCAGGTAGCATTGCAGGCAGTGTTGAACATCGCGGTGGTCACCAACACCATCCCCAACACCGGCATCAGCCTGCCCTTTTTCTCCCCCGGCGGCACCAGCCTGATGATGCTGCTGGGCGAGATGGGCATCGTGCTTTCCGTCTCCCGGGGCGAAAGCTGATAAAAGGCTGTATTTCCTGCCGCAATGGGGTAGGAGCGGCGCGGAAATACCGAAAAAAACGGACAAATGACCGGACAAACCCTGCAGACGGCGGGAAAGCCGTTTCCGGCGCATTTTGTTGACCAAAGACCCTCGTTTTGCATACCATGGGGTATCTTTTGCAGAACGGGGGTCTTGGCATGGCTGGGGATTGGATCATTACAGGCGGGCGGCCTTTGCAGGGCAGGGTGGAAGTGCCTGCGGCCAAAAACAGTGTGCTGCCGCTGCTGGCAGCTGCGCTGCTATGCAGCGGGCCGGTGCGGCTGCAAAATGTGCCACGCCTGACGGACGTAGAGGACTGTCTTGCCCTGCTGCGGGGCGTGGGCTGCACGGCGGGCTGGCAGGGTGCAGAACTGGCGGTGCAGGGGCAGCCCATGCGCACCGACCTTGCACCGGAGGCCGCAGGCCGGATGCGGGCGTCCATCCTGTTCTGCGCGCCGCTGCTGGCGCGGCTTGGGCGGGTGAGCACCGTGCTGCCCGGGGGCTGCCGTATCGGGGCAAGACCTATCGACCTGCATTTGCAGGGGCTGGCGCAGATGGGCGTGCGGCAGCTGCCCGCAGCGCCCGGACAGCTTACACTGTACGCCCCGGCGGGGCTGCGGGGCGCAGAAATTTGTCTTAGCTTTCCCAGCGTGGGCGCTACCGAGACGCTGCTGCTGGCCGCCGCCACGGCGCAGGGACAGACCGTGCTGCATGGCGCTGCAAAAGAGCCGGAGATCGCGGATCTTGCCGCCTTTCTCAACGCCTGCGGCGGCTGCGTGGAGGGCGCGGGCACCGACACCATCCGGGTGCAGGGAAGGCGCTGCCTTGCGGGCTGCACCTTTGCGCCGGTGGCAGACCGTATCATCGCCTCTACGCTGGCCTGCGCGGCAGCAGCGGCGGGTGGCAGGGTAGAACTGGCGGGCTGCGCACCCGGGCTGTATGCGCCGCTGCTGGAAATTCTGGAACAAATGGGCTGCACCGTAGAGCGGGCACGCGATGCTGCCGCCATTTCACGGTTCGGGGTACTGCGCGGTGCGGGAAACGTGCACACAGCGCCCTACCCGGGCCTTGCCACGGACGCCGCCCCGCTGCTGGCGGCGGTGATGCTCTGCGCACAGGGGGAAAGCCGCCTGCAGGACAGAGTATTTGAGCACCGCTTTGCCTGCGCGGAAGGTTTTGCGGCGCTGGGTGCGAACGTCCGGGTGGCAGAGCGCACCCTGTATGTGCAGCCGGGCGGGGTGCTGCACGGGGCAAAGCTGACTGCACCGGACCTGCGGGGCGGGGCAGCGCTGGTGCTTGCGGCACTGGCTGCCCGGGGCAGCAGCCGCCTTGGCGGGGTGGAGTTTGTCCGGCGCGGGTATGCAGACCTTGACCGGCTTTTGGCGGGGCTGGGCGCACAGATTTGGCAGGAAATACCCGCCCGGAGTGGGGTTATGAAAAAAACACCCACGAAAAAGCAATTTTGTCTTGCAATCGGAACGAAAAAATGATACGATACAGTTATATAAATATCGTATGATAATTTCTGTGCGGCATTTGCGCAGTTCCACATAAAAATCCGATGGAGGACAAAGTTATGGCATTGATGCTCGATGAAGAACTGGACGAAAACGTTACGACGATCAAGGTGATCGGTGTAGGCGGCGGCGGCGGCAACGCTGTGAACCGTATGGTGAGCGACGGCCTGCAGGGCGTAGAGTTCATCGCCATGAATACCGACCAGCAGGCACTGGCCAAGAACCATGCCTCGGTCAAGGTGCAGCTGGGTTCCAAGCTGACCAAGGGTCGCGGTGCGGGTGCAGACCCGGAGATCGGCCAGCGTGCCGCTGAAGAAAGCAAGGACGAGATCGCCAACGCCCTCAAGGGCTCCCAGATGGTCTTTATCACCGCCGGTATGGGCGGCGGCACCGGCACCGGTGCAGCACCCGTTGTGGCCGAGGTGGCACACGATCTGGGCATCCTGACCGTCGGCATCGTTACCAAGCCCTTCTCCTTTGAGGGCAAGCGCAAGATGGGTCTGGCCGAGCAGGGCATTGCCAACCTGCTGATGCACGTCGACAGCCTGATCGTCATCCCCAACGAGCGCCTGAAGATGATCAGTCAGGAAAAGATCACCCTGATGAATGCCTTCCAGGCTGCCGACAACGTGCTGCGTCAGGGCGTTGAGTCCATCTCTGCCCTGATCAATGTGCCCGCCTTCATCAACTTGGACTTCGCCGATGTGCGCTCCATCATGAAGGATGCCGGCTACGCCCACATGGGCGTGGGCAGCGCCAAGGGTGCAGGCAAGGCCGAGAACGCCGCCAAGGCTGCTATCTCCAGCCCGCTGCTGGAGACCAGCATCGCCGGTGCACACGGCGTTATCATCAACATCACTTCCAGCCCGGACATCGGTCTGGAGGACGTGGAAACCGCCGCAGGCCTCATTACCCAGAGCGCACATCCCGATGCAAACATCATCTGGGGTACTGCCTTTGATGAGAACCTGTCCGATGAGATGCGCGTGACCGTTGTGGCCACCGGCTTTGACAACAAGAGCGCCAGCGACCTGCGCAACAGCATTAACAACGCCATGGGCGGTGCACAGTCTGTGCCCACTGCGGTGTTCAGCAGCGATACCGGCGCAGCCGCAGCTCCGGCATCCAATGCCGCCCCGGCTGCTGCTCCGGCTGAAAAGAAGACCGTGGAAGAGGAAAGCAGCGACAATCGTTACTACGATGAACTGCTGGCCATCCTGAACAAGCGGAAGTAATTACAGGCTACAATGGGGCTGGCAGCTGCGCCCATGCGGTCAGCGAAAGCCCCATGCAAGGTGTGCATGGGAGGGCATCATGGTGCAGACAGAGCGGGAGACCGGTGCCCTGCGCGGACAATTTGCCCGGCAGGCCGCTGTACAGGCATCTGCCGCAGCACAGGCGGAAAGCGCCCGGGCACAGGCAGAGCAGCTGAGCCGCAAGCTGGCTGCGGCACGCGCCGAGGTGCGCCGGTATCAGACCCGGATGTTCGCCTTTGAGCGCACCCTGCTTGCCCTCAAGCATGATAATGCAGAACTGGAAGCCGCCTGTGAGCAGGCGTGGGAGCAGCTGGAACAGGCCAATGCCCGGGCAGAAAAGGCCGAAGCCGCCTGCCGCAGAGCCGAGGCTGCTCTTGCCGCCATGCAGCAGACTGCCCCGGAAGCACCTGTGCAGCCGGATACAACCCCCGAGGCTGTGCCGCAGTGCGAGGCTGCACCGGAACAGCCTGCACCGGAAACGGAAGAAATCCTCTGCGCCCCGGAACAGGCACTGCCCCCGGAGCCCGCACAGCCTGCATGGCAGCCGGAGACCCGGCTGGAACAGATGGCTGCGGAGCTGATGGGCTGGTTCGATGCCATGATGCCCCAAGAATGAATCTTAAAAGGACTGCTGCGTGTTTTGCGCAGCAGTCCTTTTTCTTTCAGAGTGGAACGATTTAAAATGCGCTCTGCTTTGCTCTGCGCATCATCAGCGGAAAATAAGGTTTATATTTCGCGGTTGCCGCGCTCTGCGGAGCGCGGCAACCGCATTTTCACAGGAAGGGCTGTAACGACAAACGGCTTGCTTTCGAACAACGTTTGCAAAGGGAATTGTAAAAATTGGATTGCATTTATACAACTGGAAATGAGAACGCTTGCAGAAAATACCGGAAAATGGCAGAATATGTTGCACGCAGCCTTGCATTTTGCTGTAAAATCCAGTAAAGTATAAATGAATACAATAAAGCGGATGCTAGAGAAAACCTATTACATCCAGTCAGTGCGGACGGTGTGCCCGGAACAAAGCCGGGACAGAAAGATGCGCCGCAAAAGGAGAAACATGGCCATGAACGAGAAACCGAAGATCCTGATCGCGGATGATTCCGAGATCAACCGTGCCCTGCTCAAGGAGATACTGGGCGATGGCTATGACTATCTGGAGGCGGAGGACGGCGCAGCAGCGGTGGAACTGATGCGGCAGCGCACGGATATCTCCCTGCTGCTGCTGGACCTGATGATGCCGGGCATGGATGGCTTTGACGTGCTGCGGGTGATGAAGTATCACGCATGGCTGGACGAGATCCCGGTCATCGTCATCTCGGCGGCAGAGGATACTGCCAACATTGAACGCGCCTATGATCTGGGTGTGGCAGACTATATCCGCCGCCCCTTCGAGCGGATCATGATCCTGCGCCGGGTGAAGAATATCCTCATGCTGTACGCCAAGCAAAAGCGGCTCACCCGCCTTGTTACCGATCAGGTGTACGAAAAAGAGCACAACAGCGTGCTGATGATCAGCATCCTGAGCCATGTGGTGGAGTTCCGCAACAGCGAGAGCGGGCTGCATGTTATGCACATCCGCACCCTGACCGACCTGCTTTTGCACCGGCTGGTGCAAAAGACCGACCGCTACCAGCTGGACGAAAGCGATATCGCCCGCATCAGCACCGCCTCGGCGCTGCACGATATCGGCAAGATCGTCATCCCGGAGGAGATCCTGAACAAGCCCGGCCGCCTGACTGCCGAGGAGTTTGCCATTATCAAGAACCATACCGTGGCGGGCGCGCAGATGCTGCAGGATCTGGGACAGGCGATTGCGCAGGATGAGCCGCTGTTGCAGGTGGCGCACGCCATCTGCCGCTGGCACCACGAGCGCTGGGACGGCAATGGCTACCCCGACCGGCTGAAAGGGGATGAGATCCCCATTGCGGCGCAGGTGGTGGCACTGGCAGACGTGTACGACGCTTTGACCAGCGAGCGCTGCTATAAGCACGCCTACGATCACGATACCGCGCTGCGCATGATATTGAACGGCGAGTGCGGCGCGTTCAACCCGCTGCTGCTGGACTGCCTGCGAGAGTCCTCGGAGCAGCTGCGCACCGAGCTGACCCGCTCGGAGTGGGACCGGGGCTTCCGGCAGGAGACCCACCGCCTTTCCGAGGAGATTTTGCACCGGGAGGCGCTGCCCCGGGAGAACCACTCCCAGCTGCTGCTGGAGCAGGAAAAGGAGCGCACGGATTTCTACGCCGCTCAGTGCGGCGGCATTCGGTTCGACTACGACCTGCTGGCCGGCAGCGTGACGGTGTATGACTACCATGCCGAGCCCATGCAGCAAAAAAAGGTAACCGATTTTGCGCAGGGCAAGGGGCTCAGCTTTTTGAACGAGCAGGATCGGCGCAAGCTTTCCAAGGCCATCAGCCGCGCCACGCCGGAAACGCCGGACGTGGTGCTGCCGGTCATGGTGCAGCGGGACGGGAAGCCGCACCTGCACCGGATGGCACTGCATACCATCTGGAGCGGTGCCGGGGTGCGCCGCTGCGTGAACGTGCTGGGGCAGCTCACCGATGAACAGCACCGCGTGGAGCATCAGGCCGAGCTGCTGACTGCAGAAGGCCCGGAGGAAGATCCCGCCCATTTCCTGCGGCGGCTGCAGGGCATCTTTGATGTGGTGCGTCTGGTAGACCCGGAGCACCGCAAGGTGCTTGCGCTGGACAGTGACGGCATCCTGACCGAAAAGCCCGGCAACTGCCACATGGTATGGAACAAGGATACCCGGTGCGAAAACTGCATCTCGGCCAAAGCCTACGCCCGCAAGACCATTCTGAATAAGATCGAGTTCAAGGACGAGGAAGCCTATTTTGTCATTTCCAAGTATATCGAGGTAGGCGGAAGGGGCTGTATGCTGGAACTGGTCACCCGGCTGACGGATGGCCGCTGGCTGGATATGGGCGGCCATCGTCTGCTGCTGGACCGCTGCGACGGAATGGAGCGCAGCGCCTTCGTAGACCCTCTGACCGGGGCCTACACCCGCCGCTATTTTGATAAGTTCCTTGCCGGGGGCGAGATGCACGGCGGCGTGGCGATGATCGATGTGAACCAGTTCAAGTCGGTCAACGACAGCTTTGGACATCTGGTAGGGGACGAGGCGCTGCAAACTGTGGCCGCAGCCATGCAGAGCTGCCTGCGTCAGACTGATATCCTGATCCGCTACGGCGGCGATGAGTTTCTGCTGCTGATGCCCCAGAACTGCCCTGACGGCGTAGAAAGCGTCATCCGGCGGGTGCAGAACGCTGTGCAGGCGGCACGGGTGCCCAGCCACCCGGAGCTCCGGCTTTCGGTAAGCATTGGCGGCGTGTGCAATGTGCAGCCCCTGACCGAGGCCATCCGGCAGGCCGATGCCCGGATGTACTGCAATAAAGAAAACGGGGAGCCGGTGTTATAACCGCAGCTGACAACAAAAAAGAGACAGGCGACCCTTTCCGGGAAGCCTGTCTCCTCTTTTTTTCAAAGAAATCTTTTATTTCCGCTGCCTAGCGGCAATCTGCGCGGCAGTGGGCGGGATATCGCCCTGCGCGGCCTTTTCCAGCTGGCTCAGGCGGCGGTCCAGATCGGTGAGCCGCTGCGAGACGATGTCCGGCAGATCCTGCTGGTCCAGATCGTCGGCGGGGTTCACCGCCTTGTTGTTGATGCGCACCACCTCGGCGGGTACGCCCACGGCGGTACAGTTGGCGGGCAGGTTGCGCAGCACCACGCTGCCTGCGCCGATGCGGGCGTTATCCCCGATGAACACCGGGCCCAGCACCTTGGTGCCTGCGCCGATGAGCACGTTGTTGCCCAAGGTGGGGTGGCGTTTGCCGGTATCCTTGCCGGTGCCGCCCAGCGTTACCCCGTGGTAGATGGTGCAGTTATCCCCGATCTCGCAGGTCTCACCGAACACGATGCCCATGCCGTGGTCGATGAACAGACACTTGCCGATGGTGGCACCCGGGTGGATCTCAATGCCGGTGCGGTGGCGGCCATGCTGGCTGACCCACCGTGCCAGAAAAAAGTGCTTGTGCTCGTACAGCCAGTGCGCGATACGGTGATACACCAGAATGTGGAATCCCGGGTACAGCAGCATTACCTCCAGCACGCTGCGTGCGGCGGGGTCCTTGCGCTGGATGTTCCGCGCGTCCTCAAGTAAACCCATGCGGAAAACCTCTCTTTCCCATAAACACCCGCCCACGCGGCGGGGCTCTCCCTTTTACCGTATTATAATAGCACAGCAGGAGACGAAAGTACAGTGCCGCGCTAGGAATTATGGAACAAAATGGCATTTATTTTGCCGCGTGACTCGGGTTTTGGGTAGAGTATCCAAAATTCGGCGAGAGATACCAGAAACCTTTTAGCACCTGTTTTTGCGTACAGCCATTGACATATTTTGCGGTTCTATGATAAAATAATACGAATGAAAACGCAACCATCATAAAAAGGAGAAACACCATGCTGTGCAGCGCCCAGAACCCGAAACTGAACAAGCAGTTCGCGTCCGGTTTTGCCGTGGCTTCGTTGTTTCCTTTTTTTGCGCAATGAGCTTTTCCCTTTGCGGGGAAAAGTTTTTTTTTGCCCGTTTTCGGGCACTAGACACCCCAAAATATCATTACAGGAGGAAACCGCGATGCTGCTGACAAACGCTGTAAACACCGAGGGACGGCCGCTGGAGATCTATGTAAAGGATGGCAAAATCGCTGCCGTAGGGCAGAACCTTTCCGCCCTTGCCGCCGAGAACGAGACGGTGGTGGATGCCGGTGGGCTGACGGTGCTGCCCGCATTTGTGGATCTGCACTGCCACTGGCGCACCCCGGGCTTTGAGTACAAGGAGGACATTGAGACCGGCAGCCGCGCCGCTGCCGCCGGCGGCTACACCTTTGTAAACCTGATGCCCAACACCAAGCCCGTCTGCTCCTCTGCCGCACAGGCCATGATGGTGGAGCAGAAGGCTGCCGAGGTAGGGCTGTGCGATGCAAACCAGACCGTCTCCATCACCGAGAACTTTGACGGCGTGAGCATCGACCACCTCAAGACCCTGCCCGCCAGCGTGAAGTTCATCACCGAGGACGGCCACGGCGTGCAGGATAACGCCACCATGGCGCGGGCCTTTGCCATCTGCACCCAGAAGGATATCACGGTCATGAGTCACGCCGAGGATATGGAGATCAGCCCGTGGGACTACCGTCTGGCCGAGGATATCGAGACGGTGCGCAACTGCTGGCTGAGCGAGTACTACCAGACCCGGCTGCACATGTGCCATGTGTCCACCCGGGGCGCGCTGGACGCCATCCGCATGGCAAAGCTGCGGGGCGCACCGGTCACCTGTGAGGTGACCCCCCACCACCTGTGGTTCACCAACGACACCTGCGACTACCGGGTCAACCCGCCCATCCGCACCGCCGATGACGTGGAGGCGCTGGTGGAGGGCATCCGTACCGGCATCGTGGACGCCATTGCCACCGACCACGCACCCCACTCTGAAGAGGACAAGCTGAAGGGCATGGCCGGTATGGTGGGCAGCGAGACCGCCTTCGGCGTGTGCTACACAAAGCTCTGCAAGCAGGAGGGTCTGCCGCTGGAGCTGCTGGTGCACCTGATGAGCACCCGCCCCGCCGAGATCCTGGGCCTTGCCAAGGGTCAGCTGGAGCCGGGCTTCGATGCCGATTTTGTGCTGGTGGATCTGGACACCCCCTACACGGTGGAAAAGGAAAAACTGCACTCCAAGAGTCACAACACCCCCTTTGACGGCGCACAGCTCTACGGCAAGGTGTTTGCCACCATCAAGGCCGGTAAGATCACCTATCAGGCCGAGGAGTAAAAAAGAACGAAACCCTCTCAGGCTTTGCCTGAGAGTACGGAAAGCAGTTCGCATATTACGAAAAGAAACAGTTGCCCTCAAGAGAAAAAGCTCCCCCTTTGGGGGAGCTGGCGCGCAAGCGCCTGAGAGGGTTCTACAATACGACTTACAGGAGGACACCCAAATGACGAACATGGACAAACTGTACGAAGCTGTGGAAGCCCGCGGCCCGGTGTGCGTGGGTCTGGACACCGATTTCAGCTACCTGCCTGCCGATTTTGTGGACAGCACCCTGACCAAGGGCGAGAACATCGTGCGCTTCAACAAAAAGCTCATTGATGCCACCAAGGCTGTGGCTGGCTGCTACAAGGTGCAGATCGCTTATTATGAGT
>OOCL01001313.1_pt1 | contig 14854 bp, 11 predicted proteins | sample 1671211 | NCBI WGS metagenome assembly OOCL01 (sample SAMN06348133, study PRJEB24527) | human gut metagenome | biome: human gut; feature: ankylosing spondylitis patient; material: feces | host: Homo sapiens | place: China | collected 2015-10 | reverse complement strand
GGCGGAAGTGCGCCCAGGCGAGGGAGTCCAAAATGTACGCATGGTCAGGGGCCTGCTTGAGCGCCGCTTCGAGCAGCAAGACCGCGCGGTCCAGATCCTTGCCCTGCTCGGCCAGCGAGTAGCCCACATAGTTCAGGGCCTGATAATCCTCGGGATTGCGGGCGACGATGGATTCCATCACGGCGAGGGCCTCGCGCTTGCGGCCGAGGGAATCCAGCACGCTGCCGTAGACATAGGCGATTTCGTCGTCCGAAGGCCAGATCTGCTGCGCCGCCGTGGCCGCGGTCAGGGCTTCCTTGTAGCGGTCCTGCAGCAGATACAGGTGGATCTCCATGAGCCGGAAATCCCGTTCCGTGGGGAACTGGCTCTGGCCCTGAAGGATGAGCTGCATGGCGTCTTCATAGCGCTGCTGATCGTGCAGCAGCTGGATGCGCAGGCGCAGCGCCCGGTCGTAAAAACGGTTTTCCGGGGGAATGGATTCAAGGAAGTTCAGGGTTTCCTGCACGTCCTTGTGGTATTCGTAGGCGATGGCGGCGAGGTAGAAGTGCACCTCGTCCGGCGCATTGGGATCGCTCTTGAGGCCGTCGAGCAGGGCCTCCGCCTCGGGGTACATCCTCGCGTCCAGAAAAAGCGTCGCCGCCGTGAGCTTGTAGCCGTAGGTGGCGGGGCCGTTCAGGGCGTAGTCCAGGGCTTTCTGCCCCTTTCCGGCGCGGATCTGGCCTTCGACCATCCTGATCCAGATGTCCGGATTGTCCGGGTCCTGCTCGATCAGGCTGTTATAGATTTCGTTCGCTTCGGAGAATTGCCTGTCCGCTTCCAGCAGGCGGGCCAGCTCGAACCACGCGTCGACGAATTCTGGGCTTTCCTGTACGGCGAGCCGGAGCTGCTGGATGGCCCTATGGGGCTGTTTGAGGCCCACGAGGGCCTGCGCGTGGGCATAGCGGACAAAGGACGTCCGCAGGCGCTGCGGCAGGGCCGAGAACACCTTGTCGGCGTCCTTGAAGTGCCCGGTTTTGACGTAGAGGATGCCGAGCTCCTGCTGCACGAGTTCGGAGTCCGGGCGCTGCTTGCGGTATTCTTTCAGAATCTTGAGGGCCTGCTCGTTGTCGCCCTGTTCGAGCCACGTTTCGGCGAGCAGGAGGTGCAGGCCGAGATCGCCGGGCACGCGCTTGACGGCCTGTTCAAGCAGGCTGCGGGCTTCACTGGTTTCCCGGTTGAGCATGAGCCATGCCGCCGCGTCGATGAAGGGCTGCGGCCTGTTTTCCAGCGTCAGGAGGAGTTTTACGGCTTCAAGGACGCCTTCCTTGTCGTCGCCGCGGATGGACTGGTCGAGCAGGAGGGTCGCGTAGGTACGCTGGGCCTCGGGCGAGAGGTCCCATTGCACGGGTCCCTGCGGCGTACTGCGGGCGCACCCGGTGAGCATCTGCACGGTCAGCACGGCGCAGACCATCCCGCGCAGCAGATTGCGGACAAGACCCGCGCCGCAGCGGGAATTTCCCCGGCGGGCGTGGGATGGCGCAGCCGCAAGCGGGGCCGCGGGATGAGTGAGGCGAATGCGGAAGCTCATGAGCAAACTCTGGGGGTTGAAACACGATAACAGGGGATAACGAATACCCTAAACGGGAACGAACAACAACCGGAGATTGTGTATCCGGAACGTTGTTTTCCTCCTAGTGCGAGATCCAGTCTTCGGAGAAGTCCTGAATATCGGTGGAGAGATGGGTCTTCAGCTTTTGGAGCAGGCGGGCCTCAAGCTGGCGTACCCGTTCGCGGGTGACGTTGTAGCGCTCCCCGATTTCCCGCAGCGTGACCGGATCGTCGGTCAGGAGGCGGTGCTCGAGGATGTAGGCTTCCTTTTCGGAAAGCGAGGGGAGGATGTCGCGGATTTTGCTTTGGAGCAGTTCGGCGATTTCCATGCCCGCGAGGCTTTCCTCAATGCCCGGGCCGAGCGCGGGCAGGAAGTCCATGCGCGTGGCGCTGCCGGACTCGTCGCCGACGGTGGCGTCGAGGGACATGTCGGAGGCGTCCAGCCGCTGCTGCATCTCCACGATCTGATCCTCGCCCACGCCGAGGCGCTCCGCAAGGGTCGCCGCGTCTGGGTCGAAGCCTTCGGCAATGAGCTTCTGGTGTTCGCGGTTCAGGTTGTAGAACAGCTTGCGCTGGGCCTGCGTCGTGCCGATCTTGACCATCCTCCAGTTGTCCATGATGAACTTGAGGATATAGGCGCGGATCCAGAACGCCGCGTAATAGGAGAACTTGATCCCCTTGTCCGGGTCGAACTTGTTGACGGCCCGCATGAGGCCGACGTTGCCCTCCTGAATGAGGTCAAGGAAGGCCAGATTATGGCCGACGTGCTTCTTGGCAATGGACACCACCAGACGCAGGTTTGCCTCGCTCAGGCTGCGGCGGGCGTTCAGGCCGTCGCGGCGGGTCTTGAGCAGCTCCTGACGGCGCTCCTCGCTCAGGGGGCCGTTCTCCACGGCCTCCATGGCCTTTTCCTCGTCTGCCTTTTCCTCGGCATCCTCGGCAGACTTTTCGCCGTCCTCGTCCAGATCCTCGGTGTAGCTGCGGCTGTTCTCGTCCTCCTCAAAGGAGAAGCGGGCGCTGTTCTTCTTGATGTACTCCGGTGCGCCGTACTTCTGGCGGTCTGCCTGCAAAATGTGTGCAGCCTCGGCACCGGCATGGATGCGGCGGCTCAGCTCCACCTCCTGCTCGGCGCTCAGCAGCGGGATCTGACCGATCTGCTTGAGGTAGTTCTTCACCGGGTCGTCCAGCAGCTCGTCCATGGCAGCCTTCAGGTCTGCCGGGTTCTCCTCGGCATCCTCTTCGTTTTCATCGGCAAGGCCCATGTCATCGTTGTTGTTCTCGGCGTTCTCCACCTCAGCAATGATGCTGTCCACGTCCAGACTCGGCTCGTTCTCTTCCTCCAGGACCTTAATGCCGCGCTCCTCCAGCAGGGTGTAGAGGGTATCTACATCCATGCGGCATTGTGCCGCCAGCGCCTTGGCCTCCTGTGCAGAGAGGGTGCCCTCGCCCTTAGTCAACAGTTCCTTCAAAGTCATGCCCATTTTTTCTCTCCTTCCCGCTCCGGGGAATTTCCTGTAATATTGCCCTGTGCATCAGATCACAAGGCCGCCGTTCACCCCAAACACCTGTCCGGTGATGTATCCGGCATCCTCGCTGGCCAGAAAGACCAGCAGCTTTGCAACTTCTTCCGGGGTGCCCAGCCGCCCCACAGGGGTCTCCTCGGCCAGCGCCGCCTTGTCCTCGGCGGTAAAGGCCGCCATCATGTCGGTCTCGATGACCCCCGGCGCTACGCAGTTCACCGTAATGCCGCTGGGGCCCTCTTCCTTGGCCAGTGCCTTGGTCAGGCCGATGAGCCCGGCCTTCGCGGCGGAATAGTGCACCTCGCAGCTGCCGCCGGTCTGGCCCCACATACTGCTCACGGTCAGGATGCGGCCCTGCTTGCGGCGGATCATGCCGGGCAGTGCCAGCTGGCACAGGTGGAACGCGCCGCTCAGGTTCACGTCCAGCATCCGCTGCCACTCCTCCGGGGTGATGTCGGTAAACAGCTTCTGCTGCGCGATGCCGGCGTTGCACACCAGCACATCCACCCTGCCCATGGCCTGCTCCACCGCATGGAACGCCAGCTCACAGCTGGCGCGGCTGGCTACATCGCACTGGATGGCGATGCACCCGGGCAGCTGCTGTTCCAGCGCAGCGGCAGCGGCGGCGTTCTGATGGTAGAGCACCGCCACCTGATACCCTGCTGCCGCAAAGGCGCGGGCAGCGGCAGCACCGATGCCCCGGTCGCCGCCGGAGATCAGCACCCGGCGCGCCGCAGCGGGTGCGGCAGGGACAGGCCGTTCTTTTACAGGCTCCGGCACAGGCTCTGCGGGCTGCTCCGATGCAGGCGGCTCTGCAGGCTTTTCCAGCGTGATCACCCGGGTGGGCTCGTCCACCACAGGCGCTGCCGGTTTTTCCAGCGTCATGATGCGGGTAGGCTCGTCCGCGACCGGCTCCATCGGCGCAGCCGGCTTTGCAGCCGGTGCGGCAAGGGGCTCCGGCGCGCGCTCTTCCTCCGGCACCTGAAAGGTCAGTTCAAACTCGTCCTCGTACAAGAGTGTATCCCTCCTGTTCGGTATTCTCGGCCGGGCACAGTGCCCCAGCCGGAAAAACCCTGTGCCCATCCCCAGACAGTGCAGCGTTCCGTTTATGTGTCCGGCAAAGGTCCGGTGCTTTGGCGTGCCCGCCTGCAGTTGCGATGGGTTTCGACAAGATTCCATTGAATAATATACCACAATCCAGCTCAAAAAGAAAGTGGGAACTGCAATTTTTTACGCAGTTCCCACTATTTTTCCTTATTTTCCCCTGTTTTCGGGCACCGGTGGCTTCCAGCGGGGTCTGCCCGCCCGCTTTTCCCGCAGGGAAACAAAAAACGCCTGCAAAAGCTGCTGCGCCTCGGCCTCCCGCAGCCCCTTTTCCACCACCGGATGGTGGTTGAAGGGCAGCGCGAACAGGTCGGTCACCGAGCCGCAGCACCCGGCTTTGGTGTCGGCAGCACCGTACACCACCCGGCGCAGACGGCTGTTGATGATGCCGCCCGCACACATGGGGCAGGGCTCTAAGGTGACGAACAGCTCGCACTCCCACAGCCGCCAGCCGCCCAGCGCTTTGCAGGCGGCATCAATGGCCAGCAGCTCCGCGTGGTGCAGGGCGTTTTTCTCGGTTTCCCGGGTGTTGTGCGCCGTGGCGATCACCTCGCCGTGCCGCGCCACCACCGCGCCCACCGGCACCTCGCCCAAGGCTGCGGCTTTGGCGGCTTCTTCCAACGCAAGACCCATCAGTTCAAAATCGGTCATGTATTCCATCCTCTCATCCCATCGCCAGCACCAGCAGGTTGTTTGCGCTGTGCAGCAGCACCCCCGGCCAGAGATGCCCAGTGCGGTCAGCCAGCCACCCCAGACCCAGCCCGCACACCAGCGCATAGGCCATGGCGGCAGCGCTGCCGTGCTGCAAGGCAAACAGCACCGCCTGCAAAAGAATAGCCTGTTCCCTGCCCAGCGGCTGCGCCCGGCGCTGCACCGCCCCCCGGAACACCCCTTCCTCCGCCAGCGGAGCCAGCAGGCAGACCCGGAAAAACCGCACCGCGCCGCCGGGCGGCATGGGCAGCAGCACCGCCAGCGCCTTGCCCGCTAGCAGATACCCCACCGCCCAGCCAAAGGCCGAAAGCAGCGCGGCGGTGCGGGGATTCAGCTTGTGCATGGTCGGTCTCCTCCTGCTATGGTTCGTTCCCGGTTATAGTACCATATCTGCCGCCGGGTGCGCAAGGTTTGGGCGTTCTGTCGCGGCAAATTTATGCAAATCATTGACACATCGCCCTAAATGGTGGTATAATGATTTCCAACCTTTTTGATGAAAGCGTCGTATATACTGTATTTTACCGGTAGACCGGAGGTATTATTATGATCCGTATCCTCACCGATTCCGCGTCCGATATCCTGCCCGCCGAGGCGCAGCAGCTGGGCGTGACCGTGATTCCCCTGAACGTGACGCTGGAGGACGGCACCGTCCTGCGGGACGGCATCGACATGACCCCCAGCGCATACTATACCCATCTAGCAGCCTGCCGCAAGCTGCCCACCACCAGCCAGCCCAGCCCGGAGCAGTTCGAGCGGCTGTATCTGGACGCTGCTGCCGCCGGGGACGAAGTGCTGGGCATCTTTTTGTCCGATGCGCTGTCCGGCACCGGTCAGTGCGCCAGACTTGCTGCCGACCTTGCCAACGTGGATAATGTGGTGTTCGTGAACACCGAGAACGTCTGTCTGGGGCAGTCCTTGCTGGTGCGGCTGGCTGTGCAGCTGCGGGACGCCGGCAAGACGATCACCCAGATCGCCGCCGATCTGGAAAAGGCCAAGCAGCACCTGCATCTGGTAGCTGCCGTGGACGATCTGAAGTACCTGCGCAAGGGCGGCAGACTGTCCGCTGCCGCAGCTGTGGCGGGCGGTATGCTGGGCATCAAGCCCATCCTCGCCGTCATGGAGGGCAAGGTGGCGCTGGCCGGTAAGGCGCGCGGTCTGCCCGGCGTGTATGTGGCGCTGTTCAAAAAGATCGACGAGATGGGCGGCATCCACCCGGGCTACACGCCGCTGCTGGGCTACACTGTCAACCCCCGGGAGCTGCAGCCGCTGCTGACCTACCTGCAGGACAACCTGCATCTGGACGCACCGCTGGTGCGCCAGATCGGCTGCGTCATCGGCACCCACACCGGCCCCGGTGCATTCGGCATCGCGTTCTTTGATAAAGAGCTGGCGCTGGAATAAAACCTATTCGCAAAAACAAGCCGGACAGCCCGCGGGCTGTCCGGCTTGTTTTTTGTAAGGGGAATGGTTAAACCCTCTCCGTCATCGCTGCGTGATGCCACCTCCCCCGAAGGGGGGAGGTTTTAGGTTGCTACCCGTCAAGCTCCCCCCTTCGGGGGAGCTGGCAAAGCCGATAGGCTTTGACTGAGAGGGTTTCTGCCTTGCCCTTACAGCACCGCGTCCGAGATGAGCTTGCCCAGCAGCAGAACCAGCACCACCAGCATCATGGGGCGGATGAAGCGGGCACCTTTTTTCAGGGCAAAATGGGAGCCCAGCAGGTTGCCCAGAATGTTGCTGATGGCGCAGGGGATGCCGATGTGGAACACCACCAGACCGTTCATCAGATAGGTGAACAGGCTGGCGTAGTTGCTGGCCAGATTGAGCACCTTGCCGTTGCCATTGGCAGTGCGCAGGTCAAAGCCCATCAGGGTGGTAAAGGCAATGATGGCAAAGGTGCCGGTGCCCGGGCCCATAATGCCGTCGTACAGGCCGATGCCCAAACCGATGGTCAGCGCCAGTAAAATCTTTTTCAGATCCAGCGTGCCGTCGTCCCGGTTCTCGTCCGGCAGGTTGCGCTGCCACAGAATGATGACCGCCGCCACCGGCAGGATGATGAACATCATGGTGCGCAGCAGCTCATCGCTGAGCAGCAGCACGATATGCGCGCCCAGCGCACTGCCTGCAAAGCTGCCGATGGCTGCAAGAACACCCACCTTCACGTTCATGGCGCCGCTTTTGAAAAAGTTTGCCGTGGCAAAGGTCGTGCCACAGGCAGCGCTGAACTTGTTGGTGGCATAGGTGTAGTGGGGCGGCAGCCCGGCGAACAGATAAGCCGGCAGGCTGATCAGCCCGCCGCCGCCGGCTGCCGAATCCACAAAGCCTGCAAAGCCGGTCATCAGAATGAGAAACGCCATCATCCACGGCGAGATCGTGATACCCATTGTTATAATTCCTCTTATCTTTCCAAGTCGTTTGTTCTTTTTCAGGGGACGCGCGCCTCAGACCATATAAGACCTCCCCTCGCAGGGCAATACACAGCCCGGGATACCTGCACGCAGCAGGGCATCTCCGGGCATTTTTTGCAATTTTTCGACTTGATATTACAGATTGTTTTTAAAGAAGCGATATGCGTTGCGCCAGTAGATGGCCTCTACCTCGTCCTCGGTAAAGCCCTCGCGGCGCAGTGCCTCGGCCAGCAGCGGCATATCTGCCGCCGTTTCCAGCTCGTGCTGACCGCCAATGCCGTCAAAATCGCTGCCAAGGCTGATGACCTCAATGCCGCCCACCTGCTTGAAGTGTGCGGCGTGCTTTGCCAGCCGTTCCACCGTGCTGCGGCAGAGCTTCGGGTGTGCCGAGTCTGCGTCCACAAAGGAGGCGCAGTAGTTCAGCCCTGCAATGCCGCCCTTTTCTGCCAGTGCGCGGATCATCTCATCGGTCAGGTTGCGGTTGTGGGGCGACAGGGCACGGCAGTTGGAGTGGCTTGCCGCAAAGGGACGGGTGCTGTGGTTTGCGATGTCCCAGAAGCCCTTATCGGAAAGGTGGCTCACGTCTGCGGTGATGTGCAGCTTTTCCATCTCCTCCAAAAAGGCAAAGCCCCGCTCGGTCAGACCGGTCTCGGTGTTGGCCACCAGCGGCCCGCCGGGGTTTGCGTTGGGGGCTGCCAGTTCGTTGGGGTAGTTCCACGTCAGGGTCATCATGCGCACGCCCAGCTCCTGCAGCCGCCGCAGCACGCCCAGACTGCCCTTGCAGCAGCCGCCCTCTTCCACCGTCAGCATGGCGCTGAACTTGCCCTCGGCGCGGTTGCGCTCAAGGTCGGCGGCGGTGTACACCGGGGCGATCTTTTCCGGGTAAGCCGCCATGAGCCGCTTGAAGATGTCGATCTCCTCCAGCACGCTTACCAGCGGGTCGGCTCCAGGAGCGGGGTCGGCCAGGTCCACATAGGCCGCAAAGCATTGCAGCAGATAATCCCCCTGCTGCAATTTTTCAAGGTCGATATGCAGATCGTTGTGCAAAAAGCTTTTGGGTGCGCCCGCCTTTTCGGCGCGGCGCAGTTCGTACAGGGTATCGCAATGCAGATCCCAAACTTTCATAATGGATACACTCCTTTATGCTTCTTCTCCCAGCAGCTGCAGCAGCTGTTCGGGGTTCATAGACAAAATCGCGCCGTCTGCCCCGCCGGTAACGGTTTCGGCCAGCGACTGCTTGGCCTGCTGCAGCTCCACGATCTTTTCCTCAATGGTATCCTGCGCGATCAGCCGGTACACCTGCACCGGGTTGCGCTGCCCGATGCGGTAGGCGCGGTCGGTGGCCTGATTCTGCGCGGCAAGGTTCCACCACGGGTCGTAGTGGATGACGATATCGGCGGCGGTCAGGTTGAGGCCCGTGCCGCCCGCCCGCAGCGAGATCAGAAAGACGTCCGCCTCGCCCTGATTGAACCGGCGCACCTGCTCCGCACGCACCGGCTTCGGGGTAGAGCCTTGCAGGGTGAAGTGGCTCACCCCGGCCTCGTCCAGCCGCTTTGCCAGCAGCTCCAGCATGGAGGTGAACTGACTGAACAGCAGAATGCGGTGCCCGCCCGCCACCGCCTCGGTGACAAGTTCCAGACAGGCTTCCAGCTTGGCGCTGCTGCCGGTCCAGTTGTCCGCTACGAGGCGCGGGTCGCAGCAGATCTCCCGCAGCCGCATCAGCACGGCAAACACGGTCATCTTGTCCTCCGGCTTTGCCGCCCGCAGCTTTTCGCGGGCGTCCACCACCGCTGCCAGATACAGCTTGCGCTGCTCGGTCTCCAGCTCAACGCGGCGCACATTCTCCGTTTTGGGCGGCAGCTCCCGCAGCACCTCGGACTTCATGCGCCGCAGGATGAAGGGGCCGGTGAACTGGTTCAGCCGCCGCACAGCGTTGGCATCCTCGTCCTGCACGATGGGCTTTTCAAACCGGGCGCAGAAGGTCTTGTAGGGGGGCAGATACCCCGGCATCAAAAAGGAGAAGATGCTCCACAGTTCGCCCAAGCGGTTCTCCACCGGGGTGCCGGTCAGGGCAAAGCGCACCCGGCTGTTCACCCGGCACACCGCCCTGTATTTCTGGGTGGTGTGGTTTTTGATGGCCTGCGCTTCATCCAGAATGCAGGCGTAAAAGCTTTGCCCGGCATACAGTTTTTCGTCCCGGCGCAGCAGATCGTAGCTGGTGATGACGATATCCGCCTGTGCCCACCCATCGACCAGCGCAGCGCGGTGGGCGGCATCGCCGTCCATGGCAACACTTTGCAGCTGCGGGGTGAACTTCTGGCATTCCTCCTGCCAGTTCAGCACCAGCGACGCCGGGCAGACGATAAGGCTGGGCAGCTGCTGCCCACCCTCCTTCATGGCCAGCAGGTAGCTGAGCACCTGCACGGTCTTGCCCAGACCCATATCGTCCGCCAGAATACCGCCCATGCCGTAGCCGTCCAATGTGCGCAGCCAGCGGTAGCCGTCCCGCTGGTATTTGCGCAGGGTCTTTTGCAGGGAGAGCGGCGGGGTATACTCGCTGTCCCGCACGGCGTGGAAGCTGCGGCTGATGCGCCGGAAGGCATCGTCCCGGTCGAACCGCAGACCGTTCTGCCCCGAAAGCGCCCAGTCCAGCGTGGGGGCACGGTAGAGCGGCAGGGCGGCGTGGCCGTCCTTCAGCTTTGCACCGGAAAGTTCCAGTGTGTCGTTCAGCTCGTCCAGCCCTTCCAGACTGTCGTCCAGCCGCAGCAGACTGCCGTCCCGCAGACGGTGGTAGCGCTTTTTCTGGTGCAGAGACTGCAAAAGTTCCCGCAGTTCCTCCACCGGGAAGGCGCCGGTGTCCACCTCCAAGTCCAGCACACTGCCGTGCACCGATACCCCTACCGAAATTTTAGGCGGGGCGGCTTGTAAGTTGCGGAAGGCATCGGTCTGGTACACCTCGCCCATGGCCAGCAGGGCGGGAATGCCCTCTTCCAGCAGCTGGAAAAGCGCCTCCTCCCCGGAAATGCTGTAATGCCCCGGCTCGCCGGGCTGGGGTTCCAGATAGGTTTCCAGCAGCCGCTTTGCCCGGTTCTCGGTGCGGGCATCCCGCAAAAGGTCGGGCGGCACCGGCTCGCCGGGGGCTACCCTGTCCTCTCCGTACAGAAAGACCGGGTACGCCGTGACGGTAAGTCCCCGGTCGGCATCCAGATAAAACTGCACCACCGGTTCCAGCGGGATCTGGTTCAGCAGCAGCCGGTCGGGGTCCACGATGTTGACCCGGTTGCCCAGCTCCGGCAGCACATAGCTGCAAAAGGCGGCGGCATCCGCGCTGGTAAAGAACAAACTGCGCCCGCCAAAGGTATCCAGCACCGGCAGCACCCGGCGGCACTCCTCCCGCTGCATCCGCCAGAGGGTGGTTTCGCCCAGCAGATAGGCATAGTCCAGCCCCTGCACCCCGCGGAGCGCCGGGGTACAGCTCAGCTGCACACCGCCCTTGCGGCGCTCCACCTTTAAGCTGATGACCGGCAGACCCTCTTTAAGGGTATAGCCGCCCACAACGCCCTCGGCAGCGTAAAGCTCCACAAGGGCATCCAGCCCCTCGCCGGTCAGCGGCAGACCGCCCGCCGGGCCTTTGTCCCAGCCGGAGCGCACCGCGCCCTCGGCTTCAAATGCCTGCCGGGCGCTCACCTGACGGCGCAGCAGCCGCAGCAATTGCTGCGCATCCGGAGCAAAAGCGTCCCACCGGTGCACAAAGGCCAGCGATTTGCCGTAGCTGACGCTTTCGCCCTGCTCGATCGCATCCAGAAACTGCGGAATGCTTTTTACCAGATACTGCCGCCCGCCGATGCCGTCCGAGACCCGCAGCCGCAGCCAGATACGGCCATTGTGCGGCGTAAGCTCCGGTTCCAGCAGAGCAAAGCCGGTGCGCTGGGCGGCGTTCTGGGGCTGGGGCTGCGCATCCTCCCGCTGGTAGCGCTTCAGCAGCAGCTGGGCCTCATAGTCGGTTTCCGGCTCCTCGCCCCGCCACTTGCGGCCGAACAGCATATCCAGCCCGGCGCTGTAACTGTCTTTGCGGGGCTCCGGGTTCAGCCCTGCAACGCCCCGCTGCACCCCGGGGATGCTCTCCGGCTTTTTTTCCGGGGCAGGCGGGTTCTTTTCCGCGTCCTGCAGCAGCAGCGCGCCGATATGCTTGCAGTAGGTGCCGTCGCCGTTCTGGTTATAGGGGCAGTCGCAGGAGGCGCTGACAAAGCTGCCGTTTTCCCGCAGCCAGACCTGTGTATAATAGCAGTCCGGCCCGCTGCCCTGCACCAGCGCCGTCAGGTGCCGCACCCCGTCCTCGTTGGTGGTGCAGCTGCTTTGCAGGATGCGCTTGCGGTACTTCTGTGCCCGCTCAAAAATGCTTTTACCCAGCAATGCGCGGATCTCCTGTGCGTCCATGTGGTCTCCCTCCCCTGTGCTGTCGCGGTTCCGGTCTATTCTATAAGAATACCGCGTTCCACCCCGGGATGCAAGGGCAGAAGGGTAAAAAACGTTTAGAAAGCGCGGGCGGGACAATTTTGAATGGCCTCCGCTTTGCTTTGGCCATCTTCAGCGGAAAAATTATTTTTATATAGAGCAATACCGGAGCGTCTGCGGACGCTCCGGTATTGCATTTTTCACGGGAAAGGCCGTAAAGGCAAACGGCACTTATCGTGTTATAGTAAGTTCACAACTGTTCAGCCCTGTTTTTCTGCGGGGGCTGTGCTGCGTTTGCGGGTCTTGAGGTGGTACATCTCCTGATCGGCCTTATCGATCAGGTCGTGCACGGTGGCAATGTCCGGCTCAAGGCGGGCGCAGCCGATGCTGATCTCGATCTGGTAGGGCTTGCCGGAGGCGGCGTTGGCGGCATCCAGCTCTCGCTGGATGGAGACGATCAGGGTGCGCACCTCCACGCTGTTGCAGCCGCAGGCGATGCAAAATTCATCGCCGCCGTAGCGCGCCAGCACGCCGTTGTAGTTGGCACACACCTTTTTTAAAATGCCCGCCAGCAGCACCAGCGCGGCATCGCCCTCCAGGTGGCCGTATTCATCGTTGATGTGCTTGAAGTGATCCATGTCCATCATGAGGAAGTGCAGCGAGCGGTTGGGGTGGCGGCGGTAGTAGGGCAGTTCGCTTTCCAGATACCGCAGCGCCACGATGCGGTTGCTGACGCCGGTCAGGGTGTCCACCGTAAACTTGGTCTGCAACACCAGCACATATACGCACACCAGCCCCAGCGTAATGCCGCAGCACAGCACACCCTGCCCGGGCAGCCAGCCGTGCAGCACAAAGCCTGCCGCCGGCACAAGGGTGAACACCAGCAGCACCTCAAGCTCCTCTTTGGGTCTTTCCTGCTTCCAGTAACTCAGCGTCCAGCTGCATTGGAGAAAGGCTGCCGCCAGATAGGCAAGCCCCACCAGCTTCGCCCCCCAGAACAGTGTGCTGCCCCGCAGCCCCTCTGCATCCAGATAGCAGAATCCGTTTTCGTCCCGCGCCGTCAGCAGCGCCAGCAAAAGCAGCGCCACCGGTGCGGCGCTGAGCGCCAGCCTGCGGCCGTCCTCCATCCATGTACGCCCCAGCTCTGCCTCCACATACAAAAACACCAGCAAACAGCAGCACGCCGCCAGCAGATAAAACAGAATACTGCCCCCGGCGTTCAGCTGGTAGGTCAGGGGGATGCCCAGATCCTGCCACGCGCCCAGCTGCGCCAGCGCACTGCCATAATCTACGATCGTCAGCGCCCCGGCAGACCACAGCAGCGCCGTAAACAGCCGCCCGGGCAGGCTTTTATCCCGCATTTTCTGCTGCGCCCGCAGCAAGACCGCCAGCGTGACCAGACAGACCGCACTGACCTGAGTATGGGCAATCGCATCCATGCCGCAACGCTCTCCTTTACCCTAGGGCGGCTTTGCGCCGTTCCGCCCCTTTTTCGCTCTTCCAACGTTCCTTTTTCGCACAGACCCATTGTACCAAATCCATAACAAATATGCAACGCAAACCGAAAAATTCATACAACAAAAAAAGACGCCGGAACGTCTTTCGGCGTTCCGGTGTCTTTTGAACTCATATCACTTTGCCTGCGGATGGGCGGCGTCGTTGCGCAGGGCGCTTTCGCGGATCTTTTCCAGCGTCTGCTCGCTGAGGATGTGCTCTGCCTTGCAGGCGTCCTCGGCGGCGGTCTGCTCGTCCACGCCCAGCTGCACAAAGAAGTGGGTCAGCAGCTGGTGGCGGCTGTAAATGCGCTGAGCGATCTCCAGCCCGGGCTCCAGCAGGGTCAGGTTGCCTTCGCCGTCCACCGCGATATAGCCGTTCTCCCGCAGCTTTTTCATGGCGATGCTCACGCTGGCTTTGGTAAAGCCCAGCTCATTGACTACGTCAATGGAGCGCACTTTGCCCATACGCTGGCTCAGCATCAGGATCGTTTCAAGATAATCTTCTGCGGACTGGTGGATCTGCATGGTTTGTCCGGCCTCCTGCCTTATTCCCTCTGGGGGATTTTTCCGACAGGGTATGTGTACCCTCTGTCGTATGTTAAAGGATATCACACTTTTGCGGTTGATGCAAGTAATTCGCAGCAAGTTTTGTTAAACTAACCATATTTTTCTGCACAGAACTGCTGTTTTGCCGGTTTTGCACCACCCCTGTTTTGTGCAAAGGGTGCAATTCTCGGCGTTTTGGCCTTACAGTGTGGCCAGATAGGCCGCAGGGCCGGCCTCGTACAGATCGCCGCCGTGGGCGTCCAGCACAACGGTCAGGGGCATATCCCGCACGGTCAGGCGGCGCACCGCCTCACAGCCCAGATCCGGCCATGCGATCACCTCCAGCGTCTGCACGCTTTTGGCCATCAGCGCACCGGCACCGCCCAGTGCGGCCAGATACACCGCGCCGTTGCGCACCACAGCCGCCTTGACGGCGGCATCCCGCTTGCCCTTGCCGATCATGATCTTGTTGCCAAGATCCAGCAGCCGGGGGCTCATGGCGTCCATGCGCCCGCTGGTGGTAGGCCCTGCCGAGCCGATGACTTCGCCCGGGCGTTCCGGGGTGGGGCCTACATAATAGATAGCGCTGCCTTCCAGATCAAAAGGCAGGGTCTCGCCCTTGTCCAGTGCTTCCATCATCCGCTTGTGTGCCTGATCTCGGGCGGTGTACACCACGCCGGAAAGCAGTACGGTATCCCCCGCCTTCAGCGGGGCCAGCTCCTGCGCGGTGCAGGGGGTAGTCAGTCTGTATTCCATCATTCTCCCCTCCTTACAGCTCCGCGCTGGCGCGGCGGGTCACATGGCAGGAAACGTTCACAGCCACCGGCAGCCCCGCCACATGGGTGGGCATCTGCTCAATGGCAAGGCCGAGACAGGTGGTCTTTCCGCCAAACCCCTGCGGGCCGATGCCCAGTGCATTGATGGCGGTAAGCAGCTCCTGCTCCAGCTGGGCGTAGTAGGGGTCGGGGTTGGGGACATCCAGCGGGCGCAGCAGCGCCTTTTTGGCAAGATACGCCACCTTGTCAAAGCT
>OOCL01001312.1_pt1 | contig 14859 bp, 7 predicted proteins | sample 1671211 | NCBI WGS metagenome assembly OOCL01 (sample SAMN06348133, study PRJEB24527) | human gut metagenome | biome: human gut; feature: ankylosing spondylitis patient; material: feces | host: Homo sapiens | place: China | collected 2015-10 | reverse complement strand
GGACTTACTTGGTTGTTCTATTAAGTTTTATCTGCTTGTTTGCTTTTGCTCAAGGGAAACAGGTTTCTGGTATCGTGAAGGATACCTCAGGTGAGCCGGTGATTGGAGCCAATGTTATAGTAAAAGGTACTACAAACGGTACTATCACTGGCATTGACGGTGATTTTACATTGTCTAATATGAAGAAGTCAGATGTCATTGTCTTTACTTTTATCGGTTATAAAGCGGAAGAGGTAAAATATAACGGACAATCTTCTGTAAATGTGACACTGCAAGATGATACCGAATTGCTGGATGAGGTTGTGGTTATAGGTTACGGTACTGTTAACAAGCGTGATCTTACCGGTTCTGTAGCTTCTGTTAAGGCGGAGGATATTGCAGCAGTTCCAGTATCGAGCGCTGTAGAGGCCTTGACCGGAAAGTTGGCAGGTGTGAATATTACTACTACGGAGGGCTCGCCCGATGCGGAAATGAAGATACGTGTTCGTGGCGGTGGTTCGTTGTCGCAGGATAATTCACCTTTGTACATTGTGGATGGATTTCCTGTGTCGAGCATCAGCGATATCGCCCCTTCCGAGATTCAGAGCATCGATGTGTTGAAAGATGCCTCTTCTACCGCTATTTATGGTGCACGTGGCGCCAACGGAGTTATCATCATTACGACCAAAAGCGGTAAAGAGGGAAAAGTGCAGGTGGATTTTGGAGCTTCGTTCGGCGTGAAGCAGGTAACCCGCCTTACCAAAGTACTTGACTCTTATAATTATGTGGCTTATCAGAATGAGATAGATATGGGCAAACATGGTAATTACAGCGATATGGACATTTGGCGTTCGGTGGACGGATTCGATTATCAGGATGAGATGTTTGGACGAACCGGTAACCAACAGCAATATAATATCAATGTAAGTGGTGGTAGTAAGGAGTTGCAATACAGTGTCAGCTATGCGCATAACGAGGAGAAGAGCATCATGTTGAATTCCGGTTTTAAGAAGGACAACATTAATGCTAAAATTAAATCGGAGCTGAATAAATGGCTTTCTTTGGATTTTAATGCCCGTTTGAGCCATACCGCAGTAGAAGGCTTGGGTGGCGGTGCAGATACGAACGAATCGAATGCGGCTAATTCTACGGTAGCCAATTCGGTTATTTTCCGTCCGATAGATCCTTTGCAAACCAGTACGGATGACGAGGAGAACTCTACGGCAACTCAGAAGACCCCGTTGGAGCGTTTACTTGCCACAGAGAAAGAGCGCGGTACTTTTAATCAGAATTATAATGTCGGTATCAATTGGAAACCGTTTAAGGGTTGGACATTCCGTTCGGAGTTCGGCTATGGCTGGAAATATGATGATACGGAGCAATACTGGGGAGTGGATGCCGTTTCTAACTCAAAATACGGAAATAACGGTAAACCGCAGGCTTATCTGTTGCGTGAGAAGACCAATAGCTGGCGTAATGCCAATACGCTGACTTATGAAAACAAGGATTTGTTCGAGGGGCGTGATCGCCTGAATGTCCTCATCGGTCATGAAGTGAGCAGCAGTTTCAAGAAGTCCGTTGAGAATGTATCGGTTGCTTTTCCGAATACGATGAACATCTCGGAAATTAAAGCAAATATGGGTACGGGCACTGCACTTCCTACGCAGTCCACCCTCGGCGCAAAGGAAAACATGCTCTCTTTCTTCGGTCGTGCCAACTATACTTTGATGGACCGTTATTTACTGACCTTTACACTGCGTGGCGATGGTTCCAGTAAGTTTGGTAAAGGTAATCAATGGGGATTGTTTCCATCGGCTGCATTGGCATGGCGTATCTCGGATGAGACGTTCATGGAAAGCGTTAAAGACTGGCTCTCTTCGTTAAAACTCCGTTTGAGTTTTGGTACGGCAGGTAACAACCGCATTAATTCCGGATTGCTTAATACTACTTATTCCCTTTCGGGTAACGACGCCCGCTATCCGGCTTTTGGCGATGCCATGTCTTCCATGCTGGAACATGGTACGAATTTATATAATCCTGATTTGAAGTGGGAAACTACCGTAACCCGTAACCTTGGTATTGACTATGGCTTTTGGAATAATCGTATTTCCGGTTCTATTGACCTTTATTGGAACACTACCAAAGATTTGTTGATGAAAACGGAAATTCCGTCTACTACCGGATACAACTATCAGTACCGCAACTTCGGGCAGACTTCCAATAAGGGTGTGGAATTTTCGATGAGCGCCGTTCTGCTGGATACGAAGAAATACGGTTTGAACTTTACGTTCAATCTGGCATATAACCGCAATAAGATTGATAAACTGACTACGGATACTCCATGGCAGAGCAGCAACTGGGCGGGAAGTACGATTTCCAAGTACGAGGATTTCCGTGTAGAAGAAGGTGGCCGTTTAGGTGAAGTATGGGGATTCAAAACTAACGGATATTATACGGTGTACGATCCTGTTTCCAATCCCAATGGTGATTTGATTTGGGGTGACGGTGAATGGACATTGCGTGACGGACTGAAAGATAATAGTCAGACCATTACCGGCGGTGCTTACTCTCCGGGAGGATTGAAACTCCAGTGCGATGAAAACGGTAACCCCATCAAACAACGGTTAGGTAATACTGTGGCTCCTCTGACAGGTGGCTTTGGCTTTAATGGTAATGTCGGTAATTTCGATTTCAATCTGTTCTTCAACTACTCGTTGGGAAATGTAATTATCAATGGTACAAAGTTGGCTTCTTCGTTCCGTTCCGGCTCGAGGACAGGTTATAATTTGAATAACGACTTTGCGTTGGGCAACCGTTATACATGGATTGACCCGGAAACAGGTTTGAATCTTGCCAGCAGTAGTAGCGCTGTACTCGAAACGTACGGTTCTATGACTGAGGCCGGACTGCGTTTGAATCAACTCAATCGTAACGCTTCAATCTTCCATCCGGCTGCGGTTACGACCATGCAGTTGATTGATTATGCTGTGGAAGATGCTTCTTTCTTACGTATCAACAATATTACTGTGGGTTATACACTCCCCAAAACTTGGGTGAAGAAAGCGTTCCTGCAGAATGTGCGTATATATCTGACCGGATATAATTTGTTCTGCTGGACCAACTATACCGGTGCAGACCCTGAGGTCGATACCAGCAGTAAGCGCAATGCGTTGACACCGGGTGTCGATTATGCGGCTTATCCGAAAAGCCGTTCGTTTGTCGGTGGTATCAATATTACGTTCTAACTCTAAATATATAAATGTATATGAAAGCAATCTATAAAACCTTGATATTGTCGGCGGGAGTCATTTATTTTACTTCTTGCTCCGATTTCCTTGACCAAAGTTCACCGTCAGAAATGAATGATGAAACGGTGTTTAATAATACGTATTATACTAATCTCGCTTTGAATAAGGTGTATGGCGATTTGACACAGGACCAGACCTATTCGAGCTTTCTCCCTATTGTTTGCGGACTGAATACGGACTGCGAATTGGTGGATGGTTTAGGGGTGGATGCAAGCAATACGTCGAATGAGCGTGGATGTATGAACTATAATTGCAGTCCCGGTTGGTCGAGACTGGCAAATGTGTGGGATGCCATGTATAAGCTGATAGAGAATACCAATTTGGTGATTGAAGGCATAGAGGCAAGTCCTTTGCTGAATCCCTCGGAAGATACGAGCGAAGCGCGGGCTCTTAAGAAAACAATGTTGTGCTATCGTGCTGAGGCGAAAACATTGCGTGCAATGGTTTATCTCGATTTGATACGTTTGTTCGGTGATATTCCTTTTAAGATGGAGCGTTCTCAGTCGGATTTGAGCAATGCTTATCTTGGCAAGACAGACCGTGATGAGATTATGGACTCGTTGATTACAGATTTGGAAGAGATTATCCCGGACCTTCCGTGGGCAGGTGAGGACGGATATACTACGGAACACGTTACACGCGGATATGCTCACGGATTATTGGCCAATATCGCGCTGACACGTGCCGGCTTTGCTATCCGGGAGAAGGCGAAAGAGGGGTATATTGAAGGAGAGAACAGCGATCCTGTCTATCCGACCCAACGTTGTGACGACGAGACGCGTGTCAAAATGTATAAGTTGGCGGAGCAACATTTGGCTGCTGTCATCAACTCCATGAAGCACTCCCTGACCACTTCGGTAGAGGAGTATTGGCGACAAATGAATGTGTGTGAGTTGCAGACCGTACAACCGGAAAACTTGTTTGAAATCCCGATGATGCTGAATAAAAGCGGTGAGTTAGGGTATACGGTAGGTTTCCGTGTAAGCGGAGCAAGCAGCTACTTCGGGCTGAAAGGTAATTCTTCCGGTAAGTTGAAATTGACAGCTCCTTATTTCTGGTCATTTGACCACAGTGGGAAAGATACGCGGCGTAATATTACCTGCGCACTGTCGGAGTTTTCTACGGATAAAGATACGAAGGTGTTTCGTGAAACCCTTTCCGGTAACAAACCGTTCTCTATTTACTGCGGCAAGTGGGATTACCGCATGATGGCGGGTAATACGTTATGGCTGGAAGCCGTACGTGCGGGAGATGCGTCCGCCAAGATTTGTTCGGGTATCAATGTGGTGAAGATGCGTTATCCGCATGTTTTACTTATGTATGCAGAGGCGGTTTATGAAAATTACAAGACGGAATCGGCTCAAGGGGTGGATATGGATGGAAATGTATGTGTGATGACTGCTAAAGATGCTCTGTTGGCTGTTCATAAGCGGGCTTATGCCGATGCGGATAAGGCTGTCGGAGAAGCTTTCATTGAGAAGGTTATTGCCGATAAAGGTTTCATGGGTGCCATTATGGACGAGAATGCATGGGAGCTTGCCGGTGAAGGTGTACGTAAATTCGACTTGATTCGTTGGAACGAACTCAGTAACAAAATCGATGAGTTCAAAGAGGCTTATAAGGAATGTGTAAATCTTGCCGACCAGGCGGGGGGCTATCCTTCAAAGGTATATTACAAGTACAAAACCACTGCTGTATATACCGACCAGGAGATAGACCTGAATAGTATTAATTGGTATGAAAAACCGTCGAGTACAAGCGGCTTCGAGAGTAAGGATTTCTGGGGTAAGGAATTGAATGACAGTAAGGGACAGGAACAGTTGACGATTAACCTGCCGAGCATTTCATCCGGTTTGAACAAGGAGGTGAAGAACCGCTATTTATTGCCCATCGCTTCTACTACCATTTCTACATCGAATGGAAATTTGTATAACTCTTATGGCTACGCCAACTAATTTGCAGAACCTATAACAATGAGAAACATTATGAGAGATTTTAGATATATTATCGGTTTGGGAGCATTGCTGCTCTCGGCCGTTCTTAGTACGAGTTCTTGTACCGACGGTAATGATTGGGAGGCGGATTCGGCTTATGCTCGTCTTTTCGGTACGAAGACGTCCAGTTTCACGGTTACTCCCGCGGAAGATATTGCGCAGGCTGAAGTTTCTTGGCAAGGTACTCCGGAAACGAAAAATTATATTATAGAAATCAGTACTGCTCTTTTGACGGACGCAGTGGAGCTGGGAACCTCTGAGGGGAGTATTGTTTTCGGTAATGGGGATGAGCAGATAACGAAGACTGCTTATACGCTAAAGGAATTGAGCCCGAATACGGAATATTATGCACGTATCAAGTCGGTGAACGGAGATAAAGAGTCCGATTGGGTTTATCTGGAAGATGGGACTTTTAAGACTTGTAAAGAAGAACAAGTATTAGCGACTCCTTCCACCGGTAACGGTGACATTGAAGAAAAATCCATCCGTATCTCTTGGCAACCTTGCAAAGTTGACCGTATCCGCATTTATACGGAAGACGCTTCTTATGATGAAACTATTGAACTTTCGGAAGCTGATATAGCGTTTGGTTCGTGTATTATTTCCGGTCTTACCCAGGGAACACGCTATACGGTTGAAATCTATAATGGAGAGACAATGCGCGGAAGCATTGAAGTAATGACCGGTGAAGGCGAGATGTTGCCGATTACAATCGGTAATGTCCAAACAAACGGCGCTACTCTTGAATGGAATTATGTTGGTAATGTCAGAGCCAATGCATATACTCTGGTGGAAGGTACGGAATATTCTACTGCCAATCCGGTTTCCTTTGATGGTAACAGCGGTCTTATGCTGAATAATCTCAATGATTATACTACTTATACATTTGCTTTGCTGAACGGTACGGCTGTGATGGGATATAAGACATTTACAACAAAACGCGCTATTCCTGCCGGATACGTGGTGATTGAGATAGGTTCAGAGGATGACTTTATCACTGAAGTAACAAAGAGTATCAATCGGAATACGGTATTTAAACTGGCTTCCAATGCTGATTTTACATTGAAAAAAATGAAGAATAATGGCAGCGAGGTGGATGACATAAAGATACCGAGTACTTCCGGTATAAATGTAATTGTTTGGGGTGAGGAAAGTGATGATAGTAAAGCTGTGTTGAGGTTGGCCAGTGCATTGGGAATCAAGGGAAGTTTCCATACGATAGAGTTCTTTAATTTGGAGATTACTACTACTGTCGAGAACGCCAATGGTCGTATATTTAATATTCAGGATGATTCCAACACATTCACGGAAATGAAGATAGAAGCCTGTGATATTTTAGACGGACAAGTCTTGTTTAGAGTGAAACATGGAGAAGGTAAGCCTAGCTTAGGTATACTGACAATTAGTAATTGTATAGTCGGCAATTTTACAAAGGATGGAAGCTTACTTAATTTGACGGAGGATAAGAGTGGTACATTGACGAATATCAATATTAAGAATTCTACTGTTTTTAATATGGCAGGTAACGTTATTCGCTCAAAAATAGTTCCCCGTACATTTAATATTGAAGGATGTACTTTTTATGAAGCTCCGAATAGTGATGGTAAGGCGTTTACAAATGATGAGAAATTAGGTTCTACGTTGAAGGTTACCAATACATTGTTTGGTGGTAAGATTGCCGCAGATTCGGGATTTAGGGATGGCAATGCAGTAATAGCCGAGAATGTTTATTCCGCCAGTGATTTTACTTACGGTAAAAATGGGTGGCCTGCTTCTTCCACAGTTATGAACATTGATAAAACCAGTGCGGAGCTATTCCCGAATGCAGCGACTGGAGACTTTACCGTAGCTCCGAAAGATTATAAGAAATTCGGTGACCCGCGTTGGAATAATTAAAATCAGAATCAAATAATAAAGATAGAATTATGAAAATAAAATATTTGTTGAGTTGCAGCCTTTTGGCGGGAAGTGCATTGTTTGCGTCATGTACTTCCATTGAGCCCAAATTGGATAATGATTATAAGCCTCTCCTTCCGGAAGAAATTCCGGAAGGTACCATTACCCAATTGAATTACGGTGAGTTACGTGCTTTTCCTGGAGCTGAAGGACATGGACGTGACGTTACAGGCGGACGTGGTGGTAAAGTCTACCATGTAACGTCATTGGAAGACGGCGGTGACGGTGACCAGGGTACATTCCGCTGGGCGGTCCGCCAAAGTGGTGCGCGTACTATCGTGTTCGATGTAGCGGGTACTATCCACTTGAAAAAAGCGTTGAAGATAGAAGCTGATAACATAACCATTGCCGGGCAGACCTCACCGGGTGGAGTCTGTATCGCGGATCAAGCCTTTACCATTGCCGCTAATAATGTTATTATACGTTTCATGCGTTTCCGTCCGGGTAATCCGGCAGATGATGTGGACGGTCTTGGCGGTATGGATAGAAAGAACATCATCGTAGACCACTGTTCTGTAAGCTGGAGTTCGGATGAGACTCTTTCGGTTTACGGCATGGAGAACTCTACCGTACAGTGGTGCATTGCTTCGCAGGCTCTTTACTTCACACAGGCAAAAGATGGTAAAGCGCATGGCTTTGCCGGTAACTGGGGTGGGCACAATGCTACTTATCACCATAATCTGATAGCACACTGTGACAGTCGTACACCGCGTCTTGGCCCTCGTCCCTCTACTTTGGAATTGGGCGAACAGGTTGATATACGTAACAATGTTTTCTACAACTGGGGTGGCGAAGGATGTTACGGTGGTGAAACACAGCATGCTAATCTGGTGAACAATTATTATAAGCCGGGACCTACCACCGACTTGTTAAGAGACAGAAGATGTTATCGTATCGCACGCATTGGCATTTACGGTCAGAATTATGATAACGGTGAGGGATTCGAGCCTTTTAAAGGAATATGGGGACGATTCTATATTGACGGCAATTATATGTTCGGCAATGCGGATGTGACTGCTGATAACTGGACAGACGGTGTTTATGCACAACAGGAAGACAATGCCGGTAATGATTATACTTGGGAATCCGAGGGTAAATCGGTCATCAATAACGGCAGTCAGGTAGTAGATGTTAAAGGAGTTACCACCCATACGGCTGAGGCAGCCTACGATCAGGTATTGAAGTATGTAGGTGCTTGCAACTATCGGGACAATTATGACAAATTCATCATGGATGAAGTAGCTGAGCGTAAGGCAACGTGCAATATTCAAGGAAATAACCATAAGTTGGGTTATATTAACCATCCGAGTGAGCTGGTAGGTATTGTAGAAGGAGTGGATGAAAATGGCTATCCCGTATTGGTGCAGGTGGCGGATAACGACCTGACCGATACCGACGGTGACGGTATTCCCGATTATTGGGAAACGCAGTACGGATTGAACAAGGATTATGCTGCCGATGGCAATTTAAAGACTGTTGATGAAAATGGTGAATATACCAATCTGGAAATGTATCTGAACAGTTTGGTACAAGACATTATGGATAAGTGTCGCGAGGGTGGCACGGTAGTCGAGTAATGGTTGTACCGGATGAATAACATGGAATATTTATTAATATCAAAATAACGGATAGTACTATGAAACTTTTTAAACTATTTACTTTAATGGCGGCCGGAACAATGATTACGGCTTGCAATAACGAGATTGAGAATCTTTCCCGAAATGCGGATAACCGAGTGATGTCTTTGCAGACAGCCGAGAAAGCGTATACACGTTTCAATGATGTGACTAATACATGGGAAGGTACTGATAAAATAGGTGTGTATATGTATGGTGCGGGTGCCGGGAATACTGATATTCTGAATGGTGCCGAGAACGTCTTGTTTACTACACAGGGCGGAGAAAGTCCTGTGAATTTTACTTCAGAGACCGGTATCCAGATTGCGGGTGAGAATGCCAAGTTTACAGCTTATTATCCGCAAAATGGAGATATTACCGGCGGTATTTATAAAGTTGCATTGGGAAATCAGGCAGAAGGCTATGCTGCTCACGATTTAATGTGGGCTGTGAATGATAATGTAAGTAGTGAGGATGCCAAGAGTTTGTCTATGACGTTCAAGCATCAGTTGGCAAAACTTGCCATTGAGATTACTTCTAATAGTGGTGAGACTGTACAGAGCGTATCTATTCAGGGAATATCTATAAGTGCCGATTTTAATATCGCTACCGGTGAGTTTTCTAATGAAGCAAAAGGTTATATTACTCCCTGCAAGACTGCCGACAATAAATATAGTGCATTGGTTTTACCTACTAACCCGGCTACAGCACTCAGTATGATTATTACTACTGATGCAGCAGAGGATAATACGTATGAGTATACTTTCAATTCCGGTACTATTTCTGAATTGAAGTCAGGTTACATATACACTATCAAAATCGGTTTAGGCGAATCCGTATTGGGCAGTGTAGACCAGATAGAAGGCGGTAACTCTCCGTATGAACCGGGTGGTGATGTGGACGGTAATGCTGAAGCAGTGACACCGGAAATACCCGGATATATGGTTGTAGAGGCACCTGCTGATGATGCGGATGCATTGGCCAGTTGCCTTGATGGAAAACGAGGTGCTATTGCCTTGAAGTTTGTTGCTGGAAATACTTATAAGGCAGATATGATTACTGTACCTGCAGGAATTACGGATTTGTTATTGATTGGAAAAGAGGGACAGGCAAAGGTTACGATGAAAGGGTTGGACTTTGAGTCCGCAACATTGGAAAAACTGACAATGCAGAACCTGGAAATAGCCGGTGATGCGAATGCTAGATTTTGTAATAAACAGTTAGCTACTGGCGCAGTTATAACCGTTTCTGGTTGTTATATTCATGATGTAAAAGCTCTTTATGGGGAAGGCGCAGAGATTGGTGGACAAAATATTGTATCATCTATGACTATTAATGATTGCATGATATATAATTCTGCTACAATATTAGATAAAGGTACTTGTGAATCTGTCATACTTACCAATTCAACATTATATAACTTTAACGGACAAGCGTTCCATGCTTATAAAGGTGACAGTGATTTAGCTGAAATAACAACCTTCGAAATTGAAAATTGTACATTAGTGGATATGGGAGATGCAACAATTTTCCAGAATACAGGTGGAAAGGCGGGAGCTCTTTTCTTGACTTTCAAGAATACAATCGTATTGGCTACATGTAAGAATATTAATTGGAATGTGAAACAAAATTCAGAAACAATCTTTGAAAATAATTATGCAGTTTCGGATGGAGCTTGTACCAGTTCGTTAAAATCATATGATGATGGTGAGTATATAATGGATGTAACTAATACAAGAATAATGCTTTTCCCGAATGAAAGTAACAGTACTGTTCTAGGTGGAAAAGATTTTTCAACTTCTGTAGATGCAGGTGACCCGCGTTGGAAGAAATAACTAAAATCAACAAGCAGTTATTGATATGAAATTTACATCTTATATATACACTCTTTTAGGTGTTCTTTGCCTTTATGCATGTTCTGATGAAGACAACAACGGAGTAGCTTCATCGGACAGCAACGGCGTGGTGTTCTCCGCTAATATCGGAGAATACCAAACCCGTATCGCGACCGATGGCGGAAGTTGGGCTAAGGGAGACCGTATAGGCACTTATATGTACGCTGCAGGGACGGAGAATTTGATGACATTCTCCAATAATGTTCCGTACACCTGCCAGAATGAGGAGCAACTTGCCACCTTTAAAGCCGATAAACCTTTGATGTTTCCTGCGGATGGGCAGGAAGTTTCTTTCAAAGCATATTATCCTTATGTAGAAAACATCAATGAATATCTTTATCCGTTGGTGTTGGATAATCAGCAACAGGGTACCGCTCCTTATGATTTAATGTATGCCGTATCGGACGGTACACACGCTCGTACCCGCGAAGAGTCTTCTTCGATGGTGCCGCTTAACTTTTCCCATTGTTTGGCGAAGGTTATTTTGAAGTTGACCGATAAAGAGGAAAAACCGCTGCAAGCGGATGGAGAACCGATATTTCAGGGTATGAAAACACATGTGACATTAAACCTGAAGAGTGGAAATCTTTCTGCGCAAACAGCTACCGCACCTATTCAGGCTTTTCTGAATACAGATGAAAACAGTATCGAAGCGATTGTCTTTCCCGGCGAGCTGACTGATAACTGTGTGGCAGAATTCTCGATTGACGGCAAAGCTTATAGCTGGATGTTCAAAGATAATACTGCCGGATTGACTTCTCTGGAGGCAGGGTATAAGTATGTCTTTTCTTTGAAAATTCTTACCGAATCGGGTACAATAGACGGTGCGGCGGATGTGGAACAGAGCGGCAGTTCTTCCACTCCGTGGCAGAATGAGACGACTACCGGAATAGCCACAGCTTCCCAATACAAACTTTATCCCTGCGATAAGGGAGCTTTTGCCGATACTGAGCTGAAAATTACGTTTACAGGAGAAAAGCCTCGGTTAGGAACAAGCGGTTCTATCCGTATTTATCGGGCGGATAACCTTGCGGAACCGATAGATGAAATCCGCATGGATGAACGTCAGGAGTCTATTTCGGAAAATGGTGGTACTAAGTTTAATACTTGGATGGACATTATCGGTTCGAGCGATCGTAAACTGATTGTGAACTACCATGCTGTAAAAGTGGATGGCAATGAGGTCATTATTAAACCTCACAGTCGTAAATTGGATTTCGATACCGACTATTTTGTACTTGTAGACAAGGAAGCGATACAGCATGATGGTTTCAAAGGTATCACTACTTCCAAATGGTTTTTCACTACCCGTCCGGAACCGGAAGTGAAAACTACGGTCAGTGTAAGTCATACGGATGCGAATGCGGACTTTTATACTTTGCAAGGTGCCGTGGATTTCTTTACAAGAAATGCGGTAGAAGGTGAAAAGACCATTATGCTGGATGAAGGAAAGTTTGAAGAAATTGTCAATATCCGTAATTTGAGCAACCTTACCGTTAAGGGAGCCGGAGCGGATAAGACCGAGATACAGTCGGACAATAACAACAACTGGAATCCGGGTATCAAAGACGGTTGCGACAGCGGCCTTGCCGATGCTCTGAAACCGGGAATGGATATTCCCTATGTCGACGGACGTAATCAGGGCGGCGGAAGAGCCGGTGTATTGATAGCCGGAAAAGCGGATAAAATTCGTTTTGAGGATGTCAGTATGCGTTGCTTGTATCCAACGAAGACACAAGCGGAAGTGTTGTGCATTCGTAACAAGAGCGATAATGCCACGGCATTTGTACACTGCAGATTTTATAGTCAGCAGGATACATTATTGCCGGGTGGCGGTTATAACTGGTTTTATGATTGCTATGTAGAGGGTGATACCGATTTTATTTGGGGAGGAAACTCCGCATGCCTGTTTGAAAGCTGCAAAGTCGAAATGATAACCTCCGGTGGGCGTGGCTTCAATGCGCGTGTTAAGGCAAATAATATCGGTTATGTATTTTCAGATTGTATTTTGACCGTTGCAGAGGGAGTGACAAAGTGCCGTTTGTTGGAAGGATCTGATGGCACCGGAATGGTTGATAATATAACATTTGTCAATACTACGATTGATAAGGAGTTTGCTGAGCTTAACACTACATCAACTTTTGTTAAGGCGAAAGCTAATGCTTTTGAAATTGAAAAGACTTTGCTGTCTTTTGTGTCGTTCGACAACAATACAAAAAAACTGAAAGATAATATTGATATATTTATGTCTTTCGGTGACAGCCTTGCTCTTGCTAACGATATATTATCAGGAAAGATTTGCAAGCTTGCCCAAAAGAGCAGAAAAGAGGCAGCGGAAAAGAATCTTAAATATCCGGCTGATATATATAAGTCAAGACTGGGAGGCGTTGCAGAAGAAAAAGCAAAAGAACGCAAATTAAGAACTGACGGTAAGGCAATCAGCAGATATTTTTCAATTGCTCCCGGCAGTAAATTTGATTTTGTGTTTACCGCTTATCAGCAGGCAGGAAAATCTGCGGATAATGGTTTGATTGTTCCTGAGGGAAATCCTGAAATCATAATCCGTGTTGGTTGTAATGCCCTCGATATAAAAAACTTTGCATTACTTTTGCAGAGTCATATCAATGGTTATATCTCTGCCCAATATGCGACACATTCTTATTCTAAAGCAAAGGAGAGTTAGTATGAAATATAATAATACCAAAATAGTTAATGCTTTTGCAGGTCCGGGTGCTGGCAAAACAACTGCGTGTCTTGAAATTGTATCTCAACTCAAAATGCGTGGAAAATCTGCTGAATATGTTCCTGAATATGCCAAAGAACTTGTTTGGGACGAAAGGACTCAACTTCTTGACGGTTCATTGATGAACCAGCTTACCATACTTTGTGAACAATATAAACGCATAAAGAGATTATTTCTTAAAGTTGATTATATTGTTACTGATTCACCATTATGGCTTAATTTATTTTACTATCGCTATAGTAGCTATAAACAGCGGAATGTGTACATGGATTTACTTCAAGACATCGAAATTCTAAAAAATCAATATAATTGGAATTTCTTTATCAAAAGAGACTTGTCAAGTTTTGAGCAAAATGGTAGAGTTCAAAATCTAAACGAGAGTATAAAAATCGACAAGGAAATTTATCAATTCCTTGTATCCAATAATATCCCGTTTACTGAATATACACATAGCAATATTCAGACAGCTGTTGAGGATATTTTGAGAATAAAGTGATTATTGAGGCAAGGTACTAATTAGTACCTTGCCTTTATTCTTACTGTTATAGTACCAAATTTAATGTATAGGCACAATTGTATCAAAAGTGCTTGAAATACAGGTTCATGCGGTGTATAATATAAGTGTCAAAAGTAACGAACATTAAAATTAAGATATTATTACTTAGTTGCTTGCAACAGAAGGAGGTTATTATGTCTGTTTATGGATATTGTAGAATATCAACACCACAACAATCAATAACTCGACAGATTAGAAATATCAAAGCTGAATATCCAAAAGCGATAATATTAGAGGAAGCTTTTACAGGCACAAAAATGAATCGACCTAAGTGGAATAAGCTGTATGCAAAGGTGGACACCGGAGATACTATCGTATTTGACTCTGTATCGAGAATGAGCAGATCTGCCGATGAGGGAGTGGAGATTTATTTTGAGCTATACGAAAAAGGTATCAATCTTGTTTTTCTCAAAGAGCATTATATAGATACTTCTGTTTATGCTGAAAATATGCGAGATAAAATTGAATTACAGGGAACAGATGAAGATGAAATCTTTAAAGGACTAAATAACTACTTTAGAAAATTGGCTGAAAGACAGATTCGCATTGCCTTTGAACAAGCAGAAAAAGAAGTTAAGGATTTACAGCAACGAACCAAAGAGGGAATAGAAACAGCAAGACTTAACGGAAAACAAATCGGTCAGAAAAAAGGAAATAAACTCAATGTAAAAAAAGAAGCACCTGCAAAAGAACTCATATTGAAGCATAGTAGAGATTTCGGAGGTACATTAACCGATAAGGAAGTAATGTTACTTGCAAAAGTCAGCAAGATCGGAAGAGCGTCGTGTAGGGAAAGAGTGTAGATCTCGGTG
>OOCL01001308.1_pt1 | contig 14903 bp, 8 predicted proteins | sample 1671211 | NCBI WGS metagenome assembly OOCL01 (sample SAMN06348133, study PRJEB24527) | human gut metagenome | biome: human gut; feature: ankylosing spondylitis patient; material: feces | host: Homo sapiens | place: China | collected 2015-10 | reverse complement strand
GTGGACTTGCCGGCGCCGTTGACGCCGATGAATCCGGTGACGCAGCCGGCGGGCACGCGCAGGGATACGTCGTCCAGCACGGCGGCGCCGTCGTAGCGCTTGGTGATGCCGCGTGCGTTGATGAGGTCGGTCATGATGGTCTCTTTCGAAAAGCGCATCACCGGGGCGACGCGCGGGTTTGTAGTGCGCCGGGGCCGTCGAGCGGATCCGGCGGGATGAGGGAGTGGGCGGGGAGGGGTGCTATTCCTCCGCCATCACGTCCAGCATGTCGTGCAGCTCCTGCAGCTCGATGCCCGCGCCGCGGGCCTCCCGTACGGCGCTCCCGAGGAGTTCCTCGATGTGGCGCAGGCGCTCCTCGCGCAGCAACTCGGTGTTGCCGCCGGCGACGAAGCTGCCCTTGCCCTGCACGGTCTCGATGAATCCTTGCGATTCGAGCTCCGCGTAGGCGCGCTTGGTGGTGATCACGCTGATGCGCAGGTCGCTCGCCAGCGCGCGGATACTGGGGAGCTTGGCTCCCGCAGCGAGTGCGCCCGAAAGGATCTGGGCTTTGACCTGCGAGGTTATCTGCTCGTAGATGGGCTTGTCGCTCGAATTGGATAGGATGATGTCCACAGCGGCTCCTTAGCTGTTGGGCTACACGTGTATATAACCGGTAAGCACAGTATATATACACTATGCACAGTTATGCAAGAGCTAAATGTGGAATAGTCCGCCAGTGCCGCGCTTGCTCCAAAACAATCTCAATCTGTAACACCTGGGTCCGTTTTGGGTCGCCTGATGTTACAGATCGAGATCTTATTTGCCCGCCTGCCTATTTGTCTCAATCTGTAACAGTAAGAGTCGATTTGCGCGGCTAGATGTTACAGAACGAGACATTGGCGGCTCGCCTTCCCGTTTATCTCGATTTGTAACAGTTAGACCTGATTTAGGCGGCTAGATGTTACAGATTGAGATTGTGGCGGCGGGCCTGTCCGTTTGTCTCAATCTGTAACAGGTGGAGGCTCGAAACCCGTCTTACCGTTACAGATTGAGACAATCTGCCGTAGAACGCCGCCGGCAACCATCTGCCTAGACCTCAGCTGATGAATTTGTCCTGATAGGTGCCCTATGGCGGGATTTCGCGGCTACAATAGTGCGGTTACAACGACGTAATGCACTCAATGCAAGAAAGGATCCGCATGGCAAGCCTGTCGGATGAAATCTCGTCGCGCCGCACATTCGCGATCATCAGCCACCCGGACGCCGGTAAGACCACGCTTACCGAGAAGCTGCTGCTCTATACCGGCAGCATCCAGACTGCCGGTTCGGTCAAGGGCAAGAGCTCGGCCAAGCATGCCGTCTCGGACTGGATGGACATCGAGAAGGAGCGCGGTATCTCCGTTACTTCCTCGGTTCTGCAGTTCACCTATAACGGCGCCTGCGTCAACATCCTCGATACCCCCGGCCACCAGGACTTCTCGGAGGATACCTACCGTACCCTTATGGCTGCCGACGCCGCGGTCATGGTCATCGACGGCGCCAAGGGCGTCGAGGCCCAGACCAAAAAGCTCTTTAAGGTCTGTACGCTGCGTCACATTCCCATCTTCACCTTTGTGAACAAGCTCGACCACGAGGCTCGCGATCCGTTTGAGCTCATGGAAGAGATCGAGAACGTCCTGGGTATCAATACGTATCCCATGAACTGGCCGATCGGCAGCGGCCGCAACTTCCGCGGCGTGTTCGATCGTCAGACCCGTCGCGTCATTGCCTTTGAGGGCGACGGCCACGCCAACGCCACCAAGAAGGTCGCCGAGGTCGAGGCCGAGCTGGGCGATCCGGCCATGGACGAGCTTATTGGCGAGGAGAACCACAAGAACCTGATGGACGACATCGAGCTGCTCGATGGCGCCGGTGACGAGCTCGACCTGGATGCCGTGGCCTGCGGCAAGCTGAGCCCGGCGTTCTTTGGCTCGGCACTCACCAACTTTGGTGTGGAGCCCTTCCTTAAAGAGTTCCTGCGTCTGGCCCCGACGCCGCGCGCCTATACCGATACACTCACCAGCGAGCCGGTCGCGCCCGCCGAGAACGACTTTAGCGGCTTCGTGTTTAAGATCCAGGCCAACATGGACAAGAACCATCGCGATCGCATTGCCTTTGTGCGCATTTGCTCGGGCAAGTTCGAGCGCGGCATGGATGCCTTCCATGTGCAGGGCAACCGCAAGCTCAAGCTGGCTACGGGCACCTCGATGATGGCCGACGATCGCGCCATCGTGGACGAGGCGTATGCGGGCGATATCGTGGGCCTGTTCGATCCGGGTATCTTTAGCATCGGTGACACCGTGTGCTCTGGCAAGCGTCATGTGCAGTATCCGCAGATTCCGACGTTTGCCCCCGAGATGTTCGCCCGCATTACGCAGGTCGATACGCTCAAGCGCAAGCAGTTCGTCAAGGGCATGGAGGAGCTTGCCCAGGAGGGCGCCATCCAGATCTTCCGCGAGCTGGGTGCCGGTATGGAGAGTGTCATCGTGGGCGTGGTCGGCGTGCTGCAGTTTGAGGTGCTCGAGCGCCGTCTCAAGGCCGAGTACCGTGTTGAGGTTCGTCGCCAGCCGCTGCCCTATACGGACATTCGCTGGATCCAGAACGACCCCGACACCATCGATATCCCGGGCCTTTCGCTCACGCGCGACACGCTGCGCGTCGAGGACATGCGCGGCGGTAAGCTGCTGCTGTTCACGAGTCCGTGGAACGTGGATTGGGCAACCGACCACAACCCCGATCTTATCCTGTCGGAGTTTGGCAACGTAGCCTTTTAACGCATCGGCGTGGTGGCCCTGCGGGGCTGCCGCGCCGTTTGCTTGCCTGATGCCGTGTGAGCGGCTATCATACCCACCGTCGCCTCAAGACCGTGGCGGCCGAGCAGTTCGGGTCCGATATCCTGCTCGTTAAACCTAAAACCAAAGGAGTACATAATGATCAAGAAGGTCATGGAGGACTACAAGGTCCTGTTGCGGAGCATTCCCGCGGCAACGGTTTCGCTGTTTTTCGTGAGCGTCATCATGATGAACCTGCTGGCCAACAAAGAGCTCATCAGCCTGCCGTATCTGGCACTCGATTGCGGCTTTGTGGTGAGCTGGGTTTCGTTTTTGTGCCAGGACATGATCTGCAAGCGCTTTGGCGCCAAGGCATCCATCAAAATCTCTATCCTCGCGCTGGCGGTCAACCTGGCCGTGAGTCTGTGCTTTTGGCTGTGCTCGCTCACGCCCGGCATGTGGGGCGCCTACTATGACACGGGCATGATCGAGGTCAACACCGCCCTTAATGCTACCATCGGCGGCACCTGGTACGTGGTGTTTGGATCTTCGCTCGCCATGCTCGTTTCTGCCGTGGTGAACTCCACGCTCAACCAGTCGCTCGGCCGTATGCTCAAAAAGAATAACTTTGCGAGCTTTGCCTTCCGCTCCTATGTGTCCACGGGTGTTGGCCAGTTTATCGACAACCTGGTCTTTGCCATTGTGGTGAGCCACACGTTCTTTGGTTGGACCTGGGTACAGGTCCTTATGTGCTCGCTGACCGGCGCTGTTGCCGAGCTGCTGTGCGAGGTCTTCCTGAGCCCCGTGGGCTACAAGGTCGTGCGTGGCTGGGAGCGCGAGAATGTGGGCGCCGAGTACCTCGAGCGCCACGCAATCGCCTAAGGAGCAAGTATGCGGGTTTTGATCACGGGTGCTTCGGGTGGTATTGGAGCCGCGTGCGTGCAGCGCTTTTTGGACGAGGGTCACGAGGTCGTGGGTTTTGATCTGCTGCCGGCGGCAGTCGAGCACGAGCACTATCGCCATCTGATCGTTGATGTCCGCGAGCCGGATTCGTTTCCAGACGAGCTTGAACCCCAGGTGATCGTGAACGTTGCCGGTACACAGGATTCGGCCGACGATATTGCCGCCAACCTGCGTGGCACCATCAACGTGACCGAGCACTACGCCTTTGTGGGGGAGGGGCTTGCCGCCAAGCCGGCGCCGGCCATTACATCCGTGGTCAATGTGGGGTCGGCGAGCGGGCATACGGGATCGGAGTTTCCCGCCTATGCCGCCAGCAAGGGCGGCGTTATCGCCTACACCAAGAACCTTGCAAACCGCCTGGCGCCGCAGGCCATCGCCAACAGTGTGGACCCGGGCGGCGTTATCACGCCGCTCAACCGTTGCGTGATGGAAGACGAGCGCCTGTGGAATCAGATTATGGAGCTCACGCCGCTTAAACGCTGGGCTACTGCCCAAGAGATCGCCGAGTGGATCTACTTTGTGGGCGTGACCAACCGGTTTATGACCGGGCAGAGCCTGCTGATCGATGGCGGCGAGGCCGGCCGCACCCAGTTTATCTGGCCTGAATAACAAAACGCGCCCGATGGCAAGGTTGCCTCGGGCGCGTTTTGCATCATTAATTGCTAACTTTAGCTGGGTATTATCTCTGTAAAGTGCCTTTGAGCTGGTAGACTAAACCCCGAAATATGAAAAGGGGGCATATTGGGGCTGTTCGGTTCACACGAGAAGCGCGACGCGGACCGAGCGCGTCGACTGTTTGAAGAGGCGCTTGCGCAGCAAGGGCCCAACGTTGCGCTGGTCTTGCGTGCCAGCGACTGTCTTCCGCTCTATATCACCCCAAATTTTGAACGCGTCTTTGGCGTATCGCCCGAACGTATTGGCGACGACATCGAGACGCTGTACCGTTTTATTCCCGATAGCGACCGTGTTCGCATACAGCGACAGGTGAGGGACTGGGACCACGCGACTCCGCTGAACCTTCTGTGCTCCTACCATGCGCCCCATGGAGAAAAAACGCAGCTCAGCATTAGGTTTACGATTGCGCTCATTCAAGACGGCACGCAGTACCTGGTTTCTGCAGTCGATGTGACGACCGAAAACGAGCGTATCGCCAAAGCGGAGTCCGAGCGCGATCGCGCCGTCGAGACCGCCAACGCGCGCACGGACTATATGAACCAGATGAGCCACGAGATCCGCACGCCGCTCAATGGCATCGAGGGCATGATTTCGCTTGCCCGCGAGCATCATGCAGATGAGCCTCGCCTGATGGACGACTTGTCTCGCGCCTCGCAGCTTTCGGCCTACTTGCTTTCGCTTATCAACGATATGCTCGATATGAGCCGCCTCAACAGCGGGCGCGTGCGCCTTGACGATGCGCCGTTTGATATGCGTCTGTTTGCCGACGAGATCGAGCGCATGTTTAGCTCGCAGGCAGCCGACAAAGGGCTTACGTACTCGGTCAATCTGGAGGACTGCGAAAACGTTTTTGTCGTGGGCGACCGCATGCGCCTGTCGCAGATCGTCATCAACTTTATCTCCAATGCGGTCAAGTTTACCGAGCAGGGCGGCAGCGTTACCGTGACTCTGCGCGAGATGTACCAGGCAGACGGCGGCGTGAGCTATATGCTGCGCGTGCGCGACACGGGCAAGGGTATGGATCCTCGCTACGTCAGCAAAATCTTTAAGCCGTTTGAGCAGGAGGACCGCACCATCGCGCGCCGCTACGGCGGAACGGGCCTGGGCATGGCCATTACGAGCGCGCTCGTCGACCTGATGGGCGGCGAGATCGTCGTCGATACCGAGCCCGGTCGTGGCTCAACGTTTTCGGCCTACATCCCGCTGCGCCTGGCCACGTCCGAGCAGGTTGAGGACCTTAAACTCAAAGGGCAGACGCTCGAGACGGCTCCCGATTCCCTTGGTTCGTCGTTTACCTACCAGTTTGAGGGCAAGCGATTCCTGTTGGCCGAGGATAACGAAATCAATGCCATGATCGTGATTGAGTTGCTGGCAAGACGAGGCACGGCGGTCGATCGTGCCGAAAACGGCCAGGCGGTCGTTGAGCGATTTCAGAGCATGCCCACGGGCACGTACGATGCGATCCTTATGGATATTCAGATGCCCGTGCTCAACGGCTGGGAAGCGGCCGAGCAGATACGAGGACTTAATCGTGATGACGCCGCCGCCATTCCCATCATTGCGCTTTCCGCCAATGACTACACCGAGGACGTTGAGCGCTCGCTCGCCGCGGGCATGAACGGACATGTGGGCAAGCCCATTGATCTGAACGTTTTGAAAGCACAGCTGGCGGCCGCGACGGCAGAGGCAGCTTACCGAGGAAATGAGTAACCGTGATCGTCGAACAGTCAAGCAGCATCATCAACGAAGTGAGCCGCGCCCTGCTGGGCAAGCGCGATGTGATTGAGAAGGCTCTCATGGACATCTATGCCGGCGGTCATATCCTGTTGGAGGATGTGCCCGGTACCGGCAAGACGACGCTGGCCCTGGCTCTTTCGCGTGCGCTGGGTCTGGACTTTAAGCGCGTGCAGTTTACGCCCGATACCCTGCCCTCGGACATAACGGGCTTTACGATGTTCGACCGCGACACCGGCACGTTTCGCTTTGTGTGGGGTGCCGTCAACTGCAACATGCTGCTGGGCGACGAGATTAACCGTACCAGCGCAAAGACGCAGTCGGCCCTGCTCGAGGTTATGGAAGAGCGCGCGGTGACTATCGACGGGCAGACACATCAGGTCCCGCGTCCCTTTGTGTGTATCGCAACCGAGAACCCGGTGGGCTCAGCCGGCACCCAGCCGCTGCCCGATAGCCAGCTCGACCGCTTTATGGTTCGCCTGTCTGTTGGCTATCCGTCGCGCCAGGACCAGATCGATATCCTCAAGGCACGTCGCTATGCCAACCCGCTCGACGACATTAAGCCCATGGTTGCCTGCGATGATCTGCTCGATATCCAAAACTACCTGGGCAATGTACAGGTTGCCGACACGGTGCTGGATTATATCGTCCGCCTGTGCGAGGAGACCCGTAATGACGATCTTGTCGAGCTGGGCGTGAGCCCCCGCGGCATTATCGCGCTCACCCGCATGGCGCGCGCCTGCGCATTGATTCGTGAGCGCGACTATGTGGTGCCCGAGGACGTGCGCGAGGTATTTAAGGCTGTTTGCGCCCACCGTCTCGTTTTACGCCCCCAGGCGCGTATTGAATCGATTGGCGCCGCCGACGTCCTCGACCGCATCCTCGCTGCCGTTCCCGCCCCGTCTATGGGTCAGGTTCGCGGCCGCTCGTAGCGGATCGTTTACCTTTTGCGTCCTACGTTACGCCCATGATTGCCAACAAGATTACCTATATCGTGTCCGTCGCGCTCCTGCTCGCCACGTTTGTGTTTACCGCCAATGCGGCCGCGCTCGCTGCTGCCGCGGCGTTGATCGCCATGCCCGTGATTACGGTGGCGGCGTGCCGTTCGAGCGTTGCCCTGCTCAAGCTTAGCTTTGAGCTTCCCCGGTCGTGTGTTGTCAACGCGCCTCTTGTATTGCGCATCACACTGGATCGCCCGCTTATGTTTCGCGGTCGTATGGAGCTGTCGTTTTCGGTTTATAACCAGCTGACGGGAGCGCGGACAGTCTATCCCGTAAGTCTTGCCCCCGCGACGGGCAGGCCCGCTTTGTTTGAGCTGGAGCTCGATTCGACCGTCTGCGGTGCGCACACGATTACCCTTGACACCGCGCGCCTGGTCGATGAGATGGGCTTTACGTCGCTTGCTCTCGAGAATGCAGACTTTCATGGGTTGTTTACGGTCTATCCCGAGGTGCTCGACATCCAGGTTGTTCCTAACCAAAGTGCTTCTGCCGGTCTTGAGGGCACGAGCTACGATCCCCATCGAAGCGGCCAAGATGCCTCCGAGGTCTTTGACATAAGGCCCTATCACGAGGGTGATGCCGTTAAGTCGATTCACTGGAAGCTGTCGACGCGTTTTGACGACATGCTGGTGCGCGAGGCTTCGCGCCCACAAGACCACGCTATTGCCATCTTGTTTGGTGCGTTTGCGTGCGACTTTGAGCACGCAAGCCACGCTGAGGTTCTTTCTGCGGTGCTGGGTTTTACCGCATCGATATCGCTGGCGCTTATACGTCAGGGATACCATCATGTGGTCGTGGCTGCCCCCGAAGGCTCTTTGGCTGTCTATCCCGTTGATGACCGACGTGGGTTCAATAGGATGCTTGATGCTTTGACGGCAACGCCGCTTGGCCCTGCCTATCCAACATCGCACGAGCACTATGCCAAGCTCGTGGCAGTAAAGGGCATTGGCAAAACGGTGCTGGTAACGGTGGGCGTCGATGAACAGGCCTATATCGAGATAGGCCGTCTGACCGATCTATCGGTACTCCATGTGTCGGATTCGGTCGAGTCGTATAGCATCGAGCACGGAGCCAACTACATCATCACGCATTGCCCGGTATCGAGTGATTCGGCCCGTATCAAGAGTCTGGAGCTCTAAGATGAACTTTGTGACTCTTACCTCGACGGAGCGCATCGCTTCGAATGGTCGCGTTGTTGCCATGTTCCTGTCGGTGGCTCCCGCGGTTTTATTGTCTGCGGGCTTCTGCTGCACAATTGCTCGGTGCCTGAGTGCAACGTGCATGGGGATAATGCTGGCCGTTGCCGTTGGCATGGCCGTTGCGCTGGGCGCTTTGGGCGTTTTGATGGCTTCGAAAAAGGCTCCCCTCTGGATTGCCTTGGCTGCGGCGTCCGTAGCGCTTTTATGCGCGCTCTTGATTCCTTCGGCACGCTGGGGCTTCTATGCGTGCGTCAATACCGTTATCGCTCGCGTCAACTCGATCTGTGAGCTGTATATTCCATTGGTGGCAGACGCCGGTCTGCTGTGTGAAGCCGTGTCGCTGGCGGTGCTCGCCGGCATGTTTGCCGGCTCACTCGCCTGGCTTTTTGCCAACTTGAGCGTTTCGTGGCCCGCGCTCTTAATCATCGTTATCTGCGGCTCGGCTTCCATGGCGCTGCAGCTTGGTGATTCTGCGATGTCTATGACGCTGGGCGTTGCGGGCTGGCTTGTCCAGTGCCGTGCTGACGAGTTGCGGGGCTCTACGGTAGGTTTGCCCCAGGTTCTATTTGGTCTTGGCGGCCTGTGCGTTGCATGCGGCGTTCTCTTTGCACTGACCGTTGCCCTTGTACAACCTCTTCCCGCGTTGTCCGCCCTGTCGGCGTCTGCCGTCAGAGCAGTCCAGGGCGTTCGATTTGGGGACGATTCGCTGCCCGAGGGCGACCTTTCGCAAGCGGCGGACATGAACGAAGGCGAGTCCACGACGCTGTCGCTTACCGCCAGCAAGACGCTCGGCGACGATCTGCTCATGAAGGGCTTTGTGGGCACGACGTTTGATGGCATGTCTTGGGGGCGTGGCGACTGGATGTCCTACGAGGGTGAATGGTCCGGCATGCGTGATTGGCTGCGCCAGAACGGTTTGACGGTAGCCGAGCAGCGCGCCGCGTTTGACGCCGAGGCCGAGCGCGAGGGTGGCGAGCCTGTCGAGGCGGTTGAGATTTCGGTCGATGCGTCGGGCGCCAACCGCAGATACACCTATGCTCCCTATACGCTGCGCTCGCTGGGCGGTACCGGTGCAATGTTGACGGCCTCGACGATGCTAAGCATGGACTTTTTGCCGTCTAAGGCGTATCGCGTGATTGTCGATAACGTGCCGGTGGAAGACGTCATTGCAGATTCGAGCTGGCTGGCGTCCTCCAAGAGCGACTATGCAAAAAGCGAGCGGGTATACGCCGCTTTCGTTCGCGATAAGTACCTGGACGTTCCCGAAGAGGAGCGGGATGCCGTTAATACATACCTGTTCTCGAGCGACAGCTGGGATGCTGGGGCGAATGTTTCGGATACAGCCGTGATCAGTCGCGTGCGCACGATGTTGGCTTCGCTTGCGGGGCAGACGGATAACCCGCCAGCCTATACCGGGGCGACGTCGTTTGTCGCGTGGTTCTTGGGCACGGCGCACGAGGGCAACTCTGCTTACTTTGCCACGGCGGCGACGCTCGCGTTTCGATCTCAGGGAATTCCCGCGCGCTATGTCGAGGGCTATCGGGCAGCAGATGATCAGCTGGCCGCTGCTGTTGGGGCAGGCGTGGCGCTCAACTTGACGGCTGCCGATGCGCACGCGTGGACCGAGATCTACCTTGACGGTCAGGGATGGACGCCCGTGGAGGTCACCCCTGGATACTATAGCCAGACGCTCGATGCCGATAAGATTATCGATGTGGGCGAGGCATGGAGCAACGGCGCCAACGATAAGACGCTCGATGCGGGCTCTGTCGCAGGACAGGCCGAGGATAAGCATCGCGAGGATGTGCCGGTAATGCATAACATTCCCGTTGTGGCCAAAGTTGGGGTCGGTTTGATCGGCACGGCGATTGCCGCCCTGCTCGCTCTGTTTGTTCGCAGGTTTGTCTTGCGCGCTCGGCGCACGCGGGCTATCGAGAGTGATGAGCAGGATATATGCGTGCCGGTGCTCTATGGCTATCTTGCCCTTGTGATGAACCAAAGCGGTCTCGACGCCTTTGACGAGACCAAGCCGCTCGATTGCCTGGATGCCTTTGCTGCAGTGTTCCCCCAGATTGACCCGTGGGAATACCGTCGAGCGATTCGACTTCATCAAGCTTATGCGTTTGGTGGCCGCCAGCTTAAACCGAACGAGTTGCGCACGCTCCGACGTTTTACCGAACGCCTGCATCGGAGCATGCCGGCTCCGCAAACTGTTATTGAACGCTTCCGCCGCTACATGCTGCACGCGTTGTAGAGGGAGTAGGTCTACGTGTTTTCTAAATATCCTCAACATATGGCTTCGCACAAGAACGCGGCGTCGGCCAAACTAAAAGGCCCGCGGAATGCGTCCGCGCGCGTTCAGCATGCCGCCAATAATATGTATCGCGCCAAGCCTTTGGCTGCAACGCGCGTTGTGGCGGCGGCGGTTTCGGTTGCTGCGGTCGGCGTATTTGGCGCGGTCGCCTTTGAGTTGGCTCAGAGTAATCTGAGCTTCGATCCTTCGGGGTATATCGCTGCATACAGTCACGGTGACGCGGAGTCCGGCGAGGCGTATCGGATCAGTCCGCTCTCGACGGATGCCGAGGCAAATCGTCATGACGAGGATAGCGACAACCGGGAAACGAGCGCACGCGAGCAGCGGGCACCGCTCGATAATGCGCAGGGACAGGTAAATCTGACGGGGCAAAGCGGCACGACCGCCTACAACGTTACCGGCAGCGCCGATGGAACGGGCGTAGGAGTTGCGGGTGGTTCGGGCAGCGGCGCGGGCGGCGCTGGCGGCTCGGGAGGCGGGCAAAACGTTCCCGTTATCAATGCGGGCGGAGCATCTGGCGGCAATGCCGGCGGCGGTGCGGGCGGAAACGGTTCGGGCGGTAACGGCGGTAGTGGCGGCTCGGCCACCTCGACGGCCAATTCCTACAAGTATCTTCTTGCGGACCCCGCGCCCCAAAAGGGTGCCCCCATGGGAGACACAACGTTCTTTACGCAGTTTAACGGTGCGGCCGGAGTCATCGATCCCGTTAACGTGCAGATTTCACCCATGGAGGATGCAATCTACGATGGGCAGATGCTCGACGCCTGGACGCTGTTCTGCGCCATGGATGTCCACTGGAGTGACGACAAGGGCCTCTACTATCTTGCCTGCACCAAGGACGAGTTCGCCTCGTTTCCGTATCTCCGCATCGACTCGTGGACCAATGCCGCGGGCGAGAAGAATCCGGCGCTGTGCTCGAGCCAGCCGCTCACGGTAAGCGTCTCGCTGCGCTTGTCGCAGGATACGGCGTGGACGACACGAACCGTTACCATCCAGCCGGCGCAGTCGCGCCTGTTTGTGGTCGGCCAGCCCGATTCGATGGGCCAGCGTAGTGTGATTTGGAGCACGCTGAGCTCCAAGGAGAACCTGCTGGGCGTCAACACACAAGAAGCCTTTATGAAGCAGGCGGGCCATGTCGATTCGGAAGGTTGCCTCAATGCCTTGTTACTGGGCTGGCGCGAGAACGAGGCAGCCGTCCCGTATTTCTACGCGCTGACACCCGGTCGCCATGTGGTGGTTCCCGGCGACGTCGTGTCCATCGATCCCGCCTACAAGGTGCGTTTTCAGGGTTATGCTCTCGACGAGGACTATCGCTTTGACGACGACCCTACCAGCCTCAATAACTCACGCCTGCAGACGCTTGTCGATGTGGACGAGTCGGCCGTGTCGGTTGATGGCGGGGGCGAGACGCTCAGCGTTCCGCAGGGTGTGCAGGCGGTCGATGCCTATACCGACAGTCGTCAGCGTGAAGTCTTTGCGTGGCAGATCGACAATCTAGAGCTGCCGTCCTCGGTGTACTACGTCAACGTCAATGCGGGCTTTCAGGTGCTCGATGCCTACCGTGTCGCGTCGGATAACCCCGTCTATGCCGCAACGGATGAGGGCATTTTAACTTCTCACGATGGCCAGGAGTATTTGGGCGTCCCATACCATACACGCGAGCTCGACGTTCCCGCCGATATTACCCATGTTGTCATTCCCGATCGCAATAAGCTCGATCGTATTGTTCTGCACGCGTCCAAAGAGGGCGAGTTGCCCCAGATTGACGTGAGCAATCTGCAGGACTGCACCCTGGTCGTCGACGATGCCGCGCTGCTCGATTTCATTGCCGAGCATGCGGGCGAGCTGGAGAATGCTTACGGCGTTTACGTATCGCCCACGAGCAATCCCGATGTCCAGCTCAGGTACTCGCAGGGGCTGGTGTACAACATTAACTCGCGCTTTGAAGGCGATCTGTGCTATGTGCTCGATACGGGTTCCAATATTGCCTTGGTGCAGATATCCAACACCATTATGAAGGGCGCCTTTGCGGGCAACACTTCGGTGGACACGCTGGTGCTCATGCCGTGGTTTGACGATAGGGTGACGCTCGAGGACGGCAGCCTTGCGGGCGGTTCCGTGCGGACCATCGTGTGCGCAACCGACGAGCAGGTCGCCTATGTCGAGCAGCGTAAGGCCGCCGCCGGTGCGCCCGATGCGTGCGTAATTAAGATGAGCCTGTCTCAAGACGGATACTTGTATTATGCCAACGCCGGCAAGACGATTTTGCTGTCCGCTGCAGGCGATGAGGATGGCAACCTGTCCGCGACCTTTGACGGCACCTTGCTTACGGATGGCGGCAAGCAGCTCCAAGTAGATTCCATCGCACCGTATGCTTTCTCGGGCGATGCGGAGCTCAGGTTTGTCAATCTGGGCGAGAAGACGAGTGCCATCGGCCGTAACGCGTTTGAGAACTGCCAAAACCTTCAAGGTGTGTTTATCGGCACGCCTGATAGCATCGAGGTGGGGGCGGATGCCTTTAAGGGCTGCACGGGCCTGGGCTTTGTGGCGTCGCGTGCTAAAAAGGCTGTCTTTGCCACGACCGAGAATCCCAATCCGGCCGGCTGCACCTGGTATGCGCCCGATGGCGAGCTGCAGGGCTACGACAGCCGCTTTGTCACTGTCGACGGCATTTACGATTTTGCTTGCGATGCCCAAAGCGACGACGCGCCCCTTCTCTACGGCTATTACGATGGCGACGAGGAAGGCAAGCCAAGCATCCTGCTCGGTGCGCCCTCGATGCTCAACGGTACGATTGAGCTGCTGCCGAGTACGATTGAGATCTTTGGCGGCTATTCCTTGCCTGGCGCCAAGGACCTGCCTGGTGCCTTTGAGGGGACCGGAGGCGCGTGGGATGTCGATTGGGCTTCGGCTCCCAAGCTGGCATATATCGATCGCTATGCCTTCAGGAATTCCGGCATCGCCGGCGACCTGAACATCGACCTTCCCGATAACGATATCTACGTCGGCGTGTCGGCGTTCGACGGCTGTACGAACCTGGCGTCCGTGTCTGTGCACGCGGCAACAATCGAAATCAGCGATCAGGCATTCACGAATTGCCTGAGGCTCGCGAGCGCATCGTTTGTGGCGGACGCCAATGGCGACTACGACGCGACTACGGGTGAGGGCTCTCGGAACTACCTGGCATCATCGGTGTTTGGCAACGATGCCAACTTTACGAACTTGACCGTCGGCGCCGGTATCGCGACGCTGGGTTATCCGTCGCCGGGTGTGGGTTTCTTCTTGGACGGCGCAACCGATGTCCAAGAAGAGGCCAGCCGCATTCGCCTGTCGGTGCCCAGCGGCATGGAGCAGGACTACCTTAATGCGTGGGTCTACGGACTCATTGGCTACGACGACTACGACACGTATTATGGCGTTGTGGAATTTGGCATGCTCTCCGATTGGTTTATGGGGGAGGGTCCGGAGCCGACGGCCGAAGCGGTTAGGGCGCAGATGGCCAAGAATCTTTTGGAGCCCGAGAATCGCCTGCGAACCATGATGGGGCTGCCGCTGGTCGAGGCTTCTACGGTAATACAGGCGGGTGGCGAGGCGCCCGAGAACCATGAATGGAAGATCGAGGACAACGGTGACGGTACCGCCACGCTGGTCTCGGCGCCGTCCGATATTGTGCGTGCCGATCTGGCGAGCGTATTGACGGGACCGACCGTAATCGACTCGAATGCCTTCTCACACTGCTCGAATCTTACCGAGATCGAACTGTGCGATAAGGTGGTCGGCATACAGAGCGGTGCGTTTATGGGCTGTGACGGCGTGACGGTGACGCTGCCTTCTGGCTGTCCGCTGCCAGAGTTGCTGGGCGGGATGGAGAGCAGGTCGTTCTCGTTCGGCGGCAACGTAGTGCTCGATATTGCCGAGGCCGATCGCGAGTCGCTGCTCAAGACGTGGTCTCGTCAGATGCTGGGGGTTGCTACAGACGACGAGGAGGCCGACTATGTCGAGAGCAAGTGGTTCGGCAACGTCAACATGGATACGTTTGAGTCGCCGACGTTCGATGTGCTCAATAAGGCCGTAAATGAGCCCATCATGGAGTGCGAGAATCGCTTGCGCTCGCTGATGGGCATGGAGGCCATAAGCGATATCGGCGAGCTCGGCGACCCCATTGATATCAATAAGTATCCGCAATATTGGATCGCCGGCTAGGCAGGTTATGAAGCGAGGCAGCCCC
>OOCL01001306.1_pt1 | contig 14914 bp, 7 predicted proteins | sample 1671211 | NCBI WGS metagenome assembly OOCL01 (sample SAMN06348133, study PRJEB24527) | human gut metagenome | biome: human gut; feature: ankylosing spondylitis patient; material: feces | host: Homo sapiens | place: China | collected 2015-10 | reverse complement strand
AAACACGTTGCCGCAGCTCGAGCACTTGTAATCGTAGCGCGCCATAATACTTCCTTTTCAGCACAAAGCGGGCAGATTACTCTGCCCGCAAAAATTCAAACGTCTGTAACTGTACCCTATATCGGGCGTTTTATCACGCTTCGCCCCAGAATCTATGCGTGTTGCGCAGGAGCTGTGCGGTTTTGCTCTCGGCGGCCGCAACGTCGGCCTCGTCAGCCTGCCAGGTCCAGTTGCCCGTGGCCACGCCCGGTACGTTCATGCGCGCGTCGTCGCCCAGCCCCAGGACATCCTGCAGCGGCATCATCACCAGGGGAGCGTCGCTTGTCAGCGCGTCACTCATCAGCTTGGCTGCCACCTCAACACCGCTCGGCTCGTCGCCGCCCGCAAAGGAGCGCGTGCACCAACCCGCGAGCGTCGACGTGTCGTGAGTCGATGTGTACAGGATCTTGCCGGGCGTAGGGTGCACGCCGCAACGAACGTCGTAATCGCTAAACTCCAGTACGTCCATACCGGGGAAGCCGCAAGTCGAAGCCATGGCGCGAACACCGGGCGTCAGGTAGCCCAGGTCCTCGGCGATAAAGTTGAGCGGCCCCAGCTCGTCATAGGCGGTCTGGAACAGGTCCTTGCCCGGGCCTGCCAGCCAACGCCCGTCGGCGCAGGCCTTACCCGCGGGAATGCTAAAGTAGCTGTGGAAGCCCAGGAAGTGATCCAGGCGCACGCGGTCGTAGAGCGAAAATGCACGACGCAGGCGATCCATCCACCAGCTATAGCCGTTCTGCTTCATGTGGTCCCAGCGGAACGTCGGGTTGCCCCACACCTGGCCCTCGGGCGCAAAGTTGTCGGGCGGCGCACCGGAGATCTCGATTGCCTTACCGGTATCGGACAACCAGAAGTTCTCGGGCTCGCTCCACGCGTCGGCCGAATCGTCGGACACGTACATAGGGATATCGCCGATGACCTCGATGCCCTTCTTGTGCGCATAGTTCATGAGCTCGCACCAGGCCAGGTCAAAGCGGTACTGCATGTACGCCTGAAGCTCGGCCTCGTCGTGGAAGCGCTTGTCGTCGATCAGATGCTCGTTGTAGCGCGCGACATCTGCCGGCCAATCGTGGCGCGATTCGCCCTCAAAGTACTTTTTGACGGCCATGTAGACGCAGTACTTCTCGAGCCAATCGGCATTGCGATGTTTAAACGCGGTGTACAGCGGATCGGCATCCTCGCCGCCGCGGGCCTTCCAGGTCTCAAAGTCGGCTGCCAGCTCCTCGTGGCTCTCGGGCAGCAGGTCGATATTGCCTGCAAAGGCCGAAGGACCGGCGTAAGGGGAGCGGAAGAAGTCCGTGGGGTTGACAGGCAGGACCTGCCAGTAGCGCATGCCCATAGCGGCCAGATGATCGATAAAACGACGCGTGGGCGCACCGATTGTGCCGGGGTTGCCGTCGTCAGTCGGCACCGAGGTGATGTGGCACACAACGCCCGCACCGTGATCGAGCGGCTCCTGCAGGCGCTGCTCGGCGTGGTGATAGATGATCGACGACCCCAGCGGATACAGATCGAGCGTGACCGTACCATTGTGGATCTCGCACTCGTGACCGCTGATCACGTCGCTCGCGCATTCGCCGAGCGCTGGAATCGTCACGCGGTGCGAATTGCGCAGGCTGCGGTTGATGATAACCGTCGCGGACTCGCCATCCTTGCCCGTGCGGTTGTATGCCAGTACCTCGTCGTTGAGCGCGAAGGCCTTGATCTCGCCGTCGATCATAAATGGCAGAGCGCGGCGCACAGCAGATGCGTTCTTGACGATCGCGAACGTATCGAAGTCGTGCAGGTCTTCCTTCAAAGGCAGCGTGCGGCGATTGCCCGGATCGGTCAGGCCCTCCAAGCCGTACTCATCGCCGTAGTAGATTGAAGGCACACCGGGGAAGGTCATCTGCATGAGCGTGGCGAGCCAAAAACGGCTCTTGGCCAGGCCCATCGAGTTCTCGTCCAGGCGCCATTTGCTGCGCTCGCACTCGGGCAGCTGCGACTCGTCGGGGCCGCCGCCGAGCACCGAGATGATGCGCGGACGGTCGTGGCTCGAAAGCAGATTAAGTGCGCAGGACAGGGCCTCACGGGGATAGTTCTCGCGCAGGGTTTCGATATCCTCGGCTGCCTGGTAGGCGTTCTTGTAGCCCATCAAAAAGCCGATGACCATGTCACGGAAGGGGTAATCCATAGCAGAGTCCAGCTCGGAGCCCTGCAGGTAGCGGCGCAGATGACCGTAGCTAATCTTGTTGGAGGCGTCTTCCCAGACTTCGCCGAGCAACAGTGCATCAGGCTTTTCGGCAAGTACGGCCTTCTTGATCTCGGCCAGAAAGTCGTCGGAAAGCTCGTCAGCGACGTCCAGACGCCAACCATGGGCACCGGCGCGCAGCCATTTGCGGATCACGCCGTCCTTGCCCAGGAGCTTCTCGCGCACCAGCTCGGAGCTCTCATTGATGGCAGGCATGTTGCCCACGCCCCACCAGCAGTCATACGAACCGTCCTCATGGAAGTAAAACGCATCGCGCCACGGCGAATCCTTGCTCTGCCACGCGCCCACGCCGGGGTAGTTGCCATAGCGGTTGAAATAGATCGAATCGTCGCCCGTGTGGTTGAACACACCGTCGAGAATGATGGAAATGCCCAGCTTTTCGGCCGCCTGACACAGTTCGGTAAAGTCTTGCTCGGTGCCCAGAATCGGATCGATCTTGGTGTAATCGGCGGTGTCGTAGCGGTGGTTACTCGCGGCTTCAAAAATGGGGTTGAGGTAGATAGCTGTAAATCCCAACTCGGCGATGCGGGGCAGGTCTTCCTGGATGCCCTTGAGCGAGCCGCCGTAGAAGTCCCAGGTCTTGATGGAGCCGTCTTCGGCGCGCTCGTACACGGGCGGCTCGTTCCAGTCCTCGACCATACGGCGCTGGATTCCGTTGCGCGGTTTTTCGACCTCGGCCAGCGTGCGCTCGCGCCAGTTTTCGTCACGGGCGTAGCGATCGGGGAAGATCTGGTAGACCATGCCACGCTCGTACCACTCGGGACGCACTTCGCGGTGCTTATAGACGGTAATCTGGAAGGACGGAACCTCGGCGTAGCCGTAAGTTACGCCCTCGCCACCGGTGCGGCCTTGCGGCGCGCCCAGGCGAACCTCGGGCTGGCCCTCGATATTGCAGATAAAGCTGTACCAGATAAGACAGGGCTCGGTGCACTCAAGCTCTACGGTAAATATGCCGTCGCCCTCGTGCGTCATGGGATACAGAGACTCACCGATCTCATCTACCCAGGTACGCAACGTAAGCGTTGCCTGGTTGGGATCGGCATCCTCCAAAATCACGGAGAGCGAAAGGGTAGTTCCTGTGGTCACAGCGCCAAACGGAGTGCGAAACTGCGGCAGACGGCTGTTGTGAATCAATCTCATAATACGGTCCAGTTCAATAGAATCACGGCCTGCGGGCCATGGCTTTACGCACAAGTTGTAAGTATATCTTTTGTACACAGGCTGTATAAACAACATCCGTTTACCATCGGCGAACGGTTGTCCTAGAAAATCGTTTTACCAATACCTACAGAGAAGGGGCGCCCGGTTGGAGCGCCCCTTGCTTAGGGTTTGATGAGGTTTTGGATCGTCTGTGGGCTAGCGACGCTTGCGGGTGGCCGTTGCCTTGCGGACGGAGGTCTTCTTGGTCGGAGCCTTTTCCTCGGTCGCGACGACGGGGGAGACCGGGGCCTTCTTGGCGGGCTCGGCCTTTGCCGTAGCCTTCGGAGCGGTCTTGACCTCAGCGGCCTTTGGTGCCGGCTTGGCCTTTACTGCAGGCTTGGCCTCGGCCTTAGCCTCTGCCTTGGGAGTTGCGGCCTTTGCCGTGGACTTCTTGGCCGTCGTCGTTGCGCGCTTGCGCGTGGTGGTCTTGGCGGTCGGCTTGGCCTCGACAGCTGCCTCGGCCTTGGGCTCGGCGGCTGTCTCCTCGACCTTGACGGCGGGCTTTCCGGCAGCCTTCGGAGCGGCCTTTGTCACAGTAGCCTTGGCGGCCGTCGACTTCGTTGCCGTGGTCTTCTTGGCAGCTGTTGCCTTCTTGGCGGTCGTGGTCGTCTTAGTGGCAGCGGTCTTTGCCGGAGCCTTGGCGGACGGCTTGACCTCTGCGACCTCGGCCTTTACCTCAGGAGCGGCCTCGACCTCGGCGGCCTTCTTGGCAGCGGCGGTCGTGCGCTTGCGCGTGGTCGTTGCCTTGGCAGTAGTTGCCTTGGCAGCGGTGGCCTTGCTCACAGCGGTCTTCGTGGTCGTGGTCTTCTTAGCCGTCGTCTTGCGGGTCGCGGTCTTCTTAGCTACGGGCTTTACAGCAGGCTTGACCTCGACCTCTGCCTTGTGAGCAACCTCAGCCTTCACCTCAGGCTCGGCCTTTGCTGGCTCAGCCTCAACCGGCTTCTCTTCGGCCTTGGGCTCCTCAGCGGCCACCGGCACAGTAACAGCCTCAGGCTCGTCGACAACAGTCGCAGGCCTCTCAATCTCCGGGTGCATAAAGAAATACAGGTCCAGATACTTGTCGGCCGAGCGCGTCCAGCTAAAGTCCTGGCTCATGGCCTGCGTGACCAGCTGGTTCCAGGCATCGCGGTTGTCCCAGAACAGGCGTGCCGCGCGGAACACCGCGTCGCCCATCTCGTCGCCGTTAAAGTTACTAAAAGAGAAGCCCGTGCCCTCGCCGGTAAACTCGTTATACGGGATCACCGTGTCCTTCAGGCCGCCGGTTTCGCGTACGATGGGCAGGGTGCCATAGCGCATGGCGATGATCTGCGACAGACCGCAGGGCTCAAACTTCGACGGCATCAGGAACATATCGGCGGCGGCATACATGCGCTGCGACAGCGCAGGGTCAAACTCGATGCGTGCGGCCATGGTACCGGGGTACTTGTCCTGGAAGTAGCGCAGACCGTCCTCGTAGTCGCGGTCGCCGGTGCCCAGCACCGCCACCTGCACGCCGCCGGCCAGAATGCGGTCGAGCGCGTACATGACCAGGTCCATGCCCTTCTGGCGCGTCAGGCGCGTGACCATGACCATAAGCGGACGGTCGTCGCGAACCTCGAGCCCCAGCTCTTCCTGCAGCTTGGCCTTGCATACGGCCTTACCAGAACGGTCCTCCACGGTGTAGTTGGCGGCAATGCGCTTGTCGGTCGCCGGGTCAAAGTCCGCCACGTCAATGCCATTCAAAATGCCCTGCAGCGCATAGGAGCGCTCGCGCAGCACGCCGTCCAGGCCCTCGCCAAACTCGGGCGTCTGGATCTCGCTGGCATAGGTGGGGCTCACCGTGGTTATGGCGTCGGCATAGCGCAGGGCGCCCAGCATGTAGTTGATGCTGCAGGCATCGCAACGCAGCTGCGAGGCGGCCGCCGGAATGTGTGCCACACCCAGGATGTCCTCCATCACGGTGTCGCTAAACTGGCCCTGGAACGCCACGTTGTGGATCGAGAACACGGTCTTAACGCGGTCATACAGCGGCAGGCCCTGGTAAAACTCGCGCAAAAACACGGGCGCAAGTGCCGTCTGCCAGTCATTGCAGTGCAGGATGTCGCACTCAAAGCCGGCCGGCAGGTGCTGCAGGCTCTCGGTGATGGCCTTGGAGAAGAACGCAAAGCGCTCGCCGTCGTCAAAGAAGCCGTACGGATAGTCGCGCGCAAAGTAGCGCTCGTTGTCGATGAACATATAGGTGACGCCGTCGTGCTCGAGCTTCTCGAGTCCGCAGTACTCGTTGCGCCAGCCCAGACTCACGTAAAAGTCGGAGAAGTGCTCCATCTGCGCCTTGTACTCGTCCTTTATGGTGGCGTACTTGGGCACCATCACGATAACTTCGGCGCCGGCGCGCACAAGCGCCGCAGGCAGCGAGCCTGCCACGTCGCCCAGGCCACCGGTCTTTACAAACGGTGCGCACTCGGCCGAGGCAAACACGATCTGCATCTTTTTGCTGGAATCAGCCATATTGTCTCCCATGTTGCAATTCGAGAATAGCCGCCTGGCACAAACCGGGCGGCTATTCTACATGTTACGAGCGATGTTGCGGTGCCAACGTTAACGTACGATGGTGGTGTCGGAAGTTAACGGAGCCTTGCCCAGCACCAGGATGTTCTCGGGCGTGCCGCGAAGCTCGGTGTTGGTGGGGACCACGTTGTTCTTGTCCAGAATGGCATTCTCGACGCGTGCGCCGCTCTTGATGATGCAGCTCTGGTTGATGATCGAGTTGGTCACCGAAGCGCCTTCCTCGACCACGACGCCACGCGACAAGATCGAATTGCGCACGGTGCCCTTGATGATGCAGCCGGCCGAGATGATCGAGTTGCACGCGTGGCTGCCGGTCGCATAGCGCGAAGGCGGCACGTCATGAGCCTTGGTCAGGATCGGGCGCTCGGGGTCAAAGAGCTGGTCGGCGACGGTCTGGTCGAGCAGGTCCATGCTGCGGCGATACAGCGACTTCTCGCTAAACACGCCCACGACCTCGCCTTTGTACTCGTAGCTGCACACGTCGATGTTGCCAAAGTCGCCCTGGAGTGCCTCGAGCAGGTCCAGATAGTCGGCGGCCTGGTAGTGGTCGATAATCTCGAGCAGCGTCTCGCGGTTGACGATGCAGCAGTCCATGGAGGCGTTGTCGCCGTACACGACACCGGCGCTCACGCCCGTCAGGCGGCCGTTCTCGTTAATCTCGAGCTTGGTCTCGTCATCGACGTTGCGCGTGGCCTTGCAGTACACCACGGTCATCTGAGCGCCGGAGTTCTCGTGCGCCTCGATGATGGTGTTGAGGTCCATGTTAAAGATGATGTTGGTGCCCATCATCACGACATAGGGCTTCTCCGAGCGCTGGAACAGCGTCTTGTTGGAGATGATGTCGCGCAGCAGGAAGCGCATGCCGCCCTTGGTGGTGCCATACGCGTTGCCGGGCACCATGAACAGGCCGCCCTTCTTGCGGTCCAGGCCCCAGTCCTTGCCCGAGCCCACATGGTCGATCAGCGAGCGGTAGTTGCCCGGCATGACGACGCCGACGGTCTTAATGCCGGCATTCATCATGTTGGACAGCGGGAAGTCGATCAGGCGGTAGCGGCCCAAAAACGGAACGGACGCGATGGGGCGGTCCTTGAGCAGGACACTGCCGTAGGACGAAGAGTAGTTAGCGGTGATATAACCGATGGCCTTGCGATTGATCATCGGATCATTCCCCCTTCCCGATAACGACGTCATTTCCAACGACGGCCGTATCCTTGGTGGTATCGACAGAGCCGAGCTTCACGCCCTCTTCGACCGTGGAGTTCTCGCCCAAAATAGCGCGGCAGATGTGCGCGCCGCTCTTAACGTGCGCACCCGGCAGCAGCACGGAGTCCTCGACCACGGCGCGCTCCTCGATGATGACATCGGTCGAAAGGATCGAGTGGCGAGCGGTGCCGTAGATCTTGCAGCCATTGGAGACCAGGCAGTCGTCCAGGCGGCCGTCCGGGCCAATGTAGTGCGGCGGACGCGTGGTGATGTTGGACATGATGGGGAAGTTCTTGTCGAACAGATCGAACTCAGGGTTGTTACCCAGCAGGTCCATCGAGGTCTCATGGAAGCTGGCGATGGTGCCAACGTCCTTCCAGAAGCCGTGGAACTCGTAGCTGTACAGGCGCTTGTTCTCACCGAGCAGCTTGGGGATGATGTCCTTGCCAAAGTCGTGGCTCGAGCGCTGGTCCAGAGCGTCCTCCTCGAGCGCCTCGATCAGCACGTCGGCCGAGAAGATGTAGATGCCCATGGACGCGAGGTTCGAATCGGGCTTCTCGGGCTTCTCGGTGAACTTGGTGATGCGGCCGTCTTCGGGGTCGGTGGTCAGGATGCCAAAGCGGCTGGCCTCCTCCCACGGCACGGGCATAACGCTCACCGTGAGGTCGGCGTTGTTCTCAATATGCGTCTTGAGCATCTTGCGGTAGTCCATGCGATACAGGTGATCGCCCGAAAGAATCAGGACGTACTTGGGGTCGTTGGCCTTGATGTAGTCGAGGTTCTGCGTAATGGCGTCGGCCGTGCCCGCATACCAGGCGCCGCCTGTCTGCGTCTCGTACGGCGGCAGGATCGACACGCCGCCGTCGCGGCTGTCCAGATCCCAAGCTTCACCGGAGCCCACGTAGGCATGCAGCAGGTAGGGACGGTACTGCGTCAGAACGCCCACCGTGTCGATGCCCGAGTTGGAGCAGTTGGACAGCGAAAAGTCGATAATGCGGAACTTGCCACCAAAGCTAACCGCCGGCTTGGCGATCTTTTGGGTGAGTGCCCCCAATCGGCTGCCCTGTCCTCCTGCGAGGAGCATCGCGATGCATTCTTTCTTACTCATCGATTTCTCCTTCTGTCATCGATGTTCCTAACCCATTAGCGACGGGCGCGGCGCACTGTCACGCCCGTCGAGTAATGCCGTGCGGCAAAGGGAGCTCGCGCGCTTTATGCGTGCCAGATCTCGTCGCGATACTCGCGAATGGTGCGGTCGGACGAGAACCAGCCACTCGAGGCGGTGTTGAGCAGGGCCTTGCGGTTCCAGGTCTCCTGGTCGCCGTAGCTGCCCGTGAGGTTCTCCCATGCATCCACGTAGCTACGGAAGTCAGCCATGACTAGGTCGGGGTCGTTGTTGTTCATGAGCTCGTTGTAGATGCTCTCGAAGTTGCCCGAAAGACCCGCAAACGTGTTGTCCTTGAGCTCGTCCATCACGCGGCCCAGACGCTCGCGGTCGCCGTTGAGGGTATCCCACGCAAAGTAGCTGTTGGATGCCCAGAGCTGCTCGACCTCGGGGGCGGTCAGGCCAAAGATGGCCTCGTTCTCGCGGCCGGCCAGATCGGCGATCTCGATGTTGGCGCCGTCAAGGGTACCCAGCGTAATGGCGCCGTTCATCATGAGCTTCATGTTGGACGTGCCCGAGGCCTCCTTGCCGGCCGTGGAGATCTGCTCCGAGATCTCGGCGGCGGGGTAGATGAGCTGGGCGTTGCTCACGCGGAAGTTGGGGATAAAGCAGACCTTCATGACCTCGTTCACACGGGCATCGTTGTTGATGACGTCGGCAACGGAGTTAATGAGGCGGATGGTCTCCTTGGCAAAGGTGTAGCTCGAGGCAGCCTTGCCACTAAAGATGAAGGTCGTCGGCGTCACGTGGAAGTTAGGATCAGCGATGCGACGGTTGTAGATGTCCATCACCTTCATGATGTTCATGAGCTGGCGCTTGTAGGCATGGAAGCGCTTTACCTGGATATCGAAGACGGTGTTGGAGTCAATGACCAGACCGGTCTCGGCCTTAACGTAGGCGGCCAGGCGCTCCTTGTTAGCGCGCTTGGAAGCACCCACGGCCTTCAGGAACTCGGTGTCGTCCTTAAATTCCTTGAGTTTCTCAAGCTCAAAGGCGTCTTTGAGCCAGCCATCGCCAATGGCCTCGGTCACGAGCTTGGCGTAGGTGGGGTTGGCTTCGGCAAAGAAGCGACGGTGCGAGATGCCGTTGGTCTTGTTGTTGAACTTCTCGGGCGTCAGGGCATAGAAGTCCTTGAGCACAATGTTCTTGATGATGTCGGAGTGGATCTTGGCCACGCCGTTGACGCTGTGGCTGCAGATCACGGACAGGTTTGCCATGCGAATCTCGCCGTCCCACAGGATGGCGGTCTGGCGCAGACGCTCCTGCCAGCCCTCCTGCGTGGTGTCGAACGACTCGTGCCAACGACGGCTGATCTCGTCGATGATCTGGTACACGCGGGGGAGGAGCTTGGAGAACGTGCCGATGGGCCACTTCTCCAGAGCCTCGGGCAGGATGGTGTGGTTGGTGTAGCTCACGACCTGCGTCACGATGTTCCAGGCGTCGTCCCACTCGAGCTTCTTCTCGTCGATGAGGATGCGCATGAGCTCGGGGCCGCACATGGCGGGGTGCGTGTCGTTGGTGTGGATGGCCACAAACTGCGGCAGCAGCTCCCAGTTTTCGCCGTGCTCCTTCTCAAAGGTATCGAGCAGGCTGTAGATGCCGGCCGAAACAAACAGGTACTCCTGCTTCAGGCGCAGCAGACGGCCGTGCTCGCCGGCGTCGTTGGGGTAGAGGATGGCGCTGATGGCCTCGGCCTCGGCGCGCTCGGCATCGGCCAGGGCATAGTCGCCGCGGTTGAAGGCCTCCAGATCGAAGTGCTCCACGACCGGCTCGGCAGCCCAGACGCGCAGCTTGTTGACGGTCTCGCCGGCATAGCCCACCACGGGGATGTCATAAGGAACGGCCAGGATGTCCTGCGTGTCCACCGTGCGGTAGAACGTGCGGCCGTTCTCCTCAAAGCCCTCAACATGGCCACCAAACTTAATGGTCACGGCCTTGTCCTGACGGCGGACCTCCCAGGGATAGCCATGGGTGAGCCACTCGTCGGTGGTCTCGACCTGGCTGCCGTTGACGATCTCCTGCTTAAACAGGCCGTAGCGGTAGCGCATGCCGTTGCCATAGCCGGCGATGCCCTCGGCTGCCATGGAATCCAAGAAGCATGCGGCCAGACGGCCCAGGCCGCCGTTGCCCAGAGCCGGATCGGGCTCCTGGTTCTCGATGACGGACAGGTCGAAGCCCATGTCGTCGAGCGCCTCGGCGACCATGTCGCGCACGCCAAAGTTGAGCAGGTAGTTGTCGAGCAGGCGGCCGATCAAAAACTCGATCGAGAAGTAGTACACGCGCTTCTTGCCCTCGGCGGTGACGCGGGCGTCACTCTTGGTGGCAACGGTGCGCGCCTTCTCGGCCACGAGCTTGGCTAGGGCGTTAAAGCGGTCGAGGTCACTGGCGGCCTCGACGCTCTTGCCGCTAATGCTCATGACGGCATCGCGATAGAGCTCGGTAAACTCCTGCTTGTTGTCGAAGATCTTATTCATACGTTCCTTCCCCCGGGGATGTTTCTCCCGGAACGGTTATGACTTGTATCCTACGCCTCGTCGGGGCGGGTAATTACAGCTGTAACGGTTTTGTTACGCATCCTTGGCAGACGGCTTAACAGAAGCAGACTTGGCCTTGGTAGCGGCCTTTTTGGCAGCCGCAGGCTTGGGCTTCACCGAAGACATACGCTTTTTGGGCGCAGCCTTGGGCTCCTCGACCACGGGCGGCTTATAGCTGCTGGGACCGCGGCGCTTAAGCACCACGCCTGCCAGACCGGGCACCTTAATCTCAATGGAGTCCATCTGCCCGTTCCAGGGATAGGGCTCGCTCGAGCAGGTGTAGGGCTCCTCACCGGCGTATCCGCTGCCGCCAAACTCGGGACGGTCGGAGTCAAAGATGACCTCCCAGTCACCCTCGCGCGGCACGCCCACGCGGAAGCTCTCGTAGCTCGCCGGGTCAAAGTTGATCAGAATCACCAGATCGTCGTCGATGTCCTCGCCCTGGCGCACAAAGCTCACGATGGACTGCTTGGAGTTGTCCGCATCGATCCAGGTAAAGCCGTCGTCGGTGTAGCCGCGCTCGTACAGGGCGGGCTCGGCGGTGTACAGGTGGTTGAGTGCCTTGATAAACGCCTGATGATGACGGTGGGTCTCATACTCCTCGGTCAGGAACCACTGGATGGACTCGTAGTAGCGCCACTCAATAAACTGGCCGATCTCGTTGCCCATAAAGTTGAGCTTGGCACCGGGGTGCGTCATCTGGTAGAAGGCCAGCGTGCGCAGGCCGGCAAACTGGCGCCACCAGTCGCCCGGCATACGGCCGATGAGCGAGCACTTGCCGTGCACGACCTCGTCGTGGCTCAGCGGGCAAATGAAGTTCTCGGTAAAGGCGTACATGATGGAGAACGTGAGCAGGCCGTGGTTGCCTGGGCGCCACGGAAAATCGGTCTGCATGTAGTGCAGGGTGTCGTTCATCCAACCCATGTCCCACTTGTAGTGGAAGCCCAGGCCGCCGTCCTGCGGCGGATAGGTCACGAGCGGCCACGCGGTGGACTCCTCGGCCATCATCATCACGTCAGGGAAGTGGGCCTCCACGGCGCAGTTGACCTGGCGGATAAAAGCGCTGGCGTCCAGGTCCTCCTCGGTACCGTACTTATTGAACTTCTTTTGGCCGGGATCGTCGATGCCAAAGTTGAGGTACAGCATGCTGGACACGCCGTCCATGCGAATGCCGTCGACGTGGAAGTTCTCGAGCCAATACAGCACGTTGGAGACCAGGAAGGAGCGGACCTCGCCGCGGGCGAAATCGAACTTATGCGTGCCCCAATTGGGGTGAATCTCGTGCTCAAACAGCATGTGGCCGTTAAAGGTGGCAAGGCCGTGGGAGTCGGCGCAAAAACCGCCGGGAACCCAGTCCATGATCACGCCGATGCCAGCTTCGTGGCACGCATCGATAAAGTGCATGAGCTGCTGCGGGTCGCCATAGCGCGACGTGGCGGCATAGTAGCCGGTCGTCTGGTATCCCCAGGAGCCATCGAAGGGATGCTCCATGAGCGGCATGACCTCGATATGCGTGTAGCCCATATCGCGCACGTAGTCCACGAGCTCCACCGACAGGTCGTCGTAGGTGTAAAACTCGCCGCGCTGCGCGGGGAAGGGATCCATGGGGCCGGGGTAGTTGCCGTACTCGTCCGGCTCGCCCTGCGGCTCATCGCCGTGGCGCTTCCACGATCCGATATGCACCTCGTAGATGTTAAGGGGCTGTGACATGTGGTTGTGGCCGGCACGGCGCTTGAGCCATGCAGCGTCGTTCCACTTGTAGCTATCGAGGGTCCACAGCACGCTGGCGGTACCCGGAGGGCACTCGGCCTTAAAGGCATACGGATCGGCCTTATAGAGCTTTTCGCCCTCGTTGGTCTCGATGAGATACTTATAGAGCTGACCTTGTTCTGCGCCAGGAATAAAGCCTTCCCAGATAGCGCTCGTATGCACGGGCACCAGCGGGTTGGCTTCTTCATTCCAGTCGTTAAATTCGCCAATGACATGCACGCTCTTTACATCGGGCGCCCAAACGCAAAAGCGCCAGCCGCGCGTACGGTTCTGCGTGTCGGGGTGCGCGCCCATCTTTTCCCAGCTGCGCTCCCACGTGCCGATGCCAAATAGATAGACATCGTCCTTGGTGAGCTCCGGTGCGTGCGGGGCGGCTTTACGGGTTGCGGGCTTTTTAGCCGTTGGCTTTAGCTTTGTATCGCTCACGTTTGATCCCATCATGACGCGGCAGCGTGTTGCCTTGGTGACTAGATGCGAAAGGTCCAAGGCTGCACGAATCGAAGGGACGGCGATAGTTCTATGATTCGTTCCACCTCGCGTGCTCGGTGGAACTTTCGGCAGAAACTACGATAACACCTGTACGTTACTTTTATGAAGGAAAGTGGTTTTAGGGCGGCGTTTAATCGGTAAGCGCCATGTTTAGACCACTGGCAGAATTGCCGTGGTAAAACTCTTGACAGTTTTACCAATTAGGGTTTCAAGATTGTTAGTCTGACGTTTGGTAAAACGTTTTTAGCAGGATGTTTACCATTTGACATCGAAAGGTTCGTTTATGTCCCAGACCGCCGCCCCCAACGTTGCTTTTATTTTCGATTGCGACGGCACACTGGTTAATAGCACCCCCGTTTGGGCCTATGCCCAGCCCGAGTTATTGCACCGCCACGGAGTAGACGTGACGGTCGACGATTTTGCCCAGTTTGAGCATTTGTCGCTCGAGGACGAGTGCCAGGCCTACCACGACACCTGGGGCATTGGCGCAAATGGCGAGGAGCTCTATCGCGAGCTGAGCGACATTCTGATTGATGGGTACTCCAAGGTGCCGCCGCGCGAGGGGCTTCTGGCATTTTTGGAGCAGGCGAAGGCGGCGGGCATTGCCATGTGCGTTGCCACGTCTACGCCAGCCGAGCTGGTTAAGTCTGCGCTTGCGGGAGCCGGGCTCGATGCCTACATGGAGTTTGTGACCACCACCGGCGAGGCGGGACGCTCCAAGCAGTTCCCCGATGTGTATGAGCTGGCATTGCGCCGCCTGGAGGAGCGCCATGGGCATAAGTTTGACCGCGCATGGGTGTTTGAGGACGCCGTCTTTGGCCTTAAGAGCTCTGGCACCGCCGGCTTTAAGCGCGTGGGCATCTATGACCCGCACGGCCGTATGGAGCGCGACGAGGTGCGTGCCAACTGCGATATCTTTATCGATAGCTACGAGGACCTGGACTTGGTCCGCGTTCTTGAGTTTGAGGGCTAGGCGAGGGCTGTGGCTTGCAAGGTATTAGTGGTCTGCGGCTCGCCCGTGGTGGCGAGCACGGATTTGTTGCGTAGGCTAGCGGGGGAGTGCGACCATGTTGTCGCCGTGGACCGCGGCCTCGACGCGCTGCTGGACGCTGGCCTGGGCTGCGACGTGTATGTGGGGGATGCCGACACGGTGAGCGACGCAGGCCGTGCGATGGTCGATGCCGCCGCCGACTTTGAAGTTGAACGCCACGACCCCTACAAGGACTACACCGATCTGGCGCTGGCGCTCGATTCCGTCCGTCGCCGCTGGCCAGGTGCCGAAGTGGTTGCGACCTGCGCCACCGGCGGCCGTCCGGATATGGCGCTTTCCGTACTGGGCCTGCTCGCGGGCTACAATGACGCCCCCGTCTGGATTGCCGAGGATAAGGTGGTCGCCCGCATTCTTCACGCAGGTGAGTCGTGGACCATCGAGGGCGTCGAAGGCAAGACGTTCTCCATCATCGCTATTGCCCCCAACACCGAGGTAAGTGAACACGGCCTAGAATGGGAACTAGATCGCGCTCCGCTAGGCTTGTTAGCCGACACGGGCATCAGCAACGTCGTCAGGTCAACAGCCACAATCCAAGTCCACACTGGCACCGCCATCGCTTACCTATATCAATAGGCTCAATCGGCATTTAAAGTCTCACCCAAAAAAGTCCTTGCACGTCGAGTCAACTTCCCCTATAGTAGATCGGAAGAGCACACGTCTGAACT
>OOCL01001305.1_pt1 | contig 14932 bp, 11 predicted proteins | sample 1671211 | NCBI WGS metagenome assembly OOCL01 (sample SAMN06348133, study PRJEB24527) | human gut metagenome | biome: human gut; feature: ankylosing spondylitis patient; material: feces | host: Homo sapiens | place: China | collected 2015-10 | reverse complement strand
TCACGCCTGTTCGGCGTGAAGATCTTTTAACCGTTTTTTCCGGCTCCGCCGATTTATAGCCCCTCAGTCGCTGCGCGACAGCTCCCCCAAGGGGGAGCGGGCACGCCCGCAAGCTTTGCGTTTTAGGCGGAAACTGTACCTCTGCCGCTGAAGCCTTCCCCCAGTCGGGGGAAGGTGGCGCGTAGCGCCGGATGAGGGTGCAGACTGGCAGTGCTCCCCCGCCGCGCTGCGCTTTCGCAGAAAGCAGCGCGGCACCTGCCATTTCCCTCCACGACCCCACCTGTGAAAATGCGTTTGGAGCGCTCCGCAGAGCGCGACAAACGCGAAATTTTAAATAATAATTCCGCTGCAACGACGACGACCGCCGCCAGTGGCGGAAACAGGGAGGAGTTGTTGGGGCAGCGGCCAGCAAGATGCGAGTGCCGCCCAAGGCACGATGCGGATGCTGGGTGCCGCAACCCGGAAGAAGCGGCGCGCATTCAAAATCGTCCCACGCGCAAGTTTGCCGGATATGTCCCACCCCCTTTTTTGTGCCCGCAAAGTGTGGTATACTGAAAATAGCATTTTATGCCCGGAAGGAGGTTGACCGGTATGAACAGAACCCGCAGGCTGCGGCTGGTGCTGTGCACGCTGCTGTGCGTTTTGCTGTGCAGCTGCCAGACGCTGCTGCCGGCCAACGAAAAGGCACAGGTAGAGGAACTGCTGCGCGCCCCGAAACTTTCCGGCGATTACGGCGCACTGCAAACTGCCCTGAACGACTGGCTGGGGGAGAGCGCTCAGCTGAAATATCCCATTCAGGGCGAGCTGCTTTCTCCCTTTGTGCTGCAGGACTTGGACGGCGATGGTCAGCAGGATGCGGCGGTACTGTATACCACCGCCCAGACCGCCAACGTCTGCGTGGCCATTTTGCAGAGGGACGACACCGGAAGCTGGCAGGTGCGCCAGAGCGTGGAGGGCCTTGCCGAAACGGTGGAGAACGTCAGCCTTGCCCAATTGCAGGATACAGACAGCTGCCAGCTGGTGGTGGGCTATACCGCTGCCCAGAATGACCACTATCTGGCGGTGTACTCCTATCAGGACGGCACCCTGTCCACCATTCTGGAACAGCAGTACGAGCAGTATCTGGTGGAAAATATCACCGGCGGCAGAAGTCAGGATTTGATCCTGATGTCCACGCAGGAGGACGGCAGTGTGCAGATCGAACTGCTGACCGCAGACCGCAAGGGCAGCTTCCGGCAGGTGGCGGTCAACGGCCTTTCCGCAGATAAATTTTCCGGCTGCGCCTCGGTGGCAGCGGGCGCGGGCGCGGACGGACGGCACTATCTGGTGCTGGACGGCTGGACCGGCATTTCCGGCAACAATCTGGCCTCGGTGCTGCTGTGCTATGATGAGAACAGCCAGCAGATGGTGCCCGCCACAAGGATCAGCAGCCAGCGGCTGTATAACGCCTCTTTGCGCAACGTGCCTACGCTGGTCAGCCGGGACCTGGACGGGGACGGCATCGTGGAGATCCCTACCCAGCCGGACGAGGCGGGTCTGCTGAACCTGAGCCAGAGCCGCCGCATGGACTTTATCGTCTGGATGGACTACACCAGCAGCCAACCGGAAAAAAGCTTTGGCCTGCTGGACGAAGAGACCAACTGCTATATCGAACTGCCCGCCGAGTGGGAGGGCAACCTGAAACTGACCGACAGCGAGGAATATGACGGCGCAGTGGAACTGCGCACGGTGGACGAGGATCAGCTGGTGCTGACGGTACGGCTGGCAAGGACCTCGGCCAACTCCACCGGATGGACCCGGCTGGGCGTGGTAGCGTCCCGTCAGATGCAGGCCAGAATGGGCCCGGGCGTTTTGCTTGCCGACACGAACTACCGCCTTTCCAAGGCGTTGTATCTGCTGAATTAAGGAATGGAGGATGCTGCATGGTACGAGTGCTTGTTGTAGAAGATGAAGCCAATATCCGCGATATGATCGCCCTGAACCTGCGCCATGCGGGGATGGAGGTGGTGGAGGCCGAAAGCGCCGAAGCCGCCCTGCCGCTGCTGGCACAGAAGCCCGGCTGTGATGCCGCCATTCTGGACGTGATGCTGCCGGGCATGAACGGGTTCTCGCTGTGTGAGACCATCCGCCGCACCGACCAGCAGATCGGCATTATCATCCTCAGCGCCAAGGGGCAGGAGCAGGATAAGATCCGCGGTTTGTCCATCGGCGCAGACGATTACATGACCAAGCCCTTCAGCGTCAGCGAGCTGCTGGCGCGTGTGGAGGCGCTGTGCCGCCGGGTGATCCGCACCAAGGAGGAGGACAGCAACGGGAACACCCCACTGGGCACGTTGACCAGCGGCGAGTTCGTGCTGGACGAGAACCGCCGCGTGCTGCTGAAGGCCGGTCAGCCCATTGAGCTGACGCAGGTGGAGTTCCAGATCATGGAGCTGTTCTTCCGCAACCCGGGCACCGCGTTGGTGCGCGAAAAGATCCTGAAAGGCGTCTGGGGCGAGAACTACTTCGGCGACGTAAAGATCGTGGATGTGAACATCCGCCGCCTGCGCATGAAGGTGGAGGACGAGCCCAGCCACCCTGCCCACATCATGACCGTGTGGGGCTATGGCTACCGGTGGGAAGAATGATGCCCTCTCAGGCGCTCCCGCGCCAGCTCTCCCAAAGGGAGAGCCAAGGTCTAATGCTCATTGCTGAAGTTTTAAGTGCAATGAGAAAGCATCCGGCAGTGCTCTTGCCTCTCCCTTTGGGAGAGGTGGCATCGCGCAGCGATGACGGAGAGGGCGAGCCCGCTAAAGTAAAAAACACAACGTCAAAGAGGCTGCTGCACAGGATTTTGTGCAGCAGCCTCTTATTATTTTGCGTTATATTACGTTTTGTAAAGCATTTTCAGCCGTTTTCCCCAGCATCCGGGTGGGCATCGGTGTCCAGCAGAGCCTGTTTTACCTTGAGCAGGTTTTGCGGGCTTACCGAGAAGCTGCGCAGACCGAGGTGCAGGTACTGCGCCGTGTTGGCGGGGTTGCCCACGGCAAGGCCGCAGATAGTCACCGGGACGTGGTGCGTGCTGGCGGCATCCATCACCATGGTGATCAGCTTTTTCATAGCCGGGCTGGCGGGGCGGTAGTAGTGCTCCGCGCTGGCAAGCTCCCGGTCGGCGGCGTGGGTGTACTGGGTCAGGTCGTTGGTGCCGATGACCAGAAAATCGCAGCCGTGGGCTACAAAGTCCTCCACGGTCAGGCAGGCGGCGGGGATGCTCAGCATCACGCCGAACGGGGTGTTTTCGTTAAAGGGCACGCCCCGCTCCCGCAGGCTCTGGCGGCAGTGCTCCACAATGCTCATGGCGGCGTCCCAGTCCTCTACCTCGGTCACCATGGGGAACATCACCCGCAGCGGCCCCCGGGCGGCGGCGCGCAGCAAAGCGCAGATCTGGGTCTGGAACTGCTGCGGCTGGCGCAGACTATTGCGGATGCCGCGCAGGCCGAGCTTGGAGGACTGCGGCCCCTGATTGGCGTCGGCCACGGTGCGGTCGGAGCCAAAGTCGAAGGTGCGCACGGTCACCGGGCAGCCGTTTGCCGCCGCCAGACAGGAGCAATAGAAGAAATACTGCTCCTGCTCGTCCAGAATGCGCCCGGGCAGCATCATGTAGCCGCTGCGCAGCAGCCCCACGCCCTTTGCGCCGGACTGCATGGCGGTGTCGATATCCTCCGGGCCGAAGCAGTTGGCCAGCAGCTCAAAGGGTTCGCCGTCCCGCGTTTCATCCGGCAGGCTGTGCAGCTGCTTCATCTCCGCGTCCTCGCGCTGGAGCTGGCAGATGCTGGCCTCTGCCTGCTGGCGGGCGACGGCGTCCGGGTCCAGGATGCAGTTGCCGTTGGTTGCGTCCAGAATGACGGTGCGTCCGTCGCAGTCGTCCAGAAAATCCTTGCCCACCTGCACGATGCCCGGGATGTTCATTGCCCGGGCAATGATGGCGGCATGGCTTTGGCCGCTGCCCTCGGCGGTGATGACGCCTAAGATCATGCCGGAGGGCACGCTGAACAGGTCGGTGGGCATCAGCCGGTCGGCGGCAAGGATCACCGGATGATCCAGCGCCAGCCACACCCGGGGGCGGTTGGTCAGGATATTGATCACCCGGCGGGTGGCGTCCAGAATATCCACGCTGCGCAGCTGCATATAGGGGTTATCCTTCATGTTGGCAAGCTGGTCGGCGTAGCGCTGCCCCACCTGATGCATCGCCGCCGAGGCGCTGATGCCCGCATTGATGCAAAAGCGCACCTCGTTCATCATGCCCTCGTCGTCCAGCATCATGCTCTGGAACAAAAAGATGGCCTGCTCGGTGGGGGCGGCGCGCTCCGCCATGGAGTCCAGTTCATTCTGCGCCGTGTGCACGGCGTTTGCCAGCAGCCGCAGCTCCCGCTCCGGGTTGAAAGGGCCGTGGCTGAAGGTCTCCACATGGTGCTCCAGACGGCTCACCTGACCCAGCACCAGCCCAGGGGATGCGGATACGCCTTTATAAACCTTCATCTTCTGTCACCTCCGGCAAAGCCGGTGCGGTCAAAGTGCGCCACACCAGCGCCTGTAAGAATGTATTGGGCAGCAAAGCGGCCAGCGCTGCCTGCCCGGCGGTGCTGCTGCCCGTAAACAGCGGGGTAAAGCTTTCCATACGCTCTTTGTCGCACGCCGCCAGAAACGCCTCGGCCAGCGTCCGGGTGGTGTAGAAGTGGGTGGGGTCTACCCCGGCGTCCTCAGCGGCGGCTTCCAGCGGGGCAAGCTGCGCGTCCTTCATCCGTGCCAGCAGCAAAGCGGCATCGGCGGTAAGGGTGACAGGGTACTTCTCCCGCACCTCCTTCTGCACTGCGTCAAAGGCTGCGCGGAAGGCTTCGGCATCGGCGCTGCTGTCCGCACCGCTGTCCACCGCGTAGGCACAGCCCCGGATGCGGCCAAAGGCGCGCAGGGTGTCGTAATAGCCCAGCTCCATGTTGCGCTTTGCGGTGTCGGGGTCGAAGTGGAGGATATCGCCCAGCTCCCAGTAGCTGCGGATCATGGTGGTGGGCAGACCGGTCAGGTTGGGGCGGGTGATGCCCACGCCCTCAAGATCCACACAGACCAGCTCCTCTGCGCCCATGGTCTTGGCAAGGCCGGTGGGCATATTATCGCTGTACCCGCCGTCCAGAAACTTTACCCCGTCGATCTGCCGCGCCCGCAATGCGGGGAAGCAGGCCGCCGAAGCCATCAGGTAGTCCCGCACCTGCCCGGCGGGGATATCCTCCAGCGTCAGCTCCCGGGGGCGCAGCCCGCGCTGCTCCACCGTCACGAGGCCGAACCGGATGGGCGCTGTCCGCAGCGCGTCCTCGTCCAGCACCCGCTCCACGATCTCCTCCAGCGGGGTCACGTCCATGCCGCCTTCCTTTACCACCCGGCGCAGAAACTGGTGCAGGGCGGAAAGGTCGGCGTTTTCCTCCGGCAGCTCCATCACATCCCGGCTGCGGATGGTCAGCCACATATCCCGGGCAGTCTCGTACAGATCCAGCACGAACATGGCACCGTTCAGCCCGCCCACGCTGGTGCCGGTGATGATCTGCGGGTGCCAGTCCAGCTCCATCAAAGCCCGCCAGACGCCTACCTGATAGCTGCCGCGCGCACCGCCGCCTGCCAGCACCAGCGCCTTTTGCGTAGGTTCTCTGCGTTCCATATCAAGCCCTCCCGTGCACGTTCCCGGTATTTTCTAAAATTGTTATAATTATACCATACTTTCAGGTAAAATTCTCCCGATTTTTCGGAGATCATGCCTTTTTCCTGTGAAAGTTTCGTGCTATACTAGCCGGAGATGAGTATAGATGCGGCCCGGAGGGCGCACAACAGGAGGAACGTATGCACTGCAAACAATGGATCTTTGATATGGACGGCACCCTGACCGACAGCATGGTGGTGGTGTGGGAGGGCGCCCCGGAGGCGCTGCTGGCGCGCTTTGGCCGCACCCCGAAGGCAGACCTGCACGAGACCCTGCTGACCATGGGCATGGAGGACGGCGCACAGTACCTCATCCGGGAATATGCGCTGCCGCTGGACAGGAACGGCTATCTGGACGTGATGCGCGAGGTGATCGCCCAATTGTACGAGAAGGTGGAACTGAAGCCCGGCGTGCGGGATACTCTTGCCCGGCTGCGGGCCGAGGGCGCACGGATGTGCATTTGCTCCAACACATGGAGCAGCCAGTGCCGCACCGTGCTGACCCGCCTTGGCATCGATGAATACTTTGATTTCTACATCGAGGCGCGGGGCACCATGGGTAAAAGCAGTCCCGCCCCCTTTATGGAGGCGCTGCACCGTCTTGGCGGCACGGAGCCCGCCGGGTGTGCCGTGTGCGAGGACGCGCTCTACGCTGCCCAGACCGCCCATGACGCCGGCTTCTATCTGGTGGGCATTCAGGACACCACCAGCGCCGCCGACGCCCCCGCTTTGCGCCGCATCTGCGACCAGTTCCTGCCGGACTGGACTGCACTGGACTGGGCGCAGGCGTAAGGTTTCACAAAACTGCCACAGTGCGGCGCTCTTGCAATCCGAGCGCCGCAGGAGTATGATAATAATAATACTCAAATTCTGTCGTCAAAAAAGGAGGCCCTGCCATGACGAACCCTCTCGTCAGCATCATTGTGCCCGTGTACAACGCCCAGAAGGGGCTTTCCCGCTGTCTGGAAAGCATTTGCAGCCAGACCTATCAGGAGTTGGAGATCATCGTGCTGAATGATGGCTCTACGGATGACAGCCTTGCCATCTGTGAGCAGTTCCGGGCCAAGGACCCCCGCATCGTGGTGGTGGATAAGGAGAACGAGGGCGTTTCCCGCACGCGGAATGCCGGGCTTACCCTTGCGCAGGGCGACTATATCCAGTTTGCGGACAGTGATGACGCACTGGACCCTGATTACACCCAGAACCTTGTACAGGCTGCCTTGGAGCACAACGCCGACCTTGTGATCGCCCCGTACTGGATGGTAATTCCTTCCAACTCCAGCAAGACCGGGCACGCGCTGGAAACGCTGCAGACCTCCCTTGGCATCGAGCCGGAAGCCCCCAAGACCGAGGTGCACAAGTACGGCTTTCTGCCGCAGGGCGTTTACAGCCGGGAGGACTACGCCCGCCGCCTGATGCAGCAGCCCGCCTCCTTTTATTACGGCGTGCTGTGGAACAAGCTCTACCGCCGGGAGATCATTGCACAAAACCAGCTGGGCTTTGCGCCCGATGTGCACTGGGCTGAGGATCTGATCTTCAACATGGGGTATCTCGAGCACGCGGAGGTGTTCGTTTCCATCCCCGAGGCCGGGTATCATTATATCCAGAACCCCAAAAGCATCTGCCATACCCAGATCGACCTGCGCGGCATCGTAGAGAACAAGACACAGGTCTTTCAGCTGTTCAAGGAGGTGTATACCCGCCTTGGACTGTACGAGGAGCTGCAGCCCCAGATCTATAAATTCCTGTTCGCCTTTTCGGAGAGCGGGGTACCCTCGGACAGCCTGCAGGGCGCTTTGCTGGATGCGGTGTCCCGCCTGAACGATGCCTCTGTCCAGCCCGAGCCCTCCCGCAAAAAGCCCCGCAGCAAGCCCAAAAAGCACGCCCGCCGCAAAAAGCCACGGCATAAGGAAGAATAAATCATTAAGCAAAAAGTCGCTGCACGAATGTGCAGCGACTTTTTGCTTTTTACCCTACCCGGGCGCAGAAGGCCTCCCGGACGGCGGCTTCCCGCCCGCGGGGAATGGGGATGCGTGCCCCGCTGCGCATCCGTACCTCGCCGGGGGACAGCAGCTGCACCGCCTCCAGATTGACCACATAGGAGCGGTGCGGCTGCACAAAGCGGCCGTCCGCAAGCAGCGGCTGCGCCACCGCAGAAAAGGGCACCCGCAGCGAGAGGGAGGCCACATCCTCCCCGGTGGTCAGGTGGAAGTGCACGATGTGGTGGGTGCATTCCAGATATTCAATTTCGGCATAGGTCAGCGCCCGCACGCCGTCGGCGGTGGTCACGGTAAGGGTGGGGCCGTATTCCGGCTCCACCGCCCGCTTGAGCAGGGCCGAGACCTCCGGCTGGTGCACCGGCTGCAGCAAATACTGCATGGCGTCCACCCGGTAGGCGCTGTATGCGTGCGCCGGGGTGCGTGCCACAAAAGCCAGCGGAGCGCGGCGGCCCCGGCGGCGCAGCTCTGCCGCCGCCGTAAGCCCTTCGGGCCGGGCTACCGCCGCAAGCTCAATGAGGTACAGCTCGTACCGCAGCCCGGCGGCATCCTGCTGCAAAAGCGTCTCCGGGCTTTGCAGCTGCTCCACGATGCAGGCGTCCTCCCGCCGGGCGAAGAACTCCATGCACTGGTGCTCCAGCCTGCTGCGCAGCGCACCGTCCGGGCTGCAGATCGCAATGTGAAAGATCATGGTTTGGTTTCCTTTGCAGGGTAGACGATTTGGAATGGCCTCCGCTTGCGCGCCGAACCCTCTCAGTCATCGCTGCGCGATGCCAGCTCCTGAGAGGGTTTATCCTCAGCAGCCGATGGCAGCGCACTTCTCGGCCAGCCATGCGCGCTCGTCCTCGGTCAGGCGGGGTGCCAGCTGCTCGAACACCTTGCGGTGGTAATCGTTCAGCCAAGCGACCTGCTCCTTGTCCAGCACGCCGGGCACGATGGGAGAGGTAGCGATGGGCACAAAGGTGAGGGGACGGAAGGCAAGGAAGGTGCCGTACTGGTTGTCGGCCTTGTGGTAGCACTCGATCTCGTTCTCAATGCGGATACCCACCTCTCCGGCCTCGTACACGCCGGGCTCATCGGTGACGATCATGCCCGGGCGCATCAGGGTGGTGTTGCGGCCGTTCAAAGCGTGGGGGCCCTCATGGACGTTGCCCACAAAGCTGACGCTGTGGCCGGTGCCGCAGCGGTAGTTGATGAGGTGACGCCACAGCGGCTCGCGGGCGATGGTGTCCAGCATGTGGCAGTCGCAGTAATCCAGCCAGACGGCCTTGGCGATGTCGATATGGCACTGCAGCGTCCAGGTATAGAACAGTCGCTCGTCCTCGGTCAGCTCGCCCAGCGGGTAGGTGCGGGTGATGTCGGTGGTGCCGTCCAGATAGGTAGCGCCGCTGTCCACCAGCAAAAAGCCCTTGCGCTGCAGAACGGCGTGATCCTCCGGGGTGGCGTGGTAGTGCATCATGGCTGCGTTGCCGCCGTAGGCTGCAATGGTGCCAAAGCTTTCCACAAGGAACTTATCGTCTGCGCTGCGGTACTTGTGCAGGATCTCGTCCACGGTCAGCTCGGTCAGCTGTTCGCCGGAAGCCAGACGGTTCTCCAGTTCGATCTGGAACCGCACCATAGCCACGGCGTCCCGCAGATGGGACTCGCGCAGGTGTGCCAGCTCCACCTCGTTCTTCACGCCCTTCATGGCAAGCAACGGGTCGGCGGCGTCCTTCACGGTCAGGGCGGGGTTGTTTTCCAGCACCTGATACACGGCGTAGTTCACGGTAGCGCTCTCCGCCAACACGGTCTGGGGCTCGGTCTCGGCGGCCATCCCGTCCAGAATGCTGTCGTAGTCGGCCAGCGTCACGCCGTTGGCCTCCAGCTCTGCCTTAGCCTCCGGGGTGACCCGCGCCTGATCAATGAACAGCACGGCGCGGTCCGGGGTAACGTAGCAGTAGGCCATGGCGTAGGGGGTGCACTCGATATCCATGGCGCGCAGGTTCAAAAGCCATGCCAGATTATCCAGCTTGCCCACCAGCTGGGCGGTGCAGCCCTGCTCCTTCAGTTTGCCGCGCAGCTGCTCCAGCTTTTCTGCGGGGGAGAAGCCAGCGTATTCCTTGGGCAGGATCCATGCCGGGGTAGCCGGGCGGGCAGGGCGGCCCTCCACCCACAGCTCGTCCTCCAAGAACAGGGTCTTGATGCTGCCGTGCTTGGGCTCCAGTTCCTTTTTCAGGTTGTTGACCAGTGCACAGTTGGCGGTCAGACCGCACAGACCCAGCGTGCCGCCCTCGGGCAGCACCTTGCCGCAGTATTCCTCGGCGGTGGGCACGCCCGGCTCGCCCATGCGCATCAGCTGGATCTCGGTACCGGCGATCTCTTTCTCTGCCTGCACAAAGTACCGGCCGTCTGCCCAGACGGCGCTCTCGGTCATGGTGACCACAAAGTTGGAGTTCTCACCGTGGAAGCCGGAGAAGTAGGTCAGGGAGGTGTAGTGATCGGGCAGATACTCGCTGGAATGCGGGTCGCCCACCGGGATCAGATAGACGTCCACGCCGTTTGCCTTCATAGCGGCACGCAGCGCGGCCAGACGCTCGGGAACTGTGTTCATACTCATAACAAAAGCCCTCTTTCTGTCATTTGCCGGAAAAACGTCCGGCGGCGATGGTTTGCTGCTGCTATTGTATCATTCTGCGGGGAAGAATGCAATGCGGGGGCAAAACTCCCCCCAAAACGCCGTCAATTTGCAAAAAAAGTTACAATTTTTTCTTGAAAAAGGCCGGTTTTCCATTGACAGCCTTGTTATAATAGAGGTGTAGTATTTTTGGGTCAGCACTCTGCGGCCCTTTGCGCTAACAATTGCGAATATTGCGATAAAAAGAAAGAGGCATTTGGAACATGACTAAAATCGATATCTTCTCCGGCTTCCTTGGCGCCGGCAAAACCACTCTGATCAAAAAGCTGATCACCGAGGCCTTTGCAGGCCAGCAGGTGGTGCTGATCGAGAACGAGTTCGGCGAGATCGGCATTGACGGCGGCTTTCTGAAGGAAAGCGGCATCCAGATCAACGAGCTGAACGCTGGCTGCATCTGCTGCTCTCTGGTGGGCGATTTCCGCACCGCTCTGCAGCAGGTGGTGGAGCAGTACCATCCCGACCGCATCGTCATCGAGCCGTCCGGCGTGGGCAAGCTGAGCGATGTGACCCGCGCCGTGGAGGGCGTGGCGGAGCATCTGGACGTGCAGCTGAACAGCTTTGTCACCGTGGCCGATGTGAACAAGGTCAAGATGTATATGAAGAACTTCGGCGAGTTCTACGATGACCAGATCAGCCACGCAAGCTGCATCCTGCTCAGCCGCACCCAGACCGCCAGCGAGGAAAAGATCGCCGCTGCCGTGGCAATGCTGCGCGAAAAGAACCCCACCGCCACCATCGTGACCACCGCATGGGATCACCTGACCGGTGAGCAGATTTTGAAGGCCATGTCCACCAAGGACGACTTCAAGGCCGAGCTGATCGCCATGGCTGCCAAGGCAAACGAAGAGCACGCCCACGAGGACGAGGAAGAAGAGCACGAGCATCACCATCATCACGACCATGAGAACGGTGTGTGCAGCTGCGGCCATCACCACGACCATGACGAGCACGATCATGACCATGATGACCATTGCTGCTGCGGCCACCACCACGATCATGATGAAGATGATGACGAGCACGAGCACGAGCACGAGCATCACCATGACCATGACGAGCATGACCACGACCACGAGGAGCACGAGCATCACCACGACCATGACGGTCATTGCTGCTGCGGTCATCATCATCACGACCACCACGCCGATGAAGTGTTCACCAGCTGGGGCGTGGAGACGGCCCGCAAGTTCACCAAGGCCGAGGTGGAGCACGCCCTCACCGAGCTGGATACCGGCAATTACGGCATGATCCTGCGCAGCAAGGGCATCGTGGACGGCGGCGCAGACGGCTGGCTGGAGTTCGATTATGTGCCCGGCGAGTGGGAAGTGCGCAGCCGCAGCGCAGACGTGGGCGGCAAGCTGGTGGTCATCGGCTCCAAGCTGAACGAGACCGCCATCGCCCAGCTGTTCGGCTGCTGACCCCTTCAGTCAATGCCTGACGGCATTGCCAGCTCCCCCAAGGGGGGCGCCTATCATTGATAAAAGGAGCAACCATTTATTATGGCAAAAGAGATCCCGGTCTACCTGTTTGTGGGCTTTCTGGAAAGCGGCAAGACCAAGTTTATTCAGGAGACCTTTGAAGACCCCAATTTCGACTCCGGCGACAAGACCCTGCTGCTGATCTGCGAGGAGGGCGAAGAGGAGTACAACGAGAAGAAGTTCGCCTTCCCCGGCGTGACCGTGAAGGTGCTGGAGGATAAGTCTGAACTGAACCCCCAGAACCTTGCAAAGCTGGGCAAGGAAGCAGACGCAGGCCGCGTGGTCATCGAGTACAACGGCATGTGGCTGCTGCAGGATTTAGCGGATGCCCTGCCCGAGAACTGGCTGGTGTACCAGTGCATCGCCACTGCCGACGGCACCACCGCCCTGACCTACGCCCGCGATAACTCCATGCGCAGCCTGATGCTGGACAAGATCGCCCGCAGCGAGCTGATCGTGTTCAACCGCGCCGAAGCCGTGAACAACGATGACGCCCGGCAGGAGCTGCACAAGCTGGTGCGGCAGGCCTCCCGCAAGTGCGATATCGCCTACGAGTTCAAGGACGGCAGCGTAGCCTACGATGATATTCCCGACCCGCTGCCCTTTGATATCAACGCCGACCCCATCGACATCCCGGATGACGATTTCGGCATCTGGTACATGGACTGTCAGGACGAGCCCCAGAAGTACACCGGCAAGACGGTGCGTTTTCTGGCACAGGTCTGCCAGACCAACCGCGCCGGTAAGAACAGCTTTGTGCCCGGCCGCTTTGCCATGACCTGCTGCGTGCAGGACATCCAGTTTGTGGGCTTCCCCTGCAGCTACGATGGTTACAAGGCGCTGGAACAGCGCGCTTGGGTGCGGGTGACCGCCAAGGTGGGCTATAAGTTCCACAACATCTACCGGGGCAAAGGCCCGGTGCTGACCGCCGTGTCGGTAGAGCCTGCCGAAAAGCCCCTGGAAGAGGTCGTAACGTTCTCTTAACGTTTCTGTATTACAAGGAGGTTCTGGTATGAAAACTCTGTTCCGTATTCTTGGCACGGCTGCTGCCGTGGCCGTCACCGGTGCTGCCATCGTGGTGCTGGACAAGATCCTGAACCAGAAAGACCCGCTCCATGTGGAGGAGGTCGAGTTCCCGGAGGAAGCCGAAAAGGACGCCGAGGAGGCCGAAAAGACCGCCGAGGCCTACGCGGAAGCTGAAGCCAAGGAAGAAGCAAAGGCTGCCGATGCCGCCGCAGAAGCTGCCGAAGAAGCCGCACCGGAAGCCCCTGCTGAGAACGCACCCCAGACCCAGCCGGAGACCGCCGAAGAGCGCCCGGTGTACGACCCCGAAGCCCCGAACGCCAACCCCGTAGAGGCCGGCCCCGCCGTTGCCCCCAAGGATGAGAACGGCAAGATCGACATCACCAAGATCGCCGATGCCAACGATTTCGGCGACTGGGAAGAGCAGGGCTGCAAGGGCTGAGAAAACAGCATGATCCCCGCATAGACGCGGATATCAGCTCCCCCGAAAGGGGGAGCTTTTTTGTGCTTGCAAAATGCCGCGCAGTTCACTATACTGGAAGAAAAAACACCGATGGAGGGCAGCACCATGGCATACACCGATGATTGGGAAAGCTTGATGAACGGCGTGTTCGGCGCGGGCGGCAAACTGAAGTTCGGCGGTGCGCAGCCGCAGCCGGAAAAGCCGCAGCCCGAAAAACCGGCGGGCAGCGGCCTGCCGGACCTGAACGCGGCGCTGCTGGAGCAGCAAAAGCAGCTGGACGAATTGCTCAAACAGCAGAACGCCCGGCTGAAAGCGCAGGATGCAGGGGTGCAGACGGCGCTGGAGGACAGCCGCCAGATGCTGCGGGACATGGAAGCGGACGGTCTGCTGGCTAAGGGCACGGCAGACACAAAACCGGAGCAGCTGGGCAGCTTTGAGGGCCTTGCCGCCGAGGTGAAAAAGACCGTCCTCGGGCAGGATGCTTTTGTGGACAGCGTGGTGCGGGCCATGCGCCGCCCCTTTGTGCTGGGCACCGAGGGCGCAGCCGCCCGCAATGTGATCCTGCTGTGGGGTGCACCGGGCACGGGACGGCACTTTGCACTGGCCGAGACCGCCCGCATCATGGCGGCGCGGGGGCTTTTGCAGAGCGACCGGATGGCGGTGATGGACTTGGCACTCTACCCCGACCCCGGCGCGGAAAAGCTGTTTTTGCAGGACCTTTACGCCGCCCTGCACGCCCCGGGCGAGATCGTGGTGTTCGAGCACTACGAGAGCTGCCACCCCGGCTTTTTGCGCATCCTCTCCGACCTTGCGGTCAAGGGCAGTGCGCCCCTGTCCAGCCGGTATCTGGTGAACAAAGAGGGCATTCTGGTGGAAGCCGGTACAGCGCTTGCCCCCGGCGCAGTGAGCCGCATCGACCCCTGCGGCAAGTACCTGATCTTCTTCTCCCGCAAGGGGCGGGAGGCGCTGGCGGATAAATTCGGCGCGTCCTTTGTGGCGGCGGTAGGGGATGTGTGCCAGACCGCCCCCTTTACCCCGGAAGCACTGGCGGCGCTGGCGGCGCAGCAGCTGAACGCGCTGGCGCAGCGGGTGCACAGCCGTCTGGGGCTGACCCTTACCGCCGGGGCAGAGGTGCGGGACTATGTGGCGGCGCAGTGCTCCAAAGAAAAGGGCGCAGAGGGGCTGACAGATTGCTGCGAGCGGATCTTCCGCGCCCTGAGCGAGTACTGCTTACAGACCGATGCAAAACTGTCCGGCACGGTGGCGCTGACCGCCGCGCCCGAAGGGCTGCAATTTGCGCTGAACGGTGCCGCCCCGGCAGACCTGTTCGGCCTGCTTCCGGCGGCCTACACCGGCGCGGTGGAGCAGATCCGCGCCGAGCTGGATGCGCTGGTGGGGCTTGCCCCGGTCAAGGAGTATGTGTTCGGTCTGGCAGACAATCTGCAGGTGCAGCAGCGCCGCGCAGCGGCGGGCTTCAAGACCGCAAGCCTGTCCATGCACATGATCTTTACCGGCAACCCCGGCACCGGCAAGACCACCATTGCCCGGCTGGTGGCAAAGTACCTCAAGGCCATCG